>WNFB01026159.1_pt1 | contig 10856 bp, 9 predicted proteins | sample 5400501 | NCBI WGS metagenome assembly WNFB01 (sample SAMN13153341, study PRJNA577476) | soil metagenome | isolation source: 200 cm saprolite under Douglas fir tree site 2 hole 1 | place: USA:California | collected 2015-04-18 | reverse complement strand
TCGCGCAACGAGCGGCCGGGGATCACCGGCATCAGCCACCTCTTCGAGCACATGATGTTCAACGGCTCGAAGAAGTACGGGCCCAAGGAGTTCGACCGGCGCCTGGAGTCGGCCGGCGGAACCAGCAACGCGTACACCTCGACCGACGTCACGGCGTACTACGAGGACTTCGCGTCCGAGGCGCTCCCGCTGGTGCTCGATCTCGAGTCCGACCGGATGGCGTCGCTCATCATCGACGACGACTCCTTGCAGCGCGAGCGCGAGGTGGTGAAGGAGGAGCGCCGCTTCCGCACCGACAACGACCTCGACGGCATGATGGACGAGGCGCTCTCGGCGCTGGCCTTCCAGGCGCACCCCTACCGCTGGCCGGTGGTCGGCTGGATGAGCGACCTGAACCGCATCACCCGGCAGGACTGCGAGCGCTACTTCCGCACCTACTACGCGCCCAACAACTGCACGCTGCTGCTGGTGGGCGACTTCGACCCGGCCGACGCGCTGAAGCGCATCGACAAGCTGTACGGCGCCATCCGCCACGGCGAGCCGTTGCCTGAGGTGCCGGACGGCGAGCCGCCGCAGAAGGGCGAGCGCCGCGCGGTCATCCACTATCCGGCGCAGGCCCCCGCGCTCCTGGCGGGGTTCCGCACTCCGAACGGGCGCCAGCCGGACTCTCTGGTCCTGGACCTCATCGAGGCGTCCCTGAGCTACGGCGAGGGAGCGCGCCTCAAGCGCGCGCTGATCTACGAGCAGGAGCTGTGCGTCGACGCCAACGTGTACTTCGGCTGGCGCATGGATCCGGGGCTCTTCCAGATCTCCTTGAAGCTCAATCCGGGGGTCGACCCGGCGCGGGCGGAGTCGGCGCTCTGGGCCGAGCTCGCGCGCCTGGCGGACGAGCCGATGCGGGAGGCGGAGCTGCAGCGCGCGAAGAACTTCGTCCGCTCGGGCCTTCTGCGCGGCCTGCAGACGGCCAACGGCCGCGCGCACACCCTGGGGCAGATGGAGGTCATGCTGGGGAGCTGGCGCGCATTCCTCGACCTGCCCGACCGCTACCAGGCGGTGACGCCGCACGACGTGCAGCGGGTGGCCCGCGCGACCTTCGCGCCGCACCGGCGCAACCTGGTCACGCTGGTGCCGGGCGAGCTGCCCGAGGGGGTCCCGGCGTGATCCGCGACGTCGCGCTGCCGCCGCTCCAGATCGCGCAGGAGCCCTCGGGGCTCACGCTGCTCGCCATCCAGAGGCGCGCGGTGCCTCTCTTCCACGCCCGGCTGAGCGTGCCCGCCGGCGCCGCGGAGGACCCGCGCGGCAAGGCCGGGCTGGCGCAGTTCACGGCGGACCTCCTGCGGCGCGGCACGATGCGGCGCGACGCGCGCGGGGTGGACGAGCTGATCGAGAGCATGGGAACCGGCCTGGGCATCGAGGTGTCGCTCGACGAGGCGGCCCTGACGCTGACCGTGCCCGGCGACCTCTCCCAGCAGGCGCTGGACGCGCTGCTGGAGGTCGCGCTCGAGCCCTCCTTCCCCGAGGAGGAGGTGGCCTCGGCGCGCCGCCGGACGTTGGCCTCGCTGCAGAGCGACCTCGACGAGCCGAGCAGCGTGGCAGGGCGCGCGGTGGTGACGCTCGGCTACGGCGCGCACCACCCCTACGGGCATCCGGCGCACGGCTTCCGCCGCGACGTGGAGACCTACCAGCGGGAGGATGCGCTCGGCTTCCACGCCAGCCGCTTCAACGCGCGCGGCGCGCTCCTCGCTCTGGTGGGCACGGCTCCCCCGGAGCAGCTCCTGGAGCTGGCGCGCGCGCGGCTCGCGCAGGTGCGCTGGCCCTCCGAGGCCCGGCGGGCGCCGCTGGACTTCGCCGCGCTGCCGCGCGAGGGGATGCGCGCGCTGGTCTGGCACAAGCCCGACTCGACCCAGGCGCAGCTGCGCATCGTCGCGACGGGAATCCCGCGGCGCTCGCCGCTCTACATGCCGGGGGTGGTCGAGAACACCGCCCTGGGCGGCGGGTTCACCTCGCTCCTGGTGGACGCGATCCGCGTCGATCGAGGCCTCTCGTACAGCGTCTCGACGCGCCTCGCGATGGCGCGCCACGCGGGGTTGTCGGTCTTCTCCTCGTTCACCAAGAACGAGACCCTGCGCGAGCTGGTGGACGTGGCGCTGACGCGCTGGAGAAGGCCAGGTCGTACCTGGCCGGCCTCTTCCCGCTGGGGCTCGAGAGCAACGAGGCGCTGGCCGAGCAGGTGGCGGACGCGATCCTCGACGGGCTCGGGCTCGAGCACCTCGCCACCTACCGCAGCCGCATCGGCGCGGTGACCGCCGCCCAGGCCCGCGAGGCCGCGGCGCAGCTCTCGCCCGCGCGCGACGGAGCGCAGATCGTGGTGGTCGGCGACGGCGAGGTGGGCCGCAAGGCGCTGGCCGACCTCTGCCCGGTGGACGTGAGGCCGATCGAGGAGCTCGCCTAGCCGCCGCCGTATTCGGCGGCGCTACGTTTGTTCGCGGGCTTCGCGGACCGCGGCTAGAGCGGCTGCGTAAAAGACACGCCGAACAGCGCGTCGGGCGCGTTGCTGCTCCAGGCCCACTTCAACGTGCTGCGGGGGTTGGGCCCCGGCGTGAAGTCCTCGCTGAACCAGACGGTGAAGCGCCCGCGGCGCACCGCGAAGGTCAGCTGGTTGTGCACGCGGAAGTCGGCGAAGGCGCCCGAGGAGAGCAGGCCGTCGTCGCCGTTCGCCGGCTCGCGGTTCCAGCCGGCGGGGAAGAGCGGCGACAGCGCGCGATCCTCGAAGAGGAAGGTGGTCTCGCCCCAGGAGGCCGCCACCGAGAGCTCCGCGGTGAAGTGCCAGGTCTTCGGCTGCAGCGAGCAGGTGCAGGCCAGCTCCGACCACGCGCTCAGCGCCACCAGGCCGTGCAGCGTCAGCCAGCCAGTGGGCTCGAAGGTCCCCAAGAGGCCCGCGCCCGCATCGAACCCGCCCGATCCACCGGCGCTGCCGAGCGAGCCCACCGGGAGCTTCACGTCCAGCCGCGCGGCGACTCCCCAGTCCGCCGCCTCGGCCAACGTGACCTGGTTGCGCAGGACCAGGTCGCCCAGCGCCAGCGCCGAGCCGCCGTTCAGGGCGAAGGCAGTGCCCCCGTCGTCGCCGAAGAGGAGGCGGAGCTGGTTGCGCGGATTGGCGTCGCGGCGGAAGTTGAACGCGCCGCTCAGCGCGTGCCAGGCCTCGATCGGCCGGTCGGTGTAGCCGCCCCAGTGCAGGGTCAGGCGGCCCTCCACCGAGGTCGACACGCGCGCGAACGCGGGTCCGAGAGCGCGCGACCACGGCACTCGCGCGCGCAGCGCGATCGAGTCGGCCTGCTCGTCGAGCTCCTGCGACGCGAAGTGCGGCCCGCCCGTCGCAACGGGCCCTGCGTGCGCGCGCCGAGCGGGGCCCGCGACTGCGCGCGCGCGGCGGCGGAGGCGAGAAGCAGGAAGCTTGCGGCCGGGCACCAGCAGGCCGCGCGACCCGTTTCCGGCGACGACGCGCGCGGGGATGCCGCCCACGGTCGCGCCGTCCGGCACGTCGGTCTCGACCACGGCGTTGGGGCCGATCGCCGCGTCGTTGCCGACCCGGATGGGGCCGATGAGCCTGGCGCCGGGGCCGATCTGCACTCGATCGCCGATCCAGGGCGCGCCGCTGGAGGCGGCGATGGTGACGCCCTCGGCGAGATCGCAGTCGCGGCCGATGTACGCGTCCGCCGCGACGCGGATCCCGCCCACGCGGCCGACGCGCAGGCCGCCGCCCACCTCGGCCGACGGCGGGAGCGCCACGCGCGCGAGCGTGCCGACGAGCAGCTCGAACGGCTTGTGCGCGCACCTGGCGGGTCGACGAGGACGTCGATGGGTCGCGCGCCCGCCCGCGCCAGGCGGTCGATGTCGCGCCACAGATGGTCGATGAGCTCCACGCTGCCCTCCCGTTGAATAGTGGACCGGCAGGGCGTGTGCGCCAAGTGCACAGCCAGCCGGCCAGGCGCCCGCCCCGGGTTGAGCATGAGGGGGCTACAAGCATCACGCGGAGGCGCGGAGACGCGGAGGAATCGGGGCTCGTCACATCGGGCGCGGGTGCCCGAAGCGGCAGCAAACAGAAATCTCCGCGCCTCCGCGCCTCCGCGTTGATCTTTGAGTCCACCGGCGGCGAAAGAAAGGCGTGAGGCGATGGTAGGTTGCCGCGATGCGAGTGCTCTATCGGGATGAGTGGGTGATGGCCGTGGACAAGGCGGCCGGGGTGTTGACGGTGCCGGGAAGGGGGTCTGAGAAGGGGGAGGTGCTTTCGGCGGAGGTGCGGGCCGTCGCGCCGGGGGCGCTGCCGGTGCACCGGCTGGACCGGGACACCAGCGGAGTGGTGCTCTTCGGGGTCACGCGAGAGGCCCACCGCGCCCTGAATGCGGCGTTCGAGTCGCGGCGCGCGGAGAAGACGTACCTGGCGCTGGTCCGGGGCGACCTGGCGTCGCCCGTGCGCTGCGAGCTGCCGCTGGTCGAGGGGCGGCGCGGAGCGATGCGCGTGGCCGGACGCGGAGACGCGCGTGGGAAGGCGGCGCGGACAGACTTCACGCCGGTCGAGAGGTTCGGAGCCGCGACCTGGTGCTCCTGCCGGCCGTTCACAGGCCGCACGCACCAGATCCGCGTGCACCTCGCCGCTCTCGGGCATCCGTTGCTGCTCGACCCGCGGTACGGCGAGCCCGGCCCCGTGCTCCGCCGCGAGTTGCACCCCGGCTGCACGGACCCGGACGCGGCGGCGCTCTTGCGCACTCCGCTGCACGCGGCCGCGCTGCGCCTGCCGCATCCGTCCGGCCGCGGCTTCCTGCAGGTCGAGGCGCCGTTGCCCGAGGACCTCGCCGCCTCGCTGGAGCTGCTTCGCGCCGGCCGGAGGGCGGGGGCCGTCAGCCCTTCCCGTGCACCAGCGTCTTCACGTCCGCCTTGAACGCGACGCTGATCTTGTCCCCGCGGACCTCCTGCACCAGCCCGATGCCGAAGACCGGGTGCTCGAGCACGTCCTCCGCCTCGAAGCGCTCCTTCGCCGTGTAGCGCCGCGCGCGGGAGAGGTCCTTCTTGCGCAGCAGCGCCTCCCAGCTGGTCACCGCGGGACGGCTGGCGCGCTCGGACGCGGGCACCCACGATCCCTTGCGGGCGGGAGCCGAGCTGCCGCGGTAGTTGTGCTCGCCGCCGCAGGTGTTGCAGCGCACCCGGACGGGCCTCTTGCCCACCATGGCCAGGATGGTGTGGCCCAGCTCCATCTTGCAGCGGGTGCAGAAGGAGTCGATGTCGCCGCCGACGCGGAGTGGCTGTGCCATCGGGCGACCCTATCCAGCGCGCGCGGGAAAGCCAACCGTGATTTGCTTGTTGTCATCCTGGACTGGGCTACAGTTCCGACCGGGAGGCCTCGCGTGTCCGAATCCGCCGGCGGCGCCCCGCAGCCGCGTGATGGCGGTGGTGAAGGCGGACGGCTACGGCCACGGAGCCGCCATCGCGGCCAAGGCCTTCCTGCAGGCCGGCGCGGACTGGCTGGGGGTCGCGCTCGTGGAGGAGGGGCTCGCGCTGCGCCACGTCGGCGTGACGGCGCCGATCCTGGTCCTGGGCGGGCAGTACACGGACTACGGGCTCTTGCTGCAGCACCGGCTGACACCGCTCGTGTACCGCCCCGAGATGATCGACCAGCTCGCCGCCGCGGCGCGCGCCCGAGGCGCCGTCGCCGATGCGCACCTCAAGCTCGACACCGGCATGGGCCGCATCGGAGCCCTGCCCGAGGAGCTGCCCGGGCTCATCGCGCACCTGCGCGGCCGGCCGGAGGTGCGCATCACCGGCCTGTGCTCGCATTTCGCCAACGCGGACCTGCGCGACCCCACCTCGACGCGGCTGGCGATGGAGCTGTTCGTCGAGGGACGCAGGGCGCTGCTCGACGCGGGGCAGCCGCTCCAGCTCAGCCACCTGGCGAACAGCGCGGCGACGATCGACCTGCCCAGCTCGCACCACGACATGGTGCGTCCGGGCCTGATGCTGTACGGCGCCGTGCCCGCTCCGCGCTTCGCCGGACTGGCCGATCTGAAGCCGGCGATGAGCTGGGTGACCGGAATCTCGCACCTCAAGCGCGTTCCGGCGGGCACTCCGATCTCGTACGGCCATCGCTGGACCGCGCGGCGCGACAGCGTGATCGCCACGCTGCCGGTCGGATACGCCGACGGCTACCGCCGCAGCCTGACGAACAAGACCGAGGTGCTGCTCGGCGGCCGCCGCGTGAAGCAGGTGGGAACGGTCTGCATGGACATGGTGATGATCGACGCGACCGACGTCCCGGGCGCGCGCGTCGGGGACGAGGTGGTCCTCCTCGGCGAGCAGGGCGGGGAACGCATCACCGCGCAGGACCTGTCCGACCTGTGCGACACCATCCCGTACGAGCTGTTCTGCGCCATCGGCGCCCGCGTCCCCCGCGTGACCATCTAGCCGCGAGCGCCCTTTCAGCGGCTGGCGCGTCCGGGGCTGGCGGGAAAGGCGGCGCGGACGGCGGAGAGGACGGCTTCGCGATCGGCTGGCGACAGGCCGCTGCGGGAGAGGGCGGCGCGGAGCTGGTCGTCGCTGCGCACCGCGAGCTGCAGGAAGTCGGGCGTGCGAGGCGCCTTGCGCAGAAGCTCCTCGCCGCGGGCGCGCTCGCGGGCGCCTTTGTGGGCCAGCGTCAGCGCATAGAAGGCCAGGTCCCAGCGCTCGCCCAGGGTGAGCGCGTCGCCGAACGACGGCATCGCCGTGCCGGGCACGCCGTAGGTCGCGGCGGAGAAGACGCGCTGCGGGCTGAGCCGCGACATGTCCGGCTTCGAGGCGAACGCGACAGGGCGGGTGGGGAGCGGCAGCCGCTCGGCCGGCGGTGGCGTCCCGTCCCGCCCGTGGCAGGCGGCGCAAGCCTGCCGGTAGAGCCGCTGCCCCCGCCGCAGATCGGGCTGGGCGCGCGGCAGCACGGCCAGATCGAAGCGCTGCGCGATCAGCGCGGCGATCCTCTGTGCCCGCCCGATCACTTCCGGCGGCGCCGCCCGGGCGTCCACCCATCCCGCGAGCTGGTCCAGCTCGCCGGCCAGGTCCTCCGCCGAGGACGCGCGCAGCTCCGCCGCCGCCTCGCGCACGAACTGGCCCTGCTCGGCGAGCTCCTCCGGGGAGAGGATCTCGCCGCGGGGGCCCACCGCGACGGCGTAATCGCCCGCCACGTACGACAACAGGGCCGACGCGCGCCCGGCGCGCTCGCGCGCCGCGGGGTCAGCCGCCGCGAGCAACGCCACCAGGACCCATCCCGTCATGGGGGCAGGCTGCGCACCGACCGCCCTCCCGGCAAGACAGGAGTCATCGACCGGACAATCCGGCCGCGGCGCCGCCGATTGCGGCGGCGGCTGGCGCAAACAGTCCGGAAGCTCGCCTGCGGGGCCGTCTCGGAGTAGAAAGCGCCCGCATGGCCGAGCCCACCACCTCGTCCCACCCGGCCTGGCCGCCGGCGTGGATGAAGCCGCTGCGCGCGCCGCTCGAGATGCTGGGCGAGCTGAGCCTCTTCTTCGCGCAGTCGGTCGCCGCGATCTTCCGACGGCCCTACCGCGTCGGCCTGCTGTTCAGCCAGCTGGAGTTCATGGCGTACGGCTCGCTGTTCGTCGTCGGGCTGACTGGGCTCTTCACCGGGATGGTGCTCGCGCTCCAGACCGTCTACGCCTTCGGCCTCTTCAACGCGCAGTCGCTGGTAGGCGCAACCGTCGAGCTGTCCCTGGCCCGCGAGCTGGCCCCGGTGTTCACCTGCATCGTGCTGGTGGCGCGGGTCGGAAGCGCGGTGGCTACCGAGCTGGGCACGATGCGCGTCACCGAACAGATCGACGCGCTCGAGACGATGGCCGTGGACCCCATCAACTACCTGGTCGTGCCTCGCATCATCGCCGCCCTGGTCGCCGCTCCCATCCTGGCCATGCTGTTCAACGTCATCGCCATGACCGGCGCCTACGGGGTGGCGGTGTTCCTCAAGGACCTGTCCCCGGGCACATTCCTCAATCGAATCCAGTACCTTGTCGAGCTCAAGGACATCACCGACGGGCTCGGCAAGTCGGCGGTGATCGGGTTCGTGGTCACGCTCATCGCCGCCTTCCGCGGCTACCGCGCCGAGGGAGGCGCGCGCGGTGTGGGTATCGCTACCACCCAGGCGGTAGTCGGCGGCCTCGTGGCCATCTTCGCCATCGACTACGTCTACACGGCGATCACGTTGTCGAATCCGCAGCCGCGCGGAGGCCTGGGCGGATGACCGAGCCCATGATCGAAGTGCGGGACCTGTGGAAATCGTTCGACGGCAATCAAGTGCTCAAGGGAGTCAACCTGAAGGTCTGGCTGGGGACGACGGTGGTCATCCTCGGGGGCTCGGGGAGCGGCAAGACGGTGCTGATGAAGCACATCATGGGCCTGTTCAAGCCGGACCGCGGCGAGGTGATCGTGGACGGCGAGAACATCACCCGCATGGACCGGCGCGAGCTTTCGCGCTTCCGCACCCGGATGGGGATGGTGTTCCAGAGCTCGGCGCTGTTCGACTCGCTCACGGTGTTCGAGAACGTCGCTTTCCCCCTGCGCGAGCACACCAAGCTCTCCGAGGAGGAGATCGAGGCGCGGGTCAAGGAGAAGCTCGCGGTCGTGGAGCTGTACGAGGTCGAGCAGAAGTACCCCGCCGAGCTGTCCGGCGGCATGCGCAAGCGGGTGGCGCTGGCCCGCGCCATCTCGCGCGAGCCGAAGATCGTCCTCTACGACGAGCCCACCACCGGCCTCGACCCTCTCACCACCGAGAGCGTGGACGAGATGATCATCGGCGCGCGCCAGAAGCTGGGCGTGACCAGCGTGGTCATCAGCCACGACATCGGGTCCACCTTCCACATCGCCGATCACGTCGCCATGCTGCACGACGGGCGCATCGTCGAGGAAGGGCCGCCGGACAAGGTGCGCCACAGCCAGGAGCCGCACACCCGGCATTTCCTCGCCACCTGGTTCGGGCGGGCATAGGATCGCACGGTGCAATCCTTCTGGACACCCCTGCGGGTCGGTCTGGTGGTTGCTGCCGCCGCGGTCGCGTTCGCGCTGGCGCTCTACTTCATCGGCGCGAACATCGGGCGCGACAAGAGCTACCGGGTCTACGCGATGTTCGACGACGCGACCGGCCTGGGGGCGCGCTCGCGCGTGCAGATCGCCGGCATCCCGGTCGGCCAGGTCGACCGCATCGAGCTGGACGAGGCCACCGCGCGGGCGAGGGTGTGGCTCAAGATCAAGCAGCAATACCCGCTGCACCGGAACGCCACCATCACCAAGCGGTCGGAGAGCATCCTCGGCGACTTCCTCCTCGACCTGACGCCGGGCTCGCCCGATCAGCCGCTGCTCAAGGACGGCGACGAGATCCGGAACGTCGTGCGGCAGCCGGGCATGAACGAGGTGTTCAACCAGCTCTCGAAGATCGCCGGCGACATCGGGGCGGTCACCGAGAACATGCGCAAGACGCTCGGGGGGGAGGAAGGCGAGAACAACCTCCGCACCATCGTCGAGAACCTCACCCGCATCACCGAGGGGATCGAGGGAATCATCGAGCGCAGCCAGTCGCGCGTCGACAGCATCCTGGGCAACGTGCAGTCCTTCACGGGGAACCTGCGCAACATCGGCGCGGGGGGCGAGCAGGACATGCTGGCCATCCTGAAGAACACGCGAGACGCGACTGCCGAGGCGCGGGACATCCTCAAGACCGTCGGCAACGTGGTGGGATCGCAGGACACCGGCGAGCTGAAGAAGAGCGTCGGCAGCGTCCGCTCGAGCATGGAGAAGCTGGACGCCTCGCTCGCCAACGTCCGGGAGATCACCGAGAAGATCAACAAGGGCGAGGGCACCATCGGGCGGCTGGTCAACGACGACAAGCTGGCCAGGAACCTCGAGAAGACGACCTCGTCGCTCAACGACCTGTTCGGCGGCGTCTCGCAGCTCAAGATCGAGCTGCAGGAGCGCAACGAGTTCCTCCTCGGCTGCACCGGCGTGACGGCGTGCGATGCGCGCACTGCACCCGTCACGGGCAATGCCTTGGTGGACTACTCATACAACCCGTGGACGAAGAACTACTTCTCCATCCGCATCATCCCCAAGCCGGACAGGTGGTACGGCTTCGAGCTGGTCGATGATCCGCGCGGACTGGTGCGGCGGGTTCAGATACAGAACACGCTCCTCGATCCCTCGCAGCCGCCGTCCAACTCGTTCTTCCCCAGCAGGTACACGCAGATCATCACCGAGCGGCAGCTCAAGTTCAGCGCGTATCTCGCCAAGCGGTACGGTCCCATCAGCGGCCGCTTCGGCATCCTGGAGAACACCGGCGGCTTCGGGGTGAAACTGCACTTGCTGAACGACTCGCTGATCCTCTCTGGGGACATCTTCGAGTTCGCCAACCCGCTCAAGCAGCATCCCCGGATCAAGGTCTACGCCGACTACCGGTTCCTCGATCATCTGTTCATCACGGCGGGCGCCGACGACATCGCCAATCGGCGGGAGCTGGACAACGAGACGCCGACTCGCGTCGTGAGCGGAAAGGACTTCTTCGTCGGCGGGGGCTTCTACTTCACCGACGACGACATCAAGCTGCTGCTCAGCGCCTTGCCCTTGCGGTTCTAGCCTGCTAAAAGCGCCGCCCCTCACAGGAGCGGACATGGCCGTCGAGCGAACCCTCAGCATCCTGAAGCCGGACGCCCTGCAGGCCGGCGTCATCGGCAAGATCCTGACGAAGTTCGAGGAGGCGGGCCTCAAGCCGGTGGCCATGAAGATGCTGCAGCTCACGCAGAAGCAGGCGGAGGGCTTCTACGCCGTCCACCGGGAGC
>WNFB01013304.1_pt1 | contig 10858 bp, 11 predicted proteins | sample 5400501 | NCBI WGS metagenome assembly WNFB01 (sample SAMN13153341, study PRJNA577476) | soil metagenome | isolation source: 200 cm saprolite under Douglas fir tree site 2 hole 1 | place: USA:California | collected 2015-04-18 | reverse complement strand
TCACGTACTTGTGTGGCATCCCGCCCTGTGCCACCTCGAAAATCAGGTAGTTGGTACCGTAAAACTCCTGGGCCCAGCGAATACGCGCGATGAGATTCTCGGGATCGCCAATCATGATTAGATTGCGTTTGTCGAGGTCTTCATAGGTGATCCCGGCGAAGATCTTGGACACCCCACCCCCATGATGCTCAAAGGCCCGCGAGGTGTGGGGACTGCGCTGGTCCAGGGTGCTGAAGAACTTATAGTAGTTGAGCACATACCCACCACCGTTGCGGTGGGCCTCCTCATTGCTCTCTCCGCAGTACATCTGAAAGACGCCAGCAACGTCCCGTTCTGCCGGGTTGTAGCCAGCCTCCTGCAGCGCTTGGCGGTAGAGCTGAATGTTATTCCGCACCCGCTCCTGGATCGGCACAAAGAAACCGGTCGCCAGGTGAAAGCCCTGCTTACCGGCCCAGACACAACTCTCCGGGGTAATCACTCCCGAGGCATAGATTGGTGGATGGGGTTTCTGCAGCGGCTTGGGGAAGAACGTGTAGTCGTGCAACTTCCAGAATTGTCCCTCATAGGAAAAGGGACCTTCTGAGGTCCACGCTTTCACAATAATATCGGTCCCCTCGTGGTAGCGGGTGTGGTTTTCGTCTTCGTTGATGCCAAAGATCTCGTGCGAGTATTTGAGGAACCCGCGCCCGATACCGTACTCCAGCCGCCCGCCGCTGAGCACATCAAGCATGGCATACTCTTCCGCCAAGCGAACGGGATGATTGAGGGGAATGAGCGAGACCCCCGTGCCCAGGCGAATCCGTTTGGTGCGCGCCGCTGCCGCCATAGCCATGACCGACGGGGAGCCGAAAGAGTAGCCCGAGTAGTGATGCTCGCCAAACCACACGGCGTCAAAGCCTAACTCTTCTTCCAGTTGCGCCTGTTCCAGGATCTGGCCATAGTACTGCGAAGCCGAGCCATGCGCCTCGGGGTAGTAGTCGGTGTTATAGAGAATGCCAAATTTCACAGGGTGTACCTCCTTCTGCGAGTTTGCCCTACCCTTGCCCGCGGAACTGGGGGATGACCTTGGTCGCAAACCGTTCCATGGAGCGCATGACGTCCCGGTGGTCCAATCCGCCCAGGTTCATGTACACGTGAAAGTGGGTGATCCCCAACTCTTCTTGTAGCGTGGCAATGCGGTCCACACATTGCGCTGGAGTGCCGCACAGCACCCGGTCCGGATACATCTGCTCAAAGGTCACCTGTTTGAGATTTGCTCCGAGCCGCTTCCAGGCCTCGTATTGCGCGCCCGCCACCTCTTCAGGAGGAGGGAGCAGCGATGCCACAAAGCGCAGGTAGCGCATGTAGTGCGGCTCCCACTTGCGCCGAGCCTGTTCTGGTGTCTCATCAATAAAGCTGTGATACCCGGCGGCGATTTCCAGATGCTGGGGTGAGTGGCCAGCTTTGGTCAGCGTCTCCCGATAAAGTTGCACGTGCTCCTTGAGGGCGCTCAGCGGCAGGGCAAACAGCGCCAGTAACAACGAGTGTCCTTTCTCGCCGGCCGCGACAAAGGACTCGGGGCTGACTGCTGCGGCCATGTAGATAGGAGGGGTCGGTTTTTGGATCGGGCGCGGGAGAATCGTCACGTTGCGCACGGTATGGAACTTTCCCTCATAGGAGAAGGTCTCCTGGGTCCAGGCCCGTTCGATGATCTCCAGCGCCTCATTAAACCGCTCTCGGCTTTCGGCCATCGACTGACTAAAGCCGTCGTAGATCGCCTTGATGAACCCTCGTCCCACACCAAAGTCCAGGCGTCCTCCGCTCAAGAGATCGACCAGCGCGTAATCTTCGGCCAGGCGGATGGGATCGTGATGAGGCAAGAGCGCCACCGCGGTCCCGATACGCATCTTTTTGGTGCTGCGGGCAATGGCGGCGGCCACCACCTGGGGAGCGGGGCAGATGTAGCGGCCAAAGTGGTGCTCGCCGATCCACACCGCCTCAAACCCTAGCTCTTCGGCGTAAACGACCTCCTCAAAGAAGTCTTTGTAGTACTGCTCCTCGGATTTATCCTCCAGGTAATGATCCAAGAGGCTCAGGATGCCAAATTTCATATGAACGCTTCCCTCTCAGCAGTGCACCACGCCGCTATTAACGGTGACATTCTGGCCGGTGATGCAGTCACTGTCTCCCGCAGCGAGACGGATCGCCATCGTGTCCTCCGTGCGGGCGTATGCTCTGCGGTCTGTTGCTGTTGCCCATCGCCGCCTCCTCAGGCGCTAGAATAGCACCGTGACATTCTCGAGCACATCATGATCGAGAATGATCAGACGCTCCTCGATCCGCCATTTGCCGTTGGCACGCCGCCAGTGATCCTCCCGACAGCCGACAAACAGAGTCTCCTCTCGACCGCGGCGACTCTTAAACACGATAAAGTTGGAAGTCACGTGTGTGCGGTCCTCCTCTGCTACCAGAACTCGCACGTTGGAGACAAAGTGGCGCACCCGCGAGGGCGGCTCATCGGCGTGCGCCGCTCCCGTGCGAATCCGTTGCACCCGCATCGCCAGTCCTGTCTTATCGTCGTCAAAGTGCGCTAGCAGTTGCGGACGCTGGAGATCCTCCTTGCCGCGCCCCTGGTTGGTACGCACAGGCGCCCAGTACCGGACATTATCGGCGAACAACTCTAACCACTCCTCCAGGCGGTCGTGATCTAACAGCCAGGCCTCGTAGTAAAGCAGCTCCTCAAACTCCTGCCGGAGATTGGCCGCGCTCATTCCCGCTCCCTCGTGCTCACTACCCCATAAACTCCGGCATCACTTTCGTGCCGAAGAGTTCCATCTGCTTTTTCACCTCGTACAGGGGCATAAATCCCTGGTCCGAGATGACCATGAACCACTCGGGATTCAGCTGCTCCTGCACCGCGGCCATCTGCCGGCGCACATCGTCCACCGTGCCAACAAAAGCAATACCGGCCTCAATCAATGGCTCGATAGTAGTTGGGATCTGCGGGTAGAACTTGGCGTGAAACTGCCTGAAGAGGAAGATCGAGCCTTTACGCGCCCGCTCCAAGGCCTCTTCCCGTGTGTCGCCCAGGTACAGCAGCCGCGCCAGGCCAATGTTCTGCCCGATCGGAAACGAGCGTCCGGCCTTGGCCGCCTCGTCAGTGTAAAACATCGCTCCCTTGATGGCCATCTCGGGGAAAGGCAGGAAGATAATGGGCACCACCCCTTCACGGGCCGCCCAGCGGATGGTCTCTTCGGTCGTCGTCAGAGCCTGGAAGAGCGGAGGGTGAGGTTTTTGGTACGGCTTGGGCACGGGCGAGATCTTGCGTAGCCAACCTTTCTCGTCTACCTCACCGGGAGCCCCATAGCGGAGCCTCGTAGGGCAACCACTCGTGCCCTTCAGCCGGGTAGGGCACCTGGTAGTATTTGCCTTTGAACGAAAAAGGCTCCTCCGCCCAGGCCAGCTTCATGACCTGGAAGAGTTCTTCAAAGACCTCGCGATTGTGCCGCTCGGCTTCCGGCCCTAGCACCCCGGGTTGCGTGTGGTAGTGCTGCCCCAGCACGTTGACCCAGCGCGGGAACACGCCACGGGCGAGACCGACAATCACCCTGCCCTTGGTGATATGGTCGGCCCAGGCCACATCTTCCGCCAACCGGATCGGGTCCCAGGTGGGCAGGACAAACCCCACCGGTCCGACTTTGATGCGCTTCGTCTTGGCAGCGAGGTGGAGCAGATGCGGAATGGGTGTGGCCCCGGCCTCCAACCCTTCGGTGTAAAAGTGGTGCTCGGAGTAGGTCACCGCCGCAAACCCCAGCTCTTCGACCAGCTGGGCCAGATCCACCATCTCATCCAGCATCTGCTGAATCTTCTCTGTCCGATGGGCAATAGGCCGCAGCCGCTCGCGCTCGACTGGTGAGGCCGGCACCGTGGGAACCAGCTGTAGCATGAATTTCACGGACTCCCTCCTTATTTGCGTGAGCGGTCAGCGTGCACCCTGCCACGGCTGACCGCCGAAAGTTGCGTGCGGAACGCGCGACTTAGTGCCGCATCTGGGCAAGGACGTCGGCCAATCCCGGATCGTCCAGGGCAAAGTCCAGCTTGTCCATGCCCAGGTAGGCATTGGCTATCCGCGTGTATTCTTCCGGCGGGTTATCGCAGTACACCTCCAGCTCATACCCGTCTGGATCACGAAAGTACACGCTCTTAGTAATCCCGTGATTGACGGTAAAGGAGATCGGCACCTCCCGCTCCTTCAGCTCCTTATAGGCCGCGCGCAGATCCTCTTCGGTGCGCAGGCGAAAGGCCACGTGCACCAGCCCGATCTCGTTGGCTCGCGGTGCTTCGGCCTGCGGTCCCACCTCCAGCAGGGCAATCTCATGATGGTCGCGCCGGTTGTTGGCCAAAAAGAGCATGCCAATCTCCGGGCTTTCCTTCATCACATCCATCCCCAGCACCTGGGTGTAGAACTTGCGCGAGCGTTCCAGATTGCGCACTTTCAGGACGACATGGGCAATCCGTTCTGGACGAATCATGTGACACCTCCTTTTCAGTTGACGTGGTCCACTGCTTTGTTACTTGGTCGTGACCTCTCCCTGTCCCCCCGTGACTCTCCCCCCTATCGCGGTTGGTCGCCGCCGCTCCTTTTTCGACATCTCAACCACAGCAGTGGTCTCCAGCATGGCTAACACTAACGGTTGTAAGAACGCGCTGTACTCCTCGATCGACTCCATCTCCCCGGCAAACGCCCAGTGACGAGTTGCCCAGGCGTGTCCCAGGACCATAATGTTGTGCGCTTTGAGTTCAATGTTGTCCGGTGCAAAACGGCCATGTTCTACGCCATAGCGAATGCCCTCGCCCAGCAAGGCTTGGAGACGCTTCTCGCGCGCAATCAACGCCTGCCGCGCCTCGTGGGTGAGCGACTTGGTCTCCTGGTAGGCGAGCAAGATGAAGCGTCGCATTTCATCGACTCCGCGCAGGAAGGTGGCAAACACATTTTTAAACACCTCCTCCGGATCGGCGCCGGTGCGGGTCGCTTCGGCAATCTGCTGGCTCAGGGCGCTGAGCAACTGTTCCCCAGCGCGATCTTGCTCTTTGCTGACGATGTAGAAGAGAATTTCCTCTTTATCCTTGAAATAGGTGAAAGGCGCGCCGGCGCTGACCCCCGCCCGCCGCGCAATGTCACGTGTGGTGGTGCGGTGAAATCCTTCTTTGAGAAACAACTCAAAAGCCGCCTCAGCCACCGCCTCCCGCTTCTGCTGGAGTAGGTCCTGGTCACGAATGAGAAAGTTCGGTTTCTTAGCAGAACGGAGAATCTTGCGCGCCATCGTTACCTCACTTCCTACTCTGTCTCTCCTTAGAACAGCTAACAAAATGACGTAAAACGTAATACGTAATGCGTAAATTCAACATCTCCAGCTGACGTTTTACTCTTTACGTTTTACGTTCTTAGTGAAACCGCGGCAGCACGTGCTTGGCAAATGGAAAAGAGAGAAGTTCATCGTTCCCCTAGAGTAATTGATTGAGCGCTTGCTCATCGTTTCATACAATGCGATCTCTCCTCCTGTCAAGGCCGCCGCAAGTGCACTCTGCAGTTCCTCTAGAAAAACAGCTCCTCGGGGTCGAGCCCCAATAACAAGCGGCCCGCGGGCCGGTACATCTTGAGATGCACGACGCGATGCTGGCAGGCGGTCAGGATGTCGCGCATGTTGCGGTCAAGCGGGCTCGTTTGGAAAATCGAGCTCGTCGCGGCCGTATCGTACAGCACAGAGACAACCTGCTTGGCCGCCTGATGTGAGTACGTCATCATGAGGCGGTAATGTGCACGCTGACGCGGCGATGGCCTATCTCCCCTACACAAAGTCTCCCACAGCTCTTCTAGAGTGCGGTAGACGTAGCTGCGCGCAGCTTCCAAGGTCGCCTCCGCCCAGGCAATGGTCTCCTGGACTTGCGTGTCCTCGCGGAGCAAGCGGCGGCTGGGCAGCATTTCCTTGTGCGCGCTTAGCTTCTCCACGAACTCGAGGGCACTGCGGGCGATCCCCAGCGGCACGCCGGCATGCGAGACCAGGAACAGCGGCGGGAAAACGTACAGAGGCCCCAGACACTGCGGCGGGTCGGCCATATTCGGGCTCTCCTCGAACGGCACGAAGACGTTCTCGACCCTGAAGTCATGACTGCCCGTGCCGCGCATACCGGTCGTATGCCAGGTATCGATAATCGTAGCTACCGAGGTCGGCACCAACATCACGCGCGTTTCCGGCCGGCCGTCGGCGAGAAGGCGCGGTTGACCATGTTCATAGACTACGCAGCCGCAGATCAGCGTCGTGGCGTGCTGGCAGCCGCTGGCAAAGTGCCACGTGCCGCTGACCCGGTACCCGCCGTCGACCAGGTCGGCGCGTTGCGGCGGCCGGAGCTGCCCGGCGGTGACACTGTAGGTGTCGCTGAACAGCCGCTGAGCGACAGGCGGGGCGAGGAAGGCGGCCAGAAAGCTACCCGCTGTCCCAATCATCGAGAGCCAGCCGACCGAACCGTCCAGACGCGACAGCTCCTCGACAACCCGCACCTGGCTCATGGGATCGAACTCTCCGCCGCCATAGACGCGCGGCGCTCCCATCCGGAAGACTCCAGCCTCCATCAACGCTCGCGCCAAAGCTGGTGAGAGGCGCCGCTCGGCCTCGATCGTGTCTGCGGCGTCCTTGATCTGCGGCGCCAGCGCCTCCACGGCGTGCAAGACGCGCGTCACGTCAGCTCCGTCATCTGTTGGCATAGGACCACTCCTTACGAGTTGTGAAGTCAGGGGGTTGCCAGAAGGCGGCGTGAGCGTTCATTGTGCGGCTGGCCCCGCTCGTATGATCGTCGAGGCGGGTTGCAAACCCACCCTTACAATGGAGCCTTGGTACAGCCGAAATCAGCGCGAAGCCGCCGCATGCCCATGCTCATGGGCGAGCGGACGCGGTTTGCCAATCATATCGGTGGATAGTGCAGTCCAACCTCCATGAGTCCCCTCCTTCTTAGGCAACAGCAACCAGCAGCATCTGCTGGATCTTCTCCGTCCGCTGGGCGTTGGGCCGCTCACGTTCTAGCGGCGAGGCCAGGACGAGAGGGTCATATGCAATCTGAACTTCATATTCGCGCTTCTGCCGATGCAGTTCCGGCTCCGGCATGAGCAAGCTCTGCGTTTTTCGGGTGCGGCGAATTTTGCGTGCCATAGATTCTGTTCGTGGTCGATTGAGCGCTTGCTCAATGCCCTATATGCCCAGAGCTTCCCCGCTGTCAAGCTGCGGCGCGCCCACTCCTCCCGCCCCTTGTTCTCGCTTCCAAGCTTCTTTTCCTTAGGTCGGCGATCACATCATCTATGAGATTCTATGAAGAGGTTCTAGGCCTCGAGGTGATCAAGACGAGCCCCCTCTCATGAGTGCACATTTGCAACAAAACCCTGTACAAGAGGAGGAGCCCATTGTAATTTCTTGCCATAACGAGAAGTGAGGAAGTATGGACCGCGACCCGAGAGAGGGACTCAAGTACGTAGAGGCCATGCTGAATTACCTGGTTGACAGGAGGAGAAGTCAGGGAGCGATCTGTACCCACCCCCACCGGGCATCCCCCAGCGGACGGGGCGCTACACCACGGCTACGGTGCCTATTCGTGATGGCCGGGCTATCCTGCCGCAGCTCTCGTTGGACAAGCCGGGCTTCCTGCTGCAGCGCCACGAGACCAGGGTGGTGAATTGCTACGACGCGCACGAGGTGCAGGCCGTCTACGACCCGGCAGGGGCGCGGCTCGTGCAGGCCGTCACCGGCACGGCCACAGTGGGGGTATGCGCCCACACCGGGCGGTGCGCCGCGGCGGCCCAGCGGGCCGCGCAGGGCGCGCAAGAGCCCGGGCGGATGGCGCCCAAGGACTACACCCTGCGCGCTGGTCCTCAGCGCGTGCGGGAGCTCTTGGCTGCGGACGAGGCCGCGGCCCGGCGGCAGCGGCGCTTGGTGGAGCTCAACGGGTGGCGGCCGATCGGGGGACCGGGGGCAGACCCCCCGCTGGCGGCGGGCGACGGACAAACCATCGCGCCCCAGGACCGCGTGGCTACGGACCTGAAGTACCGCGACCGCACCGGGGAGGTCTACGCTCTCAGCTTCAACCCCCACCCCCGCTGGTACTACTTCCCGCCCCTGCAGAGCGACGAGGCGCGGCTCCTCAAGGGGTACGATTCCCTGACCGACGGCCGGGCACGGTTCACCGCCCCCACCGCCTTTGACGACCCGACAGCGCTGCCTCAGGCCGTGGCCCGTGAAAGCATCGAGATCCGCCCCCTTGGTCTTCTTTTAGTCTTCATCGTAACAAGAGGAGAAAAACGGACGGGAAGGAGAGAAGAGCAAGGAGTGACGGACCTCTATAGTCATGAGCGTAAGGAAAAAAGGAGAAAATGTCATGAGTACGCGGCCGGCCAATATCAAAAACAGCGATGAGGTCCCGCTGGAACCCCGGATGTTTGCAGGAGAGACCTTTCGCCTGCGACGCCAGCTTGGGGTTGCAACCGGCAGCAAACAACTGGGAGTGCACTACTGCATCTTACAGCCCGGTCACCGCTCGGCCCCTCTGCACGCCCATCTGCAGGAAGAAGAATTCGTCTATGTGCTCTCTGGCAGAATGACGCTACGCCTGGGAGATAACCGGTACGAGGTGCGGGCCGGAGATGCGATCTCGTTTCTGCCCGGGGGAGACCCGCATTGCCTGGTCAACGAGACGGACACGGAGTGCGTCTACCTAGATATTGGCACTCACAGTGAGGACGAAGAGGTCCTCATGCCTGAAGAAGGGTGCAAACTGATCCGTCACAAAGACCAGATGTGCTGGGAGCCTCTGAGAACAGCATGAAAGTCAGCCGGGCGCATGCGTGCGATGTTTGAATCTCGTAAACCAGTGCGTGAAGGGGAATCTGCTGGTGGAGAAGAAATAGCCGGCAAACGATGCCAAACGCAATATCACTCTCAGTGCGTGCCTCTGAAACGGCTGCTACGGGAGAGACCCCACCAGGGTGTCTCCCCCTTCGAGGACGTGTCAGTTCATCGCCCACGCCATCACGCCAATGCCACAGCCCGGCATTGGTTCATACGCCAGGACGCGAGGTCGGAGGTTGGTCGGCATGGCTGCGGCCACGGCCAGCCAATCACGGACCTCCTGCCCGCCGTTGCCTGCTTCTTTCTCCAGCGCTTCAGGCCTTTGGTATCGTGCAACCACCTCATCCCTCCTGCCCGCTACCAGACAGTCCAGAAACCAGCGGTCAAACTCGGCGTTGACTCTACCCGTTTCCGGCAGCCCGACCCAGTGGGACAACCCGCCGGTGCCCACTACGGCGACCCGCTTCTTCGCCGGCCAGCGCTCAATCACCTCATGGACAAAGGCACCTACCTGCAGGCAGCGTTTGAGGCTGGGCATCGGCGGCGCAAAGGCATTGACCACAATGGGCACGATGGGAATATCCCAACGGGGGGTGAGGTAGGACAGCGGCACCACCTCGGCATGGTCAAGCCCTAAATCCGCTGAGGAGGCAAAGTCCACCCCGTTCTCTAACCCTTCGCTGACTAGAAACCTGCCCAGTTCTCCCATCACTGGAAGTTTGACTTTGGGGATCTTCAGCCACTCATTGACTGGTCCCTCCGCGGTCTCGCCCACCGCCACCAGGAAGGGGGGCAGGTTATCATAGAAACAGCGATCAAAGTGGTCGGTGGAAAAGATGACAATCGCATCCGGCCGGGCCTGCTCCAGCAGTTGTCGGGCCGCGCCAAACCCGGCCATGACCCGCTTATGTTGTTCTTCGTCAACCTTCCCCACCAGTGACGGGATCGCCAGATTGGGCGCGTGTGATGCGGCAATGCCAACAACGACTTCGGCCATGGAAGAACCCTCCTTTTCGTGTTGTTCGCTGTCTTTGTACCCAAAACACAACGGCCGCGGCGGGCCGCCGTTGACGCGCTTATCGCTCGCCCGAGCGCAGCACCTGCCCCGACAGCGTGCCGGTACCATCGACGACCGTGCCATTCTTGATGAGTATGTCGTACATCTGCGGCCCTCCCTTTTGCCGGTGGGGCATCTCGCCCTGTCCCCAGCTTGTCCATCAGGCCGCACTATCCGGTACGGTAGCATGTTGTCAAGCAAAGGAGGTTTGGCTGAGTGTGCGAAACCCAACAATGACCTCTGCTAACGGTTGGCGGTCATCATGCCCATGTCCCTGCTGCGTTCGACCGATACCCCAGCGAGCGGTAGACGGCGTCACGGTTGCGCGGCGGTGGAGCCACACTGAGCACCATCGCTCCCTGCACCGGAATAAACGTCTGATTGTACGAGAAGTGAAACGCCAGCAAGTCGATCCGCTGGGGCCGCTGTTTGAGGCGCAGCATCATCACTGCAAACTGTCCTCCTTCTACCTTCGGGTAGACTGGGTGTCGGCTCTCCAGCACTTGACCATAGGGGCGAAAGGCTTCAGCGCTGAGCGGTTGGACTTTGACTTTGATCGTCGTTTCCCTGATGCCGTGCTCCTTTGTGAGTCTCACATCTAGACACAACACAGTTATAGCTGGACAAGTTGAACCGCAAACCCACAGGTTCATCTTCTACAATCGCGGCGCTCAGGGTGACAGGTGCGAGAGGCAATCGCACAAATCCTGGACCTGAGCCCAGAGATTTTGCACCGGCTATGGCTGTTTACAGCGGTTTTCAAGGGAATGAGAACAAGTGAAAAGCTCGCGAAGCCTGTAAACATTGAGCGAAATCGTCATCAACCTATTAGATGATCCGAGAAATAGCCATGGAAGCCGGTGAAGAGTAAGCTGGGCCCATGGACATCACGCACCTCAAGCATTATCCGCCCGAGAAAGTGCGGGCGCTC
>WNFB01006038.1_pt1 | contig 10858 bp, 6 predicted proteins | sample 5400501 | NCBI WGS metagenome assembly WNFB01 (sample SAMN13153341, study PRJNA577476) | soil metagenome | isolation source: 200 cm saprolite under Douglas fir tree site 2 hole 1 | place: USA:California | collected 2015-04-18 | reverse complement strand
GTAGAGTGCTTCCATGACAGGCTCCTCCTTTTTGAAATAGGCCGATGTTTCGATTTCTATGAGGAGTGTACTGTCTTGTCTTTTCGGAAGCTACGATGTGGGGAAACTTCCCCTCTGACGAGGTAGGGAAGTCATACACACATCCCGTGGGCGCTGGCGGACGCGGTTGGCATGATCGTTCCACAAAGGAACAGACCTCTTATCGGAAGACGGCGAATCTATCGGTTGCCCGGATGAGTTCTTGGGTGAGGCCTGGGTTGTCGGCGGCATGGCCAGCGTTGTCAACAATCACCAACTCGGCACGTGGCCACACGCGGTTGAGTTCCCACGCGTTTGCAATGGGGGATGGAAAGTCAAAGCAACCATTCACCAGGATCCCGGGGATGTCGGCCAGGACATCGGCGTCGCGAAGTAAGCTCCCGTCCTCTAGCCACAGCTTGTGGTGCATGTAGTGGGTCACGATACGCGCAAACGCCAACGCGAACGTGGGATTGGTGAATCGCTCAGCAAGTCTCGTTGATGGGGGCCACGCAGCTGTCGCGGACTCCCACAGGCACCAGGCTTCGGCAGCTCGTTGGCGGACGGTGAGATCGGAATCGTTGAGCCGTCGATAGTATGCCTCGACGATATCGCCAGAGCGTTCGGCGACCGGCAACGCCGTACGCAGACGTTCCCATTGCTCGGGGAAGAAGATCGCCACCCCACCTCGGAAGAGCCAGTCAATTTCCTGGTGTCGTCCGGTCGTGATCCCGAATAAGATCATTTCCGTGACCCGCTCTGGATACCGTTCGGCGTAGGCGAGCGCCAAGGTGCTCCCCCATGAACCGCCCAACACCAACCAGCGGTCGACATCCAGATGCTGTCGCAGCTGTTCCATGTCGGCGATCAGATTCGCAGTGGTGTTGCTCGAGAGGCTCGTATCGAGGGCACTGGCGTGTGGCGTGCTCCGCCCGCAGTTCCGCTGATCGAAGAGCACGAGGCGGTAGGCGCTCTTATCAAAAAGCCTGCGGTGCCAGGGAGAACATCCCGAACCAGGGCCGCCGTGCAAGACGACGGCTGGCTTGCCATGTGGATTGCCACAGGTCTCCCAGTAGACGAGATTGCCGTCATCCACCTCCAAGACGCCCTGCTCGTATGGCTCGATCTGCGGATACAAATCGGTCATGACTCACCTGCTTCTCGTTCCTCTACTTCAGCAGAACGCTCTGTCGATGCGATGCACATCGTTGTCGGTACTGGCCGGAGCCAACGATGATTACACCGCGAGTGCCGCATCAGCGGATCAGCCTGACCTCATCCCTTCAACAGGCTAGCCTTTTACGCGTTCCACACCTGGGCATGGCTAAACACCACATCGGCTGGAGCCTGGCTATAGTTGCCACCAAACACCCCAATTTGACCAGCACGGTAGGTAGTGTCACTTGCACTGGTGATGTAATGCTGATTGATATACAAGTAAATGTTACTGCCATGTGCAATGACCGTCAGCAGGTTGGCCTGGTTCAAGCCAGTCCTGATGAACGCAGAGGTGCCTTTGCGTAACACGTGGTCGTTGGTCCCAGTGTTGTCTACAGAGGTGATGAGGGTGTAGGTCCTATAACGGTCGATGAAGAAGGAATAATACTTCGTCTGTGAGCCATCAGCGCGGAACACCATCCCCCCTAACTCCCCTTTGACGATGGTCATCTGGACTTGGTAAGCTAGATCGCCAAAGTTCGTAGCCTGCGCAAGGCACAACATAAACGAATTCTTCGGCTGTGCACTGGCATGATAGACTCCCCCACTGAACGCACAGCTAAACTTCCCGTCCGCAGAGGTCGTCTCCGTCCAATTATTGCTGTCGTTCATAAGTAAGGGATCATCCAGGGCAGGAGGGCCTTGTGTGACCTGAGCATATAGGGCCTGCGGCGTCTGCGCGGAAGGGGTAACCGTCACTTGCGGTGCTTGCGTCGTAGGGAAAGCGTGAGGTTGTGGTTGGCCGGAGGAAGGTGCCGTTCTCAAGTAGAGAGCGCCACCTGCTCCGACGATGAGCAGCACGAGGATGATCAGCAGAACAATCTTCCCCGCTGAGAGCCTTCGACGGCGGGATGGAGGCGGAGGAGCGGCATAAGGATTGGAGGGCGTATATGGGTGCTGCCCTGACTCTACGTAGGAGGATGCAATCGTCGTGTCAGACGGTGATACTCCAGAGGAAGAAACGCTGTAGGGTGTAACGCTTCCACAGGTGGGACAATATGCTACTCCCGCAGGAAGCTGCGTTCCGCACACACTACATTGCATAAGGGACTTCTCCTTCCTTTTTTGCACCACTCAGGCCCATGAGCGAACGTCTCGACTGCATTGTACCAGGCATGAAGACGTCAAACGTGCAGAATGCTTCGCTGCCTGGCAAGACCCAGCGGGTAATGTCTAGTATACCTCATCGGTAGGCAGAACCTCAAGCCTCACGCTTCAAGACTGTTTGGTGGCCGATTGCAGCCTTTGATGAGCGAGTTGATCTGGCGAAAGCTATCATCATTGGCAAAGAATATGATATGACCTGCTTTCGTCGATGAAATGGATTTGCTTCATCCTTTCATACTCCCGAAAGGTTCCTTGTTATTACCGAGAATGCAACAGCCCTGAGCTTGTAGAGAGGATTGAGGCAGATGGATTCCTCCACCCCGGCCCCGAATAAGGAACGGCACTTTCATCCCATCTCGTGAACGGAGATGGGTCTTCCCGTGCCGGCTTGATAAGAACGAAACTAGAGATGTTGTGCTCCTGCGCTGGATTGCCTTTAATTCTTTGCCGCTGGCAAGCAATTATGACAACGGGGTTGGTTTTACGTGGCAAGGCACAACTGTGATGGTTTGCAAGGGGCGAGTGTAGCATACTGTTGGGGAGAGGCAATGATGGTTGATTTAGGTTGTGTGACAAGGAAGAAGTGCTTTGCCTTAGTGGTTTATAATTATATTGAAAGAACAAGCGAGGGGTAATTCAAGTGTTTGGCAGTACCCTATTAACAATTGTTTAGTTAAATGTTACCTCGTCAGGGGCAGTACACGTTCTATATTTGATATCGTTATACAATTGCAGCGATTCTAATTTTTAAACATGGCTCAAAGATATTTGACAACTAAACGTAGCTATCTAGACTGCCTCTAATGAGGTAAGCAGCAATATTTGAATCGTTCAAGCTGTCAAGTGCGCTTTGCCTAAATTGAACCTCGCCACAGGTATTTTATGATCAAAGATGACTTATGGTCAGACCCAGAGGAAGAGTTCGGTGATGTTGAGGTATCTAGAGATCCAGTAACACAACAAGTAGATATCTTTGTTAACAATACCACTACACCCAGGTCCTCCAAGACCACGCTCAAAAAGATCGTACTTAAAAAAGTCGCTGAGTTAAAAGGTTCTGCTGAATATTCATCGGGACAGCTTGAACATAACCCTCTATTGCCAACTTACAATACTACAGACAGTGGAAGTAATGGTCAGTTAGATAGAACCTCTTCATACAAACTCCAGCCACCTTCTGAGCCACCAATTGCACCGAAAGTCCTAAGGCCAAGGCCAATCATATTTGAGGATCTTTGGAACGATAACTCTGAGCAGCCAGTTGTCACTGGGTCTCTTTCTGTGATGGAAAAACTGGCTACATCGGAGCAGCAGACTGCAGTTCCACGTGTCGAGATTGATAAGCGAGTTCCAATGGAAGAAGCTGCTGAGACCTGGTCAGAACTGGAACTTGAGGATGATCTCTGGATCCCTCCTAACGACCTTCAAACTTTAGACGAGGGTGAGGAGTTGCCGGGTGAGTGGAGAGATAATGAACAGGTCTTTAGCCAAGAAGAGGAAAAGGAGACTTCGTTTGCCGATCCACCACTATTAGCTTTTGAAAGCACTTCTGATCTGTTTGCAGAGCTTGAGAACGAGTCTAGATCTCGAAACTTTGAAAACGCTGTTGAGCTAACTTCCCTGATAGATAGCTTTGCATTTCTTGATATTGAGGCTGAATTAGCCGAACTGGAACGGGTCGAAGAAGAATTAGCTGGGCAGCCTGAGGTTGGGCGTGCGGTTGGAATCGTCAGTAAGCATGGGAGAGGACAAGCGTCTGGTTGGATGGGGAGTAGCAGCGTCCTCTACATCAACTGGGAAGACGAGGAAAAGGCTGAACAAGAAGCCCTCGAACGCCTGGGATACTCCAACCTAAAAATGAGTGATGCTACTCGTACATTTGTTATTCAAGCCGCCCGTGCTTGTAAGCTAACTCTTCGTCAGGAACGACTACTCACTACTCAACTGGCCAATGCCCGTTCCCAATTGGCTCAATTGCCCGACCATGATGACTACGAACAGCGACGAAACGAGGTAAAAGCTGAAATTTCCGAGCTTGAACGAACGCTGGTCTACAACTGGCAATGGGTGGCAGTGAAGAAAGCTCCCCATTTTTTAGGTCAGGGTATTGAATTAGACGATCTCATTCAGTATGGGATGTTAGGAATATATGCGGGAATCCAGCACTTCGATGTTAGTAGGCGAGCTCGCCTATTGGTAGTTGTAAATTGGTGGGTATACCAGGCCTTATCGCGGGCAGTGGCCGAGTATGGATGCCTAATACGTTTGCCAGTCTATCTTCATGGATCGTTAGTAAATATAAAGAAGCATCGCGCTAAATTAGAGGTGGTTTTAGGACGTCTTTCCACAAATGAAGAGCTTGCTAATGCCGTTCAGATACCTGTAGAGCGTTTAGAAGAGCTTCTGAGTTTACCCCCCGAGACTATCTCACTTGACTCCTACATCAAGGCAGAGCATACTAACGATGGATATTCTTTCCAGTCAGTAGAAGAAGCTTTAGTAGTAGATGAGGACATAGCAAATAATAGCACAGAAGTGAATATCAAACAACAAATAAAAGTGATGCTAGATTGCCTTAAACCACGGGAAAGAAAGGTAATTGAGTTACGTTATGACCTTGATGATGAAAAAGGAGAGATGCGCACTTTGGAGGAAGTTGGGCAAGAAATGCAGGTGTCACGGGAACGTATTAGGCAGATCGAAGAGAAGGCCTTTGATAAGATGAGGAGAATGCTAGGTCTTTGGAAATCAAAAACAAAGTGGAATATCAAAAGTATTTTCCTGAAAAACGAAGCTTCCTCTAAAAAATGATAGGAAATGAGCAGAAATCGAAATGAAGAAAAATAAATAAATGATGCTAGACTTTTTTGCTTCCATCACAGCAGCACCAAGTGACTTTCGTAAGATAGAAATTTCGTTGGCTAAAGCAAGCCCATATAGCGACCCACTGGCCCGTGTGCTAACTACACCTCTTTTCCTGAATAAGGAAGCCACTAATTTGGTGAGGCGTTTCCAGGTAGAGCGTGGGAGCGAGATCTGCTTTGATAGCGCTGGCTATTATGTCCAGGTTGGGAAGATTGGCTATCATGAGCTGTATATGAAACTGCTCAAGTGTTATCGGGCCAATCGGTGGGCCGACCGCTATGTACTTCCTGACTATGTTCCGCTGTCTAGCGACACATTTGAGCAAGTTGAAGAGAAAGTGCGTGAAACGGTTTACTACTCTTGCCTCTTCTTTGAGGAGATGCCGGATGAGTTAAAATCGAAAGCTATGCCTGTGGTGCATGGTCGGACACGGGTACAGGTTGAATACTGTCTTGAGCACTACTTAAAACTAGGCGTAGAATGGGTTGGCTTCGGCAGTTTCGGCACCTTTGGCAAAAACAACGAAACGAACGTGGCTACTCAATCCGCCGTTGAAAACGCACGTCTTGTCGTGAAGATTGCCGCTAAATATGGCTTGAAGGTACATCTCTTCGGATTAGGTGCGCCAGCTTTGGCAGGCATGTTACACAGCATTGGAGCTTCCTCGTTCGACTCCGCCTCATGGTTCAAAGCAGCAGGATTTGGGCAGGTTCACCTGCCGCTCATGCGCAGCTACAATATCACCTACAACAACAGCTTGTCAGAAATTCAAAAGGGTATCACCTGGGATGATTTTACCCGGCTCAAGCAGGTTACTGAGCATGATTGTATCTACTGCGAGGATTATCAAACCCTGGCCGGCCATAAAATGCACCGGGTAATACACAATCTCCTGGTCATCAACGAGTCCGTGAGTATGCTCAATCAAGGTCAGTTCGATCGGGCCAGGGATATTTATGAGCAGGGTTCAATTAAATACAAGGAAGAGTATAAGCAATGGCTACCACTCCCCCTAAGCTAACTTTCCATGTGGCAGTATCGGCTACGCCAGCAAAAATACCGCATTTGCTGAGAGTATTGCAGAATGCCGATATGCCCATTTTCGAGAGCACCGTCCTGGATCAGATGGCGTTGGAGCAAAGCTCTGATACGAACCGCTTTGATGAAGCTCGCATTTTGGCAGAGCAACAACTTGGCTTGATAGAGGCCGCTAAAGAAGGGCTGCGTATCACACATTGTGCTGAGGTTATACTTGTGAAGCGAAGTTCGGTTCAATACGACCTGCTCCATTACCTGTTCTATACCACCTGGAGACCCGAGGAGCCTGCAAAGCATGCCCGTTCATGGTTCTATCGTACCATATGCGACACCCTATGGAATATGCAACAGGCAACGCTTGACTTGGACACACGCGATACCCTCACTCAGCAACTAACAAGCCAGGCTTTGGAAGACTTTCAGAGCATACCAGGCTTCTCAGGAGAGAAGATTTCTATTGGCAGACAGACAATGGCCGGCGCACTCGAATGGTTGCGCCACTTGAAGCCCCAGGTGTTAGAGGGAGAGAAAGTGGAGGAGTTTTGCCGCAGACAAGCCTGCTCGGCAGAGTTGTTTTTATTAGCTCTCAGCAGAAGTTACCAGTTGGGTGGATCAGAAGTAGGCATGGACTTGCTGCTTTCTCCACAGAGGCGTTATGACATATGCCGACTGTGTCTGCTGGAGCCGCTGCAGTTCGACCGTATGCTGGATTGGGTGCTACCCATTTTTCCACAATTTGTCAGCCAGGGGACACGCTCCGGCTCTTATGGACGATTTGTCCGGCTGAATCATCTGGTGCAAGTAGAGGATTTGCTGTAGCTTGCTGGAGAGGATTTTACCGTGCTTACAGATGAATTGGAACAACTTGAGATTATTTTAGATAAAAACCCAGTTATAGCAACCTGGACTGCTCAGGATTTGCTCGAACGGCCAGCAATGGTACGTGGCAACTACCTGAAACATGCGCGTTCGTTTGTTCCACTAGGCAGACTGAGTGGCTCTAGTGACGAGGATCAGCTTACCGTTGAGGAGTACGAGAAACGCCTGATTAAGTTGGTCAGAGAGAAGGGAGCTGCCAAAGGGTATATCACGGCAGATTATGGTTACGGTAAAACCAGTACCGCTATTTTTGTGTGGCAGCGATGTGAGCAGGCTGAAATTCTGGCTGTGCCCCCTTTCCAAATACAGCAATTACATCATCTCATTAGTGCCACCTACGGCTGGGTACGCTTCAAGCTGGCCGGTAGCTATCCTCAACTGGTAGCTGAAGCCGAACAAATTTATCGTCGCTACATAGACCGCGATATTGACGCGGAAGGACGTAATGAAAGTGAGCGCCAATTGTTGCGTCGGCTCTATGAGGAGGGGAGCTATAATCCGAGATTGCGCGAACTTGATTACATCAAGTTCTTTGAGGAGATGACGGCGCTAGCTCAAAAGGCCCACTACAGCGGTCTGGTTGTGATTGCTGACGAATTGCAGCAATATTTAGAGATGAACAAGTCTAGCGGAGATCCATTAGCTTCGCTCTTTAATCTTATTCAAGCGCTCATCACCCGCAAAGGTGAGTTACCCTTCGGCCTTCTATTTAGCGTTGCGCTCAAGGACCTGGGCTTCATGAACGACTACCGCGGAGACCTGGTTCAGCGTCTTAAAAGCGACAAACTGGCCCTCGACTTAAGCCTGATCTACAACCAGACGTTTGCCCACGATTTATGGAATCAACTGGCGCGTGAATTGCAATTCAAGTCTCTAGAAGACAAGATTGTGCTTCCTGAAACCCTGGAAGCGCTGGGCCAGATTTCGGCGCGACCCGATCTTGCTAATGGGCCACGTACCGTTGTGGATGTCTTCCGTTTGATGAGCGGACGATATAAAGAACAGGGAGACGAAGCCAAGCCATTTAGTCCGCTCGATCTGATCAACGCATTCCTGAATGGGGATATTAGTTACGATAACACTGCGAAACTTCAGCAAATAGTCAACAGCCACCTGACCCACCAGTTTGTACGCGATAAAGCAGACTACCAGAAGGCTATTAAGCTCATGGCCGCCTTCCCAATTGATGGATTGCCAGAGTCTTATTTTGACAACTATGGAGTACGACCCGCTATTGAAGCTTTAACGCAGGAAGCTCGAGGAGATATTGTTACTTTTGCGGGTGGTGGATACGACGAATACAACCAGTTACGAGAAACTCGAGCACTGCTGGTGGGGTTAGAAGAACATAAGGTCAACACTGACTGGCTTGCGACCACCATTCGAGAGTTCACCCGCAGTTATAATGAGCAAGTTCAGCAGATACGTGAGCTGGTGATAAAAGGTTTTCAGCAGTTACTCAAAAACATAGTGTTCAAAGAGGGAAGTTGGAGGCTCCTTTATGGCTTAGACCCAACCCTCAGCCAGAACCGAGCTTATATTTTCGCAGGTGCCTTTACTACTACTCGTAAGAACTACCCTGATCGCCGATTACATGTCCGTATCATGGGCGAGGGAGAGATGTTGCGCGATACCTTTATAGACGGAGATCTGGCTTTTAACTTTGAACTCGTACTCAACATTGGCCAACCTGAACAAATACGCCGTAACATTCCTGGTCAGATCATCTACTCGCAAGACAAGACCACCACCTTTGTTCTCAACATGAGCCATCGCAGTGACCAGGAGAACTACGGTGATCTCAACAACACGCTTGGCTTGGCAGTAGCACCTTGGAAGATGACTCCGGCACTCCTTCTGAGCCTCTATGCTTACCTAGACAAAAAGCGAGAAGCGAATGTTATCCCCAAAGCAGATGACGAAGTTATCCGCAGCAACTTCCAGCCTATTTTGCTCGAACATGCTTTAAGGGAATCATTCAATCGTGAGCTTGGCACCGAGATGAATGCCAATGAAGTAAGGATCGTCGAAGAGGTTGTACGACGCCAGTTAGAAGCCCACTACTCACAGTATAAAACGTTAATGACTGCCCCCCAGTGGAAGCACAATCTAGGAGAATATCGGAGTGCTTTAGGTAAGCTGCCCACACCATTTGAACGCCAAGGGCAACAACTCTATGACAAGCCGAAGCAAGAACTGGCAAAAATATTTAATCGTTCAGTACCAGCCTTAGAAGCTTTCATCAATGTCAATCCTCTACTCATCAAAGAAGAGCGGGGTGGCTGGCGCTTTCTGCTACATCCGCTAGAAGTCCAGATTCTTGATCAGATGAAGGCCAGTCCTTTAACGGAACCTCCTCGGCCTCCTAATGGCAAAACGCGTCCATATGTTAAGCGTGAAGTGGCGCTTAAAGCTGCTGAAAAGCTAGGCTACCGTGAAGATGAATTTGAGGAAGCTACCCACTTGCTGGAAGTACGCGGGCTGATCTCACTAGATTCTAAACGAACCAGGCTCATTGAGGAGATAACCCGCGTTCCACAGGTAGGGGAATTACGCAATTTACTAAACGACTACCGAACCAGGTTAAAGACTGTGAAAGAAGCTCTGCCAGATAATGTTCAGATAGATGGCTGGATGAAAGAGTTAGAGGGCTCTGATAAGCTTATTGATCGTTTTGCCATGGCACCGGATGAAGTGAAACAGAGTGGTCTTTCGAATTGGCTTCAGGCACACCAGCGTGACTTGGACAGGTTTATACAAACCGAGCAAGATCGTGTAGCCCAGGACTTGAGGAGACGGTTTCAGCAAGGTATCGTCAAGAAAGCTAATGAAGAGATGCTTCATCAACCTTTGAATGGGAATTTGTTTGCAACCCAGTTAAACACGCAACGCATGAACCTCCTGAAGGAATACACTGAGGTTGCAAGTAAAATTGAGCCACTTGAGGAGCAACTGAATGAATTGCTCCGGCAGGCTGAACAATCACTTCTTTCCGCAAGCGATCTACTGCGCCTGGTACAAGCCCATAAACGCTTACAAAAGGACATTCATCAATTGGAACAACGGCAGGCGCAAGTGAATGATCTGTTACGCTACTATGGCCAGGTACGTCACCTACTGAGCCAGGCACAGGCACTACAACAACGCTTTCAGACTGTACCTGCTGATCTAGCTGCTGCATTTCAAAATGAACTCGATCAATGGTCTTTACTCATTACGGGTGAGTTAAGTAGCGATAAGTTGAACGGGCTTAACCGTGAACCACAGTGGAGGGAACAGTTTGAAGCTATTCAACAACGCTTTGAGACAGGGTTGCAAGCTGAGCGAGATCGCTTTGCCAGCATTCAAGCGGATTACAAATCTTTCCTAAAGGGGAAGTTTCCCACGGTTGAAATTTGGCTCAATGTGGTTTTTAATCTGGCGGAACCACAAGATAGTTATAGTCGGCTGTGGGATGGTGTACATGGGGTATTGAAGCGAGTCGTTGAGGGAATTCGCAGACAAGTGCAAGAGGTGTATGATCGAGCAGCACGACTTCAGGGAGGGAGCTTGTCGAATCTGCCACCGACAGAGCGTCCTGCTTTACCCACGAATTGCGCAACGAGATGGTGCGCCGCATCAGCGACAGAAAGTGAGTGTACCGGTAGGTATCAGGGGTGTTGGAAGCCCCTGTGCACACCCGACTTATCCCTGCCACCTGGCTTGAATTCCGAAAGGAAGGGGGGAGTGTAGC
>WNFB01006035.1_pt1 | contig 10862 bp, 14 predicted proteins | sample 5400501 | NCBI WGS metagenome assembly WNFB01 (sample SAMN13153341, study PRJNA577476) | soil metagenome | isolation source: 200 cm saprolite under Douglas fir tree site 2 hole 1 | place: USA:California | collected 2015-04-18 | reverse complement strand
CGACCCTCGGTGAGTTCGCCGGACAATAGCGGCCGCACCGCGGCACCGGGCACCGGGCCGTTTTCGCCGACGGCCCGTCGCCGGCCTGACCGTCCTGGTGCAGGGGGTGCTGGGCGGGGTGGGGGCCATGGCCGCACAGCTCGCTCATTGGGGCGGCGCGACCGGAATCGGGACAGTGCGCCGGCGCGGCGATCTGGAGCAGGTGACCGCCTCCGCCGTCGCGCACGCCGTCGCCCTCGACCAGCCCGATCCAGCCGCCGCCATCCGGGCACACGCACCCGGCTGCGTTGACCAGATCGTCGGGGTGGCGTCCTCCGACAACATCGACCTCGACGCCGGGAAGCCCAGGCGCTTCACTGCCGATGGCGGGTTCACTGGTGGCGGGTTCCCAGCCACGTCACCTTCGCGATCGGGATCACTCCTGCCCGGACGGTGTACGACGCCTTGTAAACCTGCACTACATGATGGGGGTGATAGGCCTGGAAGTGGACCGTCACGGTGTTTCCCCGGGTTTGGAGGCTGGTCACTTGGTCCCGGACGGTCGTGCGATAGCCGGCGACCATCTCGTTGTATGTCTGGCCCTGGTATTTGCCTTCGAGTTGCCAGACCTTCAGCAAGTCGTGCTTGTTGATGGCCACGAAATATGCCTGGACCACCGCTCGCGGAGACGAGGGTGGGGCGGACTGGGAACCGCCGGATGCGAGGAGCGCGACTGTGATGGTCGTGACGGTGAGCGCGGCAGCGAGCGCCCCGCAGGCCCACCGCCAGGCCCGCCGCCGCCGGGGGCTGGATGGCGGCGGTCGGCCCACAGCAAAAGAGCGCGCGGGCCGGGCGATCTGGCCAGGCGTGAGGCTGATGGAGCTGCCGCCCGGCGGGTCATCGACGGTGGCTGCCCGGAGGGTGGGTGCGTCGGCCAGCTCACCGGGCGCCGGCAGCGCTGTGGCCGCTGCACCCGGGGGCCAGGGCCGGGTGGGGTCGGCCCTGACGTGTGCCTGAGATGCAGGCCATGGCAGCCAGCGGGACGCGAGGCTGACGGTGCCCAGATCGGCGAGGATCTGGTCGGTGGTGGGCCGCTGCAGCGGATCCTTGGCCAGGCAGCGCTCGACCCAGGGCCGGATCCTGGTGGGCAGGTCAGCGGTGGCCGGGGGGTCGTAGACCACGCGGTACAGCATGGCGTCTACGAGGCTGGCGGCCCCGAACGGCCCGTGCCCGGTCGCGGCGTAGGTGACGACCGCGCCCAGGCTGAAGATATCGCTCGCCGGGCCGGCCTGGCGGCCGAGGGCTTGCTCGGGGGACATGAACTCGGGCGAGCCCAGCACCCCGCCCGCCTGGGTCAGCGCGGTGGCATCCAGGGCGCGGGAGATGCCGAAGTCAATGATCCGCGGCCCGTCGCCGGCTAGCAGAACGTTCGAGGGCTTCAGATCGCGATGTACGACGCCGGCTGCGTGGATCGCACCCAGCCCCTCGGCTAGGCCCGCGGCCAGTGTGAGCACCGAAGCAACCGGCAGCGGGCCCTGCCCCGCGACCGCATCGGCCAGCGACGGCCCGTTCACGTAGGCGGTGACCAGCCACGGCTGCGGCCCATCGGGGTCAGCATCCACCACGGGCGAGGTGAAAATGCCACTCACTCTGCGCGCCGCGACCACCTCCCGCTCGAACCGGGCCCTAAACTCCGGATCACGCGCCAGCTCGGCACGGATCAGCTTCACCGCCACCGGCCGCCCGCCCGGCGACTGACCCAGGAACACGCGGCCCATCCCGCCCTCACCCAGCCGTGCCAGCAGCCAATACTTCCCGGCTCGCTGAGGATCTCCTGGCAGCAGTGCCCTCACCACACCCAACACCGCCCACGAACAGGCGGACACGCTAGCTTGTCCAGGCAGCGGCCGCTGTCGGGGCCGATGCTCCCGACCGGGATGCCCAGCGTGGCGCTGATCTTGGCATACGACAGCGGAGGGCCCTGGATGAGCAAGGCGATCAGCTGCTGGCAGCGCGGGGGCAGGTAGCTGAACGCCTCGCGCAGCGCTGCGTGACGCTCGGCCACCAGCAGCTCAGGCACGGCGACCCGGGCTCTGCATAGGGATATCGCCAGCGTCACCCGGCCGATCCCCTCGTCAGCACCGACCTCGGCTGGGCTTGGCGTCGTGCTCATCCCGCACCTCGATCTCGGCGGGCTAGGCCTCGTTCCCGCCTGCTATCCAATGAGCTGGACAACGCACACCTGATACATCGCCGACACACATTCTTCAGATTTCAACTGCCGGCCGGAATTGCCTGCCTGGCCCACGGCAAGGATCGCGGCCATGTCTAGCTCCGCAGCGGCACTCCGGCCGCGCCCACGACCTCTCACGCGCTTCCCAGCGCGACAGGGCGTTCGATGAGCCGCGTCACCTACGCAGGCGGCGGCGCGCAGATCACTCCGTTATGCACGGCCAAGGCAGCATAGAAGCCGCGGTCGGGAGCCGCGCCTAACGGCGGTTCTAGCCTGCACAAGCTCAGAAACGTGGGCTCTCAACCGCCACCAGCAGCCGCCGCCCGAGGATGCGCGCGGCCTCCTGCAGCTCCGGGCACCTGACGATCCGGTAGGGCGCCGGGATCGCCGCGAGCTGCTGGGCGTACCACACCAGGTTGCTGGTGCTGCCGACCAGGCGGGTGATCCCGGCATCGAGCGGCTCGAGCCGTCCGAGGGCGCGGGGGAGGCAACGCGCCACGGTTCCGGCGGGCGCGTCGATGACGGCCTCGACGTCGTACTCCCACCCGACGGCGAGATGCTCCTCGAGCGTGGCGACCGGGTCGAGGTCGGCGGGTGGGCTGAAGGTGTCTTCGAGCACTTCCACTCCGCGGACCCGGTCGATCCGGTATGCCCGGCGGGCGTCCGCGGTGAGGGACCGGCACAGCAGGTACCACCGGCCGTGGCGTACGACCACCGCCCACGGGTCGACCTCGATGAGCCATTCCGACCCGGCCTCTGTGCGGTAGTCGATCCGCACCCGTCGGTGGCTGGAGCAGGCCCTGCACGAGGGCGGTCGTAGTCCGGGGGTCGGGCAGGGCCGGCTTGGCCGCGCTGTTGCGGGCGGCTTCCAGCAGCGCCATCGAAGCCGACACGATCATCAGGTCGGCCACGCACGGGATCAGGTAGGCCACCGGGCCGGAGTTGCCGACCGCACGGACGACCGCGAGCGCGTGCAGGTATAACGCCGAGTATGTACCTGTCAAATCGCAGGGCAGGCTGTGGAGTCCGGAAGCCAGATTAGGTAGTTATGGCGCCGACCCTGGCGGTGTCAGACGGACCGTAATTGCAGGCGGAACTGGAACGAGATGGCCGGCCTGGAAGAGCATGGCGTGGTAGTCACCGGGACGGAGCGGGGGAGGGTGCCCATTGGGCAGGCATGCCCTGAGGCCGCCTTGCGGCCGGCCTGGACCGCACTCGCTGTAGCTGGCCTCGACCGTCACCGGATAGCCTGACTCACCGATCGGGATGATGGCCTGGCGCGGCTGGCTCATCAACTGGCCCTGTCAGCTATTTCGGGTGGTGGTGCGGATGTCGGCCCAGGCGCGCGGCTAGGGGATAACGACCTTGGCGGTGAGGAGATCTAGCTGGTGCAGGCTGCCGTCAGGGTTCTGGCCAGTGCTGTTGGAGTTGTCCGACCAGGCCGGGTAGAACAGGTGCGACGCGAACGCGGCATGAGCGTAGTCGCCGTAGTCGAAGAAGCTTTGCGCGTCAGGGGCGTTGGACGTGCCTGCGCTGACCTGGAAGTTGGGTGCGAAGCTCACTCCGCCGTTCGTGGAGTAGGTGGCCCAGATCTGGGCGTCGTCGTTGGGGATTCCGTCGGTGTCACCGGGCCCGCCCAGGCCGAGGTCGTTCCGGCAGTCGTACCAGGAAGCCGCCACGTCTCCAGTGGACTGGTCGACCGCGATGGCCGGGTTGAACTGGCTGTTGACCGTGTGGTCGTCGTTCAGCCGGGCGGCGGGGGTCCAGGTCGCGCCGTTGTTATCGGAGTACTGGAACATGATGTCCATGTTGTTGCTCTCGTTGGGCGTTTCCTGGGTCCACACGGCGTACACCCGGCCGTTGTGCGGGCCGCCGCTGCGGTCCCATGCCAGGTTCGCCTCGGCGTCGATCGACCGGTCCGGCTGTGCCGGGATGTAGTCGAACCCGCCGACCCTGGTCCGGGCCAGCAACTGCGGGTCGGTGAACCCGCCCGCCCTCAGGCCGTTGGCGTCGACCGCCGTGTAGATGTGCGCCCCGCCCTGGCCGCTGGTCTGGTCCTGATAGATCACCATGACCTGGCCGTTCGGGCCCACAGCGGTGTCACCGAAGTCGCCGCGCCCGTTGGAGGTGGGCACGCTCTCCGGCGCGCTGAACGATCCGAACTTGCCAAGGCCGGTGACGCGGGCGCCGAAGGCCTGTACCACGGTCGACGGGAAGCTGGTGTAACTCACCCACACGCTGCCCGCCCCCGCCGAGATGGAGGGCTGGTCGCCCAGGATGTTGGGGTTGTTCGACGGTGGCCTCAGCCGCTTGGGCGTGGCGCCGGACGGCGACTTGCTTCCGGTTGGTGTGGTGGGCACGATCTCCGCGACCTTGGTGAAGCTTCGGCCGCCGTCAGTGGACAGCGCGACCAAGACATTGCCGTTGGTGTTGACCAGGTAGGTCATCCACAGGTTGCCGAAGCTGTCCCAGGCAAGCTGCTGGTCGCAGCAGATCTGGCCCAGCGGCCCGCCGGTGCCGATGACCTGACGGGCCCAGGTCTTTCCGCCATCGAACGAGACTCCCTCGAACAGCCCGCTGACGACGTCAGGAAGCGTGGACATGGCGACGATGTTCGATGGGTTGGTGGGGTTGATGGCGATGGCGTCCTCGGCCTCGTTGCCGTGCATGGCGCTGATGTCGTAGTTGGGCGGAATCGGCTGCGCGGTGGCGCCCACTGGGGCGGTCATCGAGCCGAGCAACGCGACGGCCGCCAGGACCGGCATGGCAAGGGTCAGGGTTCGAAGCATCCGCCGGTTCACAGTGGCCTCCCAGCCCTGGGCGCGGCCCCCGAGGACGGAGTCACCCTACGTCGGCTGGGACTTCACCGGCAAGGGGCGCCGGGGCCTCGGGCCTGCCAGGATCCGGGACCTCAGGTGTGCCGGGCGAGGGCCGGGCGCTGCAGGGTTATCTGCGAGCGGCGCTGGTGGCTTCTAGGCCGCGGTGAGTTCCACGCTGACGTCGAGAACGCCCAGGTGAGGTGGGCCGCACGGGGAGCTGCCGTAGCAAGCCTCGCCAGGTTCGTCTTCACCGAAGCTGCAACGCCGCTTCGGGGTCTGCCAGTTCGTGAACCACCTCACATGCCGGCCTCTCCCAGGCCCGAGATCGGTTGACCGTCACTCGACCGTCGCCCCTGAGCACCAGGGACCAGCGAACGCCTGCCAGCGATACGCGATGGTAAAAAGCCACCGCATCTGGACTGCATACCCGGCCCCAGGACCCGGGAACGATGTCGAGTGCTCCCTAGACTCACATAATGCCTGCATCTGGACCGCCGCCCGGTACTCAGAACTCGATCTCGCGGGCCACCCCTAACGGCGGTTCGGGTAACGGCGGCAGGACTGCCGGGCGGTCGCTACTGGCGCTGCGACGACTCGTCGAGTTCGATGCCGACAACGCGCGCGACGCGATCGAGGTCAGCATCGCAGGCGAGCAGCGTCGCTCTTTGCCGCCACGCGACAGCGGCGATCATGCAGTCAACCAGTCCCCGCGGCGTGATGCCGACCTGTCGGCAGCGGCGGTAGATGCGCACGGCGCCGTCGAAGTCGGCGGCTGCATCGAAGTGGTGCAGGTGGAACCGCAGCAGCAGGCGACGCAGATCAGCCTCACGGGCGTCGCTGCGTGCCCCGGCCAGCACCTCCATGATCACCGGCTCGGTCACGGCGACCGGGCCCTCGTCCGCAATCAGCTCCGAAAGACGCAGATCGACCGCGCTCCCGGTGGCCCGATCGTATTCGACCCAGGCGGACGTGTCGGCGAGGATCACGCGCCTCCCCGGGGACCGGCATCTGCCGGGGGCTCGGCCATGGCGTGCGCGCCACGCATCGCCAGGGCCTCCTCTCTCGTCATTGGCTGGCCGGCCAGATGTCGCAGGGCGAGCTCGACGGCCTCTGTCTTGGTCCGCAGGCCGTAGCGGTCCATGACCGCCTGGAGATAGGTGTCCTCGATCTCGATGTTCGTACGAACTCTGCTCATACACTTACTCTACACCTTGAGTGTAAAGTACGTGTACCATCTTTTCAGGCCGCCCTCTCCGATGCTTTCTCCGGTCGTGCCCGGCTAAGCAAGCTCGGCCGGGGCAAACGTGCCTGCTACGGCACCAATACCGCTAGGACAAAAGTGAGCCCCCAGAACGGAGGGCTCACTGAGGTGGCCTGCACGGCGCGGTGGCATACGCTGCCGGATCAGAACCAGTGACCGGCCTGCGCCCAGGAGTGGGAACCGTAGAGGTGGCCCGTGAAGACGTGGCCGGCGAACAGGTGACCCGCGAAGACGTGGCCGGCGAACAGGTGGCCCGCGAAGACGTGGCCGGCGAACAGGTGGCCCGCGAAGACGTGGCCGTAGCGGGCCTGTCCCAGCGCGAGCACGACGATCGCCAGCACCGCAGTGGCCGTAGTGATGGCGCGCCAGCCGAGCCCCACAGGGCGGCGCGGCTGCCGGGAACGGCTTGGGCGAGCGGTGCGGACGGTGCGGGCCATCCGGTGGGCGTCGGCTCGGGTGATCAGGTCACGGTGGCGCTGGTCGGCGATGGCGGCGGCGATGACTGGGTGGGTGTACATGGCCTGCTCCTTCTGCTCGGGCCTGGCCGGGCAGTTCCCGGCCGTCACCACCCACCGTGCGCTGTCCAGGCCCGGCTGCGGCAGGGACCGGATGACCCCTTTCCCCGGCAAGCAGCGAAGGGGTCATACAACCCACGCCCGCGCCGGCCCACCCAACGGGCTAGACCAGGCCGGCCTGAAGGGCGAGCCGGGTCAGGTCGGCGCGGCGCCGGCAGCCGGTCTTGTCCCGGATCCGGTCCAGGTGAGAGCCGACGGTGCGGACGCTGATGAACAACTGCCCGGCGATTTGCGCGTTGGTGCGGCCCTGGGCGACCAGCATGACCAGTTCCCGCTCCCGGGTGCTCAGCCGCGGCAGGTCCGCCTTGGCTGGCGACTGCAGGTGCTGCGATTCCGGGCTGACCAGCAGCAGGGTGTACTCGGCCGCGGTCGCTGCCGTCATCGCCGCACCGCGCTCTTCGGCCGCCCTGGCCCTAGCGGGCTCGAGCGCCAGGCGGGCCTTCCGCAACGGCTGCTGGCGCCGGTCCGCGTCGTGCTGGTTGTCTGATACCCCGATGCTGCGCAGCATTGCAGCAAGTGCGGCCCACACGGTGACTGCCTCGGCGTGACGGTGTGTTCGCGCGCACAGGTGCCCACAGGTCTCAAGGCAGTTGATCAAGGCATATGGGTCGGCGGTGGGCAAGGCCAGTTCGATGGCCTCGGCTAGATGTGCCTGGGCCTCGGAGAAACGGCCCGCCAGCACGTCGAGGTCGGCTATGAGCTGGAGGCATTCGGATTGACTGGCCAGGTCGCCCGCCTGGCGGGCCAGGGCCAAGGCATCCGCGCAATACCGGAACCCTCAGCGTGCTCGCCGGTACCGATCAGGGCGACCGCCAGGTCGATGCTTCGCTGCCGAACGGTCTTGCCGGGAATGGTCGCTGGGTCGATCCGCTCGGCTTGCCGCGCCCAGGCCAGGCACTTCTCCCGATCGCCCGAGTAGTGCGCTATGGCCTCAAGATGGTGCAGGGCGCTGGTCTCGCCCGCCGGGTAGCCAAGCTCCCTGGCCAGCGTCAGGGCGCGGCCGACGTCCCCGGCTGCTTCCCGGACGTCACCGCGGTTGGCCAGCAGTCCCGCCCGCCCGTTCAGGGCCCGGACCAGGAGCGGCGACGGGCCGTGCTCGGCGAGGGCATCTCGCGACGCGGTGTAATGGCCCAGCGCAACGGCCGCATCGGAGGCCAGGCGGCCGAGCCAGAACTGCGTGGCGCACCACTCCTGCTCACCCTCCGGAGCATGCCCCGCGGCGGCGGCTAGCAGCTGGTAGCCGGCCGCATAACGGCTCCGCAGGGACCACCACGCTGCCAGCGCGAGACCCAGCCGCAGTGCGGTATCCGGGTCATGCTCCAGAGCCCAGGCCAGCCCTTGATGCACGCTGGCGTCCTCAGCGTCCAGCCACCGGGCAGCCGCCAGCGCCCGGCCTCTTCGCAATGATCAGAGGTAGGGCCCGCCGCCCTCGCCCTCCCTGGCCATCCACTCGACGGCCAACACGCTGTCCGGGTCGAACACGCCCCACCCGTCATCGCGCGAGGCCTCAACGAGCCCGTCAGGGCGGAGACGCACACCGAGCAGTGGATGTTTCTCGTCATTTAGGGCCCACCGCATGCTCAGCCCCTGGAACACGAGCCTGACCTGTCCTGGCTTGCCGATCACCGGCTCCAGCAGATCCGTGATCACCTTGCCGTCCACAGCGCCACCTTACTTGCAGTGTCTATGGCCCGGCCTCTTCGCTGTCATCGCCACCCACTCCGCGCTTGGCGGACAGCGGGGCAACGGCGGCCGGACGCCCTCCAGGCCCTGGTGAACGGCTACTTGCCAGAGCGTGGCGGAAAGCGGCAGCCGAGAAGCAGTTCTGCGACGTGACGCGGGTATTCGGGATCTTCAGGTGACAATAGCCAGACCCTTGTGGGGCCCGGCTCGCCGCCGGGCCGTAGTAGTGACCTACGAATGCCGGGATGTTGAGCAGTTCTGCTATCCCGCATGACATCGGCGAGTTTGGCAAGCTGTTCCTTGTTATGAACATGAACGCTCGATCATGCCGCGATGATGCTCAGCCCCAGACTGGTTACATCGGCGCTTGACCGGGTCGTCGGTTGGGCGTGATACACCCTCATTCCGCACTCACCCACCTGCTGCGGTCGTGACCGGTCAACGGTCGAGACGCTACACGTACCTGCCCAGGACGGAGTGTCCACGACTTGCCAGACAGACGTCCGGTCATGGCGCCAGGCGCGCGACCATATGCGGTTGCCGACGGCCACGCGGGCCGCCGCTGGCCGGGCCTGAGTTTTCGATGTGGTCAGTTTTCGAGGGCCAGGATGCCCAGCTGCCGGGTACCGTGGCACGTATCGGATACCCGCCCGCGTTCGAAGGGTTGCCGGTCATGGCGGTCAGGGTCTATCTCGGCGGCGCCTCGGCAGGGCACGGCGAGATGACCTACGAAGAGGCGGACGCTTTCAGCGTCACCGCTGGCGGTTTCTTGCTCATTCAGCGCCAGCACTCTGGAGAACAGACGGATCTCGCGGTCTTCGCGCCGAACGCTTGGCTCTATGCGGAAGTCGTTCAGGAGCCGCAGCCAGGTTCGCAGTGACCTATCCGGTACCCAGCCCGTCCAGCTCAACACCAGTGATGCGCCGGTGGATGCCGGCATGGGCCGCTGGTGGCGAGCTGCCAGATGCGCACCTCAGCCCTGCGGCGTGTCTCGCACACGGTGTAGGCAACTGCCAACACGCAGCGTAGTGGGCACAAGGCACGAGCTACCGACTTCGCCGCTGAAACCGGTGACAAGCTGGCAGCCAGAATTTACTCTCGTAGCCCGGCGAGCCGGGCCGGTTTCCGTGATCTTCACGAGGAGGCATGAGCCGTGGGACTGACCGACTTCGATGCGCTGAGCTTCGACTGCTACGGAACCCTGATCGACTGGGAGGCCGGCATCGCGGCTGTGCTCAGCCGGTGGGCCAGATCCCGGCGGCTGAGCCTCGATGCGGAGGCGCTGCTGGCCGCGTTCTCCCGGCACGAGGCCGCCGTCGAGGCCGCGCGCCCGCAGGACCTGTATCCCGCCATCCTTGCCCGCAGCATGCGTGACCTCGGCCGCGAGCTCGGCGCGGAAGTCAGCGAGCAGGACGCGCGCACCCTGGCTCGCTCGGTGCCCAGCTGGCCGGCCTTCCCCGATTCCCGCGACGCGCTGAGCGCGCTCGGCGAGCGGTACAAGCTCATCATCTTGTCCAATGTGGACCGTGACTCCTTCGCCGGCAGCAACCGCCGCCTCGGGGCGAGGTTCACCAGCATTCTCACCGCCCAGGACGTCGGTTCCTACAAGCCGTCGCCGCGCAGCTTCGAGGCGCTGGCCGCCGAGGCCAGCAGGCTGGGCATTCCGGAGGGAAGGCTGCTGCACGTAGCCCAGAGCCTGTTCCATGACCACGTCCCGGCCAAGAAGGCCGGCCTGCCGACTGCCTGGATCAACCGCCGGCACGACAGGCCAGGCTGGGGCGCCACGCCAGCACCCCCGGCACACGTCGCCCCGGACTGGGAGTTCCCGTCCATGGCGGCCTTCGCCGACGCGGTCGCAGCGGAATCGGGCCGGCCTGACTAACCCGCGCCGGACCCGGTCGGTTTCATCCGCACAGTAGCCGCATAGGCGCACAGGGCGCGCTAGGTCAGGAACCATCTAGCCACCGGGCGGCCGGGGTGCTCGCCGCATCGACAGGCACCTCGGCCAGCCGACGGTGACCTCAGCAGGACAGCCACACCCCGCCGCCTGGCCGGGTCGGCGTGTCCAGCTTCCCGCGGCGCCAGTGCGCGTGCGGGGATGGATATAGCTAGTGCGCTCAATGACGGGGCGCGGACACAAGGTCATCTGCTCTGTCGGCCATTGGTGCCAGCTACCTGAGGGAACTGCCGCACGATGGTGAGGCTGCTGGCTGGGGTGACCAGGCGCGGACTGGGGCGGTGCGGGTCTCGATCTCGTGGATCCCGGGCCGGCGGTTGTGCTAAGGCCCGGGTCAGCCGATGACGTGCATGTC
>WNFB01006034.1_pt1 | contig 10862 bp, 8 predicted proteins | sample 5400501 | NCBI WGS metagenome assembly WNFB01 (sample SAMN13153341, study PRJNA577476) | soil metagenome | isolation source: 200 cm saprolite under Douglas fir tree site 2 hole 1 | place: USA:California | collected 2015-04-18 | reverse complement strand
CTTTGTGGACCTCGTGTGGATGTTCATTTTCCCGTTGGTTTATTTGATGTCGGCAAAGATTCTCTAGGAGCCGGAGAGATATGGATACCACTCAGCTAGCTCTCGCGGAACGCGCTGCAGAACAGCAACGCCATCACGGGAAAGCGCTGTTCTTCTGGGTTTGGGGCGCGCTCCTGGTGATTACCGCCATTGAAGTCTACCTGACCTATCGGAATATGCAGCCGGTGAAGATGCTCACGATTCTGATGGGTCTGTCGCTGATCAAGGCGGCGCTGATTATCGGCTACTTCATGCATCTAAAATATGAAGTATCGAGGATGAAATGGCTTACAATGTGTTCGGTGGTCGCCTGTTTGATTTTGATGACGATCTTTTTCTTTCCGGATGCTTTTCGTATTCTCTATCTGGGAGTGAAATGAGAGTTCGCGCCGCACTTCTCGTCCTGGCGCTCTTCCTGTGGGCCACGCCCGCGCTAGGCCAGGGTTGTGCCATGTGTCGCAGTTCTGCCGCCGCGACCTCCAAGGACGGCCAGAAGGCTATCAGCAAAGGAGTTCTCGTGCTGGTGGTCCCACCGATTGGGTTTATGACCCTCGGCGTTGGGATGGCGTTTCGTTACGGGAAGAAGCGGGATCTCGAGAACTGCTGAACCGCCGGTTTTCAGTGCGAGCCGCGGGCGCCTTGCTCGGCGGAAAGCAGCCAAAATAAACTTCAACTGAATCAGCGCTGGCCCGATTCCTGCGGCAGGAATTGAGTTGAGCCTGCCCCTAGAGGCTCGGGAAAAACCGCGGCTGCGGTCTTTCCCCGAAGTCCTCTAGCTGAACCAAATCGCCATCACGAGACGCGAGCGCAGGGGAAGTGCTCGCCAATTTTCGCGTGGTAATATCCCTCTTTGGAGGAAGCGCTCATGAATTCATCAAACACGATTGAAGGCACATTGAAAAACTGAAAGACCCCGCCCTTCACAAACTGGATTTCGAGCGTCTCCGAATCTTCCTGGTAACCTACCTGGGTGATTTCCGTTGAGGGAACAGGGAACCGATGCATTTTTGAGAGCCCCCTTTCTGGTGAGAGACGCTTCCAGCCGATGGCGCAGGGATTGGCCATCGTGTCACGGCCTTGTTGGAATCTGGTCTATGCTCGAGTTGGTCTTTCCGCCTGGCCGTGGCCCTGGATTGCCCTCTTTAGTTGTGGCTCAACGGCGGGATTCTAGCATAAACAAAACTGATTCAAAGATGCTTTTACTTTGATAATTTGAGTTTTTAGCGGGTGATGCATGGGGGTATTCCTCGGGAATTAAGTGCGCAGTACCCGGCTATTGCTGGAGAGCGAGCCGACGGAGCAAAACTTGAAAGCGAGGATCAGAGCGTAGGCCGTCAAAATCCGGGTCGACTTTAAGGAAGATGATGGCGTTGGACCGATCCTCATAGGCCTTTTCGAGCCAATCCATGGCCTTCTCATTTTCATGCAGACCCGCATACACAATCGAGACGTAAAAAGGCGAGACATAATGTTTCTTCGATTGCCCCAGCAATTGGCCTAGAATCTTGTCCGCTTCCGCCTTGTTGCCCGCAGCACCGAAGGCGTGGCCAAGCGATCCGAGCATTGGGGGGCTGTCATGCGAAATGGCGGCCGCCTTCTGAAGTTCTACGATGGCCTGTGGATACAAGCCCTTTTGTTCATACGCCTGTCCGAGGACCACGCGGGGGAGTGCAAAGTTGGGGTCCATCTCCAGGGTGTTGCGGAGTTGGTTGATCGCCTGGTCGTACTGACGCGCCATATACAGGCGCCAGCCAAGGCTAAAATTCATACTGATGGAGAGAGGATCAAGGTCGCGCGCACGATTCATCTGCGTGAGACTCTCCAGGGTGCGACCCATGGCCATGAGATAGAGTGAATAGCGCTGGTACGCCGTGGCATAGCTAGGGTTGAGTTCAATAGAACGTTGAAACCCGCTAGCCGCGCCTGCCCAGTTCCAGTCATAATTAAATTGTACGGTGGCCAGAGACGTCTGGGCCTCGGCGAGAGATTTATCCAGTTCCAGGGCTTTGAGTGCCGCGACTCTGGCCTTGGGAGCTACCTCTTGGGAGGGCACGCTTCCGACGATAGCCGACCCGATGATGCTGTAACAATCAGCCAGGCCAGCAAATGCTAGCGCGGAGTGCGGGTCCTCTTGCGTCGCGAGTTGAAAATATTCAATGGCCTTGGTGAGCCCTTCTTCGGACCGCTTGTTCCAGTAGTATCGTCCCTTCAGATAATCCTCGTAACTCTCCGCGCTCACCGGGCGCGCGCTCGCCAGACGTTGCTGCTCCTCCGGGGTCAAATTAATTCTGATCTCATTGACGATCGCACTCGCTACCTGGCTCTGCAAGGTCAGAATGTCTCCCAGTGTACTCTCATAGGTCTCCGCCCAAAGATGACGGTCCGTAGCCGCCTGCACCAACTCTGCCGTGATTCGAACGCGGTTTCCGGAACGCAGCACTGTGCCCTCAACAACGGCGTCCACCTTCAGATCTAGTGCGATCTGGGAAAGTGTCTTGTGCGTGCCTTTGTACTCCATCGAGGAGGTACGCGAGATCACACGGAGCGAACGGATTTTGGCGAGATGAGCGATGAGCTCGTCCGTCATGCCGTCGGTGAAGTACTGCTGGTCCTTATCCCCGGATAGATTCTCGAACGGAAGCACAACCACAGACTTGAATAGACTCGGCTGAACCTTGGGCCCTGAGGGGTTCCGCACATAGCGGACAGACACTGCCAACAGAATCGACACCACCGCTACAAGAAGACCGCCAAGAACAACCGCACGGCGCAAGGGAATCTGCTTAGTTTTGGGCTGAGGTGGGACTTCCTCGAGGGATGGAGGAGAAACCGAGCCGGAATCGGCAGCCGCAGACTGCGATTCCGGGGCAGGCGCATTCGCGCCGTCGATTTGCCTGGCTTGCTCGGGAGGGGCAACTTCTTCCACCGGCGCGATAAACCGGTATCCGTGGCGAGGCAAGGTCTCAATAAAGCGTGGATTATCCGACGAATCGCTCAAAGCCTCGCGCAGCCTCATGATCGCTGTGTTCAGACTGTGGTCGAAATCGACGAAAGTGTCGTCGGACCAGAGCCGCTTGCGAAGGTCTTCGCGAGTGACGACCGCACCACGCTGCTCCAGAAGAATAGCGAGAATTCGACAGGGTTGTTCTTGAAGCTTGATCTTGCGGCCCTGCTTCCGGAGTTCACTACTACCCAGATCAACCTCATATATGCCAAACCGGACAAGCTTTGACGAAATCGCAGGTTGTTTCATGGTTCCCAAGGTTCGTAGCGGGTGGAGTATAACGCCCTGTCACTCCACGGTCAAAGTAGACCACATGTTACCCCGCGCCCTAACTCGTTTCTCATGAATAGCTATCCGCGTTATGGACAATTGTTTTCGATGTGATGCATAGAGCATTGTGATGCTTTGGCGGTTTGATGCAGAGTCCACGCCACCACGGGGCTGTTCGTGCGGAAGCCGCCCGGATGAGACATGTCTACTCAGGAGCTTGCTTAGCACAGGCCGACGGGGTTGCCAAGACGTATGAATCGGGTCGAGGTTGTACCAATCGGGGTGCCGTCAAGGCAAACGCGAAATGGCTTGATAGGGACTGGGACCTCTGCGGTGCATGCACCGCTCGACGCAAGAAGAACGAGGAGGGGGAAATGATGTTCGCCAAGGTGGGCAGGGGCGGGATAACGACGCAGCTAGAAGCCGCAGCCACAAAAATCATTCAGGCCATGAACGTCCGCCTGCTCATCCTCAGGATCTTTATGCTCATCATGGTGGTAACCCTGGCATCCTTTGCGCGAGCGAAGGAGGTTGCGCCGCTACAGCTTCTTGATGCGGTGCCGCTGCCAGGATTTAGCGGCGATTTTGATCACTTTGCCGTGGACGAAAAAGGCGGCCGTCTCTTTCTTGCCGGGGAAGATCACAAGACGGTCGAGGTATTCGACCTGAAAACCGGTCGCCGGTTGAAGAGCATCGCAGGTTTCGGCACTCCGCACAGCATTATCTACTTGCCGGAGAGTGACCACATCCTCGTGGCTGACGGCGGCAAGGGCATGCTGCAGATTCTGCGCGGGTCGGACTACGAAGTTGTGGATCACGTCGATGGGTTGGCGGGCGCCGACTCAATGAGGCTCGACGCCCCTTGGCAGATCCTGTATGTCGTGACGGGCGGCAAAGACGTTCCGCTGAATTATTCCTTCCTCGTGGCTATCGACCTGAAGACAAATAAGAAAGTGAGCGAGTTGCGAATTGAGAGTAACCACGTCGAAGCCTTTGCGCTCGAAGCCTCAAGTTCGCGGCTCTTCGTGAACATCACCGACAAGCATGAAGTTGTGGTCGTGGATCGCAAAACCATGAAGGAAATCGCGCATTGGCCGATTGGCACGCAGGCTGACAATTCACCGATGGCGTACGACGAGCCGCACCACCGGTTGCTGATCGTGTGCCGCAAACCCGGCACGCTCCTGGTGATGGATTCGGAGAACGGGAAAGTGGTCGCGCAGCTTCCAGCGGTTGAGCGCTCCGATGACATCGCGTTTGATGCCGAAAAGGGACGCATCTACGTTCCGGGCGGCGAAGGATATACGTCGGTGTTCCAACAGAAGTCCGCGGACCAGTATGAGTTGCTGGCAAAGGTGAAAACCGAGCCCGGCGCGAAGACCTGCCTTCTCGTGCCGAGCCTTGCTCGTCTTTATGTTGCTGTATCACCAGGTGAGACGAAGGCCCCGGCAAAAGTTTTAATTTATCACGTGCAACAGTAGCCCGGCCGAAGCGAAGAGAATGCGCGATTAGTTTTTGCGGTTTGGAGACGACCATAGGGAAACAACGGAAAACCAGCCTTGAAGGAGATCGAGATGACCAATTTAATGAGGCACAAAAAGACGTCTATTGAGACTCGGGCCCTCTCCGCGGTGATCGGCTTAATTGTTGTTCTAACGATTGTGCCGTCGCTTCATCTTCGCGCTCAGGAAGCCGGTGGCACCATTGTCGGCACTGTGACGGACCCGAGCGGCGCCGCAGTTTCCAGCGCCAGCGTGAATATCAAGAATGTTGCAACTGGAGTCGAGCGCGATTCCACGACAAATGCCGACGGTGTCTACACGGCGCCCAATCTGATTCCAGGCACGTACGAACTCACCATCACTTCGCCAGGATTTTCGACGGTCGTGGTCCAAGGAATCGGGCTATTGGCGGGCGAGAAGCGCGAAGTCAGCGTCGCCATGAAGCTGGGGCAGGTTTCGGACAAGGTGAGCGTGGTCAGCTCGGAGATCTCTGACGTTCAATTGGGTTCTTCCGAGGTACGCGGGGTGGTGGATTCTCACACGGTCAATGAGTTACCTCTCAACGGGCGCGATTGGACCTCATTGACACTTCTCGAACCGGGAGTGGCACAAATCCGGACACAAAAGGCACTCGGAGTGAGCAACGACCGACCGAACCGAGGACTTGGCACGGATGTGACTATCGGCGGCAATCGTCCGCAGGGAAACAATTACAAGCTAGACGGAGTGAGCATCAACGACTACAGTTCGGGTGCTCCAGGCAGCGTCACTGGCGGAGTGCTCGGCGTAGACGCGGTGCAGGAGTTTTCTGTTGTCACGAGCAATGCGCCGGCGGACTACGGCAAGACTTCAGGAGGGGCAATCAACGCGGCGTCCCGCTCAGGCACAAACAAGTTTCATGGTTCGGCCTACGAATTCATACGCAACAGCAAGCTCGACACTCGCAATTTCTTCGATACAGCGAGAGACGCTGCTGGCAATTTGATCGTCCCGCCCTTCAAGCGTAACCAGTTCGGCGCCACTGTTGGCGGGCCGATCATTAAGGATCACACTTTCTTTTTTGCGGATTACGAAGGTCTGCGCCAGGGCCTTAGTCAGACCAACACCATTACTGTGCCATCACAGAACGCCCACAGTGGCATTCTCGTGGGGGGGAATGTCACGGTGAACCCGAAGGTGGTTCCCTTCATAAACTTGTTTCCCCTTCCGAGTTCTCCCACAGCCGGAGACACCGGAACTTTTAAGTTCATCGGCACGCAACTCACCAACGAGAATTTCGTCACCACGCGCATCGATCACAGGATCTCGGCGTCCGATAACCTTTTTGGAACATATTTGTTTGACAGCGGAACTCAGCAGAATCCTGACGCTTACAACTTTAAAGAGATCGGAAACCAATCGAGGAGGCAGACCTTCGCTCTCGAAGAATCTCACATTTTCGCGCCGACACTGGTGAACACGGCGCGCTTCGGCTTCAATCGCGATGTGGTGATCGCCTTTACGACTCTGTCCGCGATCAATCCAGCGGCTTCCGACACAGCTTTGGGCTTCAATCCCGGCCTGCCCGTCGGAATCATCACCATCGGATCGGGCGTTACCCAATTCTCCGGCGGCCTCGGAGCAATCTCTGCCTACCGCTTCCACTACAACTCCTTCCAGGTATATGACGACGTCTTCTTGACTCGCAACAAGCACGCACTCAAGTTGGGATTCTACGCCGAGCGCATCCAGGCAAATCAATTCACTCAAGGAGCGAGTCCAAATGGCTTCTATACGTTCGGCTCATTGTCAAACTTCTTGCAGGACATACCCACTACTTTTCAAACGCTTCTTGGCACTTCCCGCACTCCGCGCGATCTCCGCCAGAGCGTCTTTGGCGGATACATTCAGGACGATTATAAGATTCGACCGCGGCTGACTTTGAACCTTGGTCTACGATATGAAATGGCTACGGTTCCAACGGAGACGGCTGGGCAACTCTCAACGCTGATCAGTTTTACCGATACGACGCCCCATCTTGGCTCGCCATACTATTCCAATCCGACGTTGAGGAACTTTGCACCTCGTGTCGGGTTTGCATGGGATCCCTTGGGAAACGGCAAGACCGCAATTCGTGGAGCGTTTGGCATTTACGATGTTCTCCCGCTCTCTTACCAGTTCCAACTCCTGACACTACTCTCAGCGCCTTTCACGGAAGGCGCCAGTACACCCGTCACGGCCAATGATTTCCCCACCGGAGGCTTCGCAAAGGCAAGTCTGCCGACAAACTTGCGCAACGCGTTCGTGGAGCAACATCCACATCGTAGTTACGTCGAACAATGGACCCTAAACATTCAGCGCGAACTCTTCCGCAACTTTACTCTCACCGCAGGCTATGTAGGTTCACACGGAGTACATCTGCCATTTCATGCGGATGAGATCAATGACATTCAGCCAACTCTCACCTCCGCCGGCTACCTATGGCCCGGTCCTGGGGTGACCGGAACGCGCCTATTTTCCAATCTTGCGGGTCAGGTGAGTACAAACCAGTGGTCGGGTGCTTCGACATACCACGGGCTGAATTTGTCGGCCATCAAGCGCCTCAGTCATGGAGTTCAGTTCCAGGGCTCTTACACGTATTCGAAGAGCATCGATACCGGGTCATCGGGAATTGCAGGGGACACCTTCGGTAATTCCGTGTCCAGCCTCCCGCTGTTCGATCCCCGCTTGAGACGAGGTCTCTCGGACTTCGATGTGCGGCACGTCGGCGCCATCAATGCGATATGGCTGGTTCCCAATCCCTCAAACTGGAGCGAAGTTCCGAAGTGGTTCGCCTCGGGCTGGCAGGTGGGGGGAATTTACACTATAACGAGCGGATTGCCGTTCACGCCGACGATCGGCGGCGATCCATTGGGCTTGAAAGGCGCGGACTTGTATGCCTTCCCGGACCGCGTGCCGGGATGCGATCCGGTGAATTCTAACTTTAAGAGTAATGGTCTGCACTATCTGAACCTGAATTGCTTCACGCTTCCAACTGCACCTGACTCCATGGCTACCTCATGCAAGCCATTCGCGGGGGCCGCGACGGCTGCGCCTTCAGGCCAAGTCTATTGCGCAAATCTTCTCGGCAATTCCGGCCGCAACATTGTCCCCGGCCCGGGCCTCCAGGATTTTGATTTCTCCCTATTCAAAAACAATCCAATTCATCGCATTTCTGAAAACTTCAACGTGCAGTTCCGGTGGGAAATCTTCAACATCTTCAATCATGCGAATTTCAATCCGCCGGCACCCGGCGCGCGCCAAGTTTTTGCAGTTTCGGGAGCGTTGAACAATGCCGGCATTCTGACGAGTCCGACGATTACAACCTCGCGTCAAATGCAATTCGCACTGAAGATTATTTGGTAGAAGGGCTTCGCAAAGTTTCTGAGCACTGGTTCTTATTTGAAGGAGAAAGAAATGAAAAGCAACAATAGAACGATTTATTTTATAGCCCTAGCCGTCTTCTTAGCGGCTGCTCCATTTGCTTCGGCGCAGGAAGGCAAGGAAAATTATGCCCAGAAACTCTTGGACGAAACGCTTGCGAAGCACAAAGACGTGGTGATCATGGCCATGCACGTCACTCCGCCGGGCAAGACCGACAATGTGATCATAGCTTCGAACATCGGGCGCATCGGCAAGAAAGCGGACGAGGACGACATGCGCGTAATCGAAACGGGCAAGCCCAATCTTGAGGTCAACAAGAAAGGCGACCATTTCGAAGTGGAGCTGGTTCTGCAAGACCAGTCCGGCAAAACCATCGGGGCCGTCGGCATCGTATTCAACTACGTAAAGGGCAAAGAAGCCGAGTTCCAGAAGAACGCAGAACAGATTCGCGATGAGATGAAGCAGAAGACACCAACACTGGGGAAACTCTTCGAACCAGCAAACTAAGATGCAAGGGCAGCTTAGCCGGTCGCTCGATCAAGTATGCCTTGGTCCAACGCCGGAGCACATGGGCGCGTGGTCCTCGCGGGCGAGAAGGAGCATCGGCTCTTTCATCTTTCTTTCCATCCTGTCTTGACGGGGAGAAAGAGGCGACTTCTGAGAATGATGAGACCCTATGATCACGCCCTCTGATCGGAACACAAAAATTTGGTCTGTGATTCGCGTCTCCAGCGGAAATTTCCTGGAGATGTACGACTTCATGGTATTTGGCTATTACGCCACTGCGATCGGCAAAGCCTTCTTTCCAAGCGGCAATCCATTCGTGTCGTTGATGTTGTCACTGATGACTTTTGGCGCGGGTTTCTTGATGCGGCCCCTCGGCGCCATCGTGCTGGGGGCCTACACCGATCGCCACGGACGTCGCGCCGGTCTTCTGCTGACGCTGGGATTGATGTCCGTCGGGATTTTTTCCATCGCATGCATGCCCGGGTACGCGACAATCGGCTTGCTGGCTCCGCTGCTGGTGCTGATGGGCCGCCTGCTTCAGGGTTTTTCGGCAGGAATGGAACTGGGCGGCGTCTCGGTCTATTTGTCGGAGATCGCAACGCCAGGCCACAAAGGTTTCTATGTCAGTTGGCAGTCGGGGAGCCAGCAAGTGGCGGTCATGTTCGCCGCACTGAGCGGAGTGGTGTTGAGCTTCGTGCTTCCGCCAGAGAAGATGACGCTGTGGGGATGGCGTGTACCGCTCCTCCTCGGTTGCGTGATCGTTCCGTTTCTCTTCAGGCTCAGACGGTCCCTCCAGGAGACGGACGAGTTCATTGCCCGAAAGCGAAGGCCGAGCAGGTCGGAAATTCTCCGCTCGCTGACCGCCAACTGGGGAATCGTGGTCATCGGAATGATGATGGTTACCATGACCACGGTCTCTTTCTACATGATCACCGCTTATACGCCCACTTTCGGCAACGCCGTTCTTCACCTTGCGAGCGTAGACAGTCTGATCGTCACCTTGTGCGTGGGAGCGTCCAATCTTTTCTGGTTGCCGGTAATGGGCGCGTTATCCGACAGAATCGGACGCCGGCCGTTACTCTTCGCGTGCACGATACTGATGCTGCTGACCGCCTATCCGGCAATGTTATGGCTGGTTAGGGATCCCTCCTTGTCGAAATTACTAACGGTCGAACTCTGGCTGTCTTTCATTTACGGGAGCTACAACGGCGCCATGGTGGTCTTCCTCACAGAGATCATGCCGGTCGATGTGCGGACCACGGGATTCGCGCTTGCGTATAGCCTTGCCACCGCTGTATTCGGCGGATTCACCCCTGCGATCAGCACCTATCTGATTCACATCACGGGGAACAGTGCTGTTCCAGGGCTGTGGTTGTCCTTTGCGGCCGCGTGCGGCCTCCTTGCGGCAGTGCTCGCCAAACCTCAGAATGCCGCGGTAGAAACCTGTTAGAAGGCAGGATTCACCTGGACGACGAGCCCGGGCCTACGTTTGTTCCAATGTCCTGAAAAAATCTGGCAGAGAATTGGCTTTCTTAGCAGTAGGTTGAACTAACAACAGGCTCGTGGGACACAAGAGGAAAAAGGCCGGTTTGGGCCAGCTCGATTCGTACATCTGGTATTTCGATGCCTTCCACTCAAAGAGATTTCATCACCAACAGGATGCGGTCGTCTTCGTGAATTCCGCCGCGTGAGTGCTCGTCCACTTCGGCGATCACCGCGCGGATGATTTCTTCCGGCGCGTCTGCGCGCAGACTGCACACCAAATCCGCGAGCCGCGCACGGCTGAATTCGCTTCCGACCGCGTCCATGGCTTCCGTAATGCCGTCGGTGCAAGCTACCAGGAGATCACCGGGGGCCAGTTCTACGGTGGCGCATTCGAACTCCACATCCGGCAGAAGACCGACAATCATTCCGCCGGTCTCGAGCCATTCCGTCCGGCCGTCGGCGCGGATCACCGCGGGCGGCACGTGCCCGGCATTAACGTAGCGGAGCCTCCGCCCCTCGTTCTCGACCAGCGCGAGAAACATGCTCAGGTACTTTGTCGTGCGCCCGTGGGCCCTGGAGGCGCGCGCCCCCATCAGGATTTTTTGATTGATCGTGGCTGGCAGTTTTTCGAGCGGGACAACGTGATCGGCAAG
>WNFB01007417.1_pt1 | contig 10863 bp, 11 predicted proteins | sample 5400501 | NCBI WGS metagenome assembly WNFB01 (sample SAMN13153341, study PRJNA577476) | soil metagenome | isolation source: 200 cm saprolite under Douglas fir tree site 2 hole 1 | place: USA:California | collected 2015-04-18 | reverse complement strand
ACCTGCTGCTCTTGCCACCCGGCTTTCAATTGTATCAGAGGTGCTTCGTTGGGCCACATCAGCAGGGCCTCGATGGTGCGGTCGACCGCATCTGTAACCGATTCGGTGCCAAGGACGAGCCGCATAGGTGGCCCCCACGGGCCGTCGCGCAACAAAATCCATAAAGACCAGTCACGTATAGCAAAAATAGCAACGCTGGCGGTGACGATCAAACGGCGCGGCACCGCATCGCGAGACGGCTGCGCAGTAATCGGTGTATTCGAACGAGGTAGAGGTGTACTCATAAATAATAATCCGCTCCCAAAAGTCGATGGTTTTAATACTATGGATTGTACCCATTCCAAATGCTGACCGCAAGTCCATTGCATCTGAGGCGAAAAGTGGGTACAATTACGATATCTTCGGATTATCTCTACCATCAGTCTGTTTTCCGTCATTGCAGCACCTGAGAGAAAGGCCTGGCACATGGGCAGTGATACACCGTTAGTTGTTAAACTTGAAGTCACCGTCCCTCGTATTGTCCTGTCGGCATTGCAGAATCGCTCTATGCAAACGAAGCCAGGAGCGGGAGAGCACACCGTCAATAGTTGGCAGAGTGCGGGAGCGGAAATAGAAGAGATGGAGCAGGTGCGCCTCTTGCTACCTGAACAGTTAGGGAACATTTCGCATCAACCGCAGCGAAGGCAACTGCAACAAGCTATCACAGGTGAAGCTTCCTCACGCATGATCCAAACAATGCGATTTCGCGTATTTCGTGTTGAGTTACCTGTGCTACAGGACCAGGCATTTTTGCTCCAGATTATCCGTTGGTGCGGAAAGATCACGGGGACAGAAAGGCGAAAGCGTAACAATGCTGGTGGAGATAATGAGCAACAGTATTTAACCGATGAACTGGCCTTCTCACTAGAGTGCCGCCGCACCGACGAGGCATCGACTGAAACAACGCCGACAGTTTCTTCTTCTACTGCTCTATCCGCGCCCATGCCTGGACTGAACAGAGTGGTAATAGATAAAGATTATGCCCGCATTTCTAACTCACTGGCGCGTCCTGATTGAAACGGCTAAACGCAGTCAGGATGCTGGTAATGACCTTGGCTCCTTGATTATCGATGCTTCAGCATTGCGGCGTCGTGCGCTTGGTTGGTCCACACCTCCGCAGACGCCACCGGCTGGAGCTGTCTGGGATACCGGCCCTCTACCGGCGATCGACTTCAGCTTTCCCGGTAGCGATATCTCCGCCATGGCTTACCTGGGGGCATCGGCTCCCGACATCACTTCCTATCAGCGGGGTAATTTCAGGAAGAAGATTTCAGACTACAGGCAGCGCAATCGGCCATACTTGCAACCTGCTGATGGTGGCGATAGGCGATGGGCCGACCTGCTTCACTTCAACCGTTCAGGTGATATCCTTCTCACTTTCCTTGAAATGATCGCGCATATCCCATCGCCTGCGCTGCGCAGCCAGGCACTTGCCTTTGCCATGGGCTACCTGTCACATATAGCCACCGACATTGCTCTCAATCCGTGCATCAATGTGTTGGCAGGTGCCTATGATAAACGCGCTATTCCAGGTCTATTTGCCCCTCTGGGCCCGCATTTTTACGTGGAACTCTGCCTGGATGAGTATGTTGCCAGTACCTATTTTAACCGCCCCCGCTATCGCTGGACACGCCAGCCATGGGGACAGTACATAGAGTCAGCAGCTGCTGGTTGTGCTATTCCTGGAACGCTCTCTGCTCAAGTCCTGGACCTGCTCACCGATGCGTCCCAGGCAACTTACGGATTGACGGAAGAGCAAAGCAAAAACTTTCACCAGGATTATCTGGACGGCTTACAGCGACTACGGAACTATCTTGCAGGACGTGGTACTTTCCGTTTGCTGACGTTCAGTGCGCTGAGCAGGCGACGTAAGGATGACCCGATCATTGCTGGTATTGCCGAGCAATCTCACGAACCAGGCACGTTGGACTTCGAGAAGGTCATCGCCTATGCCATCCGCTTAAGTGAGCATCTGTGTAGACGTGCCATTGCCTACTATGCGGCCTTGCGCAACACCTCGGCCACAGCAAGTGAGAGGAACCAGAGGCGGACTGCGCTGTGCGAGGATTTGCGCAACTGGAACCTTGATAGCGGATACGCAATGGATGTGACGTTTGATGAGCAGGTAACGCTCCACGTACTGCATAATTGGGTACATTTTGCACGATTGTGGGAGAGCGAGATGGAAGCGATGGCCCAGGCGCAAAGCCTGGGCCGCTAAACCATGGGATGTGAAAATCATAAGGACACCCCGAAAAAGGTGTCCTTTTTATTGTACTTCCAGGTAGAAGTGTGATTGATTGTAGGCTGGTGCTTTAGCGGGCGAAAATGTAGTGGAGTCCAATTGCGCTGGCGGCACCAAGAATCAGGGCGACAAGTTGAAGTATACGGTATCTCATTAAAAGTAAACGGTTATCAATGGCTATAGCTTTGGTACCGTTGGATTGTCGAACGTAGGTTTGTTTCTGCATAATTCTTTTCCCTCTAACTATAGAGTTCTTCATGGTTCAGACAAATGAAGAAAGGAACGGTGTTCCAATTGTTTGTCTTACCATTCTATACGCATGAGATGGGCGTTTGGTTGCATCTTCTACTAGTTTATTTCGGCTCAATGATAAAATCAATGAGGTGTGTCACACTGATTATAACATATAGTTGGGAGGAATCATTCCCTGGACACGCTTTTTATCTAATGCTGCTCTAAATTGGCAGAGCTGGCGGCTCCTGTCCCTCATTCTGCCCCCCAACCAGAGAGGGATCAGTATCGCCTGGTTCAGCAGGTTCGGTAGGAGCAGGAAGCAGATCGCTGTGCATTTCCAGCAGGCGGCGCGCTCGTGTGTATTCTTGATCGAGCAGCACACGGAACACCTGCTCACATACGGCCAGTGACTCGGCTGCTGCTGCTCGCCTTGTTGCCGTTAATGACCCCAGCATATCGTGCCGTTTGGCGGTGCGAAAGAGGACATGCACTTTCTCTAAAACTTCGGAGAACTCGGCATGCACCTGGTCATTCCAGTTTTGGGTCTCGATCAGGGTGGCAGCCTTGCCCAAAAAGCGGGCGCACACTTTGACGACGGTGTTATATTCGTTGGTACGAGCCTCTACCAGTGTCTGCAGGATGCGCCTCTCGTCGGCTGCATCGAGGGCCACCACGGAAAAAATACTTGCTTCACCACCCATCTCACGTATCTCATGAGCGAGCTGGCGGAAATGCTTCTCAACCTCTTCTGAGAATGGCAGTAAATAGACTGAATTTTGTAGTGCGAACGCGCCGAGGTTTTGTAAACGCCGCCAGACCCATACTCGTTTCTGCGAGGGTTCACTGGGCACTTTATACGTCAGTTGTAACCAGCGCATAGCATCGCGCTCTAGCATATGTTATATCTACTCCTAACAAGAGGAATTATTGTAACCTTTGTTACTGAATGTAGCTATGGTACTCCAACAGTAGGGTAAAGTCAAGCCTGATTTGATGCGTGAAATGTAGTGGCATCCCAGCCGCATTCGGGGAATGGTGAAGGCAGTGGGTGCCAGGCTTCGCTGAGCAAATACCATTTGCTCCAGAAAACCTGGTTGTTACCGATGTGATATAATTTGTTTTTCACGCTACAGGAGTTCATTACCCTATGAAACTGAAAGAGTACCTGGTGCTCTTCGCACTGGCTGCCCTCTGGGGTGCATCATTTCTGTTTATCAAAGTTGCCATAGCAGATATGTCTCCATTGACATTGGTAGCTGTGCGCCTCGTCCTGGGATCGCTCGGTCTACTGCTGGTGGTACCGTTTAGACCTGCCATCATCAAAGGATGGCAGACCCGGCTCTGGGGATTTTTCGTAGTGGCCATTTTTAATGCTGTGATTCCTTATCTCGCCATCAGTTGGGGTGAGGAATTTGTAACATCAGGTATGGCTGCCATCCTCAATGCTACCACTCCCCTGGTGGTGGTGATCGTCTCAAACTGGTGGCCTGGGGGAGAACGTCTGACATGGAGGCGCATGATCGGCGTGCTGATCGGTTTCCTGGGCGTCGGACTGCTGGTTGGTCCAGCAGCCTTGACAACATCCGGATCAAATCTCTATTTATTGGGAGCTTCCCTTGTCTTCATTGGATCAGCGAGCTATGCCTTCGGCAGCCTCTTTGCCATCAAAATGCTTTCCGGTCTCCCCATGATGCAACCGGCCATTGGGCAGACGGCCATGGGTGCCGTGCTACTCGCTCCCATCGCGGCTATCGCCTTTGTCGCACAGCCTCAACAAACATTCCATGCGCCATTGGTGTGGGCGGTGGCATCGGCAATAGCCCTGGCTCTGGGAGGTACATCGCTCGCCTATATCTGTTACTACTGGCTAATGGTACGGGTTGGGCCAACCCGTACCCTGATTGTCACCTACCTCTTGCCCTGCATGGCCCTGGTCTATGGTGCGCTGCTTCTGCATGAGACTATGAGTATCAATGCAATTGGCGGCTTAGTGCTGGTGCTGCTGGGTATCTTCTTTGCAGGCAAGAAAACGGAACGAAAGAGCACTACAGAAACGCCTCTCGCAGAACAGAGAATTTCAGAGCATGGATGATAAGAACTAATGCACCAATTGCAACTTCTGTTACAGGCGGCACGCGCACGCACGCTGCCTGTCATGCTCGCTCCTGTGCTGATTGGCTCTGTTTTGGCCTGGCAGCAGGGCGTGCCTTTCCAGTGGGGACTGTTTGCGCTGGCTCTTTTAGGCGCATTGTCGGCTCATCTTGGCGCAAACGTGGTCAACGATGTATTTGACTTTGCCGAGGGAACCGACCAGGCGGCACAAAAAATGGTGCCCGAAGGTACAACGCTGGCTACCGGTTCTCAGGCACTGATGAGTGGGAAACTTTCGATCGGGGCGTACCGTGGGCTGGCGATTGGACTCTTCGCACTCGCTCTGCTCTGCGGCATTGTCTTATCCCTCTTTCGTCCCTGGGCCATCGCCTTTGGCGTAGCTGGTTTCCTGCTGGCCTTCTTTTATGTTGCCCCTCCCTTGCGATTGGCATATGTTGGGCGAGGGCTTGGCGAACTGGATATTCTGATCTCATTTGGCATCCTGCCGCTGGTGGGTGCCTATTATGTTCAGACGGGTAATGTGACCCTGAGCGCACTGCTGGCTTCGCTGCCTGTTGGCCTCTATACGACGGCGGTGCTCTACTTCCATCACTTTTTGCATTGGCGTGCTGACCAGGCGGTGGGGAAAATTACACCAATAGTTGCGCTCGGTGAAAATCGGGCGCGCATCGTTGGGGCAATATTGCTGTCACTTGTTGCAGCTACAATACTACTTGATGTCGTTGTCCAGGTTTTCCCCTGGTACAGCATCGTTGCCGCGCTGACCATCATCCCCGTTTTAAGGACGCTTCGCCAGGCAACCGGTGATCTGAAGAACTACCTGAAATTGATGGTGGTCAACCTGAACGGCAATCTACAAACGGCCCTATTGCTTGTGGCTGCGTTACTGATACGAGGCTTTATACACATCTAGTTGACATAAAAACGAAGATGAGCACGAGCCACCTGGCGCGATGCCAGGCGGCTCGTGCTCATCTTCGTTTTTATGTTCTACTTACACGCCAGGCACGAATTTGTTCGCTGTGCTCCTCGAAATGGTGCCAGGTGGAACCCTGAACCCAGGCACGCACATAGCCGTTCCACTGCTCAGGTGCGAGAGCTGAGAGGAAACCAAAGAGGCGATAGTGTGCCGTCTCAAAATGATCAATGGCCTCTTGTAATGTGTATGCCTGCAGTTCCGCCTCCCATTTGTCGTTGTATGCGAGAAAATCGCTGTAGTTCTCGGAATTTCCTTGCGCCTTCTCGCCTTTCAAATGCTTTTGCAGCACATCTAAGCAGACTTCTTCCCAGCGACCAATGTGGGCCATGACATCCTTGACGGACCATGTACCGACCGGATGTTGGGTAATCAGGTCGATTTCGCTCAAGCCATACATTGCAGAAGTAAGCGCGACCCGCGAAGATGTAATGTGAGCCAGAATCTCCTCCGGCTCGCGTGTATCTTTTGGCATACGACCGTCCCTTAACTTGCTTTATCCAACGTTCTCAATAATCGCCGCGATACCTTGCCCGCCGCCGATACACAGCGAGGCAGCACCATACTTGAGGTGATGGCGTTGTAATTCGTGCATCAGGGTCAGCGTGACACGCGCACCACTGGCGGCCAGGGGATGCCCAATCGAGATAGCCCCACCGTTGACGTTGGTCTTATCGCGATCCAATCCAAGCTCTTTCTCGACTGCCAGGTATTGCGATGAGAAGGCTTCGTTGACCTCGACGCGGTCCAGGTCAGAAAGACCCAGGTCGGCACGTTTGAGGGCCTGGCGGATCGCGCCTGCTGGTCCGATGCCCATGATCTCAGGCGGTACTCCTACCACTCCCCAGGAGACAAGCCGCGCCATGGGTTTAAAGCCGTATTGCCGTACAGCGTCACCTGTGGCGAGGATAACACAGGCGCCGGCATCGTTGATGCCACTGGCGTTACCCGGTGTAACGACGCCGCCTTTGCGGAAACGAGAAGGCAGCTTTGCCAGGGCCTCCAGGGATGTATCGCGAATGCCTTCATCTTGCGTAACCTCAACCGGATTGCCCTTGCGATCTTTGATCGTAACCGGCACGATCTCTTCCGCCAACCAGCCCGCCTGTTGGGCGCGGCGCGCTGCTACCTGGCTGCGGAGCGCGTATGCGTCTACCTGCTCGCGGGAAAGCTCATACTTCTCGGCCAGATTCTCGGCGGTAATCGCCATGCCACAGCCGATATAGCTATCGATCAGGCCCTCCCACAGGCTGTCCTCTAGCTGGGGAGCCTGCCCAAACTTATACCCTGCCCGCGCCCCGCGCAGCACAAAAGGCGACTGGGTCATATTCTCAGCCCCGCCTGCCAGGGCAATCTGACCCTCGCCCAATAGCAGCATCTGGGCCGCACTGACAATCGCCTGTAAACCAGACCCACAGAGGCGATTGACCGTCAATGCGGGAGTATCAATGGGCAAACCGGCTTTAAGCGCAACATGCCGCGCAAAATAAATGGCATCCTTGCTTGACTGTATGACATTGCCCAACACGACCTGGTCGATCAGTTGGGGATCAACGCCACTTCGCTCTATTGCTCCCTTTGCCGCGATAACGCCAAGCTCTATCGCGCTCACGTCAGAGAACGAACCCTGGAGCACTCCTGACGGTGTCCTTGCTCCAGAGAGAATATATACTTCCTGTTGCTGCATAGCTGTTATCTCCTTAAATGGTCAGCACAACCTGTTCATCGAATGGTCGACGCAATCTCTTCGTCGCCTTTAGTCTAGCACCTGCAATCAAGGAATCGCAAGTCAGGGAATGAAGCTTTACTTCTTTCCAATCAAGAACATGTGCGTTGTGGAGCGACACAGTCGCCCCACAACGCACATGTTCTTGAAAAGATTTAGAGATGGCAAAGAAATAAGCTTGCAAACCGCATCGCATATGCTATAATAATGCATATGCGCGTCCATCCGACCATCACGTAACGGTGTTTGTGCAGTCCATTCTTTCAATCTAAAAGAAAGGAGAAATTTCAGCGCACCTCTACATGCTTGACCTCATCCCATTTTATTGCAGTATGTTGTTCTTCGCTTTCCCAAAGGCGAACTTGAAGTTATCCACAGCAGCTTGTGGATGACAAATCCTACCTAAACAGCAGGCGAGGATGCCTGCAACAAGCAGACACAGGGTTGAAACAAAGCATTTAACCCGTTTGTACAAAGACAAGTACTTGTATTGCTAGTCTTTTCATGAAAGGTGGGAACCTCAATGGCTCAAATCGCAGCGGAACGCTCAGAGTCCGCAGCAGCAACTACAGCTAACCCCGCTCCTCTTGGTCTAAGTGCCTTTGCACTTACTACTTTCGTCCTCAGCAGTGCCAACGCGGGTTTATTCAAAGGAGGCGCAATTGTTCTTGGCCTTGCCCTCTTCTATGGTGGTCTTGTTCAGCTCCTTGCAGGCTTGCAAGAGTTTAAGGCAGGCAATACCTTTGGTGCTACCGCCTTCTGCTCATACGGAGGTTTCTGGCTTGCTTATGGTGCTATCTTAATCCCTGCATTCGGGATCGTGACTGCATATGGTGGAGATACGCCCGCTTTCCATACGGCCGCTGGCTACTTCTTGCTCGGTTGGACAATTTTTACTGGCTTCATGTTCCTTGGTACTTTGAGGACCAATCTCGCACTTATGGGAGTATTCGGCTTTTTGTTCTTAACCTTCCTCGCACTGGCTATTGGAGAGTTGGCAGGTGCGACCGCATTTGGTACACTCGGCGGCTGGCTTGGCATTATTACAGCCATAGTTGCCTGGTATGCTGCACTGGCAGGTGTCCTTGCTTCTCACAAGTCAATGTTCACGTTGCCGACATGGCCAAGAAGTTAACGTCATTGTCTATCTAATTCGTGTCTGAAAGCCTTCGGTTCCGGGTTGGTATACTTCCTCGAACTGAGGGCTTTTAGGTTGTTCCATTAATGAATGGGCGTAGGGGCCCGATTTATCGCGCCCAAGGGGTTGGAGCCGGGGAGTTTGCGCCCCAAAAGTACATTCAGTTTTTCGGGAGGAAGATCCATGCCAGTAATCCGCACGCCTGACGAACGCTTTCAGAACTTGCCTGATTTCCCATACCAGCCACACTATGTGGAGGTCGATGGGATGCGTATCCATTATGTGGATGAGGGAGCAGGAGAAGTGGTGCTTTGTTTGCATGGTGAACCATCCTGGTCATTCCTCTATCGCAAAATGATACCAATTCTCTCAAGCCAACATCGTGTGATTGCCATGGATTTCATAGGCTTTGGGCGTTCGGATAAGTACACCAAGCGCGATGAATACTCGTTTCAGATGCACTGTGATGCTCTGGTGGGTTTTATCAACGCCTTAGCACTTGAGCAGATCACGCTTGTTGTGCAGGATTGGGGCGGCTTGATTGGCCTGCGCATAGCCAGCGAAATGCCGGAACGATTTGCAAGGCTGGTGATCATGAATACCGGCTTGCCCACAGGAGATGAGCCAATGAGTAGAGGCTTTATGCGCTGGCGACAATTTGCCGTGAGCGCAACCGATCTGCCCATTGGACAGGTGATCGCCCTGGGTACCGCACATAGCGATAGAATTGCACCAGAAGTCATCGCTGCCTATGAAAACCCGTTTCCTGATGTAACCTACAAAGCGGGAGCAATGGCCTTCCCTCTGCTTGTCCCCATCTCTCCAGACGATCCAGGGTCACCCGGTATGCGCCGGGCAAGAGAAGTGCTTTCAAGATGGGAGAAGCCTGCATTCGTTCTATTTTCTGACAGCGACCCGATTACCAGGGGAGGCGATGCCTTCTTCCGTAGACTTATGCCCACGGCGAAAGATCAGCCCGAAATGACGATTCAAGATGCCGGTCACTTTCTCCAGGAGGAGAAAGGCGAAGAGATAGCGCAGCACATCGTTGATTTTATAGCTCGTACACCACTAAGCTAAAGTATCGCTTCTCTCTTCTCCAACGTACTCTATGTAGGTGTTCAATATAAGCCGGTAGCGTCCAGGAGGAGAGATCATTATGGGTGTAACTCAAACAGAGCAAAGTCACATTATTCAACAGAAATTGGCAGCCTTTGAGCAGCTCCAGGCAGAATTTGAAGAGTGCTTCCGTTTTGTCCAGGATGTCCATGGACAGAAGCGTTTCCCCATGTTCTCCGTTGCCTATTCAGTGCATTATCTCCACGCACTCTGGATATGCGAATGTAAAGATCGCTTGCTAAGTATTTATAAAAACATCAGACGCTATGAAGGAAGGTATTGCCTGGAACTAATGCGAGCGTGGCAGGAAGGTAACACAGCCGATGTGGTAGACTTCCTGCACCGCAAACTAGACATGCTGCCTCTGGCCGATATCACGCGCCAGCTTCACGAAGCTCTGCAACAAAAAGATGATCATGGCCTGGCCCGGCGTCTAGCCCATGGCCGTTCTGTTCTGCTCAATCGAGGGATGAACCTGATGCAGGCACTGGATGCGATTTTCAAGCTCTCGGAAGATCAACTTGTGAAGGAGGTTCAGGTTGCGTGTATGCAATATGGGCATCACCCTTCTCAAATAAAAGTGCAACTGGCTGAAATGGGAACTCCTCTCTACTCCTACATACCTCACCAGAGGCTGGCGCAGCAGAATATGCTTGTAATGAATAAGCTGGGCGTCGATGTCATGACCAGACCTGCGGATCAGCCAGGACAACGTTCCTGGCGTGTGCTAGAACCGACCGAACCCAAAAGCCCTTTTGCTGAACATGTCATAGAAGGCTACCAGGAATTGACATCGCCAGTCCACAATAATATCAAGGGCGAGCGTTTCATTGATCGTCCTGAGCGCAGTGATATAATGATGATGTGAAACACGGTTCCAACACAAAGCGGGGGTTACATGCATTGCGCTCCTGCATTGCGCTCCTGCATGTAACCCCGCTTCGTGTTGGAACCGCGAAACATCTTACGCTTGCAAAACGAGCCTCAATACCCGTACAATAGGGGAAGCAAAAGAAGGTAAGGGCACTCATGACTCAAATTGATATTGCAAACATACCTGTCGCCAGCGTATTGGTCATCGTAGCTCATCCTGATGATATCGAATCATGGTGTGCCGGTACCGTTTGCCGCTTCACCGATGCGGGGAAGGAGGTTGCCTATGTCCTGTGTACCTCTGGCGACAAGGGCACAAGTGACCCGACGCAAACCCCGCAGCAGGTTGCAGCCATGCGTGAAGCCGAACAGATAGAGGCCGCCCATATCCTGGGAGTAGA
>WNFB01006032.1_pt1 | contig 10864 bp, 11 predicted proteins | sample 5400501 | NCBI WGS metagenome assembly WNFB01 (sample SAMN13153341, study PRJNA577476) | soil metagenome | isolation source: 200 cm saprolite under Douglas fir tree site 2 hole 1 | place: USA:California | collected 2015-04-18 | reverse complement strand
CCGGCGGGATACGAGGAGAAAACCACGGCGAACCCTGCACAGGCTGCCGGTCTTGCTCGAAGTTGGGAATGTACAAAAGCTGGAGCGAGTTGGCACCGAAGAAATAGGTGACGTTGGCCATCCAGGTAGGAATGCGGCGATACTCGAAATCGCTGGCTTCGAGTTGTACCGACTCGCGCCGGTCCATCGGGTTAATGATATCGATGAATTGCCCATCCATCTTGCCCCAAGCAACTTGTTGTTTCCCCAGCACCACATCAAGATCGTGCGTCCGGTAGCTGAGGTACAATTCGCGCACGATACGCTCGAAGTTGTGATAGTCTCGCATCGTCTCGCTGCGGCGGGGCGCAAATAGTCCAGCCGAATGCTGCCAGTTATACGCCCCGTCGTAGAGAAAATGATCGCGGTTGGTGATCTCGATGTTCGGGGAGACCTGATAGTGCATCTCCAATTCGAACAGGTTCTGCAATTGGAGAAAGCGGAAATCTTTCTCGCGAAAGCCGACCCGTTGGTCACCGGTCAACAAGACATCTGACCACTGGCGGTAGAATCCCTTGAACGTGAGCGCTGGAATCTGTTTCTCGATCGGCTGCCGCACATATCGCCCTGCCGGGTCGAACGTCGCGAGGAAACGATCGAAGCGAGACCAGTAGTCACCAAACAGGCTGGCATGACACGGCTGCGCTTCCAGACTGAGCAAGAGTACCCACAGAAAGCAGACCCACTTGCTGCCGTGTTGTATGTTCTCACGGTATTGTTGTCCCATCCCCTTTTTCCTTCCTTTCGCCTTCAGCTTCCTCCCCGCCTCAGGAAAGAAAAGCTCCTACTCTTCGGCTTCCCGACTCGCCAGCACCCGCGCAGCAGTCAACTGTGCGACCCGGTCTGCATCGTACCCCAGGTAGCGCTGCAGCACCGGCGTGTTGTGTTCACCCAGGTCGGGCGCGGTCAATACAGTCGGCGCTGGCACACCGGAAAAGCGAAACGGGAACCCCGGTAAAACGAAATCCCCGAAGACGGGATCAGAAACTTGCCGGACCGTACCCCGTTCCAGCAAATGCGGATGGCGGACAACCTCAGGAATCGTGAGCACCGGTGCGGCTGGCACGCGCTCGCGGTCCAGGGCCGCCACCGCTGTATCTCGATCAGGCAGAGATTGGAGCCAACGCTCGATCTCCCCAATCAAAATCTCCCGGTGACGGATACGCTCGCGGATCGTACAAAACCGTGGATCATCGGCCAACTCCGGCCGCCCCATCGCTCGCGTTAGTCCCCGCCATTGGTGATCGAGAGCCGCAACAATAGTGATGTACCCTTGCGCCGCGCGGAAGATCCCACAAGGAGCAAGACCGGAGTGATGCGCTCCACCCCGGGTAGGGACAAACTTGCCTTTGCTGGCGCTGTAGGCCTGCAGGTTAAAGTCATGCACATGAATATAAGAGTCGAGGAGTGACACATCGATGTACTGTCCCTCACCCGTGCGTTCACGGTGCAGTAGCGCACAGGCAACCGCCGCCAACGCGTGCACTCCTGTGCTCACATCCCCCATGGCCACCATGGGCATTATCGGAGCATGGTTGGCTTCCCCCATCACCTCGGTGACACCAGAGTAAGCTTGCGCAATGTAATCGAAGCCCGACACGTGAGCGAGCGGACCGTCCTGCCCCAGCGCTGAGATCGAGCACATGACCAAGCGACGATTCAGTTGCTTAAGCGCCGGGTAATCAAGTCCCATGCGCGCCATTACGCCAGGGCTATAGTTTTCCACCACCACGTCCATGTACGGTACTAGCGCGCGGATGAGGTCCTGGCCAGCTTCCGTCTTGAGGTTGACGCACAGACTCTGCTTTCCCAGGTTGTGCTGCATGAAATACGCACTGCGCCCTTTGCGCAGCACTGGGTTGAGCCGCGCCGGATCACCCTTGGGCGCTTGTTCAACCTTGATGACCTCAGCGCCCATCTCAGCCATGAGCTTAGTGGTAGTAGGACCAGCAACGATTTGCGTAAAGTCCAGGACCTTATAACCCGTGAGCAGGCTCCCTCCGGCCATGGTTCCCCCTTCCTGGCAGCGCAATGGTGGCTGCCTGAGCGAATGCCCAGTCTCGATATGATACTGTTCGGTCCGTTAAGGATCGCGCAGGATTTTATAGGCAAGCCCCCCGCGCCGCAAGCCTGGGGAGGGACACGGGAAGTCGGCAAACAATTCCTCGCCCTGTCGTCGGCTCTCAGCGTGACAAGGTGAGAATGCGCTTTGTCTCGAGAAACGAATGAAGATAGTGAGGCGGATTACCCCGCGGTCTTTTCGCCCTTAAACGTCCCCGGGTCTAGGGCGTATTTGCGTAGGAGCTTATAAAATTCGGCCCGGTCCTTTCCGGCCAGTTCCGCCGCTCGTGAGACATTCCCTTTGACCGTGGTCAGAACCTGCACCAGGTAAGCCCTTTCGAACTGCTCCCGTGCCTCTTTCAGTTTGAGGGGCTCGCAACGCGGGCTCTGAATCTCTCTGTTTCCCAGGAGCAGGAGGTCAGAAGTAATCGTCCCGTGGGTGGAGAGCACGACCGCCCTCTCCACCACGTTGGCCAGTTCCCGCACGTTGCCAGGCCAGTCGTACAGCATCAATCGTTGTAACGCTTCCGGAGCAAAACCTTGGACTTCCTTGCTCATCTCCTGGCTCAACTTTTGCAAAAAGTGATGTGCAAGTAGCGGAATATCTTCGGAGCGCTCGCGCAGCGGCGGCAGGAAGACGGGAACGACATGGATACGGTAGTAGAGATCCTCACGGAACCTCCCTGCGGCAACCGCCCTGGCCAGATCCTGGTTTGTCGCAACCACCAGCCGAATATCCACTCTGGTGGGCTGGCTCGCTCCCACAGGGTAGAACTCTCGCTCTTGCAAGACCCGGAGAAACTTGACCTGGAGGGGCAGAGGAAGATCGCCGATTTCGTCCAGGAACAGCGTTCCTCCATCTGCCTGCTGCAGCAGTCCGCTCTTGGTCCGGTCGGCACCGGTGTACGCACCCTTCACGTGACCAAACAACTCGTTTTCTAACAGTCCTTCAGGAATCGCCCCGCAGTTAATCGCCACAAACGGACCAGACGCCAGACGGCTCGCCACATGGATGCCGCGCGCGATCAGTTCCTTGCCCGTGCCGCTCTCTCCGTACAGGCATACGGTGGAATCAGTGACTGCGAGTTGCGCCACCTGGCGTAGAATCTGTTGCATCTTTCCACTGGTGGCAATGATGTTGTCAAAATGGTAGCGCTCCTGCACCAGTGTTCGCAGCCGCTCCACCTCACCCTTTAGTCGGCGGACCTCCAGAGCCTTCTCCAAACGGTGCAGAAGGTCTTTGGGATCAAAGGGCTTAGTGAGATAGTCATACGCACCTTTCTTGGTGGCCTCCACAGCACTGGCAATCGTGCCGTGGGCGGTCAGGATGATGACGGGAAGGGTCGGGTGAACGCCCAGCAGTTTCTCTAACAGGGTAATGCCGTCCATCCCTTCCATTTTGAGATCTACGATCGCGAGGTCATAGACTTCTTCCGCGGCTCGCGCCAACGCCTCTGCTCCCCCCTCCGCCAGCGTCACTCGGTAGTCCGCCGCTTCGAGCCGCACTTTCATTAAAGTGCGGAGACCCGGATCATCGTCTACCACAAGGATTTTTGCGCGAGCCATAATCAAATTTTCCTTTCTTTCTATCTTCCATAGCGCAAAAGCTCTCGCTCTTTCTTTTCCATCTCGACGTCGATATCGCGCGAGCGATTCAATTGTTCCCGCAGGTTGCGCACCGCCGTCTCTCTGCTACGGAGGTTGCCCTGCAGTTGGCGCTGTTTCTCCTCTAGGGCAAGGTTCTCATTGAGAAGGGCGGTCCATGCACGCCCCTGAAATGCCCAGGGGCTCTGTGGATACTTCTCCGCCAGCTCGGAAAAATACTGCAATGCTTTGGCGGGATCGCGGTAAGGGCTCTGAGAATACGCGTAGGTAAAGCCTAGGTTAAAAAGCACCACATCACATTCTGTTCCTCCAGCGCATCCCTCCAGTGCTCGTTCATTTTCGGCCAGAAACTCGGCATAGTTGCTATTTTCCATGACTCGTTGCGGCGGAAAAATCGGCGGCGGTGGCGGTTGGAGCGGAGGGAGATGAGAACGCGCGCAGCCGACAAGCAGAAGGGTAAGAGAGAGCACCACCCCCATACTGGCGCGAAAATGAGAGCACACCTCTCTAGATGGCATTGCTTGCCCCCGTCTGCGACGCCCGCGTGGCCGCTTCTTCCTTTTGTTCTTCCCGACCATTCTCCTTGACCGGTAAGGTAAAAATAAAGGTGGAACCTTTCCCTTCTCGATTCTCTACCCAGATCCTGCCCTCGTGCGCTTCAACAACGTGGCGAGCAATAGCGAGCCCGAGGCCGGTTCCTCGTGACTGCTCTCCTTTATGGGAGGGACTCTGGTAGAATCGATCAAAGATCCTTTCTACTTCCTCTGCCGGAATCCCTACCCCCGAGTCGGCAACCCGCACTTCCACCCACCTTCCCTGACCGTGCCTCTCACCAGCAAGGGAGGCGGATACGCTGATCGCGCCCCCTTTCGGCGTAAATTTCACCGCGTTGCCTAGGAGGTTGTCGAGGACCTGCTGGATTCTCCCTTCATCAAGGGAGAGGAGGGGAAGAGCAGAGGCATAAGTTGTCTCCAGGTGAACTTGCTTCTTTTGCGCGATGAGCCGTACCGTTTCTACGCTCCTGTCGATCAAAGGGGCAAGATCCGTTGGCACCCGTACGTATTCCATCATCCCCGCTTCCATTTTGGAGAGATCAAGGACTGAGGAGATACTGCAGAAAAGCCGCTCACTATGACTACGGACGACCTCCAACACCTCTCTCTGAGAAGCCGCAACAGGGCCGGGAATCTCCTCTAGGAGAAGGGCCGTACCCTCCTGAATAGCAGTCAGTGGGGTACGCAGATCATGCGACACATGAGCGATGAAATCTGCTTTCATCTCATCGAGTTCCGCCAACCTTTCCGCCATCCAGTTAAAGGCATGGGCCAGTTCGCCGACTTCTCTGGGGGCGCGCACGTCAACCGAGCGGCGAAACTCCCCTTTACCTACGTGACGCAGCTCTTGCGCCAGTTCCTTTAACGGCTTGCTCACACCACGAGCCTGGAAGTAAGCCAGAAGCACAGCGACGCTGATTCCCCCCAACGTGAGCCAGGCCATGACTCTGGCCGCCGCTGCTGCCTGATCACGACCGGCTGCAGTTTTCCGCGCAATCGCCTCCTCACGCAGACGGATCAGGGCATTGATTCCCTCGGTGATTCCGTCACTGATTCCTGTCTTCTCCTTGTTCCACAGGCTTTTGTTAGAGAGTGCAGTAGACAGGACTGTGGTGTAGCGAGTGTAGGAATCCAGAATCTGACGAACGAGTCCCCCCTCCTCTTGGGTCTCGATTAGGGAGGAGATCCTCTCCATGGTGCTATCGAAGTCGTCGTTCCCTTGGGTGAAGTAGCTGTAGAAGACCTTGTCTCGCAGAAGCACGTACTTCTCAGCGCTACGCATCTGGGTGAGGAAGATTTTGAGGAGTCGCTTCTCTTCCTCAATGCAGGCGGCGTCCGTCGTCAAGATATTCGTGCTGAGACTCGTGAGTTGGTTCAATCGAGAGAGAGCATAGAGGCTCACCGCAAGGATTAAAGTGATAAGAGAGAGCTGAGCCAAGATAACCCGCCAGAAAATCGTGAGACGCATGAGTCTTTGTTTTGTGGGCAGTATTTTTACATAGTGTGACGTAAACTCCGTTGCGATGCAAACTCACCCCTGTTCTCTCTCCTCTCAAACCAAGGAGCCGAACCACCGAATTCCTGACACGACCACGTACGACTTTTAGAGAGGAGCTTTACCACTGGCTCTGGCAGAACTCACATTCCCTTTTTGTGACGCTTCTCTGCCGTCGGCTTTTGCGATAGCGAGTTCCTACCGAGTTGTGAGGAGAGATAGTTTGCACCCGGACCTGAGCGGTCCCTGGCTTCAGAAGACCAATGGTCTGGGCTGCACCGCGAGAGAGGTCGATGACCCGCCCCTTCACAAAGGGCCCTCGATCATTAATCCGGACTTCCACCGTTTTTCCGTTGTCAAGGTTGGTGACTACCGCCCGACTGCCCAAGGGGAAAGTGGGATGGGCGGCTGTGAAATCATGTTGGTCGTAGATCTCTCCACTGGCGGTCATTTTTCCCTGATGTGCCTGACCATACCACGATGCGCGGCCGATCTGCACGGTCCGGGGTCGGGCAGGAACGGAAGCCGCGGCTGCAAGAGGGGGCTCTTCTTTGCGGCTTATAGTTCTCGTGCAGCCTTCCGCTAACAGGGACAGTGTCAAGCCCACGACTAAAAACACGAAGAGACGCTCGTGAGAAAACGTCAGAGAAAACATGGCGCTTTGCTCCACGAAGCGAAGAGAATACACGGCCGGACCGGGCACGAACCTCCCTGCCCGGAGAAGAAGAAAGAAGAAAAGAACGAAAAAGAGAGCAGAAAAAGAAAGGCGAGACCTTCTCTCTTCCTGCTACTTCTTCATGAGGATCCTATTTTCAACCTGCGCACCAGCATCCGGCGTCACGTCTAGCACTGGCTTCCTGTCTCTTGACACATTCAGTGTTACAGGTTATCGCCCAGATTCCCTTGTTTTGCCGCTCGGCGTCAATGCAGGATTCATTCTCCCCCGGTAAAGGCAGGGGAGACTCTTTTGGCTTGTCCTTCCGCCTCAGCGCGCGGTGCAGCCTTCCCTGAAGAGCTGTTAATAGCCTCTTTATAGACGAGAATCTCCACACGCCGGTTTTTCCGCCGTCCCTCCGAGGTAGCGTTGTCCGCCAAAGGGGAGTTTTCTCCATACGACACCGCCGTCACCCGGAGTGGGTCAATCCTGTTGTGAGTAATGAGATACCGTGCCACGCTGGCTGCCCTTTTCTGGCCGAGTTCGTAGTTATGGCCCTCAGGTCCCCTGCTGTCGGTATGACCGGCAACGAGGAATACCGCGTCATCTGTCTCCTTGAGGTCACTGAGAAAACCGTCGATCTGTCTGCGCGCGTCAGCCGTCAAAGCATCAGAGTTCAAGGCGAAATTTGCTCCCTCCTTGAGATCCAGCACGAATCGTTTCTCCAATCGCAAGTGGTCCAGGCGAGCAAGGGCTTCGTCCGCTTTGGTCTCAGTCTGGCCGAGGCGAGTCTCTACCGCGGACACTCGCTCTGACAATGGCGTGATTTGTTCTGTCACCCATCCCCGAGTAGCCAGGCAGCCCGGGAGACTAAGCACGAGGGGCATACCGAGACCTAGGAAAAGAGTCCTTCTCGCAATGATAGACGGAACCATAATTGCACCTCTCCTTCTCTTTCGTTGTCTTTAGCGTTCGAGATAAACCTGAGTCACATAGACGGTTTCCTTCTCTCCTTGGGAGAGCCCCACACCGCCTGAAGTGTAGCGAGGATTGAGCAGATTCCCGCGATGGCTGGGGTTGTTGAGCCACTCTCGCACGGCCATCTGTGCCGGGTCGGCCACTTTTTTCCCGCTGAAGATGTTCTCCCCGGCAGCGGTGAAGTCCTCGATACCTTGGGCCCGTAACCTATCCACCACATCGCGGCCATCTGGATTGAGGTGTCCGAAGAAGTGACGCGTCGCCATGTCTTCGCTATGACGCTGGGCTACCTCCTGCAGTTGTGGATTCTCCTGCAATAGGGGCAGACCTTTCTCCGCCCGAGCCTGGTTCACAGCCCGAAAGATCTCTTCTTCAATTTCTTTTGCAGAGGCTTCTCCCGGCGGAGAAGGGTTCCGGATCCTTTCCTCAGCCGAGGCTTCCACCTTAGGAGAGGTCTCCGGGGTATCTCCTAAGGTCACAGGAATCACTTCATAAGAATTGCCATCGTCAGAGGTAACGAGAAATTTCACCACGCTACCCGGAGAACTGAGAGCCAACAGCCGGCTCATATCCTCCTCTGAACGGATGGCCCGCCCGTTCGCCCCCACAATGATATGGCCAGTACTCCCGCTTGAGCGCCGTAAATAGGCAGGAGCGGGATCGCGATCAGAGCGCAATCCCGCCTTTGCCGCTGGGGAGCCTGGGAAGACTGCCGAGATCTTGACTCCGCTAACCTCTCCTTGGTGAAACGCTTTCCCCCGAATTCCGAGATAAACTTTTCCCCCTGAACGACGCTCCCCCTGGCCGACGGTGGTCTCCCTGGAGGTCGGTGAAACTCCCGCTTGCGAAACCCTTGGCTTCGTGCCCTCACCGCTAGAGGTTTCCCTAGAGGCCGGTGAAACCCCCTCTTGTGGAGCCCTCGGCTTCGTGACCTCACCGATTGTTGACGCCGTAGAGGCATCCTTGGGGGTTGGCGGGACCTCTCCTTGTGGAGAAGGTCGTGCTGCCCACATCCCTCCTGCCCAACCCGCGCCAAGCGCCAAGAGAACAAAAGCAAGGAGGGCAGGCAGACGGGGCAAGAGCAACTTTATCCGTTGTCTGGTCTGTTCCGTCCTGCTTGGAAGAGTTCCTCGCAGTTCTTCAATCAACGCGGATACTGGTCTCATCTCCGTGCTACCTCTGTATTTTCACTGTCCGCCTCGACAGAAGACTCGCTTCTACCCTGCTTCGCTACATTGCTATCTAGGGCTCGTCTCAGGCTCTCCCCGATAAGATAGCCAGCAATCGCCCCTACCGGGCCGCCAATGGCCGCGCCAGCAACCGTGTTGCCAGCGGCCGCGCCAATGATCGCCCCTGTCCCTGCCCCTAAAGCGCCCCCGCCGTAGACGAATTCTGCATTCATGATCGTATTGCTTCCCATCCAGCCTGCGAGCGCAAGAACAATCAGCATGACACTAAGGCTCATGCGTTTCATCTTTCCCCCTAAGGCACGACGTGAAAAAGCGATCCTATTCCCTAGAGTGTCCTGGGACTACTCCTTGAGGAAGTTCCTTAATACTCTTCGTCGTCACTGTTTGATCTACGTTTGAGTTGCTGGATGTCGCGCCGCTGCCGTTGAATCTCACGGCTCTGCCGATTAATCTGGCGTTGTTGGTAGGCTGCTCTATTCTCCTGCCCCTGGAGTTGGTCCCCGATCAGACCACCACTCAAGGCACCCATAGCTCCACCGATTGCCGCGCCAGCGCCTGGGTGGCCGACTGCGCTACCAATGATTGCGCCACTAGCCGCACCTATGCCCCCTCCCAGTAGCGTCCCCTTTTCTCGGGTACTGGGAATTTTTCGTCATTGTTATTCCCCTCCGGCAAGAGAGATTGCTGCCGCACGAAAAGGAGGGGCAAAGAGTGTGCCAAAAACACACAATCAAGGGAAAGAACGAATTCACGTGGGAATCTTGCGTCGGTAGTCACCTGAGTGAAGGCATTTCCCTACACCACCACTGTGGGACGCAGCCTACAGAACAGCCCCAAGCAAAAACTAAAAAACCCTGCCTTCATCCTTTTCCGTGGGTCGCCGAGGCGCCGGGAGTGCGGCCGGCGGAGAAGAGGGAACCCGCTCTGAACGCAACGTCGTGCCAGGCTGAGCAGAGATTTTTCCACCCGAAGACACAGGCACAACGTGTGAGTTCTTTACCTCCACCGATACGGGGGAAGAAGCAGACGAACGCGAGGAAACCAGCGTCCCGGTGACCACGACTTCCACACCTTCCCGGACCAGGATCGGCTCTGTCGACACGATTTTCACCCCATTGCCGGCACCGTCGGTCAAGTTGAAAGTGGAAGACCCCGGATGAGCAATTCTACCTCTAAGCCGTACCCGTTGACCGTCAAAAAGCAGGGGCTGCTTAAGCACTTCTGCGATAGTGGTGTAAAGGACACCTGGCGGTGGAGGAGAAGCCGGCGCTTGTGCCTTCTTCTTCGCTTCTCCTGCTGGCGCGACAGCCGGCGGCGGAACTTGGAGGTTAGCAGAGCTTGCGCACGCCGATAAAAAAAGGAGAAGCAGTGCGGTTCCTCTGATGTCCACGAATCGCCCAACGGCAACGGAGGACCGTCAAGGGGAAGTTGCCCGTCGCGTTCGCGACTTCCCCATCGTGGCATCCTTCCGTCTTTTCATCCCTTTTCCGCTACCGGAGAGTATTGGTAAGGGGTCGCACCCTCCAGGACTTCGTAAGTCAGCACGCGCTCCATCTCACGAGCTTTTCGGTTGCACTCCAGGTGGACCTGAAGGCGAGCAACAAGATCCTGGATTCTGGCCGGCTTCACGATAAACTCACTCACCCCCAACCTCATCGCTGCAAGGTGGGTGTCCAGGTCGTCTTTCGCCGTCAGGAGAATAATGGGAATGGAGCAGGCAGAGGCCATCTTTTTCAGTGCCGCACAGACCTCCAGACCATCCATTCCCGGCATCATTACGTCAAGTACAATGGCGTCTATCGCGCCTTGGCTCACCTTCTCCAGACACTGCTGGCCATTGTAGGCAGGCAACGCCACCATGCCGGCCCTGGATAAAAACCGGACCAGAATGTCCACCATGTCGGGGTTATCATCCACAACCAAAACCGTGGGAGGACTCTCAACGTCACAATGCGTTAGTGCCATCACTAGTGATCTCGTAGCAACAGTCGTGCCAGCAGAAAAAAAAGAGCGCGCGTGAAATTGCACTGAAATTATCAACAATTTCTGTTATCGAGTTCTTCCGCTGTGAGCATTTCCCTACACCACTGTAGGATTTTTCTCACAGCCTGAAGATGACCACGGAAGAGATCATGATGGTCACCATGGTGGAGGGAAGGTCTCGTATCTCGGCCTATTCTGTCGTCGCCGGCTCAGGCCGCGCTCCTCAGAGGCCGACGCCCCGATGCCACCGCCCGCCACCTCTCCTTCCGTAACCGCGTCGGCGGACGTTGGCGCCAGCGCTCAA
>WNFB01006031.1_pt1 | contig 10864 bp, 9 predicted proteins | sample 5400501 | NCBI WGS metagenome assembly WNFB01 (sample SAMN13153341, study PRJNA577476) | soil metagenome | isolation source: 200 cm saprolite under Douglas fir tree site 2 hole 1 | place: USA:California | collected 2015-04-18 | reverse complement strand
AAGCTGTGCGAGGCGATCTGCCCGGCGCAGGCGATCACCATCGAGGCGGGGCCGCGGCGCAACGACGGCACGCGGCGCGCCACGCGCTACGACATTGACATGGTGAAGTGCATCTATTGCGGGCTGTGCCAGGAGGCCTGTCCGGTCGACGCCATCGTCGAGGGACCGAACTTCGAATTCGCCACCGAAACGCGCGAGGAACTCTACTTCGACAAGGAACGCCTGCTCGCGAACGGCGACCGCTGGGAGCGGGAGATCGCCAAGAACCTCGCGCTCGACGCGCCGTATCGCTAACCCTCCCCTGCAGGGGGAGGGTCGGCGCGCGCAGCGCGCCGGGGTGGGGTGACCCCCTCAAGACAGTGATCCGGATCGGGTGTCACCCCCACCCGATCGGCCTTCGGCCGATCGACCCTCGGGTCAAGCCCGAGGGCAGGCTCTCCCCCTCCAGGGGGAGGTAAAGGAAGGGACATGAATCTGGCGGCGCTTTTCTTCTACCTGTTTGCCGGCGTGTGCGTGGCCTCGGCCTTCATGGTCATTGCCGCGCGCAATCCGGTGCATTCGGTGCTCTTCCTCATCCTCGCCTTCGTCAACGCGGCCGGGCTCTTCATCCTCATGGGGGCCGAGTTCCTGGCGATGATCCTCATCGTCGTCTATGTGGGCGCGGTCGCGGTGCTGTTCCTGTTCGTCGTGATGATGCTCGATGTCGATTTCGCCGAGCTGCGCCAGGGGTTCCTCAACTACCTGCCGGTCGGCGTCGTGGTTGGAGTGATCTTCCTGTTCGAGCTTTTGCTGGTCGGCTTCACCTGGGTGATCGAACCCGGAGTGCCGAAGGCGATCACCGCGCCGATCCCGCCCGTAGCGAGCGTCACCAATACCGAGGCGCTCGGCCTCGTGCTCTACACGCGCTACATCTATTTCTTCCAGGCTGCCGGTCTCGTGCTGCTCGTCGCCATGATCGGCGCGATCGTGCTCACCTTGCGCCACAAGCCGAACGTCAAGCGCCAGAACATCGCCGAGCAGGTCGCGCGCACCCCGAAGACCGCGATCGAGATCCGCAAGGTGCGGCCGGGCGAGGGAATCTAGGGGCGCCGCATGACCATCGGGCTCGGCCATTACCTCGCGGTCGCCGCGATCCTGTTCACGCTGGGAATTTTCGGCATCTTCATCAACCGCAAGAACGTCATCGTCATCCTGATGTCGATCGAGCTGATCCTGCTCGCCGTCAACATCAACCTGGTGGCGTTCTCGACTCACCTGGGCGACCTGGTCGGCCAAGTCTACGCGATGCTCGTGCTCACGGTCGCGGCGGCGGAGGCGGCAATCGGCCTTGCCATCCTGGTGGCCTATTTCCGCAACCGCGGTTCGATCGCAGTCGAGGACGTCAACCTGATGAAGGGCTAGGGCGCGCGCATGTATCAGACGATCGTCTTCTTGCCGCTGCTCGGCTGCGCCATCGCCGGCCTGTTCGGACGGCTGATCGGGGCGCGGCCGTCCGAGCTGGTGACGACCGTGTTCCTGTTCGCGTCGATGGTGCTGGCGTGGATCGGCTTTGCGCAGGTCGGTTTCGGCCACCACGACGCGCGGGTCGTGATCACGCCGTTCATCGTCTCCGGCGACCTCCACGTCGACTGGGCGCTGCGCGTCGACACCCTCACGGCCGTGATGCTTGTCGTCGTCACCACGATCTCCGCCTTCGTGCATCTTTATTCGATCGGCTACATGGCCGAGGATCCGCACCGGCCGCGCTTCTTCTCCTATTTGTCGCTGTTCACCTTCGCGATGCTGATGCTGGTGACCTCCGACAACCTCGTCCAGCTGTTCTTCGGCTGGGAGGGCGTCGGCCTGATGAGCTATCTGCTGATCGGCTTCTGGTACCACAAGCCGGAAGCCAACGCGGCGGCGATCAAGGCCTTCATCGTCAACCGGATCGGCGATTTCGGTTTCGTGCTCGGCATCTTCGCCATCTTCATGATGATCGGCGCGGTGGATTTGGAGACCGTCTTCGCCCAGGCGCCGGCGCTCACCGGCAAGACGATTCATTTCCTCGGATACGACGCCGACGCGCTCACCCTGATCTGCCTGCTCCTGTTCATGGGCGCCATGGGCAAGTCGGCCCAGTTCCTGCTGCATACCTGGCTGCCCGACGCCATGGAGGGCCCGACCCCGGTCTCCGCCCTCATTCACGCCGCCACCATGGTGACGGCGGGCGTCTTCATGGTGGCGCGGCTTTCGCCGCTGTTCGAATTGGCGCCGGACGCCGCCGCGTTCGTCACCTTCATCGGCGCGACCACCGCCTTTTTCGCCGCGACCGTCGGCCTGGTGCAGAACGACATCAAGCGCATCGTCGCCTATTCGACCTGCTCGCAGCTCGGCTACATGTTCGTCGCCATGGGAGTCGGCGCCTACTCGGTCGGCATGTTTCACCTGTTCACCCATGCCTTCTTCAAGGCGCTGCTGTTCCTCGGCGCCGGCTCGGTGATCACCGCGATGCATCACGAGCAGGACATCCAGAAGATGGGCGGGCTGCGCGACCAGCTTCCGGTCACCTACGTGACCATGGTGATCGGCACCCTGGCGCTGACCGGCTTCCCGCTCACCGCCGGGTATTTCTCCAAGGACGCGATCATCGAAGCGGCTTACGCGGGCCGCGGCCAGGTCGCCGTCTACGCGTTCGTTCTCACGCTGGCGGCCGCCGGGCTCACCGCTTTCTATTCATGGCGGCTGATCTTCAAGGTATTCCACGGCCTGGCGCACGACTACTACGCGCGCGACCATGCGCATGAGAGCCCGATGGTCATGCTGGTGCCGCTCGGCGTGCTGGCGGCGGGCTCGATCCTGGCCGGCTTTCCGTTCAAGGACCTGTTTGCCGGGCACTACGTGGAAGAGTTCTTCCGCGAGTCGGTGAAATTCGCCCAGGGCAACACGGTGCTGGAGGATATGCACCGGGTGCCGCTCGTCGTCGGCGTGCTGCCGACCATCATGATGGCGGCCGGGCTTCTCGTCGCCTGGCAGTTTTATATCCGCCGGCCCGATCTTCCGGACGAGCTCGCGCGCATCCAGGAGCCGCTCTACCGGTTCCTGCTCAACAAGTGGTACTTCGACGAGCTTTACGACTTCCTGTTCGTCCGCCCCGCCCTGTGGCTCGGCCGGCTGCTGTGGAAGGGCGGCGACGGCTGGCTGATCGACGGGTTCGGGCCGGACGGCATCTCGGCGCGGGTGATCGACGTCACCAATCGGGTGGTGCGGCTGCAGTCCGGCTACCTCTACCATTACGCCTTCGCCATGCTGATCGGCGTCGCGGCGCTCATCACCTGGTTCATGTTCTCGGGTGGAGCGTACTGATGTCCTGGCCGATCCTCTCCGTCACGACGTTCCTGCCGCTGCTCGGCGCGCTGCTCATCATCGTGATGGTGCGCGGCGATGAGGAGGCCGGAACGCGCAACGCCCGCTGGATCGCGCTGTGGACGACCCTCGTCACGTTCGCGGTGTCGCTGGTCCTGGTGTGGCGGTTCGATGTGGCGTCGCCCGAGTTCCAGTTCGTCGAAAAGGGACGGTGGCTCGGCGGCTCGACCGCCTATCACATGGGGGTCGACGGAATCTCGCTGCCCTTCGTGATCCTGACCACGGGACTGATGCCGATCTGCATCATCGCCAGCTGGGAGCCGATCAAGACCCGGGTCAAGGAATACATGATCGCGTTCCTGGTGTTGGAGACCCTGATGGTCGGCACGTTCACGGCGCTCGACCTCCTACTGTTCTATCTGTTCTTCGAAGGCGGCCTGATCCCGATGTTCCTCATCATCGGGGTGTGGGGCGGCCCGCGACGCGTCTACGCCACCTTCAAGTTCTTCCTCTACACGCTCACCGGCTCGGTGCTGATGCTGCTCGCCATCATGGCGATGTATTGGGCGGCCGGCACGACCGACATTCCCACCTTGATGAAGTTCGACTTCCCGCGAAGCATGCAGACCTGGCTGTGGCTGGCCTTCTTCGCCTCGTTCGCCGTGAAGCTGCCGATGTGGCCGGTGCACACCTGGCTGCCCGATGCGCACGTCGAGGCGCCGACCGCGGGCTCGGTCATCCTCGCCGCGATTCTCCTGAAGATGGGCGGCTATGGATTCCTGCGGTTTTCGCTGCCGATGTTCCCGGCGGCGTCGCACGATTTTGCTCCGCTGGTGTTCGCGCTCTCGATCGTCGCGATCGTCTACACCTCGCTGGTGGCGCTGGTGCAGGAGGATTTCAAGAAACTGATCGCCTATTCGTCGGTGGCGCACATGGGCTTCGTCACCATGGGGGTTTTCGCGGCGACCACCCAGGGGGTCGCCGGCGGAATTTTCCAGATGGTGTCGCACGGCATCGTCTCGGGGGCGCTGTTCCTGTGCGTCGGCGTCGTCTACGACCGCATGCACACGCGCGAGATCGCCGCCTATGGCGGGCTCGTCAACAACATGCCGCTCTATGCCGCCGCCTTCATGGTGTTCACGCTCGCCAATGTCGGGCTGCCCGGCACGTCCGGGTTCGTCGGCGAATTCCTCAGCCTGATCGGCACGTTCAAGGTGAACATCTGGGTGGCGACGCTCGCGACGCTCGGCGTGATTCTCTCCGCCGCCTATGCGCTGTGGCTCTACCGCAAGGTGATCTTCGGGACGCTGGAGAAGCCGGCGCTCGCGGCGCTCAAGGATCTCGACGGCCGCGAGATCCTCGCGCTCGCGCCGCTGGTCGTCCTGACGATCCTGTTCGGGGTATTTCCCAAGGCCGTTCTCGACCTGTCGGCGGCCTCGGTGACCGCCCTGGTCGAGAACTACAGCCATGCGCTCGGCGCGGCGAAATCCGCCGCGCTCATGCCGTAAGTCCGGGGCCCTGCCGATGACCGAGCCCATTCAGATGTCCGCCCTCGTGTCGATGCTGCCCGAGCTGCTGCTCGCCGTCGGCGCCATGGCGCTGCTGATGGTCGGCGCGTTCCGCGGCGACGCGGCCGCGCGGGCGATCGACGGCATCGCGATCGCGCTCCTCGTCGCGGCCGGCCTCGTCATCCTGCGCCTGCCGGCCGGCAAGCTGGTGAGCTTCGGCGGCAGCTTCGTGATCGACGATTTCGCCCGGTTCCTCAAAATTCTCGCGCTGGTCGGCTCGGCCGCGACGATCCTGATGTCGTTCGACTATACCGCGCGGCAGATGAAGCCGAAATTCGAGTATCCGGTGCTCATCCTGCTCTCGACCACCGGCATGCTGATGCTCATCTCGGCGGCCGACCTGATCGCGCTCTATCTCGGCCTCGAGCTGATGAGCCTGTGCCTCTATGTGCTCGCGGCAATCGATCGCGACAACGTGCGCGCGACGGAAGCGGGCCTCAAATACTTCGTCCTCGGCGCGCTCTCCTCCGGCATGCTGCTCTACGGCGCCTCGCTGATCTACGGATTCACCGGCACGGTGAGTTTTGCCGGCATCGCTGCCGGCGCGCCCCAAGGCGGGCTCGGCCTGGTGTTCGGCCTGGTGTTCCTGCTTGCCGGCCTGTGCTTCAAGGTCTCGGCGGTGCCGTTTCACATGTGGACGCCCGATGTGTACGAGGGCGCGCCGACGCCGGTGACCACTTTTTTCGCTGCGGCTCCCAAGGTCGCGGCGATCGCCGTGTTCATGCGGGCGGCGGTCGTCGCCTTTCCCACCGTCGCCGTGCAGTGGCAGCAGATCCTGGTGTTCGTCGCCATCGCCTCGATGGTGCTCGGCGCGTTCGCGGCGATCGGCCAGCGCAACATCAAGCGGCTGATGGCCTATTCGTCGATCGGCCACATGGGCTTCGCCCTGGTCGGGCTTGCGGCGGGAACCGCCGAGGGCGTGCAGGGCGTCATCGTCTACATGGCGATCTACGTGGCCATGACGCTCGGCACCTTCGCGTGCATTCTTTCGATGCGCCGCGGCAACGACATGGTCGAGGAGATCGCCGACCTGCGCGGCCTTGCCCGCACCAGCCCGGCCATGGCGTTCTTTCTCGCCATGCTGCTGTTCGCCATGGCGGGCGTGCCGCCGCTCGCCGGGTTCTTCGCCAAGTTCTACGTCTTCCTCGCCGCCATCAAGGCCGGCCTCTATGCGCTCGCCGTGGTCGGCGTGCTCGCGAGCGTGGTTGGCGCCTATTACTATCTGATGATCGTCAAGGTCATGTACTTCGACGAGCCGGCGGCGCAGTTCGAGGCGATGCCGCGCGAGCTCAAGGCCGTGCTTGGCGTCACCGGCCTGTTCGTGCTTCTGTTTTTCGTCTACCCGGCCCCGCTGGTGGACGCCGCGGCAACCGCGGCGAAATCGCTGTTCTGAAAGATGACACCATCCTCCACGTCGTCATGGCCGGCCCCCGGGCACTTCGTCCCGGGGGTGACCCGGCCATCCGGCTGAGAATTAGCAACTGCTGACATGAGCGCTGAACCTGTCGCTGCCTCCGGCGCGCGGCTCGTTACCCTCGACAGCGTCGGCTCGACCAACGCCGAGGCGTTCGAACGCGCGCGGGCGGGCGATCGCGGGCCGCTGTGGATCGTCGCGCGGCGCCAGACCGCCGGTCGCGGCCGGCGCGGCCGCCGCTGGATCTCCGAAGCGGGCAATCTCTATGCGAGCCTGCTGCTGGTCGATCCGGCCCCGTCGCCGCGCGCGGCCGAGCTGTCGCTCGTTGCCGCGCTTGGCGTGCATGACGCGCTCGTCGACCGCGCGCCCGTCCTGGGCCCGCGGCTCAAGCTGAAATGGCCGAACGATATCGTGTGCGACGGTGCCAAGCTCGCCGGCATCCTGGTCGAAGGGGAGGGCACGGCCGGCGCGCCGCTCACGGTCGCGATCGGCATCGGCGTCAATTGCGCGCATCATCCGGCCGACACGCCCTATCCGGCGACCGATCTCGCCGAGGCCGGCGTGCCGGTCGCGCCTGACGGCCTGGCGCAAAGCTTGATGGCTGCCATGGCGGCACGGATGGCGGAATGGGATCGCGGCGTGGGATTTGCGGCGACCCGCGCCGCCTGGCTCGCCCGCGCGGTGGGCCTGGGCGAAACCGCGCGCGTGCGCCTGCCCGAGCGCGAGATCGAGGGCATCGTCGAGACGCTCGATGAAGCCGGGCGCCTGGTCGTGCGGCTTGCCGGCGGCCGCCGCGAGCGCATCGCCGCCGGCGAGATGTTTCCGCTCCAATCTCCGGCCCGTGCGCCGCCATGCTGAGGCCGGACGACGAACTGGTGTTTGCGCCCCTCGGCGGCGTGGGCGAGATCGGGATGAACCTCTCGATCTACGGCTTCGGCAGTCCGGCCCGGCGCACGTGGCTCGCGGTCGATCTCGGCGTCTCGTTCGGCACCGAGGAACTGCTGCCCGGCGTCGACCTGATCATGCCGGACGTCCGCTTCCTGGTCGAGGAGCGCAGAAACCTTGCCGGCATCGTGCTCACCCATGCGCACGAGGACCATTTTGGCGCCGTTCTCGATCTGTGGCCGCGCCTGCGCGTGCCGATCTACGCGACCCCGTTCACCGCCGCGCTGTTCACGGCCAAGCGCCTGGGCGAGCCGGGCGCGCCCGACATTTCCGTCAACGTCGTTCCGCTCGGCGCGAGGTTCTCGCTCGGGCCGTTCGACATCGAGCTGGTCTCGGTCGCCCATTCGATCCCGGAATCGAATGCGCTGATCATCCGCACGCCGCTCGGCGCGGTGCTCCATACCGGCGACTGGAAGCTCGACCCGACGCCGGTGATCGGCCTGCCGACCGAGGAGGGAAAGCTCAAGGCCCTGGGCGACGAAGGCGCGCTCGCGCTGATCGGCGATTCCACCAACGCCGTGCGCGAGGGCCGTTCGCCCTCGGAAGCTGACGTGGCGAAATCGCTGGCCGAGCTGGTGGCGAGCGCGCCCGGGCGCGTTGCCGTCACGACCTTCGCGTCGAACGTGGCGCGCATCCGCTCCGCCGCGCAGGCGGCGTTCGCGGCCGGCCGCGAGGTCGTGGTGATCGGCCGCGCCATGGAGCGCGTGGTGCAGGTCGCGCGCGAGACCGGCTATCTCGACGGCATCGGCGAGTTTCGCGGGCCCGACGAGTACGGCCATTTGCCGCCCAACAAGGTGCTGGCGCTGTGCACCGGCAGCCAGGGCGAGCCGCGCGCGGCGCTCGCGCGCATCGCGCTCGACGAGCACCCGGACGTGACGCTGGGCAAGGGCGACCGCGTCATCTTCTCCTCGCGCACCATCCCGGGCAACGAAAAGCCGGTCGGCCGCATCGTCAACGGCCTGGTGCGCCAGGGCGTCGAGGTGATCAGCGATCGCACGCACCTTGTGCATGTGTCCGGCCATCCGCGCCAAGCCGAGCTCGAGGACATGTTCCGCTGGGTGCGCCCGCGCATCGCCATCCCGGTGCACGGCGAAGCGCTGCATCTTCACGAGCACGCGCGGCTGGCGCGCCGCCTCGGCGTTCCCGAGGTGGTCGTGTGCCAGGACGGCGACCTCATCCGGCTCGCGCCGGGGCGCGCCGGCATCGTCGACGAGGTGCCGGCCGCGCGGCTCTACAAGGACGGCCGGCTCGTGGTCGAGGCCGAGGGCCGCACCGTGCCCGACCGGCGGCGGCTCGGCTTTGCCGGCATCGTCACCGTCGCCTTGGCGCTGACCGAGCAGGGCGACCTCGCCGATGCCCCGGACGTCGAGCTGACCGGCATTCCCGAGCTCAACGCGGAGGGAGAATCGATGGCCGAGATCGCCTACAACGCCGCCAAGGCGACGTTCGAATCGCTGCCGCGCGCGCGCCGGCGCGATCCCGACGGCGTTGCCGAAAGCGTGCGCCGGGCCGTGCGCGCCGCCATCGCGGCGCATTGGGGCAAGAAGCCCATGTGCCACGTGCATGTGTTGACGGTGTGAGGGCACTGCCGTCTCGTCACGCGGGGATCTGCCTTCTGATACGATTAATCCCTATGGGGCGGCCATGATGCGGAGAGTCAGCGTCAAGGAGGGCCGGTATTGGGGCGTGTACTCATTTAACGCGCAGAAGGTCCGCTTTCAGGGGCAAACCGGAAGATATTTGCTCATTCTGAGCCCTACCGCAATTGCCGAGTAGGCCCGGGGAATTTCACCCCGAGCCCCTCAAAGAACCGGACTTGACACTCTCGCGTCATCCGGCTCGTGCCACCGCGCGAAGGCTGCCGCCTTCCATTGAACATCGGGTTCCTCCCGTTGCCGGTTGACCCGAGCCAAATGGCGATAGCCTGCTCCCTTCGCTCCGCGGGCATTACACCCGCTTCTTCGCTACTACGAAGCAGTCCGCCCCTGCCCGGCGCATCGGTACTTTCGGCCTCGCGGTTGGAGCCGCTTGCGCCTTTTCCCTTGGCATCGCCGTCCAGGTTCTCACGTTCCGTACAAGAGCCTGGTTGAGCTTCGCGCCGCCTACATGCCGGATGCCGCTCGGGCCGTCTCAGGCATCCCCCAAGCTGATCCCGGAGGAAGGGTCACCCCCCGGTTTTGACATCGTCTAATCCGCTTTCGACACTTCATCGGCGGTTTGCTTGCGCTCGCCTCTCTCAACCGTGCCTGTCGAAATCATGTTCCGACTTTTCCGCAACGTTCACCACCATCGCTTTTGACGACAGCAGCTTGCGGCGGCTTGAGATCAACACCTGATTGCCGACCTCGAAGGGCCCTCCTTCATCTCTCGTACAGTTGCGCATCGCCGTGTGGACCGGCGATAACTCGTGACACAAGACCCGGAACGGACATTGAGGTTGCCGCTCGGGCCAACCGAGTTCGGATGAGCCCTGGCCATGCTTCGGGCCATAGTGCCTCATCCGACGCATGACTTGGCCGGAGTTTCGCGCTACGCTAGTCGCGGTGGGGAGAACCAGGCAGGAGAAAAATGCGATGCCGACGATCGAGGGAGGGTGCCTCTGCGGTGCCGTGCGCTACCGCTCTGACGCCGAGCCTGTGATGCAAGTGGTCTGCCATTGCGAGACCTGCCGCAAGAACTCGGGTTCCGCATTCTCGATGAACGTCGCCGTGCCCCAGGACAGGCTCCGCATCGAGAGCGGCAGTCCGCGCCGCTACGAGGATCATAGCGGCGCGAGCGGCAAGGCGTTCTACCGGTTCTTCTGTGGCGACTGCGGCTCTCACATTTACAGCCACGGCCCGGCATACGGCGCGATCGCGTTCATTAAGGCCGGCACGCTCGACGACCCGAGCTGGGTCGCGCCCAACCTGCATATCTGGTGCGCCGAAAAACTGCCCTGGGTCGATATTCCCGAGGGCGTCACCCAGGCAGCCGCGAACCCGAGCTGAGAAGGACAGCAATTCGCCCGCATCGAGCCAGCGAAACCCATCAGCGCGCCTTCATCGTCGTCCTCGATGCCCGCGCCAAGACCCTCGCAACTCAGTACAACAGCGAGCGAAAGACACCAGACAGTCCGGTGATGGCACCGAACCGACCTGCCGCGATGTCAGCTATCTAGTCGCTATTGGGGGGTAAGCGGACATATCGCGGACATGCTCCGACCGCCGCCTTTGACCCTCTTCCGACATTCGGCCTGACGAATTACTGCTGCGCAAATGGACATTGAACCCCATTTCGCCTGTCGCAAATCCGTGCTGTAATCAACTCATTGCAGTCATTGTCGCGATTGGCCCTCAGCCTCGGGGGAGGCAATGCGACGACGCGATTTCATCATACTTCTCGGTAGCGCAGCGGTGGCAAGGCCTGTCGGCACACGAGCGCAACAGGCGGGAATGCCGGTAATAGGATTTCTCAATAGCGCATCACCGGATTCCTTGCGCCCCACTTTTATCCGCGTTTGGCACGTAGCCCAGCTTTCAGGAGCCCTCCACGGCAGCGTTGAGGTGCAAAGCGGACCAGGTCTTCCAAACGTCGGAGGGAATTCGTAAACGACTTC
>WNFB01031390.1_pt1 | contig 10865 bp, 8 predicted proteins | sample 5400501 | NCBI WGS metagenome assembly WNFB01 (sample SAMN13153341, study PRJNA577476) | soil metagenome | isolation source: 200 cm saprolite under Douglas fir tree site 2 hole 1 | place: USA:California | collected 2015-04-18 | reverse complement strand
CCGTTTTCCTGGTCAGAACCTCTGTGAGATCCTGATGGAGGCGCGCGAGCCGGGGATCACCTTGAGACTGGAGCCAGAGGGCCTGGAAGCCTGGGTGCGTCTGATGGTACTGGACAAGCGGATCAAGGATGTCATCGATGAGCTGCGACAACGGCACCTGGACCAGTTCGTCCGTCAGGATTCCATCAAAGAGCACGCGCAGATCTTCGCAGAACTGCTCGCACAAACGCTGAGCAATCGCCTCCTTGTTGGGGAAAAAGTCATACAGCGAGCCAATCGCCGTCTGCGCACGCTGGGCAATCATGTCCGTCGTCGCGGCATCAAAGCCGACCTCATAGAACACCTGGGCAGCCGCCTGTAAAATGGCAGCAATCCGCTGCTCTCCCCTCGCTTGTTGTGGCAAGCGTCTCATCGTCGTTGGTTTGGTCATGTGCTCCTCCTCCTCCTAGACCTGTCTCTCAGTCATGGACAGCAGGTTCAACGAGTGCTGGTACACCCTCCATGTTTCGTACTCCGCATCTTGCCTCGATGAAAACCGAGGAAAAGTTCATGTTTCTACTATACGAGCTTTTCCTCGGTTTGTCAAGAGGCGAGGAAACATTCGGCTTTGGGAAGTGCTACGGCTTCACGCATGCTCACCCTGGTGGAAGACACACGAGTTTGGTGGTGTAGGAGCGTTGGTGGAAGACACACGAGTTTGGTGGTGTAGGAGCGTGTGACCACCCATGCTCATTTAGCGAGGTTTCCTGGCGTCAGCTACCTTCACTCCACCCCTAGAAAACAACGGTAAGAAAAACTCATCAGTTACTTTGCGGCTGGTGACAGCTTACGTGTGCGCCGTGTCGCGCTTGACCTGTATCCCTGGCTCAGCCAGGAAGCACTCAGAAGGAGGTGCTTGGATCACCCAACCCACCTGGAGCCGAAAGGCAAAGGGGACAATAGCATGTTGCGGAACGCAGCGATGAGTTGAAGATATGTAGGCTCATGTGCTGCAAGATCCGCGCACTACGGCGAGAGCTGGATTGCCCGAAGCCCAATTCTCAGGGGAGTATCTGTCCTCCCATCGACACCATATCTGAAGTCGATGCCACCTTGAGCGACGATTTCTACGTAAGATTGCCGTTCCTTCTGCGAGATGGACGATGACCAACGAGGTCAGTGAAGGGAATGAGTGGGCCGCCTACGGTGCGCTCGATACGTACAGCCAAGACGAAACACGGGATCGCCTACCCGCCGAGAGGCGAACGGCGACGGAGCCTCCATAGTATTGCGCCCATGTGGCATAGGAGTCTCTGCCTCAGAAAAGAGGCACCACTAGAGCAAAGTGGTTAAAGCAGCATCTTATCTACTCTCGCAAGAAAGTAGAGACACCTTCACCCGAAAGGCGTGGGGGGACAAGAGCATGATGTGAGGAAGGCTGGTGAAATTCGAGTACCGCGAATCAGAGGTCAGTCAGAAAGGCTCGTGTATGGTGAAGACAGCATTGTTTAAATCCTAGTCGTGGTGGAATAGAGCGGCAGCCCACAGGATACGGTATGATCGCCTGTGCTCGACGTTGCAGGAAACGCTACTATTTTCTTGCAAAGCTCTCGTTGAGACCAGCCCACAAGGAGTGGGAAAACGACGTAAGGGGCACCTGGAGCACGAAACGAGACTTCTAGCGCAACTTGGGGATGGCCTACAGCCCGTGAGGGTGCGCCATGTCGCGCACTGTGATATTCCTGATGCAATCAGGAGGAATTTGGAGGGATATTCCTAGATCACCGGCTGACCTGAGGTGGAAACACCAAGGGAACAACAGCCTGCCGAGAACGCGATGGTCACCTGAAGATGCTGTAAGGTGAGGTGTCGCAAGATCTGCGTGATAAGGGTAAAGCTGGATTGCCTGAAACCAAATGTCCAATCGGGGAAGGAGTGCCCCCAGTTGGTAGAGCATCTGATACCACTGTCATGGTCTGCAACAGTTTTTCCTCGCGACTGATGCAACCTCCAGACCATGAGGAATGATCGATGAGGTCATGCAAGGACATGAGTTGGTGCCCTACGTCATGCTCGGACGTATCACAGTGACGAAACATGGGATTGCCTAACGGTGCGAACCTATGGCAACGGAGGACCGATAGTAGTCGTGGGAGTCATGCCCCACCAGGGAACGTGGGAAGGCCACGTACAAGGCGAAGCGGTCCAGGCGGACTGCCTCCCAGGGGGAAGAGCACGAGATGTGCGTATTCTGAACTGGCGGGAAGCAGCCGCCGGAGAGCCGTGTGACGCGGAAACGGTCATGCACGGTTCGGAGAGGGACGGAGGGAAAAGGGCCAGCGATGGCACCTCGCCCGCCGTCTACTCTACGCCACGGTCACGGAGGAGTCATAGTACTTCATCAGAAGTGTGTTTTTTGAGAAGGAAGGACTCTAGGGAATCAGCTTGAATTTGAGGAGGTTGACTTGGATGAGTCACAAAGGACCTTACACAGACTTGAGCGCCTACGACAACTGAATACAGACAGGAATAGGGTGAATGAGCATCTCTATCGGTGGATGTACAAAGAAGATGTGTACATCCTTGCCTATGAAAGGATCAAATCAGCCCCAGGAAATATGACCCCAGGATCAGACGGAAAGACCATTGACGGCTTCTCCATGAGCATGATCCAGCACATCATCCAGGAAATGCGAACAGAACAGTTTCAGTTCAAACCGGTCCGAACCGTCTACATACCAAAGGCCAATGGGAAAAAGAGAAAGTTAGGAATACCTTCAACACGCGATAAAATCGTGCAAGAGGTCATTCGTCTCATTCTGGAAGGCATCTACGACAGCCCACACGGGCCCTACTTCCATGAAACCAGTCACGGCTTCCGCCCAGACCGCAGTTGCCATACGGCTCTGCGGGAAATTCGAGGCAAATGGCCTGCTCTCAACTGGTTTGTGGAGGGAGACATCCAGGCGTGCTTCGACGCGATCGATCACGGCGTTTTGGTGAGCCTGCTCCGTAAAAAGATTCGAGACGAACGCTTCCTCAATCTCATCTGGAAACTCCTTCGAGCAGGATACCTGGACTTGCAAGAAGCGAAACACGACAGTCTGGCAGGAACCCCACAAGGCGGCTTGGCAAGCCCAATTTTAGCCAATGTGTATCTCCACGAGCTGGATGAAAAAGCAGAGGAAATACGTGCACGCTGGGAACGGGGAGGGAAGAGAAAACATCGCAACCCCCTCCACAGAAAACTGTCAGCGCAGAAAGAACGACTCGTGAAGAAAGGAGCGACCCGCACTAAAGAATTCCGCACCTTAGTTCAACGCATCAGAAGTATCCCTGCGGTAGAAGTGAACGATCCCAACTTCATCCGCATCAAATATCTCAGGTATGCCGACGACTGGTTAATTGGCATCTGTGGGCCGCGCACGCTTGCAGAACAGATCAAAGAGGAACTGAAACAGTTCCTGGGGCAACACCTCAAGCTCACATTGAGCGAGGAAAAGACCCAGATCACACATGCACGCAAAGAACAGGCCCACTTTCTGGGAACACGATTAGCCATTGGCAGGGAAGGAGTCCAACGCGTCGTGACGACCAACAACGGTTCAGGAAGACCGATTCAACGTCGATCCACCGGCTCGGAGATCGTTATGACGGCCCCGAAAGATGAACTGATCAAGAAACTCCATGGGAAAGGATTCTGTACAGTCACGGGACAACCGACAACGAAGTTAGGATGGATATATCTTGATGCAGATCAAATCATCACTCTTTTCAATGGTATCAATCGAGGGATACAAAACTACTATCGCTTCGCGGACAATTTCGGGCACCTAACCCAGATCCAATACATCCTCAAATTCTCACTTGCGAAAACGCTCGCAGCCAAGTACAAACGCTCGGTGAGTCAAATCTTCAGGCGTTTCGGCAAAGTCCCAACCATCATTATTAAGGCAAAAGATGGAAAGCGAGACCGCCATATTGTCTTCTACTGCAACAGTGATTGGACCCGCTCCAAACTGGGCATGCCGTGCTGTGTCTGCAACAGCGTACAACAAGTAGAAATGCATCATGTCCGCCACATTAGGAAGACAGGAGGAAAGAAACCCGTAGGGTTTAACGCCATTCTACAAGCGCTCAATCGTAAACAAATTCCTGTTTGCACCACATGCCATCAGAAGATTCACCGTGGAGATTACGATGGGATGAATCTCTCTGATCTGGCATACAACCCGTATGGATCAGAAAAACGTAGGAGATTCCGTGAGAGCCGGATGCGGTGACAAGCCGCACGTCCGGTTCGGGAGGGGTTGCGACATGAAGTTGCTTATGTAGCTGTTACGACTCGGTAAAACGAGGATGTAACCCAATGTTCTGCCATTGGTATCCTACCAAGACGTGCGGCCAGAGTAATCTGACGGTGCGAAGCTCTTGGGACAATGCAGCCTCATCTAGAAAAGATGGTAACGAATCCGCGAGGAGACGTTGCGACTACTAGCATCAAGGTGGTCGGGATCTAGGATCTGGATGGTATGGTCAACATACGTGAACTGTTGATAAACGTCGTGAGAACCAACAAGCCAAAGATGCTGACAGGCTTGAGCCAAAAAGGCACGTGGGTAGGATAGGGGGTCCTCCCTTCCCCCATCGCAGACACATACCCACCGGCGAACAAACAGGACCTAACCCATCTCATGGTACATAAGCAGAACATGATAAATCCGTAATCTTCCCGCTCATGGGAAAGCAAGCCGCAAGGGCTGCCGATAAGATTGCGGACAGAGGAAGATGGAACAAGCAAAAGCCGTCCTGTAATGGGAAGGATAGAGGGTCGGAAGAATTAAAAGCGTAGGAGTTGACGATTAATCGACCTAGCTCGTGCGAGTGCGCGTGTATTGATCAGGAGATAAATCAGGGTGTTGAGCCGGGCGACCGAGCGAGCATTGCGCACTTTGGGCCGTTCGATACCCAAAGCTTGGGACTGGCTATTGATGCGCTCAGCCGAGGTGCGCTGCACGTAGACGGCGTGGTAGAGTGGGGAGTTCCGATCCAGCAAGACGCGCAGCATGCCGCCTTGCTCACTATCGATATCCTTGACACAGCCTTTGCCCTTGAGAAATTGCGCATGGTCACAGGACTCTGGGGTGCGCACTGGAAAAAGCAAGGGGCAGCGATAGCGTTGGGCGCGGTAGCCGTTGGTATGCTGAAATTGGTAGGTCGGGTGCATGCGTAGCCCTTTGAAACACAACGGCACGCCATCGGCCTGAAAGACCGTGTCGGTGAGATGGCGCAGGGGAACCGCCGCGATGCCATGCTGCTGCGCACAGCTTTCATACACGTACCAGCAGTCGAAGGCCGCATCAGCCGCCACATGGGTTGGGACAAAGCCCAGGGTGGCCACCGTTTGCTGGTGTAGGGGTCGGTAGTACTCGACATCGGTATGGTTGAAGGGGAGGGTGTGCTCAGCCAAGACCACATCGCCATAGTCGGGAGTCGTGGCCGCGACCACGCCGGAGCCATAGCCCCACAGATACTCTTTGTGTTCTTTCTTGGAGCCATCGGGCTGCTCCTGGTTGGTGCTCTTTTTGACCCCGACACGGCAATCAGGGTCGCCAGTGGGTTGACGGTCTTTGCAGAAGCGGTCGGTGATCGACTCGCGCGGATTGTTTTCGCGCACCCAGGCGTAGATGTGCTTCACGTCGACAGCCACGACCTCGCCTAAGCCGGGGATTTCGGCTTGCAGGGCGTGGACACTGGCCTGCAAGAGGGCGTGCAGCAGCCCTGGGTCCAGGCTGCGCAATTTCTCGCACAACCAGCGGTCCGAGGGCACGGTGCGTTGTACATCAAAACCGTAGAGCTGCGTCGGATCCAGATGCAGCTGAAAGCCAAGCTCCAAGACGAGCAGTGGATGCTCGACGAGGAAGCGGCGTAACTGGGTCTGGTAGCGCTTCTCTTCACACAGTTTGACGAGAAAGGCTTTGAGGTAAGCACTCTCGGGATGCGGGTGCGGACCGGTCGTATGGGCATCGCGTTGCTGCTGCCAGCGCTGAACGGGCGTCCAGTCGATCAGGGCGAACAAGGTGCGGTAGCGTTGCACCACGGCATCCTGCTCTAGGAAGAGGGTCAAGGTCTGCTGGTCAAGTCGAGTCGATTCTGGTATCATGGCTGTAAGCTCCTTCTGGGTAGAGTGAAGTGATAGATACCGTTACTCTGCCAGAAGGCGAGCTTGCTGTCAAGCGACTGTTATACTGCTCGCTTGCTTAATACTTCCGACCCTCGAAGGATAGGAGATGAAACAAGCTCCACGCGAAAGCGAGCAAACTTCCATCGGGTCTTTCTTTACGAGAGAATTTGACTAACCGACAAAGGAGGCAATGCAGATGGCAGCAGAAACACAATCTGCTGGTGCGGCTTCCCACCAAGAAAGAGGCTGGCATACCATTAATTGGCAAACAGCTAACCGAGAGGTGAGGCGGCTTCAAGTGCGTATCGTAAAGGCTCAACAGCAAGGCAAGTGGGGCAAAGTCAAATCGCTGCAACACTTGTTGACCCACTCCTTTAGTGGCAAAGCTCTTGCTGTTAAAAGAGTGACTGAAAACCAGGGCAAACGAACATCAGGGGTCGATGGAGAAATCTGGAAAACCCCTCAGAAGAAAGCAGAAGCCATAGAAACGCTCACACAGCGAGGGTATCATCCTCGACCACTGAGGCGTATCTACATACCAAAAAGCAATGGCCGCCTGCGCCCGTTAGGGATACCTACGATGAAAGATCGAGCCATGCAGGCTTTGTATTTGCTCGCACTCGACCCCATTGCAGAAATCCAAGCGGACCCGAACTCGTATGGGTTTAGAAAGGAACGCTCAACGGCGGACGCCATAGATCAGTGCCATACGGTACTGAGCAACAGAGCCGGAGCCGAATGGATATTGGAGGGCGACATAAAGGCGTGCTTCGATCATGCATCTTGATGCCCCCTTGAAAAACGCAAGGTCTGGAACTGACCAGAGCGAAGGTGTTTGAACTGTTCGATCGTTTCTGGCTCATCGGGAAACAAGAATAAACGCGTTTTGGGATCTTTATCCACCTGAATCGTGCCGTTATGGATGCGATCATAAATCCAATGAGGATCTATGTCAAGGGCTCCAGCAAGCTGCGAAATCGTGAGTGCTCCCTCGATCCGCCGTGGATGTGACTGCGAGCGCTTTTGAAATTGCCCGTGCTTGAGCCGAATGCTTTTGACGGTGCTGGGCAAAACCACCTGGCCCAGGGGAGAGCGATACCCCAACTCGGTTAATTCCTGGGCAATCATCTCATCCAGGACTCCAGCGGCGCTGCGTTCGAGAATGATGCGCTCCATCGTTTCCGCTCCTGCAAGATCCTTCAGGGCTCCGACAGGAACCGGGATTGAGAGCGTCGTGGTCTCCCCTCCTTTCCAGACAATGCGCGCTTGGACCCGATCACGAGCCAAGCGATGCACCACCACCTTGTCGATCAATGCACGTAAGAGGGCCTTTTTGTGGCGCTGGCTGACACGCCCTTGCTGCCAGAGGGTCGGCAAATGCTGCCCAATGGCCCCAAAGGCCGCTTGTAGCTCTGAGCTGAGAGCAAGCAGCGTGTTGGGAGATGGGCCGTGTGGAGCTTGTGCCTCTTCTGCCCGTTTGAGTTCGACCAGAGCCGTTTCCCACCGCTTCTCGAGTTCAGCCGCCACCAGACGGTTGTCAGGATCAACTCGGTTGAACTGACGCTGGGCCAGAGCCGCTTCATAGCGCAGACGCTCCAAGTGCTGTTGATGGGCATGGGTAATCTGTTGGGTAGTTGCTTGCTGGGTGGCAACCGCAGCCGCATACACATCTAATTCCACAGGAGACAGGGCCTGAAAAAAGAGCTCTACGACATACTGATCAACGGAATCGGCAGGAATGCATTGACACACGGGGACGTGGTATTGCTGCCGCAGCGCATTGCAGAGATAACGAGTGCCATGCTTGTACTGGACCATCATTTTGTGTCCACATGCTCCACAGTAGACGATGCCATGCAGGAGCGCTGCCCCATCACGAGGTACGCCACGTGATTTGTTGCGATCATAGGCCGCATAGTTGTCGGCCAGCATCTGCTGAATCTGTTCAAAGGTCTCCCAAGAGATGTAAGCCGGGTAGACATCATGGACGCGAATCTTCCACTGGTCCATCGGCAAACGAACCTCTTGTGTATGAGGGGAGGTAGGATCTTTGCGGATGGAGCGGGTTTTGCCATAGACAAAGGCCCCAGCATAGGCCGGATTTTTCAGCATTTGCAAAATGGCGGCAACGGTGGGCTTTTTCCACACCACCTCACCAAAGCGATCTCGTCGTGGCAAGCACAAATCGTGCGCATTGAGAAACTGCAAGACTTTGTTGGCCGATCGGACCCGAAGAAACGTGGTGAAAATGAGAGCCAAGCGATCGGCAACTTCCCGATGGGGGTCTTTGTGAACCTTGCCAATGGCATCGCGCGTCAGGCCGATGGGAAGCGATAAGGCCAGTTCACCTCGCTGGGCTTTGTTGAGTAATCCTGCCGTCATGCGGGCTTTGATGGTATGCAATTCCAGCTCGGATAATTGCCCTTTGAGACCCAGGAGCAAGCGCCCATTAGCTGAACCTGGGTCATAGATACCGTCACGATCAGCAATCAGACAGCCCCGGTATGCGCAGACATCCAGTAGCGGGTACCAGTCAGAACAGTTGCGCGAAAGGCGGGTGACCTCCACGGACAGGACGATGCCCACCTGTCCCAAGCTCACCTTGGTCACCAGTTCCTGGAACCCGTCAGGCCTAAATCATGATCGATGAGCTCGATGTCCTCAGCCCTCCAGCCCAGGTCCAGGGCGTGTTGCTGGAGCGCATACTGCAGCTGCAGGCTCTCTTGATTGGTGAGCACCTGGTGCGGCGTTGACTGTCGGATGTAGATGAGTGCCTTGCGTTGCAGATGCTGAGGGCTCACCAGTTCGGATTTGCTCATAGAGTACCTCCTGCAGGATTGATGAGAGTTCGTCGGTGATACGGCGTTGGAGTTCTGGAGACAAGCGCTTCCAGATCTGGCTTGGCAGAAAGGGCATGGAGGGCCTCGCAATCCTCGGCGATGGTCAGGAGCTCCTTAATTGCATCAGCTGTCAGTTTAGTGGAGATGACGGGCCGAGATAGCGCTAGTGTAGTCGAGGCCACAGGCAGCCGCAAGACCATGTACTCTCGGTAGGAAACAAACGCAGAACCAGCTCCCTGCAAGGGCGAACTGACCGAAATCAGCGCAAAGCGACGCCCGAACAATGGATGAGTGGGGTCAGTGACTTCAATTTCTGTCCTGTTCTCTTCCTCTGGGTTGTTGAATAGGGTATTGAGTTGTGGGATCGTTCGATAAAATCAGTCACGACTGGTTAGTGGCACATGCCCCGATGGACAAGACCATACTCAGAAAATGGCTGAAAGCAGGTTTCATCGAAAAGCGCGTTCTCAAGGCAACAGAAGAAGGTACCCCACAAGGGGGCATTTGTTCGCCAGTGTTAGCCAATCTCGCTTTAGATGGGTTAGAAGCAAGACTGCGGGAGAGATACCCGAAGGCAAGCAATGCCAGTCGAAAAGCAAAGGCCAACCTGGTGAGGTTCGCCGATGATTTCATCATTACAGGAAGCTCCAAAGAGTTACTAGAAAATGAAATCAAACCACTCGTCGAACAATTTATGAAGGAAAGGGGCCTGGAACTGTCTCAGGAAAAGACTCATATCACTCATATTACGACGGGATTTGACTTCTTAGGCCAGAACGTGCGTAAGTACAAGGACGGGAAAGTCCTGGTAAACCCTTCCAAGAAGAACGTCAAGACGTTTCTTACCACTATCCGAAAACTCATCAAAGAGAATGCTCAAGCAACAGCCGGGAACCTGATTGTTCAACTCAATCCCAAAATCAGGGGCTGGGCAAACTATCACCGGCATGTATCGAGCAAACAAACCTTTGTGAAAGTGGACGATGCGATCTTCCGAGCAGTATGGCAGTGGGCCAGACGAAGACACCCAAAGAAACCTGGAAGGTGGGTGAAGGATAAGTACTTTCATTCCATTGGACAACGAAACTGGGTGTTCAGCGGAGAAGTAGAGGAACAAGATGGAACCACAAGGAAAGTCCAACTCTTCTATGCTCACACGGTCCCGATAGAACGGCACACAAAAATCAAAGGGGATGCGAACCCGTATGACCCGGCATGGGAAATGTATTTTGAAGAACGCTTAGGCGTAAAAATGGTACATAACCTGAAAGGAAAGCGGCAACTCATCTACCTCTGGAAAGAGCAAAACGGTCTCTGCCCAATCTGTCACCAAAGGATTACCAAACTAACGGGATGGAACAATCACCATATCGTACGTAGGGTAGATGGAGGGGCAGATCGGCGAGGAAACCGGGTGCTGCTCCACCCGAACTGCCATAGGCAAGTTCACAGTCAGGGATTTTCAGTGGTGAAGCTGCGTCCTGCTAAGGGGCGTTAGAAAGGCTTGAGCGGCTTGAGGGGAAACTCTCACGAGCCGTTCTTAGGGGGCTTGGGCACGGTAACGTGCCCCGGCTACCCGGCACGGATGGAACAGGGTCCGCAAGGATACCTCGCCAGCCGTCTACCCTACAGCTCTACCCCAGGAAGGAGAGACCATTCAAAATCTGGTGCTGTTTATGCCGCTTTATCCTCTCATATGTAAATTGCATTCTGAACAGGATAGAGCCCACATTCCGCAGAAGGGTTGACGGAAAAAAGGATTGGAAGTCAAGGTAAGGGAAAAAGCGGAGGGACGAAAAAGTGTCACAGGAAGTAGCGTATCAAACGGAGCGTCTGGATCATTTGGGGATCGTGGCCGGAGT
>WNFB01006393.1_pt1 | contig 10867 bp, 10 predicted proteins | sample 5400501 | NCBI WGS metagenome assembly WNFB01 (sample SAMN13153341, study PRJNA577476) | soil metagenome | isolation source: 200 cm saprolite under Douglas fir tree site 2 hole 1 | place: USA:California | collected 2015-04-18 | reverse complement strand
AGGCATCATGGATGAAGAAGCCGCCCCAGTGGTATAGAATCGCATAGTGAATTGGCGTCGGGGGATACCAGAAGGGTGAGCCGGGAGGTTCAGTTGATTTGAATTGGTCCGGTGATTTGCGATCCTGTACTGTCCAGTAACCTGGCAGTACAGGGCGTTCCACGCGGCCAGTCGTGACATAGAAAGCTTTCACCAGCTTGCCGTCCTGATAGATGCGCATAGCCTCCTCCACTATCGAGACAACGATGATCTGTCCTGACAAATGGTAGTGACTGATCATCTGCAAATCTGTGGCATGGACCTGGTTATAAGGGGTCGTGTCGCTATGATCGGCTTCCAGCAGGTGCAGATTGAAGAACTCGTTATTCTCATCATCGACCACCGACTGGAAATCCTGGGGAGTATAAGCCCAACCCAGCTCGCGGTTCAACCAGTAGCCAATGCCATTGAGCGTGTAGCCTGAATCCAGGATATAGTTATTTCCATCGGTTTTATCGTGAAAGAGATGGGCCTTGCCCCATGCATTGGCTTCACGATCGAGTGCTCCAATCAGGTAGCTGGAAGCGCCCTGAACCAGGTCATCATGCATGGTGGCCATATCCGCATCAATGCGCCTGGAGAAGGACAGGTAGTCATTAATGGTTTTGGCCTTATTCATCAAAGCCTGGTCAGCGTTGTACAGCTTCTGGTAGCTGCTCGCATCCATGCCGTAGGTTTTGAGCAGGTTGATCTGAGTTTTGAACTGGCCCAGTTTAGCGGCACTGACATAGGGAAGTGCCTCGATGGAGTTCACCACTGCCAGCTGGTATTGGGCATCGATCAGGGTACCAAGATTGCGAAAGTCATTAGAGACCGTGGCATTGTTGAAGACTTGCAGGTCTGTCTGGTACTGCGCCTGCATGGCAGTCACGTCGATACGAGCCTGCTGCATCTGATTAATCGTATTCTTAAAGGTTGTCAGCTGTCCAAAGGTCTGCCCCATCAAGCCCAGCGCATCAATTGCCTTCTGCGCTTCCTGGCTGACATGTGCATAGTCTTTAGGGTATTTTGCCGACGCAAAGAGCAATTGATCGTTGCTGTACTGCTCAGTGAAGGGCTGAATATTTCCTATATGCTGCTCACTCCTACGGGTCAGAGCATTTTGGAAAACCTGCATATCGTTTTGCGCCTGCAACTGGAACTGATCGGTCGTCGTCGTAATCAGTTCTTGCGTCTGCCCTGTAAGTTTGGCATATTGAGTTGCCAGATTTTTATAATAGTCCGTAGCCGGCTGATCATTAAAGAGAGAAAAAGGCGCGCTGGTACTGCTTAATTGTTGGTATTGTTTGAGAATAGGATTGAGAAGCGCGGTGGGTACACCTATCTTCTGCGCTTGCTGAGTCAGTTGATCGAGCTGTGTCTTATCCTGGCTCGCCTGCTGCTGCGCTTGCGGATCACCTCCACAGGCACTGGTCAACACAGTTAAGCCGACCAGGAGTACGACCAGCATTGCCTGAGCCATGCGTTGTGGTAGGTGTACAGTATAGGTATTGGACATAAGAGGATTACCTCCTTCCACTTTTCGCTTTATGTTTTCGTTTTTCTTTGCGTGCGGCCTTGCCAGTTTTCTTACGACTTCCCCCTCCACCTGGGAGCTTTGGCATAGCAGGCATTCCGGGTATTCCCGCGCCGCCTTGCTGGCGAGCCAGTTGCGCCCATTTGCCTTTGCCTGTGCTCATCTGGCGAATCATGGTGCGCATTTCATTGAATTGCTCCAGCAACTGGTTGATTTCCTGAACGGTCGTACCACTGCCACGAGCAATGCGTTTGCGCCGGCTTCCATTGATAACCTCGGGGTTGCGCCTCTCCTCTAAGGTCATGGAAAGGACAATCGCCTCGACATGTTTCATCTGGTCGCCTTCCAGTGCCTCTTCCATCTCTGGCATCGCCGCCAGTTTGTTGAAGCCTGGAATCATTTCCATTACTTGTCGCAATGGCCCCATGCGTTTGAGTTGGCGCATGGCGGTAAGAAAATCCTCCAGGTCGAACTTGCCCTGTTGTAATTTGGCCTGGGCCTTCAACGCCTCTTCCTCGTCGATGGTTTCCTGTGCCCGTTCGATCAGAGAAAGGACATCTCCCATACCTAGTATACGCGAGGCCAAGCGATCTGGATAGAAAGGCTCCAATGCGTCGGTTTTTTCGCCGACGCCCATAAATTTGATCGGTACCCCCGTCACCGAGCGAATCGAGAGTGCCGCACCACCCCTGGCATCTCCCTCCATCTTGGTCAATATCATACCCGTCAGCGAGACGGCCTTATTGAAGTCATCCGCCACATGTACCGCTTCCTGACCTGTCATAGCATCTGCCACCAGCAAGACCTCGCGAGGCTGCACTCGTCTACGTATGCTGATAACCTCTTGCATCATACGCTCATCGATATTCAGACGACCGGCTGTGTCAAGGATAACCACTGAGGCGGCCTGCTCGCGGGCGTAGTTAAGCGAGTGAACGCAGATATCAACGGGATCAGCCCCTGCTGGTTCCGCATAGACTGGAATCGAGATCTGCTTCCCCAGTGTTTGAAGCTGGCGAACGGCGGCTGGGCGATATATGTCGGCTGCCACCATTATGGGACGCTGGCCCTGCTTCCGTAGGAAGTTGGCGAGCTTGGCGGCGGTGGTTGTTTTACCGGAGCCTTGCAAGCCGACCAGCATAATCACATTCGGCGGTGGCCCACCGAGATCGAGCTTGTTCAGTCCTTCAGCACCGCCCAGCATCTCTACCAATTGCTCATTGACGATTGCCAGCACCTGCTGTGCCGGAGAGAGGCTGCCCAGCACATCCGCACCGATGGCCTTCTCCCTGACGCGCTCGACGAATTGGCGCACCACCTTGAGGTTTACGTCCGCTTCCAGCAGCGCGAGTCGCACCTCGCGCATAGCCTCGTTGACATCAGCTTCGGTCAGTTTGCCTTTGCCACTTAGATTGGTAAATACCCCTTCAAGACGTTTTGATAAACTTTCAAACATAGCCATAATAGCGTAAGTCCTCTCTCCACCAGTCAGTCAATATAGTACAGTATGACCCCAATTATATCACGTCGCATTGAGGGGAGCTACACTCCGCCCCTGAATGGGTGCGCGTGCTCTGCTCCTGACACCCGCGAGGGGCGTCACTACATGTCATACGCATCTGGTGGAGCACCGCTATTTTGCCCTCATTACTATAACGCTTTTATCTGATCATGTGTTTCGGTTTTTCGCTCCTATTTCTGTCTTCGCCTGCCGGGCAGAGCGTTCTTTAGGAGGATGCATTTGTCGGCTGTTGCCTGAAACGCCAGCGCGTCGCGGTCCCGTGGAAAGCAGCTCCATGGTCGAGCCCTGAATCATCGGAGAGCCAGCCGAAGGCGACCCGGGGTCGAACGCCATAGAACGGGCCGGGCAAATTGTTCGGGTCCGCTCCCTATTATCATCAGGCAAAAAGCGAGTTGAAGGTAAGATGTGATGCATTGTGACTGCTCCTTTACGTGATCTGATATACTACTGTAGGAAAAGGCTGATGAGTATCAGGTCATAGATAAGGGACACTTGCATGAAAGTAACAGTTCATAATCTTGGTATTATCAGAGAGGCAGAGATTGATCTCAAGCCTTTAACAATTTTTGTCGGTCCTAATAATGCAGGGAAGACGTGGTTAGCCTATGCTTTAGCAGGTATCTTTGGGCCACATGGTTTTGGAGAGTACTTTCAAGCCTACTTAGAAGAAAAGGTTCCAGATACCTATGCTCTTTTAGATAATGCTATAGAGCAGGTCTTGAGCAATGGTAGCGCAACTTTCGACTTAGTTCAGTTTGCCGAAGAGCATGGGGAAATATATTTCAACAATGTTGCTGGTTTCACCCGGCACTGGATAGCTAAATTTATGAGTACAGAAATAGCTTCCTATGAACATTTAGAAATATCAATAGATTTGGCAGAAACAAAAGCAGGCTTTTTGGAACGAGTATTGAGCTATTCTATGAGGAGCGAGATTTCTGGCGGTCGGCAAAAACCATCACTTAGTATTCGCAAAAGGCGAGAGGAGAGGGAACTATTTGTTTATACCTCTACTCAATACGCTTCTACTGAAGATGCCTCCGAGGAACGAATACTAGAACAACTTCCTGCGGATCTTATCAAAGAGTTTTTGGCTCGAAGTGTTCTGTTGGCACTTCATAGGGCTATCTTTCCTCATGTACGTATACTACCTACTGAAAGAACTGCCTATATAGCTTTCCCCTTTGGTAGTAGAGTGGTGAATAAGGAGCAGTTAACAATTGAGGAGATATCTCCGCAAAAACGGAAGACGAAAGCAACGATGGGCCCCGTGAGCTCTTTTATGAATATGATCCAAACTACTTTTAAGGATGTGTCAGTAGAAAGGGAAGAGAGGGCAAAGAGTAACCTGAGGATTAGGGAATATGTTCAACTTGCTCAGTTATTGGAGAAACAAATTTTAAGTGGTGAAGTTAATTTTTCTCAACCAGAGTTAAACCTCGCCCAAGGATTGAACCAATCAGATTTAGATTCTGCACGAGAGATTTTGTTTCTCCCAACCAAAGATGTTAAGGTAGAGATTTCTATTGCTTCCTCTATGGTGAAAGAGCTTACACCTCTAGTACTTTACTTGCGCTATGTAGCTCTACCAGGAGAATTGCTCATCATCGATGAGCCTGAAATGAACTTACATCCTGAAGCGCAAGCAAAAATTATCGAATTCCTCGCAATGCTTGTCAATGCAGGTCTAAATGTCCTCATTACAACTCATAGCCCTTATGTTGTTGATCACCTGGCTAACCTGATAAAGGCAGCAAAGAATGCAGACAAAGAAGCCGTTAGCAATGAATTTTATCTGAAGAGAAAGGATGCTTTCATCTCTCAAGACAAGGTTTCTGTCTATCTTGTTGAAGATGGGCAGGTTAAAAATGCGCTAGATGAAGATGGTGTGATCCAGTGGAACACCTTTGGGGAGGTTTCCGACCGGATTTCAGAAATTTATTTTACGTTGTAGTGACGTAGTGAGGAGAAGCTTAATGGCTTCTAAGCCCATGCTCACTCTTCTCATTAACAGACTCGAAGTGTGCTTATATTGAGGGAACTAGAGTGCGTGAGTCAGGTCTCACGGTAAGTACAGAGACACTACCAGGAGAAACGATTCTCTTTTTTCATACGGATTGTGATGAAGGACGTCGGAATTTAAATATGGTGGGCGTTGGTTTGAAGGTATGTGACTACCTCGTTTTCTATACAAAAGACGACGAAAACAAGGAAACGGTCTGCTTTCTGGAGTTAAAAGGCAAAAGACTAGAGGATGCGACCAAGCAAGTTATAAGTACCTACAATCGTGTAAAATCGTTATCAAGAGAAGAAATTGGCAGAGACCAATATCCATATATTACATGGAAAGTTTGCATTTGTATGCATGGCCAGGCTCCAAGAGATACACAACGCATTGCGGATCAGCTAATAGAAAAATTCGGCAAAGGTAATATCCTCATAAAGCATGGCACTAAACATTATCAGTTGTTAGGCGTATTTCTTCGCAAGCAAACATTATGAATGGAGAAAGATCACAATGGCAGAATTTCGTATTGCTGTGCTCGGCGCAGGCAACATTGGCGGCACACTTGGCCGGAAGTGGATTGGTGCCGGACACACGGTCGCATTTGGGGTCAACAATCCCGATGGCGCGAAGTCTCAGGCACTACGAGCCGAACTGGGCAACAAAGTGACAATCGGTTCGGCAGCCGATGCGCTGGCGGCAGCTGACGTGGTGGTGATGGCCATTCCAGGTACGGCCATGGATGAGGCGATCATGACCAACGCCGCGCAGCTTGACGGCAAGATTATCATCGACACGGCGAACAGGATGGGGGGCGGCTCGATGAACAGCCTCACAACCTTCCAGACTCACACACCACATGCACATGTCTACCGGGCATTCAACACTCTCGGCTGGGAAAATTTTGCCGACCCGCTGTTTGACGGTGTCCAGGCTGACCTCTTCTATTGCGGTCCTGCTGGCGATACCCGCGAGGTGGTGGAACGGCTGATTGCCGATGTCGGCTTGCGCCCCATGTGGCTGGGTGATGTAGACCAGGTGGGACTGGTGGACGCCATCGGTGGACTCTGGTTCGCGCTGGCTCTCAGACAGGGCAAGGGTCGTCATTTAGCCTTCAAGGTCCTCACAAGATAGAGAAGAAAAAGCGCAACAATGTGGGCGTTTGACAGTGTCAAACGCCCACATTGTTGCGCTTTTTCTTTTGAACGCCATAAGGGATGGCCCTACTTTTCTGAACCCTCGATACTATATAATCGTTATAACACACATCATTCATCAGGAGGGATTCTGGAGTGTTCAAACGCAAACGTCCACAGGCAAAAATCTTCGACTCGTTTGACTGGTGGAATAAGGGCTGCTTTCTCCTTCAGATGACGGGCGACCGCTGCGACTACATCGAGTCCTGTATTACCAGGGTATTCGGCAAGGGCGCACTGGCGCAGCAGGAGATATTGGAGATAGGTTGTGGAGGTGGTTTGATCTGTCAAGACCTGGCCCAACGCAAGGCACTCATGGTCGGTATAGACCCTTCTCGAAACGCATTAGCAGTGGCTCGCAAACATACCCAGAAGAGTGGCTTTGGACAGAACGTGTATTACCAGCAGGGATATGCTGAAGCATTGCCTTACGCGGACGGCATCTTTTCGGTGATTGTCTGCCTGGATGTGCTGGAGCATGTACATGACCTGCCTGCAACCATAAAAGAGGTTGCGCGTGTCCTCGCCCCAGGTGGTGTCTTTGTCTTTGACACCATCAATCGCACGCTGCTCGCCCGCATCATACTGATCTTGTACGGCGAGCACTTCCCCAGTGGCGGCCTTGTCCCTGGTATACATAACTATCATGGCTTTATCAAGCCAGGTGAACTACGAGCCTTATTGACGGCCAATGGATTGCAAGTGTGTGAATTGACTGGTTTCATGCCTCGCGGCTTGAGCCATGGGCATGTGAAGATGGGTCCCGGCTGGTTCAAAAGCCTGTCATATGTTGGTTATGCCACCAAACAGAGATAACTGTTCGTCCCAGGGGAAGCATCTCCACCACAGGGCGAGCACAAGGCATCGCCCCTACTATGGACGAACTGGCTTGAGAGGAACGTTCACCATAGTAGGGGCGATGCCTTGTGCTCGCCCTGCTTCGGGTTGGCTCATGTAATATATTATTGGTGCTCCAGCCAGAAACGCTTTTCCTCTTTCGTCATATTGCTTTTCTCAATGGCCTCGGCAAAACTCTGTTTCTTCGGGCTTTGCTGCTCGCTGCGAGCTGCCTGGCTGGTCTGGCGGCGGTTTAGCGTAAGAGCCGGTTGGCTGTTGCTCAGCAAAGTACCGAACTGTTCCACGCTGACTTGAAAGAAGCGTGCAAGACGTTCCAATTGTGACGTACTCAAGCTGACCAGTTCAATAGCACCCGATTCAAATTTCTTCCACACATCGACGCTGAGCTGCAGACCCCTGGCCGCACTTACCATGGTCAGGCCGCGCTGTGTGCGTAGAAGATGTAGATTTGCGTACACCTGCTGCCGGTCAAAGACGCGCTCCAAGGCTGCCTGACTTGCTCGTTGTGTCAGGGGCAATAGAGATATCTCCTGGGTCTCTGACTCGTCTATATTTGTGGCATGATAGGCGGCAATGAAATCAATTAAGGCCGCCTGCGCCTCTGGGTGATCTCGAAGCAGAGTCACCTGTGTATGGGTATCACCCGCCTCTTTGGCGGCTATCCATGCCATTTTCAATTGTTGTAATTCAGAAGTATTCATCTTTTTTTACTCCACATGGCTGAGTTGGCTAGTGCGAGCGCAGCCACTACTATATACGTTTAGGATTGCGGTTGCACACCTTTCAGACATGGCTGAGGCGAGCGCAGCCACTACTATATACGTTTAGGATTGCGGTCGTACACCATGGATGTAAGCCACTTTTTCCTGGTCGATGCACTCACGCAGGTAGGTTCGTGCTCGTTCGTAGCGCAGGCGGACAGTACGCTCGGTGCGCTTGCAGGCCAGGGCGATGTCATCCCATTTCATGCCTTCAATTGCCCGTAAAACCATAATCATGCGATCCAGGGGATCAGCCAGGTAGGTGAGAATGCGCTGGCTCTCATCCTCGGCATGTAACCGTTCATATTGATCCTCTGGATCGGCCACATCTGCCGCCAGTACGCCTTCGTCGTCGGCAGGTGCCGGTCGCAATGGCTCCATCAACGCGCGCGGCACATGCTGGGGTCGTCCAGATGGTCTCCCCTCGCTGTCGCGCCGGTAATGCAGACCCTCCTGGCGCAGCACCCTGGTAAACTCATCAGCGCACAGGCAGCGTAAATAGTGAATGAAATTTTGCGTCATAAATATTTCTGTAGGGTCCATCGCTTCGCGCAACAGGTGTTCATTCATATTGGCGATGGCCTCTTCGCGCAGTTCAGGGCGTTGACGCAAGCCGTGAGTACGTCGCTGAAACTCTAGAGCGCAGCGATCTAAGAGGACTTCACAGAGCAGGCGCACTCCTGCGCTGTTGCCCTCCGCCTGCCGTGTGCGAATATTCAGTACAAGCTCAATCTCGCTTATCTCATACCGCCCTTCGGCTGTCCGCCGCCGCAAACGCTCCTTTAGCATGGGTTCATCCAGGTCAATCATGTCTTCACGCTCCCATTCGGAAAAGAGCAATATGTATTTCTCTCTTTCAAGGTATTCTTTAAGCCTGACAAAAAACGGAAATGATGTTTGTCGTTCCCAACCTAGCATAGCAGAATTTGGATGCGCTGAAAAGCCGAAAAGGAATAAATATGGTTCTAAAAAAATTGGGGATACATGCAGAAGGGCAATAGCATTGCCCTTCTGCATGTATCCCCAATTTTTTTAGAACCATAATAACACTATGGTTCTCGTTCAGTTCAATAGACTGAATAGTTTTGAAGGGAAGAGAAAGAAACAAACATGCTTGAAGTTCTACCGAAAATCGCGAAGATGCAGGCCTCGTATGCGCTTGGCAAACCCCTGGCTCTTCCTCTGAATCTAACGATCAGCGTGAGCTATCGCTGCAACTCGCGCTGTAAAACCTGCAATGTATGGCAGCGTCCCAATGATGACTTTACACTGGAAGAATATGATAAAACCTTTGCCTCGATTGGCCGGGCGGCCTACTGGTTTACTTTCAGCGGTGGCGAACCCACGCTGCGTAAGGATCTGCCGGAGATGGTGGGGCTGGCCTATCGCCATTGTCGCCCCGGTATTATCAACATACCTACCAACGGCATACAAGATAAAATCATCCCGGCTCGCATTGAGCGCGTTTTGCAGGCTGCCCCCACCTCCGAGGTCATCGTCAACCTCTCATTGGATGGTATTGGCGAAAAACACGATAGTGTGCGCGGCGTCAAAGGCAATTTTGAACGGGCCATGCGTACCTATGCCGGTCTGAAAGCACTCAAGGGCAGCTACAAAAACTTCACGCTGGGCGTACACACGGTCATCTCAAACTTCAATATAGACGAGTTTGAGAACATTTATCATTTCGTACACGAGGAAATGCAGCCCGACTCTTTCATCAGCGAGATCGCGGAAGAGCGCGTCGAACTGGATACGGTGGGTATGGGTATTACGCCGCCCATCCAGAAGTACCAACCCGTCATCGAACGCCTGCAAGGCGACATTCGCAAAGCCGAATTCAACGGCGTCTCGCGCATCACGCAGGCGTTTCGCGATCGCTACTACGACATCGTCAAGCGCACGCTCGTCGAGAAACGCCAGGTCATTCCCTGCCTGGCAGGGGTCGCCTCGGCTCAGATCGCCCCCAATGGCGATGTATGGACGTGTTGTATTCGTGCCGAGTCGGTGGGCAACCTGCGCGAGCATAACTACGATTTTGGGGCCACATGGAGGACTACAAAGGCCGACGAGTTGCGCCGCAGCATCAAAGCTGGTGAGTGCTATTGTCCCCTGGCAAATGCCTCCTATACAAACATGCTCTGCCATACACCAACACTCGCCAGTGTCGCCCTGGAAGTTGGCAAGGGCATGGTAGTGGGTCAGGGAACCCGCAAGGGAAGGGAGATCATCGCGTAGGGGCGGGGGTGGAGCGGATGTGGTGTGGGGGCCCTTGCGGCCGCCCGCGGGTGGTGCCACATAGTGCCAGAAAACAAGCAGAGTCAGGATGAGGAGTAAGAGCATATGACAGAGTGTCCGCAATGTGGAACCCTCAATGAGGACGACATTAAAAATTGTAAAGGCTGCCGTGTCAATCACCGTTGGCTGGCTGCGCAGCACCATCAAGAAATACGGCTTCAAGGGTGCTGGGAAAAAAGTTAGTACAATGGCAGAATAAGGTGACAGGGCGAGGACAAGCCATCGCCCCTACTATGGACGAAGTGGCCTGGCTGGCTGCTGCGTAGCCATAGTAGGGGCGATGGCTTGTCCTCGCCCTGTGGGGGTGCTTCGTCTATATTCTGCCATTGTTATACAATGTTATTGAACCACTCTGCCGCTAGCTCAATCCCTTCGTGCAGTTCCACCTTTGGCTCAAAGCCCAGTTCGCGGCGGGCCTTCTCCGCGCTGTGCCGGTTATCGCTGCCAAACATCATTGCGCCCAACTGTGTCACAATCGGTTTGGTACGGGTCAGGCGAGCAACACCCTTTTCCGCGACGATTGCACCGTAGAATACAGGCAAATAGGGCAGGTGCCGCGTCGGGCGCACTCCTCCTACGGCATCCGCAATGGCATTGAAGATTTCTAGCTGGGTAAGTGGACGATCATTGGTGATGTTGTAGACATTGCCAGGAGCCTTCTCATGATAGGCT
>WNFB01006029.1_pt1 | contig 10867 bp, 3 predicted proteins | sample 5400501 | NCBI WGS metagenome assembly WNFB01 (sample SAMN13153341, study PRJNA577476) | soil metagenome | isolation source: 200 cm saprolite under Douglas fir tree site 2 hole 1 | place: USA:California | collected 2015-04-18 | reverse complement strand
AAAGCCAGCGTAAAACCGGTGCGCATGGCGAGCGCGCAAAAGGTAATTCAGCAAGCGCGCTTCAACGCGATCACTGGTGTGCCCGGCAAAGATTTGATCGCGGTGCAGAAAGAAAACCTGGCGATTAAGAACATGATCTCGACGGGCGCGGGCATATCGGTGCGACCGCCAAAGCCGCGCGCGCCGAATCCAGACGAAACCGCGCTCGAACTTCCTTACCTGCTGATTCTTTCGCCGAACATTTTTGGCGGCTGGGCGCATGCGCAGCTTCCCGTGACTTCAAAGAATGCAAAGCGCACCGAACTCTGGCACACGCGTTTAGGCGTGCGCACGAACGGCGGTGTTGATGAACAGAGCGAAGCGCTGCGCACGGTGCGCGCGGTCTGGGCATTGGATTCCGGCTTCCACGACGATCCGTTCTCACCACCGGCGCACTTGAACGATCCGTTCCGCATGTCGCTGGACGCTGACGATCGTTACAACCTCGTCCATCTGTCGTCGAATTACACGATCAGTCTCCCGGCTACTGGCGGGAGAACAACCCGCGGAATCTACGAACCGAACCCGGTCAACGTCGAGCGATTGATGCTCAGCTCGATGGGCGCGTGGATCAATTCGCGCGGCGTGTGGGAACCACCGAACCCGCTGACTATCGAAGAGTGGCGACAGCGCGGCACGATGGGCCGCGATCATTACGTGCGCGTCGTCTACAAAGGTTATCTGTTCCCGTTCGGCCATCGAGCGTCGCTGGTCAAGATTACCGAGCGAAAGTTTCACAACAATCTGCCCGGCAACATCGCGTATCTGCGCCAGCGCATGTTCATCATCGTGCGCGAGCCCGAGAAAACTTACGGCAACACGGGACTCACGACGCCTGCGGATAATCACTCGTACGACCGGCAGATGCCGTTTCGCCGCGTGCGCATTACTACGCTGGTCACGCCCAATCTCGACAAACCCGAGGACAGCGATCTGCCAAACGGGCCAAGCGGTTTACTGCAATCGCTGTTCTGGCCTCGCGTCGGCGGCAAGGATTTTCAGTTTCACTTGATCGCCGAAGATTTCGAAGGACACGAGATCGAATTCACGGCGCCGCTGCTGTTCGCCGATCAAGCCGCCGCTAAAGTCGGCGCGACGATGCAGATCGCAAAGGCTGACTTTGAAACCAGCGGCCCCAGCGACCGGCGCAAGCGCGACCTGCGCGGCCAGAAGATAATGCTGGCCGACAGCAGTAAGCCTGGCGACACGACTTTCGAGACACAGACGATTACCTTCGGCGCCGAGATTCCGACCGTCCCCCAGATGAGTCATCTCGGCGCCGACAGTCCGCAGTTCTATCCGGCGGTTCGCAAGGCCGAATTAATTATTCCGTCGCTCAAACACATCGCCGACAATCACCAGGCGGGCGAGATCAAATTCGCCGACGCTTATCTTAAGTTTGGCCTCGACGACGCGGCTAACAATCATGGACAGGTCTTCGGCGAGTTCATCACCGGCATCGATCTGAGTTTCGGGGGCAAGGGCGACAAGTCGGGCGCGCTGGTCACGCCCAACATGAAGATTTCCGGCCTGTCGCGCGTGATGGGCCCGGTTGCGGGCGACGTCAGCAAAGTAGTCGGCGGCGGTTTTGATCCGAAAGACTTTTTCGCCGGGCTCTCGCCGCAGATCTTCGGCTGCATCGATCTTTTCAACCTCATCGGCGGCGTCGATCCAGGGCAGCTCCTCGACAAGCTTGACCTCGTTCCGAAGTTTATTACCGAGGCGCTCAACAATATCGAAGCGTTCCTGGTCGAAGTACAGAATTTCCAAAACACTTTAAAGTCGATTTCGGGATCGGTCGGCGGTCTGCAGAGCACGGTCGATGCGCTCATCGCTGACGCGAAAACGATCATCGAAACGGACCTGCCCGATATCGTCAAGCCGCCGTTCGACACGATCGAAGTGAAGCTGGCGAAACTCCAGTCGGATCTGAGCACCTTCAGCAGCGATTTTGCGACGCTGGGCAGTGGCTTGCCGGGTGCAAACATCGCCGACGGCGCCAAGCGCGAGTTACAGAAAAATATCGCGAATTTCAATCACTATCTGAACGACATAGCGTCGTTCATCAACGATGTCAGGGCCTTTGCCGGCGCGATCCCGACCGAACTGCCGAAAGAGATCAAGGTTAAGTTCGACTGGAAGCCGGCGATGAAGGATTGGGGCTTTGACGCCAGCCATCCGCTTTTCATCGCGCACAACGGCGCAACTCCATGCACGCTGTTGATTGGCGTCGAAGTGCGCGCGAAGACCGACGGCAAATCAGCGCCGGTGGCGGACATTATTTGTAGTCTCGAAAACTTCACCCTTGATTTGATCGCGCCGGCCAGTTTTATCCAACTCTCTTTCAACAAGATTCAGTTCCTGGCCGGCACGGCGAAGAAAGCCGACGTCAATGTCGAGATGGGCGGGATCAAGTTTGTCGGCGTGCTTTCGTTCGTCGAAGCGCTGCGCAGTTTGATTCCGCTGAACGGCTTCAGCGACCCGCCGGCAATCGACGTTTCGGCGAGCGGCATCCACGCCAGCTTTTCACTCGCGCTGCCGGACCTGGCGATGGGCATGTTCAGCATGCAGAACCTGAGCCTGGGCGCCGGCTTCACGATTCCGTTCATCGGCGATCCGCTGAGCGTCTTTTTCAATTTCTGCAAACGCGAGAGCCCGTTCCTGTTGACGGTGTCATTGCTCGGCGGCGGCGGATTTTTCGGCATCACGCTCGATCCGCACGGCGTGCAGATTCTGGAAGCGTCGTTTGAGTTTGGCGCCGTGCTCGCGCTTGATTTCGGCGTGGCCAGCGGCAGCGTGCACATCCTGGCCGGAATTTATTTCAAGATCGAAGCAGGCAATGCTTCGCTCACCGGTTACCTGCGCATCGGCGGCGAAGTCGACGTGCTCGGATTGATTTCCGCCTCGATCGAGCTGCGCATGGAATTGAGCTATGAATTCAGCTCGGGCAAGTGCGTGGGGCGTGCGACACTGACCGTCGAAGTCGAAGTGCTCTTCTTCAGCGCGTCGGTTGAGATTAGCTGCGAACGAAAGTTTGCCGGGTCAAGCGGCGATCCAAGTTTCGCTCAACAGATGGGGCCCTACCTGCTCAACGGCGCAACCGTGAAGCCGTGGGATGATTACAGCATGGCGTTCGCAGCTTAAGAAATTAGTTTATGGCCAAGACTCAACGCATCATCTGGACCGCTTTGCCAAACGGCGTAGCCGGCACCACGCTGACGCTTTCCGTTTTTGTCTCGCCGCGGCTTTACAACAACAGCGATACGCAGCTTGGCGACTACCCTGACTTCGTTAATTGGGCGAAGCGAGTCAACGAAGTCAAATTCGGCGTCGAGTTCAAGGCCGGGCCCAAGCTGAAAGCAAGAGTTGTCACCGACAAAGCCGACAACGATCTCTGGACCACGGTTTTCAAATCCAACACGTTCGTCCGCGCTTACAAGTTTGCGGACGCCGGCAAGCGCGTGATTCGATCGTTTCCCGTCGCCGGCGTGATGGGTTATCTGAAGGGCCTCTACACCACCGCCGGCCAGCAATCGCCGACGGTGCTGCCGCACTTGAGAACGGGCAAAGGCGACGAAGACTATTTTGGCTTCAACGATTTGCTCAACCAGCTGGGCCCGCTTCGTGACACCAGACACAATCCTCTGCGTGGCCAGGGAGCGTCGTTTGAAAAACAGTTCGACGCGCTGTTTGGAAATCGAGAAGGCGGGAAAGTGATTCCGCCTAACTACACTCCTCCCGGCATGACGGCGCAGCAATTTGCTTTTGTGCAGCTCGACTTTTTCTACGATCGCAAGCGCAACAAGAATCTCACCGACGAACAACTGCACCCGAAGCCGACGCCCAAGCGTCTGGCGAAGTTTCAGAATGCCGCCGACAAGCTCAATCCGAAGCTCGACTTTCATCAGATGGTGGCGGGCCTCGGGGATTATCCGGAACTCGAGCGCAAGCTCGGCCTGCTAATCGATCTTGAAGTCGAGGTGCCTACGAGCACATCGCTGGCGACGCTGCTGGCTTCGCACTCGATTCGCATTCTGCCGGAGTGGACTTCGCCCGCGTCGGCTTTCAACAACGACTTTGCGCCGTGGACCAAGTTGCTCGCCGGAAAATTTGTCGCCGAACCAAAACCCGCCAGCGATCTTTTGAACGGCATGCTGAAGCTGGCAAATGTCGACGCCCGGTTTCTGCCTGACAGCAAAGCCGATTTCGATCTGCTGCAGCTTGATGTGGACGGCGGCTCGCTGAAGACGCTCGATTTCGCCGGCAACGTGCGGCGCTGGCTTTCGGTGCCGCGTGCTTACACCGCGCCCGACGATGGCGGGCTGCCGTCATTTCGTACTTGTGGTCTGGCTTTGGTAAAACGCGCGCGCGCATTCAAGCTGGCCTCAACTCTGCAAGCAATGACCCCGAACAATCAGGCGGTCGAGAACAGTCCGCCGTCAGTCGACATGAATTTGCCGGTGCTGCTTTACGCCGATGATCTGGTGCGCGGCTATCGCGTCGATATTTTTGACAAGACGAATGCGAGCACACCAGCGTGGCGCTCGCTGTGCAAACGCGTCGGCACTTATTCGTTTCCGAATTCAGCCCACACGCCGCTGAGAATTCCCGACGAAGGCTACGTCAAGGGCGCGACGGCGAGTTCGACAGTCAACGGCGCCAGCGACAGCGATCTCTATTTGCACGAGACGCTGTTTCAATGGGAAGGCTGGAGCCTGAGCGCACCGCGTCCCGGCAAGACGATCATCGCGCAGAACTATGACAACAACGGCAATCCTTTGCCGAAACAGGACGAGAAGGTCGAGCCGTCGCCGAACACCGCCGTCGATGGCGTCAACATTGAAACCGCATTCGTGCCACAGCCGGGTACTTTGCCGCGCCTGCGTTTCGGTCACACCTATCGAATGCGCGTGCGCGCCGCTGACATCGCCGGCAATTCGCTGCCCGCCGAATCGAAAGATGATTCACAGGCTTCGACGGATCATCTCTTCGCGCGATTCGATCCCGTAGTGCCGCCGGCTCTCGTCCTGCGCGATCGCGTGAGCAGCGGCGAGTCGGTCGAGCGCATGGTGATCCGCAGCAACTACGACAAGAAAGTTGAAGACTACATCACCCAGCCGGCCGTAACGAACGCGCTCAGCGGCAAGGACTATAAGTATCAGAAAGAGAACGAGCGTCACATCGCGCCGCCGAAAACTTCGCAGCAGATGGCCGAGCTGCACAGCAAGTTTGACGATTTCATCGGCTTTGACGCGGGGACCAACACCAGGAAAGATTACGACAAAGGCTACAAGCTGGCGCTGAAAGAAGAAGGAACGTTTCTCGACACCGAGGTCTACGATCCGCAAACTGATTCGAAGAAAACCGTCAGCGGCATTGAATTAGTCACGCCTGCCGGCGTTTCCGCTGCGCAGACAACGCTGCCGCTCAGTCCACCGGGCAGCGCGCTGACCGCGGGACAATACGTGATTCACAAAGAAGACGATCTGCTGCTGCCGTATCTGCCCGATCCGTTCGCGCGGGGCGTGGCGTTCGTCGGATTGCCGCGTCTTGCCGGCGCCGGCGCGCTCGGTTCCGACGCGGGTGCGACTAAGGTTCAAATCATGAGTCTCGATCCCGTCGATCAAAAGCAAAAGTTAAGTCTGCTGAAAACTCAATTCGACGGCACGTGGCCGGACGCCAAGCCGTTTCGTATTCGGATCGTCGAGGGCAGCGGCGCGCCGGTGTGGAAGAACCACGTGCTCACCGTCTTTTTGCAAAAGGCAGAAACCGCCCGCATTCGTTACAGTTCGTATCTCAACAAAGAAGATTTGGCGCAGATGGGAGTGTGGAGCTGGTTCGCTGATCAGTTAAAGCTCGAGCCGTATGCGACCGCGGGACAGCACTGGATGCTGACACCGTTCCGCCATCTGGAATTGGTCCATGCGGTGCAGCAACCGCTCAAGGAACCAAAGTTCTACAAAATGCAGACGCGGAAATTGAAGTACGGCGACACGTTCGCAGTCTTTGACGGCAACGTCGATCTCGATTCAAAGAGCAGTGGAAAGATCGAAATACTCGCACAGTGGAGTGAGTGGGTGGACTCTCTCGCGGAAGCGGCGCCTAAGCAAATTAACGTTGAGGGCGCAGCTTTCGAGCTGAAGATTCCCGCGCCGGACTATCGCTTGAAACCCGACGGATCGATCGGACAGGACGCGAAAGACATTGTCGACGTCAATCCGGGGCTGAGCCTTTCCAACGTCATCAAACACGAGTTTCACGACACGCACTATCGCAAGATTGATTATCACATCGTCGCGACCACGCGCTTTGCTGAATATTTTCCGCCTGAGATCACTGGCGATCAAAAGAACATCTCGCGAGATAGTGACCCAGACACCTCTTGGAGACTGCATCCTGAGCAGAAAGTTACTCCGAAAGTTCCTAAAGCCACATTCAAGGTGCTGAACTCGGCGCGGCCGGCGGCGCCGAAGGTCCTCTACATCGTGCCGACTTTCAAATGGGATCCGCCACCTTCCGATAAGGGCGATCGCAAGCATGAGTGGTGGCACGACAAGAGCGGCAAGACCCTCGCGAGCAAACGCACCGGCAACGGCCTGCGCGTTTATCTCGAGCGTCCGTGGTATTCGTCCGGCGACGAAGAGAAGCTCGGCGTCGTTTTGCGCGAGGCGCCGAAGGGTTTAATCAGCATCGCTCCCGGCATAATCAGTGCGATTACCGGCTCGGGTTCAGGTGGTTCGAGCGGAGGCCCGAACGATCCGCTCAAGCCATTCGTGACCCAGTGGGGCATGGATCCGATCTGGAGTTCAGCTTTGCCAAAGCCTTCGCCGCGAGTCGAAGATTTCAAGCTGGCTTCAGCTTCAATGGCCGGGTTGACGCTGGATGAGCTGTCCGGAGTGACGGTCGCCGTCGCCGGTCACGATGTCGAGTACGACGCTGATCGCAGACTTTGGTTCTGCGACATCGAGATCGACGCCGGAACTTCCTATTATCCGTTTGTGCGGATGGCGTTGGCTCGGTTTCAGCCAAATTCAATTCCCGACGCGCATCTTTCGCGCGTGGTGCTCGCCGATTTCGCTCAGCTGACACCGGATCGCACGGCCGCGGTCACTTACGCTACTCCAAACTCGCTTCAGGTAATGGTCGCCGGATTCGGATACAGAACGTCGAGCATTGAACTCGAGATTCCGAACCTCAATGTCTTCGCCAGCCAAAAGGTGCACGGTAACCCGATGACGATTTCGCTCGAAGCGCAAATGATCGGCACGGATCTCGGCTGGGTTCCGGTGCCGAATTCCGAGGTTGGCATGTTTCCTCAGGACGGGCCCAACGGATCGACGGTCTGGAAAGGCAGCATGGAATTGCCGGCCGACAGAGGAAGCACGAAGCTGCGCCTGGTGATCAGGGAATACGAACTGTTCATCGGCGGCCCCGAAGCGCACGTCGAAAAGCGAATCGTGTACGCCGACGTGCTGGAGTTGTAGCTGGGAGCGCGGACTTCCTCGTCCGCACACGCGCCGTCAGCTGCGCGTCGCAATTGTTCGCAATCGAAATCCGGTTTGCTTTTCAGGCGACCATTCGTAGTAACATCTCCGGGCTTTTGTCTCTAATCCCCTTCGCCAAAGGACGATCCAGTGCGGCGCTCTAATTATTTATTCATCGCTCTTCAAATCACGACGCTGGTGCTGCTGGCGGGTTCCGCTTTGCCGGCGCAGACGAGCGCGCCTTTGTCGTCCGACATTTCGTTTGCGGTTTCAATGCCCAAGCCGTACACGCATCTGTTGGAAGTGGAGATGCGCGTCAAAGTTCCCGCGAACCTTCAGGTTCCAAATGAAAGCGACCTGGTGATGCCCGTGTGGACGCCCGGGTCTTATCTGATTCGCGAATTCGAGCGACACGTGCAGGATTTTGCCGCGGACGCGAATGGCCGGGCGCTTGATTGGACCAAAGTTAACAAGAACACCTGGCGCGTGAAGACGGGCGGCGCCCGCGAGTGGCGCGCGACATATCGCGTCTATGCCAACGAACTTTCGGTGCGCACGAGTGAATTGAACTCAGACCACGCGTTCTGGAATAACGCCGCGCTGCTGATGTACCGCGACGGATTGATCGATGCGCCGGCGACTCTGCGCATCACGCCCGCGCCGGGTTGGAAGATCGCGACCGGCTTGGCTGCGGTCGCGGGAGAGCCGAATACTTTTCGCGCCGAGAACTTCGACATCCTGTACGACTCGCCGGTCGAGTGTAGTAATTTCAAGCAAATTGATTTTCAGGTTCGCGGCGTGCCGCATCGGATCGTGATCGACGGCGAAGGCAACTACGATCCGAATCGGATGCTGGCGGGCATGCAGCGAATTGTCGAAGCCGAAACCGCGCTGTTCGACGACATTCCCTACCATGACTACACTTTCATTCTGCATCTGCGTTCGAACACCGGCGGCGGACTTGAGCATTTGAATTCGACCGCGCTCGGTTTCAGGCGTTCTAACTTTTCAACAGAAGAAGGCTACCGAAGTTTCTGGTCGCTGGTCGCGCACGAATTCTTTCATCTCTGGAACGTCAAACGGATCAGGCCAGACGCGCTGGGGCCGTTCGATTACACCAAAGAAAACTACACGCGTCTTTTGTGGGTGGCCGAAGGAATCACCGACTACTACGGCCAACTGATGCCGCGACGCGCGGGTCTGATTTCGGACAAGACTTATCTCGACTCTCTCGCGAAGCGCATTCAGGATTTTCAGAACACCCCGGGCCGCGAGAAGATGAGCGCCGAAGAATCCAGTTTCGACACGTGGATAAAGCTCTATCGCCCGGATGAAAACTCAGTGAACTCCGCGATCTCGTATTACGACAAAGGCGAGTTGCTGGGCCTTTTGCTCGATCTCGATATTCGCCGGCGCACGCACGGCGCAAAGTCGCTCGACGACGTGATGCGCTATCTCTACGACGAGTTCTTCAAGAAGGGGCGCAATTACACACCGGCGGATGTTCAAAAAGCTTGTGAGCTGATGGCGGGCGCGAGTCTGGATCAATTTTTCTCGCGTTATGTGCGCGGGCGCGACGATCTCGAGCCGATCTATAACGAGATACTTGCCGGCGCGGGATTGCGTTTGGAGCAAGCGGGGATTGGACTTGGTCAGCCGGATGGGCTTGTGCCCGTGAAAGCCTTCCTCGGCGCGGACCTGGAACAGACCGGCGACCGACTCTTGATCACGCACGTTCGCGCCGGCACACCTGCCTACGAGCAAGGCTTGAACGCAAACGATCAAATCGTCGCGCTCGATGGCGCGCGTGTGACGAAAGAAACTTTAGAAGCGAGGATCGCTGAAAAGAAACCAGGCGACAAGGTGCGCGTGACCGTCTTCCGCTTTGACGATCTGCGTATGTTCGAAGTTCGCCTCGGCTCTCGTGTTGACGCCCCGTACCGCATCGTACAGATCGCTCAAGCGAACGACGAACAGAAACGGATTTATCAAGCGTGGCTGGGCGCGCGCTAGTCCGGTTCCGCCTTCTGCTCTTGAGGTTGAGTGGTAATGGATCAATCAGAATTTAACGCAAAGATCGCAAAGAAATACCGCAAAGGTCCGCAAAGAGAGGGTTCTTTGCGTCCTTTGCGACGAACTTGGCGAACTTTGGGTTATGAAGTTTTCTTCTTCGCTGCCTTACTTTTCTTAACGCCTGGTATTCAAGCGCAGAGTGGATCGGTCGAAACGGTCCAGTTCCAGAGCAAGCTCGTCAATGCCGCTCTTTCTTACAACGTGATCTTGCCGCCGGACTATCGCACCTCGCGCGCGACGCGGTATCCGGTTCTGTATCTGCTGCACGGCTTCGGCGGCCACTACAGCGACTGGGTGACGCACACGAACGTGGCGGATTACGCAGCGCAGTATCGAATGATCGTGGTGATGCCGGAGGGGAACAACGGTTGGTACACCGACAGCACGAGCGCGGCGACCGACAAATACGAAAGCTACATGCTCAAGGAACTAATTCCGGATGTGCAGAAGCGTTATCGAACGATCGAAGCGCGTTATGGCCGTGCGGTTGTGGGACTTTCGATGGGCGGCTATGGCGCTCTCAAGTTTGGCTTGAAATCGCCTGATACTTTTGTGTTCGTGGGTTCTGTAAGCGGCGCGCTCGCCGCGCCGGCGTGGACGGAAGACGACTTGAAGAACCTGAAAGGCATTCGTGATTCAGTGTTCCGCGTTTTTGGTCCCGTCGGTTCGGAAACGCGCAAAGCAAACGACATTTACGAGATGACGCGCGGTTTGTCGGCTGCTCGCGTCGCCGCGCTGCCGTATATTTATCTCGACTGCGGCACGGAAGATTTCCTGGCCAGTCCGAACCAGCAATTCGCGGCGCTGTTGCGCGAGAAAAAGATTCCGCACGAATATCGGGAGCTGCCCGGAGATCACAACTGGGCTTACTGGGATCAGCAGGTCCAGGAAGTTTTGAAGATCGCCGCGCAGAAGATGCGCCTGCCGCGCGTGGTATCGCGTGAAACGAAAAGACCGCCGCGCCGCAAATAACGAACGCGTTTGCTCAACTTCGCCATCCAAACTGCGCGCGACGCCGGTCACTTGCTGGCCGAACGGTTCGGTCGCGCGCTCAGCATCTCGAATAAAGGCGAACTCGATTTGGTGACTGAGGCAGACCTGGCTTCTGAGCTGCTGATCATCGAACGGATCAAGACTTTCTATCCGCGTCACGCAATCCTCGCGGAAGAATCGGGCGCCAGCGCGCCGGCGGATCGCGAGGCCCAGAGCGAATGGCGCTGGATCGTCGACCCGCTGGATGGCACGACGAATTACGCGCACGGCTATCCGTG
>WNFB01006022.1_pt1 | contig 10873 bp, 10 predicted proteins | sample 5400501 | NCBI WGS metagenome assembly WNFB01 (sample SAMN13153341, study PRJNA577476) | soil metagenome | isolation source: 200 cm saprolite under Douglas fir tree site 2 hole 1 | place: USA:California | collected 2015-04-18 | reverse complement strand
GTCCGTGAGCTCCCGGACGCGCGGTGCGAGATCCTCGGTCGAGTAGTTGACGACCGCCTCGGCGCCGTCCTCCAGGGCACGCTCGAGCTTGAAGTCGGCGCCCGCCGCGGCGATCACGCGGGCGCCGAGAAACCTCGCCACCTGTACCCCCGCCGTGCCGACCCCGCTCCCCGCCGCGTTCACGAGCACCCACTGGCCCTCCTCGAGTCGCGCCCGAGTCACGAGGGCATGCCAGACGGTGCTGAAGGTCGTCTGGATCGCGGCGGTGTCCTCGTAGGAGAGCGAGTCGGGCAGGCGAAGCAGGGCCCAGGCGGGAGCGACGACATACTCGGCATAGCCGCCCGGGGACTGCACGCCGAGCATCCGGACGTGCTCGCAGTGCATGTGCTCGCCTCGGCGGCACCATTCGCACTCCCGGCAATGAATCTGGAAGAGGGGAGAGACGCGATCACCGGGCTCGACCTCGCTCACGCCGTCGCCGACGGCGACGACGTCGCCGGCGATCTCGAAGCCGAGTATGTGCGGCAGCGTGATCGGCAGCCGCGAGGTGCCGTTCCGCATGTCGATGTCGACGTGATTGACGGCACACGCGCGTACGCGGACGAGCGCTTCGCCGGGACCCGGCTCGGGGTCCGGCACCTCCTCGTAGCGGAGCACGTCCGCCGAGCCGTACTCGCCGAAGCGGACCGCGTGCATCTAGCGCGCCCGAGAAGCGGCTCGCCCGCCGTAGGCGACCGCGACGGCGCCGAGGTGCTCGAGCACCTCGGCGAGCGGGACGACGTCGCCGTACTTCGCGTCGATGTCGAACAGGTTCGCGTAGTGCGGCCCCGGCGCGCGGTCCGAGACGGCCTCCTCGGGGACGATCACGCGGTAGCCGTGTGAGACGGCGTCGATCGCCGTCGCCCGGACGCAGCCCGAGGTCGAGCAGCCGGTGAGGATGAGCGTGTCGATGCCGCGGGAGACGAGCATCGACACGAGGCTCGTCCCGAAGAAGGCCGACGCGTACTTCTTCTCGACGACGACCTCGCCCTCGGCAGGCGCGATGCGCGGATCGATCTCGGTCGCGGCGGGATCGTCGAGCTGCAGCTCGAGCAGCGAAGGGATCTTCTGGACGAAGAGCCCGCCGTCCTGCCCGTCCGGAAGGTAGGCGATCGTCGTGTAGTAGACGGGGACGTCGGCGGCGCGCGCGGCGGCGAGCAACTGGGAGATCGCCTCGACCGTCGGCGTCTGGTCGCAGCCGACCTTGTACGACGGGTCGCAGAACGCGCGGGCCATGTCGATCACGAGCAGCGCCGGCCGCTTGCCGTAGCCGATCCGGGTGCCGAAGCCGCGCTCGCGGTAGAGCTCTTCGGTGTCGGCCCCCCACCGACTCTCGATCCCGTGCAGCTCGGGGTCGAATCCCTTCCCGAGCTCCTCCATCCTGCGCCCGAGCTCGTCCTGGCTGGACATCGGCCTCACACCTCCCTGCGACGACTTCCGTGCCTAGACGACTCCCGCTTCCTTCAGGTCGGCGAGCTCGGCCTGGGAGAGCCCAAGCTCGCCGAGGTAGATCTCCTCGTTGTGCTCACCGAGGGAGGCACCCGGGTGGTCGATCCGGCCCGGTGTCTCCATCAGCCTCGTGATGACGTTCTGCATCAGGATCGACCCGAGCTGCGGGTGCGAGACGCGGGCGATCGTCTCTCGGGCCAGGTACTGCGGATCCTTGACGATGTCCTCGATCGAGTAGATCGGAGCGATCGCGCCCCCGGACTCGGCGAAGGCTTCGAGCACCTCCTCGGTCGTCCGCTCGCCGATCCAGCCTTGGATGATCTCGTCCAGCTCCTCGATGTGCTCGAGACGTCCCTCATGGTCTCTGAACCACGGCTCCTCGATCAGGTCCTCGCGGCCGCAGATCCGCACCACCCGCTCTGCGATCGACTGGGCGCTGGCGGAGAGGCCGAGCCAGCGGCCGTCCTTCGTCAGGTACGCGTTCCTGGGCGCGGTAAAGGGTGCGCGGTTGCCCGTGCGACCCTGGACGATGCCGAGCTGGTCGTAGACCAGCGCCTGCGGGCCGAGCAGCCAGAAGAGCGGCTCGTAGATCGAGAGGTCGATCACCTGTCCCTTCCCTTTGCCGCCGTGCTCGCGCCACCAGAGGGCGAACATGGCCGCGGCGCAGCCCGTCAGCGCGGCGACGCCGTCGCCGAGCGCGAAGGGCGGCAGTGCGGGCGGCTTGTCGGGCCAGCCGTTGATGTGCGCGAAGCCGGAGATCGACTCGGCCAGTGTTCCGAACCCCGGCAGCGTCGCGTACGGGCCGGTCTGACCGAACCCGGTCGTCCGCACCATCACGAGCCCCGGGTTCAGCTCGAGGAGCACGTCCGGCCCCAAGCCCCAGCGCTCCATCGTCCCGGGACGGAAGTTCTCGATCAGGACGTCGGCCTCGCTCGCGAGCCGCTTCAGGAGCTCGGCGCCGCGCGGCTCGGACAGCTTCAGCGTCATGCAGCGCTTGTTGCGGGCAACGAGGGCCCACCACAGCGAGACCCCGTCCTTCTGCCAGCCCATCGACCGCAGGCCGTCGCCCCGCGGATGCTCGACCTTGAGAACATCGGCGCCGAAGTCGCCCATCAACGTCGCAATCACGGGGCCGGCGAAGAGCGTCGCGCAGTCGACAACACGCAGCCCCTCGAGGGGGAGCCGGCCCTCGCTCACGCCCTGCTCCCGGCCTCGTCCCGCAGCGCTTGGTAGAGGCGAAGCTTCTCCCTCGCCCGCTCGTAGATCGGATAGTCGACGAAGCGCCCGTCGACCTGGATCGAGGCGGAGCCGCCCGCCTCCGCCTGCCCGAAAGCCTCGACGACGCGCTGCGCCCGCTCCGCCTCCTCCGGCGACAGCTCGGAGTACGCGCGCTGGACGTGCTCGACCTGCGGCGGGTAGACGACGACCCGGCCCTGGAAGCCGAGCTGCCGAGAGCGAAGTGTGTCCGCTACAAGGCCTTGGACGTTCTGGAGGTCGAGATAGGGGCCGTCGAGCGGGGGCCGCAGCCGTGCCGCGCGCGCGGCGACGACGACGCGCGAACGCCCGTACAGTAGCTCCGTCGCATCGGCCGTCAGGTCGACGCCGATGTCGACGGAGAAGTCGCCGAGGCCGAAGACGAGCGTCAGTAGTCGGGGCGGCGCCGAGAGCGCGATTTCATCGCAGCGGACGAGCCCGCGCGCCGTCTCGACGAGCGCGAGCAAACGAACGTGACCCTCCGGCAGCCCGCACTCGTGCTCGAGCTCCGTGAGCAGCCGATCGAGCTCCGGGAGCGTCTCCGGGCGCTCGACCTTCGGAACCATCAGGCCGTCGAGATCGGCACAGATGGTCGCGCGGACGTCGTCCTCGAGTCGTCCTGTCTCCGCGCCGTTGACGCGGACGAAGACGATCGTCGGCTCGCTGTACGTCGGCAGGGCTGCGCGCACGGTCTCGCGCGCGGCCGACTTCTCGGCATCCGCAACGGCGTCCTCGAGGTCGAGCACGATCGCGTCGGAGCCGAAGCCGCCGACCTTCTCAAGCTTGCGCGGGTGATTCCCGGGCGCGAAAAGGAGTGAGCGGAGCGGCCGCTCTTCCCAGACGAGCACGGGTCGCGTCCGTTCGCTCATCCTGTAGAGCTATATCTTATTTTTGCGTGGCTGTCGCGCCCCGGCACCGGACGAAGACTGAGCTCGCGCTGCAGGCGCTGCGAGAGCGTATCCGCTCGGGTCAGCTCCGGCCGGGCGAGCGGCTGCGCGTCGACGAGCTGACGCGCGAGCTGGACATGAGCCCGACGCCGATTCGGGAGGCGTTACGGCTCCTCCAGGCCGACCGGCTCATCGACTACCGCGCCCACCACGGCATCGTCGTCGCCGAGATCTCGGCCGACACGACGGCGGAGGTCTACCATCTCCGCGCCCTGTTGGAACCCCTCGCGGTCGAGCTCGCAGTCCCGCCACTGACCGACGCGCACCTTCAAAAGCTCGAGCGCCTGCACGAGCGGCACGCGGGCGCGCCGACCTCGAAGGGCGGGGCTGCGGTGTCCGAAAGGAACCGCGCCTGGCACTGGGCGATCTACGAGGCGTCAGGCTGGCCGATCCTCAACGATCTCGTTCGCCAGCTTTGGGAGGCATTCCCCTGGCGCACAATGTGGGCGTTGCCCGGGCGGAGGACCCTGTCGCTTGAGCAGCACGAAGCCGTCATGGAGGCGATCCGGGCAGGCGACGCGGCGCTCGCGGCGGAGCGCATGCGTGAGCACGTCACGAGCGGGCGTGAGACGCTCCTCGCGCACCTGCGCAGCGAACTCTCGTCGGACGGATGACCACACTGCCCCTGACCCGCCTCGCCGGCCGCATTCGCAGCGGCGAGATCGCCTCGCTGGAAGCGACGGAGGCGTATCTCGACCGGATCGAGCGGCTGGACGGCCGCGTCAAGTCGTACATCACCGTGGCCGCGGAGAGCGCGAGGGAGAGCGCCCGGCACGCCGACGAGGAGCTCAAGCGCGGACGAATCCTCGGGCCCCTGCACGGGGTACCGATCGCGCTCAAGGACAACATCGACACGGCGGGCATGCGGACGACCGTCGGATCCGCCTTCTTCGTCGAGTGCGTGCCGCAGCGCGATGCTGAGGCTGCGCGCCGCTTGCGCGAGGCCGGAGCAGTCCTGCTCGGCAAGCTGACGATGCACGAGTTCGCGTACGGGGCGACGAGCCAGAATCCGCACTACGGCGCCTGCCGCAATCCGTGGAACCTCGAGCGGATCCCCGGCGGCTCGAGCGGAGGCTCCGGCGCCGCCGTCGGGGCTGGTCTCTGCGCGGCCGCGCTCGGTACGGACACCGGCGGCTCGGTCAGGATCCCCGCGGCGCTGAACGGCGTCAGCGGCCTGCGCCCGACGACAGGCCGCGTCTCCAACCGCGGCGTCTTCCCGATCACCTGGACGTTCGACACGGTCGGGCCGCTGGCGCGCAGCGTCGAGGACGCCGGGCTCGTCCTTTCGGTGCTCGCCGGCCACGACCCGGAGGATCCGCTGTCGATAGACCGTCCGGTCGACGATCTCCTCGCCTCTGTCGAGCAGGGGCTCGACGGCCTGCAGATCGGCGTCGCCCGCAACTTCTTCTTCGACGGCGTCGACGCCGACGTTGCGGACCGAGTACGGGAAGCGGCAGAGGTGCTGGCCCGGCACGGGGCTGCGGTCGACGAGGTCGAGCTGCCCGGGGCCGAGCGGGCGGACGAGACGACGACGCGCATGATCTGGGCCGAGGCCTACGCGATTCACCGCCGGCGGCTCGAGGAGCAGCCGGAGGTGTTCGGGGAGGACGTGCGCCGGCGCCTGGAGCTCGGCAAGGAGGTATCGGGCTCCGACTACGCCGAGTACCGTGAGCGGGCGCGGCAATGGCGTCGCTCGCTCGAGCTCCTCTTCCGGGACCTCGACCTGATCCTCACGCCTTCGACCGAGACGACGGCTCCGCGCGCGGATGACTCCGAGATGATCGCCACGACGCGGCGGCTGACTCGGCTGACGTACGCCTGGACGCTGTCGGGCCTCCCCGCCCTCTCCGTTCCTTGCGGCTTTGACGCGGCAGGGCTGCCCGTCGGTCTGCAGCTGGCCGCCGGGGCGTTCCAGGAGGCGACACTGGTCCGAGCCGGTGCTGCGTACCAACGGGAGACGGATTGGCACCTCCGCGAGCCCTTGCTCGCGACGGAGGCAGAGCAAGTGAGCGTCCGCTAGGAAGGAGGAGCGAGAGATGGAGCTCGTCGACCAGGACATCCCCGGCCCGAGGCGGGACTTCGTCGGCTACGGGCGGCGCCTGCCAAAGGTCGTCTGGCCGAACGGGGCGAACGTCGCCGTCAACATCATCGTCAACTACGAGGAGGGCTCCGAATACTCGAAGGCGGCAGGGGACGGCCGCAACGAGGGGCTGGCGGAGATCCCCTACGTCATGTCCGCCGAGTACCGCGACCTCGCCGCCGAGTCCGTCTACGAGTACGGCAGCCGCGCCGGGAACTGGCGGCTGATGCGCCTCTTCGACGAGTACGGGGTCAAGGCGACCTACTTCGCGGCAGCGATCGCGCTCGAGCGGAATCCCGAGGTCGCACAGTGGATCAAGGAGAGCGGTCACGAGCCCTGCAGCCACGGCTGGCGCTGGGAGGAGCACTGGCTGCTGGACCGGGACACGGAGCGCCAGCACATCGCCTGGGCGGTCGAGTCGATCGAGAAGACGTGCGGCCAGCGACCGCTCGGCTGGTACTGCCGCTACGGGCCAAGCGTGAACACGCGGGAGCTCATCGTCGAGGAGGGCGGGTTCACCTACGACGCCGACGCGTACAACGACGACCTCCCCTACTTCGTCGAGGTGAGCGGCAAGCCTCACCTGATCGTCCCGTACAGCTTCACCTACAACGACGGGCGCTACGTCCTGCCGCAGGGTTTCGGATGCCCGGCCGACTTCTTCGACCAGTGCCGCCGCGGCCTGGACGAGTTGCGCCGCGAGGGAGAGGCCGGCTACCCGAAGATGATGTCGATCGGGCTGCACCCGCGCTGGTCGGGGCAGGCGGCGCGCACCTCCGGGCTCCGGGAGTTCATCGAGTACGGGCTCGAGAAGGGAGACGTGTGGTTCGCGCGGCGGATCGACATCGCCAACTGGTGGTTCGAGCACCACGAGGAGTTCGAGCGCTGAGCGGAGTGTCGAACTACAACTAGGCGGGCGGTCGTAGCCCCGCTGCGCGGCCGGCCAGGGCCAGCTTCTCGGCGAGCTTTCGGGTCGCCTCGTCGATCATCTTCCCGTCGTGCACCGCGGCGCCGCGGCCGGCGGCCGTCGCCTCTGCGTACACGGCGAGTAGGCGCTCCGACTCCTCGTACAGCGCCTGCTCAGGGGTGAAGGCCTGGTTGGCCCACTCGATCTGGTTCGGGTGGATGCACCACTTGCCCTGGAACCCGAGCAGCCTCGCCCGCCGCGCAGCCTCGAGGTAGCCGTCGCGATCGCGGAAGTCGACATACGGCCCGTCGATCGCCTGCACCCCGGCGGCTCGAGCGTGGACGGCGATCGAGCTCATCGGCCAGTGCCACTGGTGACCCGGATACTCGGGATCGATCATGCCGAGCTCGAACCGCGGCACGCCGAGGTCGACGGCATAGTCTCCGGGCCCGAAGACGAGAGCCTCGGCGCGCGCGGGGCACGCTCTCGCGATCGCCTTCAGGTTGACCATCCCCGCGGCGGTCTCGATCAGCAGCTCGAGCCCGATCCGGCGCTCGAGCCCGAGCTCGGCCTCGAGACCGGAGAGCAGGTGGTCGACGAAGCCGACGTGCGAGGCGTCCTCCACCTTCGGCACGAGCAGGCAGTCGAGGCTCGCGCCCGCCCCGGTCAGGAGCTCGATGACGTCGCCGTGGCACCAGCGCGTCCCGACGCCGTTGATCCTGACGACGCGGACCTTGCCGCCGAATTCGAGCGCGGTCAGCGCCTCGATGACGACGGAGCGCGCGGCGACCTTCTCGCTCGGCGCGCATGCGTCCTCGAGGTCGATGAAGACCTCGTCCGCCTCCGACGCGGCCGCCTTCTCGATCATGTGATGGTTCGAGGCCGGAACGGCCAGGCACGAGCGCCGGAGCCGTGGAAGGGTCATCCGAAGAAGGCGAGCAGCTCGGCGGCGGTCTCCTCCGGCAACTCCTCGGGGAGGAAGTGGCCGCCGGGCAGCGGGCTCCCTGCGACGTGCTCCGCCCACTCCCGCCAGCAGGCGAGCACGTCGAAGTGGCGATCGAGCCGTCCTTCGCCCCACAGCACGAAGAACGGGCACGAGATCCTTCGTTCGAGGTCGGACGCGTCGTGCTCGAGGTCGATCGAAGCGCCGGCGCGGTAGTCCTCGCACGTCGCGTGGATGCAGGCGGGGTCGGCGAAGCAGCGCTCGTACTCTGCGAGCGCCTCCGGCGCGAAGAAGTCGTCGCGGCCGCCGCTCCACGAGCGCAGGTGCCAGCGCACGAAGAGGCTCGGGTCGCCGCCGATCAGCCGCTCGGGCAAGTCGAATGGCTGGCTGAGAAAGAACCAGTGGTACGTCGAGTACGCGATCTCCTTGTTCGTGCTTCGGAAGACCGCGAGGGTCGGGACGATGTCGAGGACCGCGACCTTCGTCAGGCGCTCGGGGTGGTCGAGTGCGAGCCGATGGGCGACGCGCCCGCCTCGGTCGTGCCCGGCGACCGCGAACCGGTCGAAGCCGAGCTCCTCCATCAGCACAACCTGGTCGGCAGCCATAGTCCGTTTCGAGTACTCGTGGTGCTCGGGGCCGCCCGGCGGCTTCGAGCTGTCGCCGTAGCCGCGCAGGTCCGGCGCGACGACGGTGAAGCGTTCCGCGAGCCGCGGGGCGACGAGATGCCACATGACGTGCGTCTGCGGGTAGCCGTGCAGAAGGAGCAACGGTGGGCCGGCACCGCCCTGGACGAGGTGCAGCCGCACACCTGAGACCTCGATTTCCGTCTGCTGGAAACCTTCGAACATCGTCAGCCAAAGCCTCTCATGCACGGCTGTTTCGCGCGAGGACGACCGGCCCCTCTCGGGTTCGGTTGCCGGGGAGTAACGTGCCATGATCCCACCCGGAATCGGGCTCGGGAGAACTTCGAAGGAGGAGGTAGGGAATGGCCGTTCGGGCGAAGTCGAAACCGGACGACAGCACGCCGGGAAGCGACCGCTGGTCCTTCGAGCTGATCGACCTATCGCGTCCTCTCACCATCGAGACCGTGGACGCGCTCTTCGGCGACCTGGTCTCGGAGGGAAGGAATGCGTACTTCCGGGACATCTCGGTCGACGTCGTCGTCGACTACTCGACGACGAACGCGTGCTCGTGCATGCTCAGAATCCCGGATCACGTCGCGACCCACGTGGACGCGCCGGTCCACACCGTCGAAGGGGCCGCCTGGCTCGAGGACATCGACCTCGGGAGACTGATCGGCGAGGCGGTCGTCCTCGACCTCGACCGTGGCGGGGCCGACTACGGGTACACCGCCGAGGATTTCGAGCGGGCAACCCCCGAGGTTCGCACCGGCGACATCGTGCTCATCTACTCCGGCTTCCGCGACGCCGAGCCGGGCGAGCGCATGCGGCAAACCTACCTGACGCCCAGCGCGGCGGAGTGGCTCGTAGCCCGAGGCGCACACGCCGTGGGACTGGAGCCGGCATCTCCCGACCCGGTCCACGCGGGCCTGTACGAGTACGGGTGGGGCGAGACGCCCACTCCGAATCCCCCGGCGTGGCCGGCGCACCAGATACTCCTCCGGAACGACGTGTACATCATCGAGGGGCTCGCGAATCTCGACAAGATCAAGGGGCAGCGCGTGCGCTTCGCGGCGCTCCCGCCCCTGATCCCGAGGCTGAGCGGATGCCCCGTGCGAGCCGTGGCCTGGGTCGAGCGGTGAGCGCCGAGCACGAGGTCGACTCCAGCCGTACCCATCACAACTGGGACAACAGCCGAGAGCCCGTCGTCGTCGTCGAATCGGGGGACATCGTCCACTTTGACCTTCCAATGACGGGCGAGGGCCAGGTGCAGGAGACCTCGGCGGTCGAGGACGTCGAATGGGACTTCGACACGATCTACAACCTCGGAGGACCTGTGTACGTCGAGGGTGCGGAGCCGGGGGAAACGCTCGAGGTCGAGGTGCTCTCGCTCACTCCCGGTCCGTGGGGCTGGACGACGATCATCCCCGGGCTCGGCCTACTGCCTGATGACTTCCCCGACCCGTATCTCAAGATCTTCGACCTGCGCCAGGGCAAGAGGACGATCCTCGCCCCTGGAGTCGAGATCCCCTTCGGGCCGTTTCTCGGCACGATGGGCGTCCACCCCGACGAGCCCGGCCAGCATTCGCCCTTCCCTCCTCACAAGGGCGGGGGCAACATCGACAACCGGCATCTGACCGAAGGCGCGATTCTCTGGCTGCCGATCTGGTGCACGGGAGCGCTCTTCTCCTGCGGCGACGCGCACGCGGCGCAGGGCGACGGCGAGGTCTGCGTGACCGGGATCGAGTGCCCGATGCAAGCGAGCCTCCGCTTTGAGCTTCGCAAGAGCCGAATCTCCGGGCCCAGCTTCAAGCCCGGGGCAGCCCGGTCCTCGGATGCCGGGGGCTATCACGCCACCATGGGCCTCCACTCCGACTTGATGGAGGGTGCGAAGGTCGCCGTCCGGAACATGATCGCCTGGCTCGTCGAGGAGCACCGGCTCGCGCGCGAGGACGCCTATCTCCTCTGCAGCCTGGCGGGCGACCTCAAGATCCACGAGATCGTCGACGCCGGGGTCTGGAACGTCGGCATGACGCTTCCGCTCGACGTCTTCGTCGAGTGAAGCCGGAGACGCGTAGCGGCCACGATCTCCGGCCGCCCTGCTTGCCCTGGTGCCCGACAAGGCGCGCGTGACGACGAGCGAGTCCGTTCTCGACCAGCACGCCGAGGACTTCAGCCGGCACCGTCCGCACCGGCCCGATGCCGTCGTCTATCCGACGAGCGTCGCGGACGTGGCGAGCCTGCTCTCGTTCGCCTCCGAACGTCTCGTGCGGCTCGTTCCGTTCGGGGCGGGCACGAGCCTCGAGGGACACATCATGCCGATCAACCGCGGGATCAGCTTCGATCTCACGGATGAACCGGATCCTCGCGCTGAGCACGGGCGACCTGACTGCCAGGGTCGAGGGCGGCTGCTGACCCCGGTCACGCGGACACAGAACCTTGCTCCCGGTCCGCTGACGGCCATCTCGACGGGGTCTGCGATAGTACCTTTCATTGAGCTTCCAGGAGATCGTCGAAGAGCTCCTGGCGGACACGGGGGCGAGCCGAACGACGATTCGGCTCGACCGTCCAGACGCCGTTTTCCCGGTTGTTGCCGAGGCGCTGACTCCGGGGATCGGATCGATCGCCGGCGAC
>WNFB01006019.1_pt1 | contig 10876 bp, 10 predicted proteins | sample 5400501 | NCBI WGS metagenome assembly WNFB01 (sample SAMN13153341, study PRJNA577476) | soil metagenome | isolation source: 200 cm saprolite under Douglas fir tree site 2 hole 1 | place: USA:California | collected 2015-04-18 | reverse complement strand
CGGAACGTTTCGTCATTGGCCGCAATTATATTTTCGGGCACGCGCATGATGCGGCAGAACTGGCGATAGACTCCTTCATAGATGTTGCGGGCAAAAGAAAATGTGAGCGGGGTCGTGACGCCACTATAGCTTTCCGCAATGTTGCTGTTATCCCACAAATTCAAGGCGCCTTCGGGATCGGCGAGGGGTTTGAGCGAGGTGACCGGCCTCGACTGCAGCAGATAGAGGTGGCCCTCTTCGTAGGCCCATTCAATGTCCTGCGGCCGGCCGAAATGGCGTCCGGCGCGCCGGACAAGCGCGGCCACTTCAAGAATCTGCGCGTCCGTGAGGGCGTTTTTGTTGGCGCTCTGTGCGGGCACTTCAAACGCCGAGACTCCTTCGGGATTTGCGGGATCAAACCGGTGGGCAAGCCGCTTGTTCGCGATGTCACGCTTGAGGATGTGGTGATCGCGGTCGACTTCGTAGGAGTCCGCGTCGCACTCGCCGGAGACCAGCGCTGTGCCGAGGCCGTAGAGCGCGGCAACGACAGCGACGCCTCGCCGGCCCGTCACAGGGTCTGCGCCGAAGGCCACGCCGGAAATTTCGGAGTCCACCATGCGCTGTACGAGGACTGCGGGAAGCTGGGGAGAAAGACTGAGACCGTGCTCGCGCCGGTACGCGAGAATTCTTTCGCCGAAGGCCGACTGCCAGACAGCCGCAACTTTTTCCGGGACCTCGGCCGGTTCGACAAAAAGAAAACTATCGAGCTGCCCGGCGAATGAGTGTTGAGCACTATCTTCGTCGACGGCCGATGATCGCACTGCAACACGGCCTCCGGTGGCACAAAGCTGCTCAACCGCGCTGGCGATCTCTGCGTGGGTCGCCTGGTCTGGCGTCACACCCGAAACCAGGCTGGCAACGCACTCCTCCTCCGCCGCTTTCTCGAGTTCTTCGCGTTGCCGTTCAGACAGGGACCGGTAAAAAGCGTCCGGTGTCACGACAAACCAAGAAGGAATCGGAAAGCCAAGGTCATCGAGGTCCGCGAGCGCGCTGGCTTTGCCGCCCAGCCGCACGCCTGCATGCGAGTCGCGGGGATGAACGATGCAGCTCACAAACGCACTCCAAAGAGGCGCAGGAGAAGCGGGACGGCTCCAAGGCTTAGGTACATCAGGAGACTCCAAATGCCAGACATTGCCTCAAACCATCGGCCGCGCCTGGCCTTTGGCGCGCGCAGGAAGAGCAGAGCGAGGCTCATCGCGGCGGCGAGAAGCAGGCCCAGCAACCAGAGAACCGGCCGGCCAAAGCCTATACGGTCGGCAGCGAGCCACGCAAACAAAGTGGTCGCCAACAGGGTCGTCATCCACGCCGCCACCGCGCCGCGCCGGCCCCAAAGGAAGGTATAGGTTTCGACGCCGGGCTCTTCGTCGTGCGGCGTGCGAATTTTACGGCCGATTTCGATTACCATTCCGTTGAAGAAACTCACCAGGAGAAACCAGATGAGTCCGTGTGGAGGCCTCGCGCCGACGACCAGCCAGTCGCACGCGGTGGTGTAGAAATCAATCAGGGGCATGATGAGCATGTGGGTCCACATGTAAGTAAACGGACGAGCCTTGAGCCAGCTTTTTACGAAGAACTCTTTGCTCATCAAAAAGAGATAAATCCACACAAGAACGAGGAACACTACAAGAGGAGGCTTCAAGAGCAGTGCGAGCAATAACTGAACCGCGGCGCTTGCAACCCACACCCATCCGAGCTCTCTCAACTTGATGAGGCCGCGCGGAATAGGACGGTAGGGCCGATAACGCGAATCCTCGCCGAAGTCCTTGAATTCGTCCGCCAGCCGGAGTTGAAGAAAGGAGAGAGTCGCACTCAGGAACGCTGCAGCGGCGGCGGCGAGACTCGGAAGCATGGCTCGCCCGCGCAGCAGGGACGAGTAACTAATGGCCGAGAAACTAAAGGCTGCAATCAGCGGCGCGTGAGCCGCAAAAGGGAAACGCTCTCGCTGGTAGACCCACCAACGGTTAGTCATGGAATCTTTGCCCGCTACCTCTCTGAACTGGTAGCTTATGTGCACGGCTGCCGGTGTTGCTCACGCATGGTGAAGTGCCGCCGCGATGGGAATACGTATCGCTCGCCAAACCGGCAGCAGGCATCCAGCGATCGCGATAGTGGTGCACAGCGCCAGCACCTGAACGGCATCGCGTGATACAAGTTCGATCAGAATTCTGAAGCTGCGTGTGATGCCTGGCGCCGGCGGCATGGCTATGCCTTTGGCCAGAGGACCAACTGTGAGCGCCCACCCAGCTGCCACACCAAAGAACCCACCAACAATGCCTAGCACCGCAGCCTCAAGTATGTGACCAGCGGCGATTTCCAGTCGGCTCTCTCCGTTGGCGCGCAGGGTCGCGATCTCCTGCGTGCGCTCCATAACAGTCATGGAAACAACGTTGAAGATGGCAAGGAAGACCACCAGCAGGATGATGCTGCGGATGAACCCGAACTGCGCATCAAGCCAATCCACTGCATGCTTGTAGTAAACCTCATCCAGTTCTTCAAATGGGACGGCCGCAAGCTGTGGCAGGTGACGTGCCGCCTCGGCAAACGCAGGCCAAGCGTCCACGTCGAAGAGAGCTACGGAGATGGTCTCTACACGTTCGGTGCCAAGCAGTTGCTGCGCAAGCTTCAGCGGCATCCGAAACGACCGGCTATCGAACTCCTGCGAGCCAGTGTGAAAAATGCCGCTGACAATGACGTCGGCCTTTTGCATGACCCCATTCACGTCACGGGTGAGCAACTCCAACTTGTCGCCAATGTGTACTCCCAACCCTTGCGCGAGTCCCTGACCGAGCACAATGGCCCCCGGAGCGTCCTCGAAGTTGCCACCGCTGACGTAATTAAGCTGAGTAAAGAAGCGCGCCTCGGCCACGCCATCAATCGCGTCACCTTGCCCGGCAAGCGTGGTGCCATGCGAAACGAGCATGGCGTTAACGGTAATGCGCGGAAACACATCGCGAACACCGGGAAGTCGACGGACGTCGCGCATCGTAGCTTCGGGTGATTGGATCCATTTCTCCCATGGACGCTCCCAGGCGGCGCTGCGGTATCCAACTGTACAAAGCTGCCCGTTTGCCCAGCGGGCCCGGATGGCGTTGGCGCGATACTGGTTCCTTAACCCGCGGTTAAATCCCATAAATACGAACAGTCCAAGCGCCCCCATGGCTATCGTTGCGAACGCATAAAGCGAGCGATACCGATTGCGAGAAACGTTCCGGCAAGACAGGCGGATCAACAGGAATAAACGCTTGATCACACCAACCTCCCATCCGCCAATCCGACCACGCGCTCAGCGGCAGCCAGTATCCCGGGATCATGGGTCGAGAAGATGAAGGACATTCGCCGCTCGCGATTCAGGCGCTTCATCAGATCGACAATCGCATGTGCCGTTGCTTGGTCAAGCGCGGCAGTGGGTTCATCGGCGAGAACGACATCCACGTTGCGTACTAAAGCGCGGGCAATGGCGACACGCTGGCGTTCGCCTCCCGACAAAGTGTTGGCGCGTTGTTCAGCCTTGTCGGCAAGCCCTACACATGCAAGGGCTTCAGTGACACGTTTTCGAATCTCGCTCCGTGGCACTTTCTGCTTCAACAGGAAGTACTCGATGTTTTCGTACGAGGTCAATACCGGGATGAGGTTTAAGCTCTGCAAGATGAAGCCAATACGTTTGCGACGAATCCAGGTTCGCTGGTGTTCGTTTAAGCCAGCGGTATCCTGATCTTCAAACCGCAGGGAACCCTCATCCGGAAAATCGAGCAGACCCAGCAAGTTGAGAAGCGTAGTTTTCCCTGAGCCAGAGGGCCCAGCAATGGCCACAAACTCGCCTTGGGAGATGCGCAGGCTGAGTCCACGGAGCGCCGGAACGGGATGGCCGCTCTGATCGTATTGGCGCGACAGGTTATGAGTTTCGTAGAGGTTCATTGAACTATTTCTCGCAAATGGCAAACACCTGCAGACACTGCGCCATTATAGAAGTCGGATTCTCATCCCGAGGCGCACCGTCGGTGATGTTAACAATCTTTGTCGGCTGGCACTTCTCATGTGCTGAGATGTCCTTTGGCTGGACTCAGGTCAGATAAACGGGGACCAAGCTGTCCGATCAACCGGTGGCGCCAGAACAACGCGAACGAGGTGATAAAGACAGCCGTGCCCAGTTGGACAGCCAGCGCGACTAGATTCATACCCAGGTAAGTCTTAAGAAGTAGCAGCGCCGCCAGCGGGATGAGCAGATTGTCTAGGCCATTGTCCACAACGGCCTCCACCAAAGTGAGAAATAGCCCAAGAGCCAAGGCGCTAAGCAAAGTTTCAGCACGGCCAATTTCGGTGAACAACAGCAGCGCCGTGTGCGTGCTCAAGAAGGCGGTAAAGAAGAAGGCTAGCGAGCCTTCGACACTCTTTTTCCCCGTCACGACTACGTAGCGCAGGCGTCCGTAGTACAGGCCAGTAACAGCGGCAGCAGCATCAGCGAGCGTAAGGATGAGGATAGGAATGCAGAAAAGTAGCGGGTCGCCCGACGAAAAAAGAAAGAGTCCGCCGACGCCAACAGCGAAGTAAATGTCGCCCAAAGACTTGCGGTCCACGCCGTGAATTGGGCTGCCCAGGTGAATCCGCAACGTTGGCAACACCCTGAGCCCAATCAACAGCATGACAAACACGCTGGTCAACACGACCACTGACCAAGCGCTCGCAAACAGCCAAGGGAGTGAAAGCGCGACCAGACCCATCCCAACGTGTACCAGCTTGCGCATCAGTTCGGGGTGCGGTCTGTAATGTCGCTGCAAAGCGAGCAACCCGGTGATCAGCCCGCAGAAGGAGCTGACTAGCAGCGCGGAAGATGCCACCGGGTTCATCATAACTGGCCTCAATTGCTTCCCTTCATGCCTCCTCTGGCAAGAGCGTAGGGGCTCTCGCCTCGGCCCGCAAGCGACATGGTGCGACTCCCAGGACATGTCAGGAAATGTCATGCTATGTCGTCCCAGTTACGCTATTGATATGATGAGGCTTAGAGAGGTGTGGAACCCCGACGCCTCAAGGTCGCGGAATAGCTCCTGCGAGAACACTTCAGGCGGCGCGAGAAAGCCGAGCCCTTTGTCTTCGACTTCATACACCACCGCGGTCGTCCTCGCTCACTTCGGATTTCTCCGTTCATCGATGCGCCGCGGACGTATGGTCGGCCACTCTTCCTCAATTCGCTTGTCTCCGGATGGGCCGTAATCCGCAGAGACACCGCTAATCGCCTGCGAAGCACTCCACATCTACGCATCGTCGACAATACAGTCCGGATGAGTGAAGACAGAACTCCTTTGGCGCGATTTGGACATAGTATAAGCAAGGGGAACAAAGCATGGTTGAGCGGCGGGCACTCATTCTGTTTTTTCCGTTAGCGTTTCTGCTCTCCTGGTATCCGTACATTCTGGGCAAGACTCACCTTGTGAAGACCAGCGGCGGGATCAATCCCCTGGGGCCGATGGCGACCGCACTGATTGTAGCGGCCATCTGCTACGGCAAGGCGGGAGTTAAGGAGTTGCTGGGCCGCTACGTGCGGTGGCGCATCGGATGGGGACCGCTGACGTTTGCGCTGCTGTTTCCGGCGGTAATCACGTTGCTGGCGGCGGCTGTGAACATCGCAGCGGGTGCAGAGCGTCCGGTGGTGGCCCAGTTGGCGGCATGGCCGGAGCTGATGCCCAAGTTCATCTTTATTTTGCTGTTCATTGGCGTGGGAGAGGAGACGGGCTGGCGTGGCTTCGCCTTGCCGGAGCTTCAGAAGCGCCTGTCGCCAGTCGTCGCCAGCCTGGTGCTGGGCGCGATCTGGGCGGCGTGGCACATCCCGCTGTTCGGAGTGGAATTTGCGCCCGCGGTGGTTCCTTGGTTCGTGTTGAGCGTCCTTGCAGGCGCGTTGATGGCTACGTGGCTTTTCAACGCCGCGCACGGCAGCCTGCTGCCGCTGCTGCTATTTCATGCCATGGTGAACACCGTAGGGGCCGGGTTTGTGTTTCCGATGTTTAAGGACGCGGATGTAATTCGGCTGTGGTGGATCTACGCGGGACTCTGGGCGCTTGCGGCTGCGGGGTTTGTGGTGTTTTCCCGGCACATGAAGCCGAGGCCAAAGCTGGCAGCCGCGGCGGCTTAGTTTTGGAAGGAAAGAGCAACAGGACTGGAGCTGTCCGAGTTTCAGGAATTGCGCGACAGGCCTCTCTTCAGAGCTGGTGGCGAGAATCGATTGTTGAACCTTGTGCGCTACACTTCCCGAGAATCTCTGAACACACAGCATAGAACTGTCGAAATCCGATCATGCTTCCGTCCGGCTATATAAGTGCGCCGTTCACGTGGCCATGAAACGAGCCATCCGTGGAAGTGGCCGCATTCGGCATTTCGGTTCGAGCCGCCATGCGATAACTCCCGGATTGTCGGCAACTCTTACCTTGGGATTACTTCAGGTTTGCCCGTCACCCGGGCGGAATTCCCGAAGTGAGCCTAACGCCTGCTATATCTCGCTATCCATTTTTGGCTGATCCGGACAAACTGCTCGGAAGGATCCCAGATTTCGTCTGCGAGATTGCGGTTGAGACACCGGCACAAGTCGTCTAATCAGGATTGGGTTGCGGGCTGATCTTGATACGGTCCAGGCGGCTGGGCGAAACGGAACGATGCTTAGCAAAATAGGCTGCTAAGGCGTCGACGTCTTGCGCTCCGTCCACACGTTCCATCCCATGCGTGAACTCGTATAGTCTGTCCCCGCCTTCCGCCAGATAGCTGCTCACCGTCACGCGATATTTTCGCGTGGGACCGACAATCAAGCCGTTCACCTTGATACTGCCGGCGTCGACTTTGTTGCAGGTCGCGCCCGCGGGATTCCATGCATACGTAAAGCCCTCGGAAACCTGCAGAATTTGGTCTGACCGCGGCGGAATGACTCCTGGTGGAAAATCGAGCGCACAGCCCTTGAACTGTTCCTCGAGCAGTGTCTGGAGCTGCGTGCCTGTCAGAGTGATCGTCACCAGGTTCTGTTGGAAAGGTTGAATGGTGAAGAGCTCACCATAGGTAACCTTGCGTTCGCCCGCATCAGCGGCTCCAGAAGAATACGCAAGATCTCCGCGGATTCCACCTGAGTTTGTGAATGCCACCACTGCGCCGGAATCACGAGTGGCTTCCAGTTGTGCATCGGCAATCAGGTGGCCTAAAGGGGATTCTCTGCCGGCACTGGTTGTTCTGGTGATGTCTGCAGTGATCGAGCCGACGACGCGACTTGCGATAGGAGCAGCCAACGCAGCGTATCGGTCCATGAGCCCCTTGATCCCTGCGTCGGCTGTGATTTTCGTGTTGCTTCGATCAACAACGATGTTTTGCGCCGTCACGCTGGTAACTTTTTTCGTGGTCGTATCGACGGTCACATCAATATCCGTTAGCAAACGGCCAAATGACGCCGCGCTCGTCACCGGGACCTTCCGGCCGGCGCTGTTCGCAATCTGGCAGACGTAGGCCTGGTGGGTGTGCCCAGAGATCACCAACTCCACGGCGTCATCGAGCTGGTTCACGATCGCCTCGATGGGCGTTCCCTGCAGCTCCCCTTCACAACTGTTGATGTCAACTGTCCCTTTTGTGACCTCCTGCCACCCGCCCTGGTGAATCAGCACGACGACGGATTGAATCCCCTGCGCTCGTAATTGCCGCACGAGCGCATTGATCGTGCTCGCTTCGCCAGCGAAGCGCAACCCGGCTATACCACCAGGCCTCACGGTCACAGGCGTTCCCTCCAGTGTCACGCCAATGAAAGCGACTGGCACGCCGTTATAGGTCTTGATCATATAAGCTGGAAAAATAGTCTTGCCACTAGCCTCATCGAAAACATTGGCGGCGAGGTACTGGAATTTGGCTCCGCCGAACGGGACTGCCATACCCACTTCTGCGCCCCGACAAGTGTTCTTGTCCCCAGTAAAGCATCCGCCAGATTGCATGCGCAGCAATTCCTGCCTGCCTTTATCGAATTCATGGTTGCCGACCGCACTGATTTCCAGACCCAGCCTGTTCATCGTCTCGATAGTGCCTTCATCATGGTACAAGCCGGAAACCAGAGGGCTGGCGCCAATCAGGTCGCCTGCTGAGACCACCACGTTGTAGGGGTTTTGCGCCTTGAGGTACTCGACGTACCCAGCGAGCACATCAATGCCACCAACAGGCACATCAGGGGATTGAGGACCAGCTCGAAAACTTTCGGAAGATTGTAAATGTCCGTGGAAATCGTTGATGGCAACAATCTTCAGCTTGACTTGGTCAGCATAGCCCGCCCGTCCGAAGAGGACTACCAACAACAAACTCGGCAGGAAGTACCGTGGAAAACGGTTTCTTTCCGATACCGGCCTGCTAATCCTCTGTTGCATCGATACACTTCTAAACTACGTGCGCCGCTGCATCATACTTGCCTCTGCTTCGCGGTGCAACGGTGGTTATCCAAACCCCTTGGGGATCTATATGAGAGTTCGGCCAAAAGCGGAAATCGTCGTGAAGACAATGTCCGCACTGAACCGACCAACTCCCGGATGGTCGGCAAACAGGAAGTAATCCGGTTTGTTGTGGAGTCGAGGTGTGGCGCGGTAGTTTAGGTGGGACCTATCTGTTACCGACCCTTTCAGTTGCCGGTGCCTCACTATTCCCACCATGCTTCCGTTTCCACACCCCGCTCATCGAACCGGACGTGCAGATTTACCGCATCCGGCTCTCGGAGAAGACTCACGCAATCGCCAAGGCCATTGCATGTGACGCTGTCTGCAACTTCTGAAAACAACATGGGAGTTGTCAGGCTCATCGCCAATCTCCCTTTCTGTCGTCGCTTCTTGCGTCCGCCTTCAACTGAGGCCCCTTCCCTCTGCCGGAGTTACCCAGCTTCATCGGTACTACGAGCCTCTCCGCCATCCCAGTCGGCCCGGCCTTTCTCTCACGAGCTGCCAGTTGATCCACACTGCGATCACCGCTGGGACTTCCCGTGTTGCGTATGGTCCACTCTGCTTACATGCCGTCGCCAATACCCCGGCAGGTCTGATGGAACTCGTTCGCTCGTACCGTTCCACCAACTTCGGCCTTCCCACGAAACCGGGGCGGGTCGGCTCCTGCATCACTGTTTTCGGGGCCTGTCCGAGTAGAGGAGAACGCAGTGGGCTTTAGGTTTTCCTTGGCTCTATCCGCCGTTTCCAGCTTCGTGCGCGTTTAGGTCCACCATGGCTTCACTGACGTCTCCCCCCTCGCAGACCCCACCGTGCAGATTTCCCGCAGCGGGTTCCTCAGGCGTGACTCCCCGCCCTGTTCCAAGTCCATCATGGTCAGGTCGGTTGGTCTGTCGATTTGCGTGGACATAGCGACCGAGGTCTGAGCCTCGACTATGTTTCCTTTCGGCAGATTCGTCCGCTTGTTCCCCCCTTCCCTCCAATGGGTACCGTGGCCGCTCCTTTCGGAAGCCCTGCGGTTCCCCACCTTCACAGGTACTATGGGGTCGTAAGACTGCTCGTCCATCCGTCCTCGGTCGCCTACGGTCTCCCTTGGCGGCCGTCTTACCGCTCTCGCGAGCGGAGATGGGGAGCTCTCCTGGGTTCATGGGAAAATCCCTTTGGAAACATGCCCTGAGCTAGCGACTCCGGCGATCCCGGGACGCCCTTCGCGATGGCGGTCGTTCCCGGATACTGCCTTCCGCTGCTGAGACGGCGTCGGCATCGCAACTTTGTGAGATTTCGGAGCTGAACCTTCACGGCCTGCTTCCTTGCTGTGTACGCTTCGCACCCACCAGTCACCCGGTGAATGGCAACACTCGCTACCGGCCTGTTCGCTAACTTTGGCCGCACGGGACTCGCACCCGTTGGATTTCATTAAATGGTTTCCCCTACTCCATTACCGGTTCCTCCACTTCCACGCTTATCCCAGCGCGACTCAGCGTTCACTAAGGTTACGGCCTGCACGCTCGCCAAGTCGCCTTGCGACCCTCTGCACCAGAGGCTTCAGCAGTTTCGTTGCCTCCACTACTGCTCTGATTGCTACCGGGTGGAGCGAACCAGTTCCCGGACGGGTTTAACTCCCGCTGTGGACCACCACCTTTTCACGGCGCACCCGGTTTCCCCGTGATTCGACCAAAATTCAAAGAGCTCGGCTATTTGCTGTTTGCGCTGTAGTCTGTGTCACAGAGGCGCGCTATCCTGAACTGTTCCCATATGCTGGCCGGATCGTCAAAATCGCCTGAACAGACGCTCCAGCCACCTGTCCCTCGCCAAAATCATCGCCGTAACAATGTTACAGCAGCGAAGCTAGTCGGCCGGAGTTTTGGCGAATGACAGCCCATCTATCTGAGGATTCAGCAATTGTGAGTGCCTGGATTCGTGAAAGTCGTTCGTAATACCTGGTGATAGAATGCGTGTACATCGACCTGGAGTCATTATGGCTTCGCCGGAGCTTCCTCGGTGATTCGTTTCGGCGCGTTCGAACTGGACGCGGTGAACGGAGAACTGCGCAAAGCTGGAGTCTCGTTAAAGATACATCCGCAGCCACTCCGGGTTCTCCTACTGCTTTCACAGCATGCAGGACAAATCGTGACGCGGGAAGAAATCCAGTTTTGCCTCTGGGGTGACAACACCTTCGTAGACTTCGAGCGCGGCATCAATTTCTGCGTCAACCAAATTCGCGCGACGCTCGGAGATGATGCCGAAAAGCCTCGGTATGTTGAGACTCTCGCTCGCCGTGGCTATCGCTTTATCGCGCCCGTGACCAAAGACCCAGCGCCGGATTCGGCAGCTCTTGAAGATGGCATCCCTGAACTACAAACAGACCGGGCTCCGAGAGAAACAGGAGCGGTGCCACATTCGCG
>WNFB01006018.1_pt1 | contig 10876 bp, 9 predicted proteins | sample 5400501 | NCBI WGS metagenome assembly WNFB01 (sample SAMN13153341, study PRJNA577476) | soil metagenome | isolation source: 200 cm saprolite under Douglas fir tree site 2 hole 1 | place: USA:California | collected 2015-04-18 | reverse complement strand
ACAGTCCCAACAGCTTACGAAATCGTAAAGTTTACTGGCGCGGCATATTTGATCTATCTTGGCACGCGTACTCTGACAAGTCGCCGTGAGAAAAACACTGCTGCGCCGATCAGAGAAGCTCGGTTGCGAACGATTTTCACGCAGGGCGTTATTACGAATGTTCTCAATCCAAAAGTCGCTTTGTTCTTCTTGGCGTTCCTTCCGCAGTTTGTGCGTGGTGATAAAAAGGTCGCCGCACAGATCATCTTCTTAGGAGTCTTGTTTAATACATCGGGAACCATTGTTAATGTTATTGTTGCGTTGGTGGCTAGCTACACGGGCGTTCAATTCAAAAACCGTATTGGGAACTCATCACTGTTTCGGTGGCTAACGGGAGGCATTTTCATTGGGCTCGGTGTTCGTCTCGCACTTCTTCAACGAAGATGAATGTTGCCGTGTGCCTTCATCGTCTGCGTGGACGCGCCGAACTCAACTGAGGGTGACAAGTCAAGAAAAAAGAAGTTTCAGCGAGTAACAAATCTCACTGTTGATAGTCGGCCGCGAACTTGAGCAGTGACGATCCCTTCTTCCTCAAACTCTCCAGATAGATTACCTCGTTGTAGGGAGTGCGAGAGTGCCAGCACCTCCAGATGATCCGAATCCATTTGAAGGCCAGAGCGCGGACGGCGGCGTGGTGGTCTTTGCCTTTAGCGCGCTGCAGCGAGTAGTAAGCGCGGGCCCAGAAAGAGTCCTGGATCGATTGGGCGGCAAACTCATGAAAAGTTTGGCGAAAGAACTTGGGACAAAAGTAGCGCCAACGGATGCGAAACTGTTTGCCGCTGCGCTCGATGACCGGAGCGATGCCGGAGAAGCGGAGCAGTTCATCGGCAGTCTGCCAGCGACTGCGATCTGAGCCGAGGGCGGCGGTCAGCCGGGCGGCATGGACCGGACCCGCGCCGGGTAGAGCGGCGAACAAATGGTAATCTTCGTGGGTTTGGCAGAGGGCTTCAAGGTGGCGATCGTATTCGGCGATGGCGGCGATGACAGTTTTCATCTGGGCGACCAGGACTTTGACGTTAAGGATTGAAGAAGTCATGACGGCGGCATCGGTAGTCAAAGGGATGGCGGATTTGATCTCTGAGAGACGACGCTGATTGGTAGCCTTGCTGGTCGAATGATGAGAGCGCAGGAATCTATCGACGGTGGCGGGGCGGGCCTGTTGCAGGCGGGAGAGCTGGGGCCAACGGTCGAGGAAGTCGCAGACGAGGACGGTGCGGATATCGTCAAACCAGTCCAAGACCTGAGGAAAATAGCCTTTCAAGAGGGCCGTCAGCCGATTACTGATCCGGGTCCGATCATTGATCAAGCGCCGCCTTTGCTCGACTAAGAGACGCAGGGTGCGGGTCTTTTCATCATCGGGATGCCAGGGGCGCAGACGGTTACGATGATGCTCTAAGAGGTCGAGCAAATAATCGGCATCGGTGGGATCATCTTTGCCGCGGCCGGTCGAGAAAGCCTGACGATACTTGGCGAGGGTGGCCGGATTGATGGGATAGAGCACGAAGAAGTCGTACTGCAACAGGGCGTAAATCAATGGCCCACGTGATTGTTCGAGACAGACGGCGATCGGCGCTCCGGCGAAGCGTTGGCGCAGACCGAGGGCCCACTCCTGCAAAGCTGCCGGCGTGTGTTTGACAATGGTTTGTTCACGCTCTCCGGTGTTCGGCTCAGAGAGACAGACGGCGTGTTGCTGATCGGCCCAATCGATGGCCACCAGGGCTGCATACTCGGGCATGTTCCGCACCTCCATGATGATAGTTTAGTTACCGGAACATGCTTCGCCTGGCTCTGCGAAAGCGTTATAGTAGAGTCGTCTTGGCTGACTACAACTGAGTATTCGTTAGCGAGTCAAGGCAGCTCGCGGGTGTGCGAAACAGTTCGGTGAAGCGTCGGCGGAAAGTAAGGTGCGATCTCTTCGCGAAGGGTCAAAGCTTCGACGAATCAAAAAAGCACGAACTCTCTGCAGCCGCTAATCGTTGGATATTCGTCACACCCGCGCGCATGTTCCTTCCGCGCCTCAGCCTAAGTCGCATTCTTCCTGCTGTCATGCTGAGCAGCGGAATCTGGAACTTGCTGACCTATAACTTCGTTGGGAGGCTCCTGGTTGTCCCGTTTCTGCTGCTGACTGTCTTTCGGCCATCGTCCCCATGGGAAGAAATTGTTGGCTATGGCTCAGAGTTCGTCCAGTGGTTCGTGATTGGTTACCTGCTTTCGTTGATATTCTGGCGGGCGCGCTCTTAGACTCTACCTTCTCACAGAACCGCGCACGAGAAGCATTTGCTAAGACCTTCGGAGATTGTGGATGTTGCTCCAATTGACGGAGAGGATGTCGCCGGACAACTAGACCGTTGTACTCAGCGGGAGAAGGCGGGGAAAAAATGCGGAAGAAGCTATGGTTGCCGATTCTCGCAGTTTTACTGACCGGGCTGCTCTTCCCGTTCGAGACAACAATCGTACCGCCATGGAGAGTACAGGTTGTCGACAAGGCCGGCACTCCGCTTCGTGGGGTCACTGTGACCGAACACTGGAGTCACTCGTCGCTTGAGCACAACGGCCACGAAGCGGAAGCGACTACCGACGAAGGCGGATACGTTACATTTCCGGTTCGCACCATTAGAGCCTCACTCTTAGGGAGGGTGATCGGTCCAGTGCAAAATGTTCTCAAAACTGGCGTCCACGCTGGTTTTGGTCCGTCCGCGGACTTATCAGTTCCAGGTGATATCGCAGTTTATTCACCAGGCAAACCTCTTCCGAAGCAGATAGTTTTCGGTCGCGTGCTGTAGGCGTGGCACTCGACAGACGTAGAAATCATCGTGCCTGAGTGATTAGACGTTGTAGCGATTAGTCTTGAATCCGGCCCCAGGTTTAAGCAGGCAGGCGCAAGCGGAACATGAAAATGAGTGCGTTCAGATGGAAACCCGTCCTGGTGCTCGGGATAATATTGGCAATGATCGTTACGCTGCTGCTTTACCCTCTCGAATCGACAGTTGTTCCTCAGTGGCGCGTGCGCGTCCTGGACGAGGCTGGCAATTCCGTAAGAGGTGTGCGTCTCCGCGAGTCGTGGAGCGACTATTCTGTGGAGTCCCATGATCATACTGAAGACCTATCCACAGATGCCGATGGCTACGTGACCTTTCCGCGTAGAACAGTCAAAGCAAGTCTCTTGGTGCGAATCGCAAGGAAAGCGTTCATCGCAATAGTTCCACATCAAGGCGAAGGCCACCCCGCCGCTTACATACTCGTCTTAGGTGACTACAGCACCGTGTCTGATGAACCTTATTACGTGCCCGGCAGGCCCTTAGCTGCGCAAATTGTTGTGGGGCCTCCTCGCGCATCCCCTTAATCTCTCACAAAACCCTTGACGTGCTTTTCCCCCGGATGCTAGTTTCAGATCAGGGTGCTTGGCGATCCACGCCCGGTCAGGGCCAAGGGCCCTAATCCACAGCCTACTCACGAGATGCCTGCCCCCGGCATCGATGGCTACGAGACTTGGAAATCTATCGAAAAATGAACGGTTAGCCGGAATCCTTTGTGCTCTTCCGCCCCGTTCCTGAGGAAGCCGAGGCGCGCCGCTCGACACTTGAGGCGCGGAGACCACTATGACGAAACCTTTTCAATCAATTCGACAACTGTTCGGCAGAATGCTCGGCAACGACCCTGCCGGCGAGGACGCAGCCGCTCACGAATATTCCACGCTGGGAATTGACGGCCCCGAAGCGCAACCTTCGGCGAACGGCCACGGTCACTCGAACGGATTCGCGGTTGAGAATTCAGAGCCGGACCTCGAGGTGCAGACGGCGGACACGCGCCGGCTGCCACAGGTTGCCCCTGAATTTCTCGGCAGTCAAAGCGGCGGCGCGAGCCAGTCTCGAGTCGCGCATGAAGAGGGCGCTGACGAATTCGGCGATGCGCCTCTTGATCTTGGTGACTTTAGTGGCGGCAAAGCGTTTGCCGGCGACGATCCGTTTCTGGATGTCCTCGACGAAACCGTGGCCCACGAAGAGTTCTTCATCGAAGCGACTCCGAACAGAGCAGCTTCCGCGGAAGAGTCGTCAGACGCAGTCGCGCCAGTTCCAGCTTTCGAAGAAACCGAGCACTGGTCGGCCGCGTCAGAGAGTGCTCCGGCATCCAGCGCGAGCCCGGCTAATCTGTCTGACCTTTCTCCCGAAGCGATCGACGCGATTGCAAAGCGCGTGGTCGCGCAGCTCTCGGACAAGGTGGTGCGGGAAATCGCCTGGGAAGTCGTGCCCCAGTTATCGGAGTTGCTGATCAAACAGAAACTGAAGGAACAGAAATAGTCCGCGTCCGCCTGCCATAGCGCGCGCGTAAGTGATGAGCAATGAGATCGAGCAGTTTCTTTACTGCTCGATCTTTTTGTTTTTCCCTGCGCAACCTCCGCGCGCTCCGCGTCTCTGCCGCGAGCACTTTTGTGATCAGATTCACCGCGGGAACGCAGAGAACGCAGAGTTAGTGCAGAGGAAGTCGAAACGAGCGCAGCGGTGTCCGACTTACCGGATGAAGCCAATTGCCGTACAATTGGGGAATAATCAAGCGCGAGCTTAATTAACGAATGATCGACATCCCCAAAACTTACGATCCGAAGGAAGCCGAAGCCGAACACTACGCGCGCTGGGAAAAGCGCGGCTGTTTCGCGCCTGAGATAAACAAGGATCCTGACGCGCCGGTCTTCTCGATCGTGATTCCGCCTCCGAACGTAACGGGATCGCTGCACATGGGTCACGCCTTACAGCACACGATGATGGACGTGCTGACTCGTCACAAGCGCATGTCAGGCTTTCGCACGTTGTGGTTGCCGGGAATGGATCACGCCGGCATCTCGACGCAATTGATGGTCACGCGCGAGCTGAAGAAGGAAGGCAAGACGCGTCACGATCTGGGCCGCGAGAAATTTGTCGAGCGCGTCTGGCAATGGAAGCACGAGCACGGTGGGCAGATTTTGAAACAGATGCGCCGCGAAGGCGCCTCGGTCGATTGGTCGCGCGAAAAGTTTACGATGGACGAAGACTTATCGCGGGCGGTGCGAGAAGTTTTCGTGCGTCTCTACGACGAAGGCCTGATCTATCGCGGCAAACGCATCGTCAACTGGTGTCCAAACGATCAGACGGTGCTTTCCGATCTCGAAGTTCTGCGCGAACCGCAGAAAGGCAAGCTCTACTATCTTCGCTATCCGTTCAAAGACGGGAGCGGCTCGCTGACCGTCGCCACGACGCGGCCCGAGACGATGCTGGGCGACACCGCCGTCGCGGTGAACCCAAACGATGATCGATATCAAAGCCTGATTGGACAGACACTGATTCTACCGATTGTGGGTCGCGAGATCCCGGTGGTTGCCGACGATTTTGTCGAGTCGGAATTCGGCACCGGCGCAGTCAAGGTCACGCCGGCTCACGACCCGAACGATTACGAGATCGGTCAGCGCCACAAGCTCGCGCAGGTGCGCGTCATAGATCAGTTCGCGCGCATGACTGAAGAAGCAGGCGCGGAATTCGCCGGGCTCGATCGTTACAAAGCGCGCGATAAAGTCGTCGAAAAGTTTGCAGAACTGGGCCTGCTCGAAAAGGTGATCGATTACGAATTCGCGATCTCGAAGTGCGAGCGCTGCAAGACAGTCCTCGAGCCTTTGATCTCAACGCAATGGTTCTGTCGCATGGATCAGTTGCGCGATCTCGCTTTGGCGAAGCTGCGGGAAGCAGGAAAGCCGCGCTTTGTTCCTGAGATTCCTTACGAAAAAGTTTACAGCGATTGGCTTGAGAATCTGCGTGACTGGACCATCTCGCGGCAGCTTTGGTGGGGACACCAGATTCCGGCGTGGTACGACGATGGCGGCCAGGTGACCGTCGCGCGGTCCGTCGAAGAAGCGCGCCAGAAAGCGGGCACCAAAAATCTCACGCAGGACCCGGACGTGCTCGACACCTGGTTCTCGTCCGCGCTGTGGCCGTTTTCGACGATGGGCTGGCCTGAGGAAACTGAAGATCTCAAAACCTTCTATCCGACTTCGGTACTGGTCACGGCTCGCGACATCATTTTTCTGTGGGTGTCGCGCATGATGATGACCGGTCTGAAGTTCATGGGCCAGGAGGCATTCGCCGATGTTTACGTTACCGGCACGGTACTCGACAAGCATGGCCAGCGCATGTCAAAGACGAAAGGCAATGGCATCGACCCGCTCGAAGTCTTTGATAAGTATGGCGTGGACGCGACGCGTCTGACGCTGGCTTCCGTGGGTGCGACCGACACGCGCTGGAGCGAGCGCCAGGTTGAATCGTACCGGAACTTTGCCAACAAGATTTGGAACGCCGCGCGCTTTTGTCTGATGAATGCCGAAGGCGTGGTGTTGGTGGCCGATCCGTTCGCCGGCGAAAGCCGCAGCCTGCCGCTGCACGATCGCTGGATTCTTTCGCGGCTGAACAAAACGGCGCGCGAGGTCAACGCGCAGCTCAACGCCTATGAGTTTCACGGCGTCGTGCAGACGCTCTATCACTTTTTCTGGGACGACTATTGCGATTGGTACATCGAGCTGGCAAAGGCAACTGTCACCGCGGAAGTCGATTCGCCTGAACGAGCGCTAGCGCGCGCGCGTTCGGTTGCGGTGCTCGAGCAAGCGCTGCGGCTTTTGCATCCGTTCATGCCTTATCTCACGGAAGAGTTGTGGTTGAAGTTGCCGGTTGATCATTCGAAACTGTTGCACGGCGCTTATGAGGGCGTCGAGCCGACGATTATGCTCGCTGCTTTTCCGCAATGCGACGATGCCCTGGTTGACCAGCGTGCTGAGGCTGAAATGAGCGCAGTTATCGATTTGATTTCGCGCGTGCGGAACATCCGGTCGGAGATGAACATCAGGCCGGGCGATCGCATTCAACTGATGATAGCCGCCAGGACGGATCTGCAAACGGTGTTTCAGGCGAGTTCGGATCAGATAGCCCGTTTGACGCGCGCGGCTCAGGTTTCCATTGACGGAAATGTCGAAATGCCGAAAGCCTCGGCGCGGGCGGTACTCGCCGGCGGCGCCGAGGTGGCGGTGCCCCTCGAAGGTTTGATCGATTTCGAGCAAGAGCGGGCGCGGCTGCGGCGCGAGCAGGAAAAGTTGCGGCAAGAAGCGGCGAAACTCGAGGCCCAGCTTGGCAATTCGGATTTCGTCGCCCGCGCTCCGGCAGAAAAGGTTGAGGAGTTGCGAGCGCGGATTGATGATATCACCCAGCGCACGGTTGCTCTCGATCAAATGATAGAGGCACTCTTATGAATGGCGTCCGTCACGCTTCGTGTGGTTTCGTGGATCGCTTTCAGCCAGCACAAAGACGATCCACGAAATCACACGAAGCTCCCCTAAGAGAATTTGTGGATTCTCGATTTGAGGATCCGCACTGATGAGGAACGGATGAACTGGCTTGACGAAGGCGCGCTCTATTCGAGCATTGGTCTGTTTTTGCGCGAGGACTTAGGGCGCGGCGACATCACCACCCAGAGCGTCCTGACGCGCAACACGCGGGCGCGCGGCCGTTTTGTCGCGGGTGAGAAGATGATCGTCGCCGGCCTGGAAGCAGCGGAAGAAGTTTTTGCGACGCTTGATCCGCAACAACAGCTCGAGGCTTTCAGCGGTGACGGCGAAGAAGTTGACGCGGGCAAAGTGATCGCGCGCACCAGTGGCTTTGCCGATGTCCTGCTCGCCGGCGAGCGCGTGGCTTTGAATCTGCTCCAGCATCTTTCCGCCGTGGCCACGATTACGCGCCAGTACGTGCGCGCGGTCGAGGGAACGAAAGCGAAGATTGCGGATACGCGCAAGACGACGCCGGGCCTGCGGATGCTGGAAAAGTATGCGGTGCTGCTCGGAGGCGGCGTGAATCATCGCTGCGGTTTGGATGACGGCGTTTGCGTGAAGTCGAATCATGCGGCCATCGCCGGCGGAGTGAAGGTGGCGGTCAAAAACGCGCGCGAGCGAATCGGCCACGTGCACAAGATCGAAGTCGAAGTTGCCGGCCAGAGTGAAATCAGTGAAGCAATTGACAGCGGCGCGAATGGGCTGGTCATTCAGGGTATGAGCCCGGTTGAAGTGGCGGATATGATCGGTTACGCGCGCGGCTTGTCGCCGGAAATTACGATAACCGTCTCGGGCGGAGTCACGCTGGAAAACGTTCGCGCTTACGCTGACGCCGGCGCTGACTTGATTCGCGTCGCCGCGCTAACGCAATCGGTCAGGGCGATGGACATAAGTTTTCAGATTCAGCCCGGATGATTGACGCCGCGGCGGAACTAATTGACAGGTGAAGCGTGAGAAGGCAAGGGAGGAAGTCTCGTGATGCCAAAACGATCGATTCGACAGATAGCGATAGCAGTGCTCGCATTGTTCATAATCGCCGGAGTGTCGCTGGTTGATTCCAGCGCTCAACGCCGCCGGCGCAGGCACCGGTCCAGGCCTTCCGCGCCGCGCATCACTAATCCGGCAATCTATCAGCCGTCGCCGACTGACAACGCAAACTCGAACGCCTCGAGCGACACGGTTAACAATAACGAGAGCACAAATGCGAATACGCAGTCGCCGGATCCTGAGGCGATGAAGCAGACGATTCGCTCGCTCAGTTCTCAGGTCGATAGACTCACGGAGAAAATCAGTCAGATGGACGAGGCGCAGCGTTCGCTGGTCGATCTCGAGCGGCTGTCGCGGGCGGAACAGCGGGCCAGCTCGCTGCGCTCGGAACTGCGCGACGTGCAATCAAAGGAATCTGATCTGCAAGCGCGTGCCGAAGAGATTGATTATGCGCTGAAACCGGAAAACATCGAACGCTCGGTCGCCGGCTATGGCACGACGCATCCGGAAGAATTGCGCGAACAGCGCCGTCGCCAACTGGAGAGCGAGAAAGAGCGAGTGCGAAAGCAGTTGGCCCAGCTGGCTTCCAGCCACACCCAACTCGAGCAGGGGATCGCGGCTGCCGACGTGGAGCTTGAGCGTCTGCATAAGCGTCTGGATGCTGCGGACGCCGCCGCGATTCAGAATGCAAAGACAAACGCGCGGGCGACTGAAGACGCGGCCCGGCCCGCCCCCAAACCGTCGCCTTCGCCGAGTCCTTATCCAATGCCGTGAGCATTTGCGGCCGTCGGGCCTCGGCAGTAACATCGGGTTTGTTTTTGCGGCCTTCTGCCGACTGCTTACTGCCTACTGAATCATGGGAACAATAGCGCAACGCGACCTCTACCGTTTGATCGCCGACTCGAACACCCGCGGCGAACGCGTCGTGGTCGCCACGGTCGCGCACACGCGCGGTTCGACGCCGCAGCGGCGCGGCGCCAAGATGCTCTTTTTTGAAGACGGCAAGACCGCGGGCACAGTCGGGGGCGGCTGCGTTGAAGCAGAAGTCTGGGCCGAAGCGGGCGAAGCCATGCGCAGCGGCTCTTCCGGTCTGCATCACTTCGCGCTCACTGCCGATGAAGCGAGTGAAGAAGGAATGGTTTGCGGCGGGACGATGGATATTTTTATTGATGTGTGGGCGGGTTCGTAGCTCTTGTAGATAGAACCATCGGCATTCGTACGTCGTATCCACGAATGAACTGTCTGATTCGCAGGTAGCTATGGATCAATCTCTCGTCGACAACTACAAGTCCAGCCATCGGCACCCGCTGAACAAGCTCTGCCATGCCATCGGCATTCCGATGATTACTATTGCGTGGCCATTGTTTTTCTTCAAATGGCGTTGGGCGTTGCTCCTGTTCGTCGTTGGTTGGATACTTCAGTTTGTCGGGCACGCGATTGAAGGCAATCAACCGGCGTTTTTCCGCAATCCGGTCTATTTCTTTATCGGACCGTGGTGGTGGATTCGCCGCGTCGCCGAATCCGTTGGCCTGGTGCGCTCGGTCGAGAACCGGGAGCGATAGCGACCGGATAATACGCTCAACCTGAGTGCAGGATCCCGTCGCTATCCACCACCCCAAGCGGGCTGCCCGCTCGGGGAACCCGGTCCGCTCCGGGTTCGGTAACCTCTGAACTGCCGGGCTATTCCCCAATCGTCCGCTACGCGGACTCGTCTATGACAGCCGACGAAACTCAAGCTCAATCCAAACTCATCAGCGACGCGATCAGCAAAGCGCTGGACGACGGTTCAGTCGCGGTGCTGGTGACGCTGATTGACGCAATGAACGACGAATCAGGTCTCGCTGTCGGCGCGAAGCTTCTGGTTAATCAGTCTGCAAACAGGATTGGCAGCTTGGGCGCTTCGGACCTTGACGACGCGGTGGCAAACCAGGCGCAGAGGTTTCTCTCTTCGCGTCGCGAAGCCGAGACATTCAAGGTTGAAGCATTCGCGCCGGAACTCACGCAGCTTTCCGGCGCGAGCGTTTTATTCGAGCGCATCGAAGCCGAGCCGCGTCTGGTGATTGCCGGCGCGGGACACGTGGGCGCGTCGCTGGCGCGGCTCGCCGGGTTGGTCGGATATCGAGTTACGCTGGTGGACGATCGCGCAGAATTTGTCGCGCGTGAGCTCTTCGCTTCAGAAAGCGAGCAGGGGATCGAGTTAGTCCCGGCTGAACATTGGACCGATGCCGTTCGTGAAGCGATCGGCAATGGCCGCGGCGTTTCGGTGGCCATCGTCACCCGCGGACACAAACAGGATGAAGACTGCCTGCGCGCGGCGATCGCCGCGAGGCCCGACTATGTCGGGATGATTGGCAGTAAGCGAAGGACGAACTTTGTGCTCGACAAACTGCGCGAAGAGGGAGCTTCCGAGGACCAGCTAAAGAAAGTGCGCGCGCCGATCGGTCTGGATATCGGCGCCGTCTCACCCGAGGAAGTTGCGCTGGCGATTCTGGCTGAGATTGTCGGCGAGCGACG
>WNFB01006017.1_pt1 | contig 10876 bp, 8 predicted proteins | sample 5400501 | NCBI WGS metagenome assembly WNFB01 (sample SAMN13153341, study PRJNA577476) | soil metagenome | isolation source: 200 cm saprolite under Douglas fir tree site 2 hole 1 | place: USA:California | collected 2015-04-18 | reverse complement strand
CCGAGACTGGGGAGATTCAATACTTGCGGATCACCGCGAACGTAGAGCAGGACCGGCGGGTCGTAGATTTGCAAGAGCGTCTGCGGATATTCGGGCTCGGTCCAGTTCAAGAGGGAGCAGCCCGCAATCTTCTGAATGCCTGCCAATTCCTTCTCGGCGCGCTTGAAGCTTTCCTTTTTCACGATGGCTTGTGCGACTTGGGCGGGGAGATGACAAGCCTCGAGATCGGGGAGAGTGGCGCGGAAAACTCCATCCGGCGAGTCAAACCGCCGCAGCAAGCGGGCGGACAAACGGGCGGCCAGGCCGGGGGTGAGCCCCAGCGCAAGCCAGGAGAGGGAAGCGTCCAGCTGCATCGCTGTGCGAGCCTATTCGTGCAGTAATAGAGTTGTCAAATGGCTCCTGGTAGCAAATAACTGGTGAGCAGGATGAGCGGCAAGTTGACAGTCCATAGTTGCAGGAATTTCTCGCAGCCTGCCAGCGCCCGAAGCAGTAATGGATAGTTTTGTAACCTTGGTTGTGAACGGCGATCCGCTCAAATCTCCGCACTTATTTTTTCCCGACAAACCTCACTCTCGCTGTGAGGGCTCTTCCCTGTCCGCCCGAAAATGTCCCGAAATTGGGGGCCTCGATGTTGTTCACCACGGTATCGGGATTTTGCCGATCAAGAACATTTACCATTTCAATGCGCGCCGCCCACAGATAACCACGAAATCCAAATTTCTTCTCGAGTCCCAGGTTTAATCTCGCGTACGCGGGAAAGCGTATCGAATTTGCCGCACCGACCAGTTGCTGCCGGAGATTGACGACACTGAAGGGGTAGCCGGTTCTGAATTCGAAGAAATAGCTCAACCGCACGCCCCAGATGTGTGTGGGCGTCCAGCCCCACGTGAGCAGCCGGTTCGGCGCATCCCACGCCACTGCTCCCGGCTGCTGCGCCACATAAAAGATCGAACCCAGCGCGGGGTTCAGCACCTCGTCCGAGCGTGCACGCGACCGTGTGTACGCAGCGTACACTTCGGTGTTTTCCGAGACGACATGGCGTGCCGACAAAGTGGCCGAGCGGTAGCGGTCTTTGCGATGATCCTGGAGGAGAAAAATTCCTCCGGGTTGCGTGGGTTGCTGGTCGACGTAAGCAAATTGGTGGTTTCCGTCGCGGGTCAAGAGCTCAAGACTGATCAGCGTGTTGTGCTTGATTTTTTGCTGCCATCCCGCGCTCGCAGTGGTAAACCGCGGCTGCTGCAAGCCGCCTGCGGGCAGCACGAACTGGCTGACGACGGGTGGGGGAACGACGACCATTCCCGTACTGTCGTAAAACGTGTCGGTTTGGCGCTGATCGGAGGCCTGGCCGAGCAGCGCCAAATTGAGCGGGGCGTCGTGGATTCCCCAGCCAAGCGAGAGCTTCGCGCGGTCATCTCCGAATGGGAGGAGATTGGCTGAAAGGCGTGGCTCCGCCATCGCGCTCTGCGTGAACCGATCCCAATCCGTCCGCAAGCCTGCCTGCACAAGGAAGCGCTTCGAAATCGACCAGGTATCCTGCGCATATCCACCAGCCTGCGTATTCGAAAGCCTCAGGCTCGCCAGCCCAGCAAAAGTGGTTTGCCGAATCAGCGTCCCGTCTGCCCGCAGTGCTTGGATTTCGCCTCGCAGTGCCGATTGCGAGTACACCAGCCCTGCCACGTTGAGACCCGCAGCGAGTTGGTGGGTTCCGTGCCAACGGCGGGATGTTGCGGTCACGCTGGCCATCGCTTGCAAACGGCGGCCGCGCTGGCGCAGCCGCTCGAAGAAATTGCCGCTCGTGCCATTGACGAGCAGGACGTAGGGCTCGGTGCCTTGCGGGAAGTAGTCGAGGACTCCGCGGTCCGCGGCGACACCGAGTTCGAAGAGTGCGTCGTGCAGCCAGACTTGATCTTTTAGCGAGACGAAGGCGCGGCGCTGCTTTGCGTCCACCGTAGTCGATTGCGGATCGAGCGCGTCCAGTCCAAGGTTCGTGTCCTGCGCGCGGTTATAGAGGAAGCTGGCGCGAAGGATGTGCTTCGGTGTCACGTTGTATTGCAGGCGCAGCAGGTTGTCCCCCGCCCACTCTTCAGAAGTGTTGGCGCCGGGGGGCTGCTGTTTGATGACGTCAAAAGTGTGTTGCAGGCTGATCGAATCGGAAAACCAAAACCGCCCGCGTTCGATCGGTCCGGAAAACGTAAATCGCGGATACCAGTTTCCGAGGTGCGTGCCTTCCTGAATGTTGATGCCGGGGATGGGGTTGGTCGTCCCGAACCGCCAGCGGTCGTCTCCCTCGGGAGTCTCGAGGCTTAGAATGCTCGCGCCAGAGTGCGCGTAGGCCGCTCCGATCCGCCCCGTCTGGATCTCCGCCGCTCGGGTTGCATCCACATTGAAGCGCGAGGTTAGCGCTCCGCTGACGGGGTCTCCAATCTCAAATCCATCCAGCAAGTACTGCGTCTCTCCCGACCGCGCTCCAGCCACGTGCAGAACATTCCGATGGTCCTGCACGATCTCCGGCAAGGCGACTAGACTTTGCTGGAGGACATGCGTGCTCGGCACGGGGATGTCGCGGATGTCCCGCGATGTGAGCGTCGAACGCTGGGCCGTATCCTGGGTATCGATTTGATTCGAGGGCGCCGTGACCTGCACCTGTTCGTGCAGCTCCTGCGCGTGGTTCAATGTGAAGGTGACCTCGTTGGGCCCGGCGCGGAGGGTGAGCACTTCGCCCGAGAGGAGAAAGAAGCCCTGCTTGCGAACTTCTACTTTGTAGTCTCCAGCGGAGAGATTGCGGAGGGTGAAGCGCCCTGCGCCATCTGTTTCCGCTCCATACGTTTTTCCGCTGCCGTGTTCAAGCTTTATTTGCGCTGCACCGATCGGGACGCCATTCTCGTCCAACACAACGCCAGTGCAATCGGCCGAATCAGCTGCGCGGCTACCCGCAGGAGAAAGAATGAAAAGAGAAGCAAGGACTGTAGCGAGTAAACGCGTAGACCTCATGCAACACCGCTCTAACTGCCCGGCCTTTCATTAGACTACAATTCATTTGCGCTGGCGAAGAGCATCGCTGGCCGCAACCATAGGTTGGTCATGACTCTGCTGAGCTGAGGATAATTCTTTAGTCTTCAAGTCGAGCCCCCTCTTGGCCTCAATGGACCTCAAAAATGCGAATCAGCGGTGAGGTTGCGCCGCGTCTTCTTGCAGGATGGCATCCAGCGCTTTGATGAATAGATCCGTATCGGCTTCGGTAAACACCAGCGGCGGGCGCAACTTGATGACGTTGTGGTGCGGTCCGTCGGTGCCGGCCAGAATGCCGCAATCGCGCAGGCGATTGACCGCATAGGAGGCTTGCAGCGGAGCAGCCTCGCGCGTTTCACGGTCGAGCACAAGATCGATCCCCAGGAACAGTCCCGAGCCGCGCACATCGCCGATCAATGCGTGCCGCGTCTGTAAAGACTTCAAGCCCTCGATGAGATGCGTGCCGGCGCGCAAGGCATTTTGCTGCAATTTCCCTTCTTCGAGAACATCCAGAACCGCGAGACCCGCTGCGCACGCCACAGGATTGCCCCCAAACGTGCTGAAAAACTCCATCCCGTTGTTGAATGAATTCGCGATCTCCGGCGTCGTGATCACCGCCGCGAGCGGAAAGGCATTACCGATCGGTTTGCCCAGTACGACGATGTCCGGAATGACGCCTTGCGTTTCGAAGCCCCAAAAATGCGTTCCCAGACGCCCGAATCCGACCTGCACTTCGTCGGCGATGCAGACTGCGCCTGCTCCGCGCACGTGGCGGTAAACCTCCGCCAGATAATCCGGTGGAAAAACGATTTGGCCGCCGACGCTGGGCAGCGTTTCCGCGATGTACGCGGCGATGCCACGACCGTCGGCCTGCGTGCGCTCCAGGATCTCGGCAACATAACGCGCATATTTCGCCCCGGCTTGCTTGTCGCCGCGGCGATACGCACCGCGGTAATCATCCGCAAGCGGAGCAACATGCACCCAGGGCTTCTTGCCGCGGCCACCGGGGCCGTCGAATTTGTAGGGGCTGATTTCGATGAGCGTGCTGGTGTGGCCGTGGTAGGCGTGTTCCAGCACGATAATGTCTTCCCGGGCCGTATGCGCGCGCGCCAGCCGCAAAGCCAGCTCATTGGCCTCAGTGCCGGAGTTCACAAAAAAACAAACACGCAACGGGGCGGGGAGCAGCCGTGTCAGCCGCTCGGCATAACGATTGACGTTGTCATGCAGATAGCGCGTGTTGGTGTTGAGCAGCGCGAGCTGCGCCTGCGCCGCCTGGACCACGCGAGGGTGGCTGTGGCCCACGAGCGGCACATTATTATAAACGTCCAGGTACGCTCTCCCCGTGTCGTCATACAAGTACTGCATCCACCCGCGAACGATTTTCAGCGGGCGCTGATAAGAGATGCTGAGATTTTTACCAAGCAAGGCGTGGCGCGCGCCAAGGGTCTCGCTGAGAGCAGGCTCTTTCACCGGAAAGCGATCTGCCGGAATTCCGAGCAGGAGATTTGGGTCCGGTGAGAGACTGGTCCAAACCGAACGCTGCGAATCGCAAGCGACGCCAGGAAAATCGGCGCCAAGATCAAGCAGATCGAGAATGATCTGAAAATGAACGTGTGGCGTCCAGCCGCCGTTCTCCTGTGCTGACCCGACACGCGCGAATTGCCGGCCGAGTGCAACGCGCTGGCCTGCTTCCAGGCTAACGAGCGAATCTTTAGAGAGATGCCCGTAGAGCGTGAAGAATTCCTCGCTGTCGCTGGTTTCATGCCGCAAAATCACAACGGGCCCGTAGTCCAGCGGAGCGACATTGTTCGCGACGATGTGCACCACGCCATCCAGTGGCGCGCTGACCGGCGCGCCTGGCTCCACAAAAAAGTCCAAGCCAAGGTGGACCGTGCGCCGTTCGTCCGTGGGATTGGCACTCAAGCCGAAAAGTGGAGAAGTGTAAAGCAGACGTGGTTCATCGTAACGGCCGACACCAACGGATGCACCGGCGTGCTTCATTTCACGGAATATTTTTTTGGCAAGCGCGGGAATTTCCGCGGCGCGGGGATCGGCGCCAAGAAATGTACTGCCAACACTCAAGTCAAAAACGAGACTCGGGGCTGTTCGCAAATCAACATCCAAAATAGAGGCCGCAGAGCCAGCGCTCGCCTTGAGCCACCGCTTGATGTTTTCACTCTGCGGAACGGCCGGAAGCCCGCACGCCGCACGAAAAGTGTAGTGGGCGAAACGCGGGTGGATTTTTTCGAGCCGCTCCAGGGCCTCCCACGCTGGCGCTTCGCTGACTGTGACGTATGAATCATCCGGCTTAAGGGTCTTGCGGTGCGCGGAATTAGCGACGCTGACGGCCAGCCGCGCGCCGATCAAAGCATAAAGAACGGACAACTCCAGCTCATCGAGCGGAAATGCGCCGTGATATCCCGCGACGATCGCAGTTGCTGCTTGCAGTGGGTCATGTTTTCCAAGAATGCCGTAAGCGGCGGCAATCGCCGGCTCCGACGCAGTGAGCCCGCGGTGCATGTCGCCAAAGTCAATCACGCCCACGACCCTTCGCGGCTGAGGCCAGGGATCACTGACCAGCACGTTGTAGTTGTTCGCATCGCCGTAGATCACGCTGCACCGCAGGCGCGGCAAGTTAGGAACAACTTCCGCTTCATAGAGCGCCAGAAATTTGTCGGCCAGCGCGCACCGCTTCGAGTCCGCGATATACTTGATGTAATTCTTGATCCAAACGGCGCGCGAAGAATCCCATTTCAGTTCGCGATGCGCAGCGGCGTGCACAAATGATTGCAGCGCCGCGTCCATCTCGCCGAGAAACCGGCCGAGATCGCCGAGAAGTTCAGGCGTCTGAGGGCGGACTTCGGCGAGAACCTTTCCATGCACAAAAGTGAGCAGCCAGACGAGACGCGTCGAGCCGTCCGCTGCGGCGATCGCAGTAAATAGTTCACCGCCGCGATTCGGTGTGACGCGAGGCAAAGGCAATTGAGGCGCGCGCTGCGCCAGATGCCGCAGCGCCTGACACTGCAGATCAATGAAGGAAGGCTCCCTCGCCGGATGCATCACCTTGAGGACGAAGGCATCTCCGTTAACCGCAGTCAGTTGGAAGTTGTCATCGTATTCGCCCGGCAGCGCCCGCGCGGTGGCCTCAAGGCCATAGAGTGTGCGCGCCAAACCAACGGCTTCTGCTTCGGTCACTGGTTGAGCTACGCGGGCCTCCAGCAGCATGCGTCTAATCTTACTAAACATCCCGCCAGGATGTTTGTTCTGCCAGCTCTGAGCTTCTCGGGGCGCTTCGCGGGGAGCGCGCGCAGCATGCTTTCTGTGTCCCGGATGTTTCTGCGGGACGTGTTGCGAATTCTGCATTCCGGACGGTTCTACGGGGCGAAGGATTTCTCTTTCTCCGGCTTTCCAATATTTCAACACATTCGGCCGCTCCGAACTCGCCGAAGGCTCCACTGCAACCGCGGCCTGCCCCGAAGAAAAATCCACTCTGCTATACTTGTGCATCAACGAGAGAAGACGCAACGTGACGAAACTTCGCATCTCCATCGTTCAATACCTGAACACCGCGCCCCTCGTCTGGGGCTTCACCAACGGCCCGCTGCGCGGCAAGTATGATTTGTCGTTCACCGTGCCCTCGCAGTGCGCCGAACAGTTGCGCACTGGCAACGCAGATGTCGCGATTATCCCGGCCATCGAATATCAGCGCATCGATGATTTGGTGATCCTGCCGGACATGGCCATTGCGTCGAAGAGGCAGGTGCGAAGCCTGCTGATCATTGCGAAGATACCCATCGAACAGGCGAAGAGCTTCGCGCTGGATCGCAGTTCGCGCAGCACGCAGACGCTGACGCGCATCCTCTGTGCGGAAAAATGGCAGATCGCGCCGCAGTTCTTTGAAGCGCCTCCGGACTTGGGCGCTATGTTGCAGCAAGCTGACGCGGCGCTCCTGATTGGTGATCCGGCTTTGCGAATTGCTTTGGGAATTGAGAAGGATAGCTGGCCCGGCACCGAAGGCCGAACGGTGTGCCAGGCGGCCACTCTCGGAATTGCTGGTCCGGAATTTCTCTACGTCTATGACGTGGTCGGCGAATGGCGGAGTCTGACGGGATTGCCTGCGGTCCTGGCAGTCTGGGCCGCTAGGCAAGACATTGCTACTCCTGATGTGGCCGCGGATTTCCTCGCCTCCCGGGATTTCGGTTTATCGCACATGCCGGAAATCAGCTTCGACGCCGCACCTAAGTTAGAATTGCCGCAGCCGGCGCTCGAGTCGTATCTGCGGCACAATATTGACTTCTCCCTCGACGTGGAAAATCGCCGCGGCTTGGAATTGTATTTCGCACATGCCGCGAAACTCGGCTTGATCCCGCGAGCCAAGCCGCTCGAATGGGCCGCAACGAAAGCGGAGGCTGTGAAGTTGTAGGGCCCGCCCGCCGCAGGCGGGCGGGCCGAAGAGGCCTCATCGTAAATTCGAGTTCACAATATGCTTTGGTTACAATTGATTCGAGAACGCGCTAAGGAATCATCGTGACACTGACGAAACAACAAGCTCTGGACCTGCTCGAATCCGATGACCTCGTGGGCATCGGCATGGCCGCGCACCAGGTACGCCTGAAGAAAAACGATCCCCGCGTCGTTACCTACCAGATCGACCGCAACATCAACTACACAAATTTTTGCACTGAGTATTGCTCCTTCTGTGCGTTTTACCGGCCGCTCGGCGCCAAGGACGGCTACATTTTGTCTTTCGAGGAGATCTACAAGAAAATTGACGAAATGCTGGAACTCGGCGGCACTGGAATTTTACTCCAGGGCGGGCTGCACCCAGACTTGCAGATCGGCTATTACGAAAACCTACTCCGCTCCCTGAAGGCGCGCTATCCGCAAGTGCATTTGCATTGTTTTTCGGCGCCTGAAATCCTGTGCATCGCGGAAGTCAGCGAAATCAGCATCCGCGAAACAATTCAGCGCCTGATGGACGCGGGGCTGCAATCCATTCCGGGCGGAGGCGCGGAAATTCTCGACGATGAAGTCCGCGCCAAGATCGCGCGGTTGAAGTGCACCAGCGACGACTGGGAAGAAATGCACCGCGTGGCCCACTCGCTGGGACTGCGCACCACCGCCACCATGATGTTCGGCTGCGGCGAGGAGTTGCGCCATCGCGTCAACCATCTCGAAAGACTGCGGCGGATTCAGGAAGATACCGGCGGGTTTACGGCGTTCATTCCGTGGATGTTTGCTGCCGAGAATACCGCGCTCGGAAAAAAAGTGCAGGAAACTACCGCGGTCGATTATCTGAAAACGCTGGCGGTAAGCCGGCTCTACCTCGACAACATCGACCACATCCAGTCAAGCTGGCTCACGCCCGGAATCAAAGTCTGCCAGGTCGGTTTGCAATTCGGCGCCGACGACGTCGGCAGCATCCTCATCGAAGAAAACGTTGTCTTCGCCGCCGGCGTCAAGAATCGCACCAACGAAAGCGAACTCCGCCGCGTCATCTCCGACGCCGGCTTCATCCCTGCCCAGCGCGACACGCTGTATCGCAGTTATGCGCTGAAATAACTTCAGTCGCTGCGAAGGTGTCCACAGCTGTAAGGCAACCGTCACGGCTTTGGGCGCAAGTGGATCGAAACATCCACGACCATGCCGTCGGGCAACTCGACATCTTCCAACAGATAGAGCACTCCGCCGCGGAATCGCGCCTGGATCTTCCGAGGTTCGGGTTTGGAGCTTGACGGTTCAGGTTTGGAGCGGGGCGGTTCGGTTATCTTTGCTGGGGGCGAGCCGGGACCCTTCCCTTCCGTTTCATCGAGCGCTTCGTTGGCGAGGGCGTCGGCTTCGCGGTTCTGCTCGCGGTAGACGTGCTCGATGCGTAAGGAATCGAACGCTTGCGACATTTTCTTGGCGCGCTCGAATAGCGGACGAAGTTCCTCGCTCTTCACTTTGTATTGCCCGCGCATCTGCTTGACCAGCAGCTCGGAATCGCTTTCGATGCGAATCGCGCGCACGCCGTGCGATTGCGCGAAGTCCATCGCCGCAATCAGGCCGTAGTATTCGGCGACGTTATTGGTCATGCGGCCGATGTATTTCTTCAGCTTGGCGACAATTTCGCCGCGTCCATCGCGGATAACTACGCCATAAGAAGCCGGACCGGGGTTGCCGCGCGAGCCGCCGTCAATGTTCGCGCGATACGCCGCCGCAGCCGGCTTGGGCTCGGCGTGAGCATCGCCGAAGAGGCCTTTTCGAAGGGGAGTTGGCGGGCGGCGCGGCATCAGGAATTTGTCGAGGCCGCCGAGGATGTGTTTGTAGAACCAGCGGCAGAATTCGCGATCGGAATTGGCTCCAGCGTGTATAGGATGAGGCCGCAACTCTCGCAGCGGAACACCTCCTCGTTGGTTTCCGTGCGCAGTTCCTGAAGAATATGCGGCAGGACGCGCATGCCGCACCCGCGGCATTGTCCGTCGCGGGCTTCGGCCATGGCCGTGCCGTTGTGGCGCTTGGCGATGCGCGCGTAAAGCTCGCGCAATTCTTCCGGCACCGGAGCGATGATCCGTTCGCGCTCGGCGGTAGCGGCTTCGAGCTGTTTCTTCCTCTCCGCACCTTGTGCCTGAATTTCTTTTCGTTCCGCAGCGGCGGCCTGCTCGGCTTCCTTCAGTCTCGACTCCGCGATCCTCACGCGGCGTTCGGCTTCTTCCGCGGCCATCATCACTTCAAGCTGGCGGTCATCCGCTTTGGCCAGTTCGGCCTCGGCGTTCGCGATTTCATGTTGGAGTGCTTTGTATGCCTCGTTAGTTTTTACCGCGCCGCTCTGATCGCGGTATTTGCGCGCGCGGTCTTTCCACTGCTGCCCGTCGAACTCGAACTTCTTGCGTTCCGTCACGACCTGGGCGTGGGCCTCTTTCGCGGAGGCCACGCCGACGCGGGCCCCGCCGAGTTTGGTTTCCGCTTCGCGGATACGCTTGGGAAATTCTTCCAGTTCCGCGCGCAGCACGGCAATCTGGCGGTCAACGCGCTGCAGCTCAACCAAGTGCGGAATGGCGGGATGCATGGGTAGGCAATTCTAGCACAGGGGCATGGCCGGCTTTGCGGGAACCGCGGCGGCGGATAGAATGCCTGCGTTTTCCACGCAAGACACCGGGAGTCGCTCGTTCTAAGGAGGGGTGGACATGCCGCACGTGCAAATTACCTGGGTGGAGGGTCGGACGCCTGAGCAAAAACGGAAAATTGCGGAGCGCGTCACGGCCGTGCTGATCGAGGACGGCAGGGCCAAACGCGAAAATATTCACGTGTCGTTTCACGATCTTTCGCCGGCGAATTACGCCGAAGCCGGCGTGCTCGTCGTGGACCAGAAACGCTCGCTGTGAACAATTTCGGGACGAGACAAATCAAAGCGGGCTGCCTCTCCGACGAATTGCGGCACAGCCCGCCCCGATCCAGTGCAAGCCGGTTTAGCTCGACGCTCGGGCATCGCGGCGGATGAACGACCAATCGAGAAAATAACCGATGCCGACCGCGAGAGGAATGATGCCGAGCGCGGCAACCGTCCAGATGTCACGATCCGCCTGGATGCTTGCAATCAATCCGAAAGTAGCGATGTAGCCGAGCGCGCCGCTGACCAGCAGGATCCCGGAGCGGCGGGAACGCGCCGCCTGATTCAATTCAGGCTCCATCGGAATGTCGACTCCGCGGGCAATCGCCGCGAGCCGCTCTTCGCTGCGCAACTTGCGAACCCGGTAATAGGTATACAGCGCGCCGAGGGGGACTCCCATCCCCAGAATCACGGCCACCAATCCAATCAATTCTCCGCCCATGATGTGCTCCTTCTCTCTCTTTTAGGCGCCAGTAAGGCGCGTTTTATTAGGGGAAC
>WNFB01006016.1_pt1 | contig 10878 bp, 10 predicted proteins | sample 5400501 | NCBI WGS metagenome assembly WNFB01 (sample SAMN13153341, study PRJNA577476) | soil metagenome | isolation source: 200 cm saprolite under Douglas fir tree site 2 hole 1 | place: USA:California | collected 2015-04-18 | reverse complement strand
CCGTCATGCGCATCGACCATTTCGGCGCGCTCACGCCCGCGCGCGTCACGCAGCTCTTCACGTTCCAGGGTCTGGCGCGCGAAGAGGTCGAAGAGGCGCGCGCCGGTGACATCGTCGCGGTCGCGGGCGTCGGGGATGTTGGCATCGGCGATACGATCGCGGACGCCGCGGACCCGCGGCCGCTACCGCCGATCCGCGTCGAAGAGCCGACGCTGCGGATGACCTTCGCCGTGAACACCAGTCCCTTCGCGGGCCGCGAGGGCACGCACGTCACCAGCCGCAAGCTGCGCGAGCGCCTCTACGCCGAGCTGGAGCGCGACGTTGCGCTCCGCGTGGCCGACACCGAGAGCCCGGACACGCTTGTCGTGAGCGGTCGCGGCGAGCTGCATCTCGCGATCCTCATCGAGACGCTGCGGCGCGAGGGCTATGAGTTCCAGGTGTCGCGACCGGAGGTCATCTACAAGCAGGAGAGTGGCGAGCAGCTCGAGCCCTACGAGCAGCTCGAGGTCGAGGTCGCGCAGGACGTGCTCGGTCAGGTCGTGGAGCTTGCCGGCCGGCGGCGCGGAGCTCTCGTGGAGATGAAATACCGCGAAGACGGCAGCGCGCACTGCGTCTATAAGATCCCGACGCGCGGGCTGCTCGGATTCCGTCAGGCCTTCCTCACGAACACGCGCGGGAAGGGCGTGATGAACACGCTCTTCGCGGGGTATGGGCCCTACGCCGGTGCGATCGAGTCCCGCGACCTCGGGTCGCTCATCGCCTTCGAAGCGGGCACGACGACGACGTTCGGCCTCAACCAGGCCCAGGAGCGCGGCCAGCTGTTCATCGGCCCGGGCGTCGAGGTGTACGAGGGCATGGTCGTCGGCGAGCACATCCGCGACCGCGATCTCGAAGTGAACGTGGTGCGCAAGAAGCACCTCACGAACATGCGCAGCAGTAACTCGGACATCGCCGCGAAGCTCGACGGCATGCGTGAGCTCTCGCTCGACGACGCGGTCGAGTTCCTGGCCGATGACGAGCTCCTCGAGGTCACGCCCGCCGCCTATCGCATCCGCAAGCGCATGCTGGCGAAGCAAGACCGCGACCGTCTCGCGGGCCAACGGAAGAAAGCTGCCGCCGCCGTCTGAACGGCGGTCAGGCTCTAGGATTTCGCCCGGATGAAGACCCCTCGCGACGACGCCGCGCTGCTCGCAGAGGTCGAGCCGACGGTCGCGCGCCTCCTTGATCGGCATATCGGTGTGGCGAAGGAGTGGTTCCCGCACGACTACATCCCGTACAGCCTGGGGCGCGATTACGACAAGCAGCCCTGGACGCCGGACCAACCGCGGCTCACGGGTGTCGCGCAGACGGCCTTCGAAGTGAACCTGCTGACCGAAGACAACTTGCCCGCGTACCACCGGCTCATCCACAAGATCTTCAGCAAGGGCGACGGCGCGTGGAAGAACTGGGTCAACCGCTGGACCGCCGAAGAGGGGCGGCATGCGATCGTCATCCGCGACTACCTGGTGGTCACGCGCAACATCGACCCGGTCGCGCTCGAGCGTGGCCGGATGCAGAACGTGATGGCCGGCTACGACCACGACGCGGACGTCTTGCAAGGTCTCGCGTACACCTCGTTCCAGGAGCTCGCGACGCGGGTGTCGCACCAGAACACCGGCCGCTACTCGGAGGACCCGGTCGCGGACAAGATCATGACGCGCGTCGCTTCGGACGAGAACCTGCACATGGTCTTCTACCGCGATGCGCTTGCCGCGATGCTCGAGATCGCCCCGAGCGAGGTCATCAGGGCGATCACGCGCGAGGTGCTCACGTTCGAGATGCCCGGCAGCGCCATCGCCGGCTTCACGCGCAAAGCGGCGCGTATGGCCGATGCCGGGATCTACGACCTGCGCATCCATCACGACGACATCCTGTGGCCGCTGCTGCGTTTCTGGCGGATCTTCGAGCGGACCGGGCTCGACGCCCAGGCGGAGCACGACCGCGAGCGGCTCCACCGGTTCCTCGACAAGCTCGATGCATCGGCGCGCAAGTACGAGGAGCGGCGCGCGGCGCGTCGCGATCGCGAGAGCAGCGCGGCCAAATAATTCCGGCGAGCCATTGCGCTAGCCTCGCGGGTCCGTGACCTCTTCCACTCACGACGCACCAAGCTACGGGCGACTGTTCGCCATCGCGGGCTTCCCGCGTCTGGTCGCGAGCATGATGCTCGCGCGCACCGCAGGCCAGATGGTCTCGCTGGTGCTCGTCTTGTTCGCGTTGCAGCGCTACGGCTCCGCGGAGATCGCCGGCGCGGTCACCTTCCTGTCGATCTTCCCGGGACTCGTCGGCAGCCCCATCGCCGGCGCGCTGCTCGATCGCCACGGCCGCACTCGCCTGATGGTCCTCGATTACGTGATCGCAGGATGCTCGCTCGCGCTCATCGCGGGGCTCGCCGTGGCGAACACCCTGCCGGTGCCCCTCTTGCTCGCGATCGTGACCGTCACCTCGCTCACGCAGCCGCTGTCGAACACCGGCGTGCGCACGCTCTTTCCTCTGATCGTCCCCCAGCACCTCTGGGAGCGCGCGAACGCGATCGACAGCAACGGTTACGTCGTTGCCAGCATCGTCGGGCCGGCGCTGGCCGGCGCGCTCGTCGCGGGATTCGGAGCGCCGGCGGCGCTGGCTTTCACCGCCGTTCTGTTCGCCGCCGCGGCCCTCGTCGCGCTCGGCATGCGAGACCCGGAGACGAAAGGCGAGACCGGCCGGCTTCTTCCGGACGCGTGGCGAGGGCTCCAGTACGTGGTCCGCAATCGCTCGCTGCGCGCGCTGGCGGTGTCGGTGAGCACCAGCAACCTCGGGTGGGGCATGTTCTTCCTCGCGCTGCCGGTGCTCGTGCTTCAGCGATTCGGCGGCGGCGCGGAGTTCGTTGGGGTGCTCTTCGCGCTGTTGGGGATATCGGGCTCGGTCGCGGTCCTGCTCATGGGACGCGTGTCCACGCGTGGCCGCGAACGCCACTGGCTCGCCACCGCGATGCTCAGCCAGGCGGCAGCGATCGGGCTCGTCCTGCTGTTCCCGGAGCCCTTGGTCGTCGCGGTCACGATGCTCGCGCTCGGCATCGCGACCGGTCCGTTCGACATCGTGCTGTTCACGTTGCGTCAAAGACGCACGGATCCCGCGTGGCTCGGGCGCGCGTTCGCGGTCTCGATGGCGCTGAACTTCGTGGGGTTCCCGGTGGGGTCGGCGATCGGAGGCGCAGTCGTTTCGTTCTCGATCGAGCTCGTGTTGCTCCTGGCCGTGGCGTGCGACGTGCTCGCCGCTGCCTTCGCGTTCTTCGGCATTCCCGACGAGGACGAGCTAGCGTGAGGGCGTGATCGCGCTCGCGCCGTTCGGCAGCACCGGTCATCGCAGCACACGCACCCTCTTTGGCGCCGCCGCGCTCTCGCGCGTGACGCAGGAGGTGGCGGACGGCGTGCTCGAGCTCCTGCAGCGGTACGGCGTGAACCACATCGACACCGCGGCCAGCTACGGCGACGCCGAGCTGCGCGTCGCGCCGTGGCTCGCGGGCGCCGGGCGCGATCGTTTCTTCGTCGCGACGAAGACCGGCAAGCGGACGTACGCCGAGGCCCGCGACGAGATCCGCCTGTCGCTTCGGCGGCTGGGCACCGGCCACGTCGATCTCATCCAGCTCCACAACCTCGTGGACCAGGCGGAGTGGGAGACCGCGTTCGCTCCCGACGGCGCGCTTCGCGCGGCGGTCGAGGCGCGCGAGGCGGGTCTCGTGCGCTTCATCGGTGTGACCGGTCACGGTCTGCAGGCGCCCGTGCAGCACCGCCGGAGCCTGGAACGTTTCCCCTTCGACTCGGTGCTGTTCCCGTACAACTATGTGCAGCTGCAGGACCCGACCTACACGCGCGACACCTTTGCCTTGATGGCTCTCTGCGAGGCGCGCGGCGTCGCGATGCAGACGATCAAGGCGATCACCCTCGGCCCGTGGCATGGGGAACGTCCGGCAACACCGACGACGTGGTACGAGCCGCTGCGCGAGGAGCGCGACATCGAGCTCGCCGTCCGCTGGGTGCTGAGCGATCCCCGCGTGTTCCTGAACACGGTCGGTGACGTGGGAATCCTGCCGCTGGTCCTCGATGCGGCGTCACGCGGTGGCGAGCGCCCGTCGGACGCGGAGATGGACGAGCTGGTGCGCCGCCGCGAGATGAGTCCTTTCTTCGTGTCCTAGCCTCGCGACGCGTCCACGATCGCAACGACGCGGTCGAGGCCGCGCGGCTTCTCCGCGGCCCCGTCCGGCGGTAGCAGGTGAAAGCGCAGTCCGGCTTGCAGGGCGCCGGCGTCGGCGACGGGATGGTCGCCGACCATGAGCGTCTCGCTCGGCTGCGTGCCGAGCGCCTCGCACGCCCTGAGAAAGATCGCGGGATCGGGCTTCTCGGCGCCGACCTCGAACGAATGAGTGAACGCGTCGACGAGATCGGCCAGGCCGTGCGCGCTGAAGATGGGCCGTAGGTCGCGCGGCACGTTGCTCACGATCCCGATCTTGACGCCGCGCGAGCGCAGCGCTCGCAGCGTCGGAGCGGTGTCCGGATAGGGGATCCACGCGCGTGGATCCATCACGCGCTCGTACAGGGTGCTCGCGATACCGGGCACCGCGGTGTCCGCGCGCTCGAAGAGCGCGGTCCAGACCTCGCGGTGCGCAGCCATTGATAGGTCGCGCCCTTTCGCGAGCTCCGCCGGAGTCTTGCCCATCTCCCAAAGCTCGTCCCAGAGCGCGCGTGCCTGCGTTGGATCGATGCGCACTCCGCGCTCCGCGGCCGCAGCCACGATGACGCTCGCCGCATCGGGTGGTGAGAACAGCGTGTCGCCCCAGTCGAAGAGCACGCCGCGGACGGCAGTCACGGGCGCGATTCTGACGGAGTGGCGCGTTCCATCGCAGAATGCGCGGCGTGCGTGTCGCGATCCTCGGTGTCGGCCGTCTTGGCGCGTTCCACGCGAAGGTCCTCAGCGAGACGAAGGACGTGGACGAGCTGCGCGTGTACGACGCGGACGGCGCTCGCGCGAAGGAGGTCGCCACGACGCTCCGCGTTCGCGCCGCGGGGACGATCGACGAGGCGCTCGCGGGGGTCGACACCGCGGTCATCGTGACGCCGACCGATACGCACGCGCCGCTCATCAAGCGCTGCCTCGACGCACGCATCGCGACGTTCTGCGAGAAGCCGGTCGCGATCGGGATCCCCGAGACGCGCGATGTCGTCGCGCACGTGGAGCGAACGAAGGGGCGGCTGCAGATCGGCTTTCAGCGCCGTTTCGACGGCGGGTACCGGCGGGCACGCGATGAGATCCGCGCCGGAAAGATCGGTGAGGTGTTCTCGTTCGTCATGGTCAGCTGCGACCGGCTGCCGCCGCCCGACGCCTATATCGCGACTTCGGGTGGAGAGTTCAAGGACCAGCTCATCCACGACTTCGACATCACCCGGTGGCTCTTCGGGCAGGAAGCGGTCGAGGTCACGGCGACCGGCTCGACGCTCGGCGTTCCGCAGTACGAGGCGATGGGCGACGTCGGCACCTCGGCCGTCCTCCTGCGGCTCTCCGGCGGATCGCTTGGACTCGTCACGGGGCTGCGCCACAACGAGGCGGGGTACGACATCCACGTCGAGATCCACGGCGCGAAGGACACGCTCGCGATCGGCATCGATCCGCGAACGCCGTGGCGCTCGGTCGAGGCTGACGCGCCGCGGCTGGCGGGTCCGCCCTACCCGACGTTCTTCGTCCGCTTCGACGGCGCGTACCGCGCCGAGCTCGCGCACTTCCTGCGCTTCGCCCGCGGCGACGCCGAGAATGCGTGCACCGCGGCGGACGGGCTGGAGGCGCTGCGCATCGCCGAGGCCGCGAGCCGTTCCTATCGCGAGCGGCGGACCGTGAAGCTCTCCGAGATCACGTGACCGTTCGAGTCACCTTCATCGGGAGCGGGAACGCCTTCGCGGACGGGGGCCGCTCGCATGCCTGCATCCACGTGAGCGCGCCGGGCGTCTCCTTGCTGCTCGACTGCGGTGGTTCGGCGTTGCCCGCGATCAAGCGCGAGATCGATCCGGAGGCCATCGACGCGATCGCGATCAGCCATCTGCACGGCGACCACTTCGGCGGCATCCCGTACCTCGTCGTCGAGCAGCACTTCGCCGGACGGACCGCGCCGCTCGCCATCGGTGGTCCGCGCGCGCTCGCCCAGCGGCTTCGCGCCGCCGAGTCCGCCCTCTACCCCGATTTCTTCCGCAGGACGAAGGTCGCATTCAAGGTCCAGGAGACGGTGCTCGGCGCGAGCGAGACCGAGCTCGGGGGCGCGCTCGTGAGCGCGCTACCGGTGAAGCACGTGGCCGAGTCCGATCCGCACGGTCTGCGCGTGCGCGTGGGCGACAAGCTCGTCGCGTACTCGGGCGACGCGACGTGGAGCGACGAGCTGGCTCGCGTCGCGAAAGGTGCCGACCTCTTCATCTGCGACGCGTCGTTCTTCGACACCGACGACCCGTCGCACATCTCGTATCGCACGCTCATGTCGCACCGGGCGGAGCTCGATTGCAAACGGATCGTCCTCACGCACCTCGGCGCGGAAACGCTGGCCCGCATCGGTGAGCTCGAGCTCGAACACGCGGTGGATGGGAGCACGGTCGAGGTCTAGCGCGCAGGTCCCATCGGCGTCGTCGAGCGTTCAGCGTCCGGTCAGCGTGTGGTCAGCGACACCGTGTATTTAGGTCACCTACCCCGTACGAGCCGATTTATCCACGTAACTGGCCTTCATGGCGCCGCCGTTAATGGCACGAGACCAGCAGGTCGGCGGTCGCTCGCGTGAAAGGAGAGCAGCGAGCCACGTTCCGGCCACGGTCGCTACGGCGGGGGAAGGGGCGGGAGGTTGTCATGCGTCAATGGAAACTGTGCACCGCCCTCGCACTTTTCTTCTCGATCATCGTCCTCACGGTCACGACGACCCCCGCGTCCGCGAACTCGTTCCTCATCCGTACGCTCGACGGCCGCGGGAACAATTTGCTCCACTCCGATTGGGGACGCGCGGACACGCCCTACCTGCGTGTCGCGGCCGCGAACTACGCCGACGGCGTCGGCGGCATCGTCGGCGGTCCATCGGCGCGATACGTGAGCAACCGCGTCTTCAACGACATCGGCCAGAACATCTTCTCCGAGAACGCCCTGACCCAGTGGGCATAGGTGTGGGGCCAGTTCATGGACCACGACTTCGGTCTTCGCGATGAAACGCCGGGCGCAAGCGCGCCACTCGCCTTCAACGCGAACGATCCGCTCGAGACGTTCACGAATGACTTCGCGCAGATGTCGTTCGCACGCACGCCCGCGGCCTCCGGGACGGGAACCGCGACGGCACGCCAGCACGTCAACACGCTCAGCAGCTTCATCGATGGCTCTGGTGTCTACGGCGTCACGCCGGCGCGCCTCGAGTGGCTCCGCGTCGGCCCGTTCGACAACGACCTGAGCAACAACGGCGCGCGCCTGATGCTCACGCCGGATGGTTATCTGCCGCTCGTCACCGCGCGCGGCGACGCAGCAACGGCGCCCGCCATGGACCTCATGGGCCCGCTCGTTCGGGAGGCCGACCAAAGCCGTTGTCGCGGGTGACGTCCGCGCCAACGAGAACATCGCGCTCACGGCACTGCACAAGCTCTTCGCTCGCGAACACAACCGCATCGTCGCCGCGCTTCCCGCATTCCTGTCGGCGGAGGAGAAGTTCCAGATCGCTCGGCGCGTCGTCGGCGCGGAGCTCGAGTACATCACGTACACGCAGTTCCTTCCGGCGGTCGGAGTCCGCCTGAGCCCGTACACGGGTTACGAACCCACCGTGAACCCGGGTCTGTCGAACGAATTCGCGGTGGTCGGCTACCGCGCGCACAGCATGATCCACGGAGAGTTCGATGTGGCCGCGGCCGCCGGGACGTACACGAGCGCACAGCTCGCCGCGTTCACGGCACGCGGCATCGCGGTCACGCAGACGGCCGACCAGATCCTCTTGAACGTCCCGCTGAACGCGGCGTTCGGGGCGCCCGACCTACTGCGGCAGCTCGGCCTCGGCACCACGCTCGAAAGCTTGGGCGAGCGTCAATACAAGAACGACGAGCAGATGGACAACGCGCTGCGCAGCGTCCTCTTCCAGGTCCCGAAGCCCGGGACCCCCGACCCGGCCGTGTGTGGCGAACCGGTCGACCATCCCGAGTGCTTCAAGGGTGTCACGGACCTCGGCGCGATTGACATCGCTCGCGGCCGCAACCACGGCATGCCGACATACAACGATCTGCGGCGTGCGTACGGCCTCGCTCCCAAGACGTCCTTCATCGACATCACCGGTGAGGCCACGCAGCGTTTTCCCATGACCCGCTGATCAACGCAAGCGATCCGATCAACGATCCCAACATCCTCGACTTCGTCCGCCTCCTCGACGACAACGGGAACGTCATCGCCTTCGGCAGTCCCGACGCGAGCGAAAGCGCGGTCGTCGGCATCCGCCGCACCACCCTGGCGGCGCGTCTGGGGGCCATCTACAGGAATGTCGACACGCTCGACGCGTTCGTTGGCATGGTGGCCGAGCGACACGTGCGTGGCACGGAGTTCGGAGAGCTCCAGCTCGCGATGTGGAAGAAGCAGTTCGAGGCGCTCCGCGACGGTGACCGCTTCTTCTACCGGAACGACCCGGTCCTCCGCGTCATCCACCTTGGTTTCGGCATCGATTACCGACACACGCTCTCTGAAATCCTCAAGCTCAACACCGGCGTCACGCTCCCGGCGAACGTGTTCAAGTTCGCCGGCGGCTGAGCGCGCTACGGAGGGGGCGCGCGGTGCGCACCCTCCCCCGTACGTTCGGCACGATCACTCCGCGATGAGGTGGATACGCTCGGGCTTCACCGCGACGGTCACCGGTCCATCGAAGTCGGCGGCCGCGCCCGGATCGGGCTGATCCACGATCCACTCGCGTCCGTCGACCATGACCCAGTAGCGCATGAGGTCGCCGAGGAACGCGCGCCGCGCGACGACGCCAGGCAGGCGCACGCCGTCCGCATCAGCCGACGGCGGTCGAAGGGCGAGCGCCTCGGGCCGCACGCAGAGGCGCACCTCACTGCCTGCGCTGAGCGCGAGACCTGACGGTCTGCGGACCGTCACGGCTCGCTCGCCGAACGCCACGACCACGTCATCGCCACGCACCTCGCGCACCATCCCTGGTACGAGGTTCACCGCGCCGACGAAATCGGCGAGGAACGAGGTACGTGGGTGGTAATAGATCTCCCACGGCGTGCCGGCCTGCTCGACCTTCCCGGCATTCATGACCGCGATCCAGTCCGACAGCGACAGCGCCTCGTCCTGATCGTGCGTGACGTACACGAAGGTCATGCCGAGCCGCTGCTGCAGCGCCCGCAGCTCCCAGCGCAGCTGCACGCGGAGCTTCGCGTCGAGGTTCGACAGGGGCTCGTCGAGCAGCAGGATCTGCGGCTTCAGGACGAGCGCTCGTCCGACCGCGACGCGCTGCTGCTGCCCGCCGGACAGCTGATTCGGCCAGCGGTCTCCAAGCGCACCAAGTCCCACGAACTGGAGGGTCTCGTCGACGCGGCGCGTGCGCTCGCTCTTCGACACGCCGCCGAGGCTCAGCCCGTACCCGACGTTGGCGCGGACGGTCATGTGGGGAAAGAGCGCGTAGTCCTGGAACACCATCGCGGTACCGCGGCGGTGCGCCGGCAGATCGTTGATGCGGCGGCCGTCCAGGAGGATGTCGCCCTGATCGGGGTCGTAGAAGCCCGCGATCATGCGGAGCGTCGTCGTCTTCCCGCAGCCCGACGGGCCGAGAAGTGTCGCGAACGAACCTCGCGGCACGTCGAAGGAGATGTCGTTCACCGCGGGCGTCTCGCCGAACCGCTTCGTGACGTGATCGAGCCGGAGGTGGATGTCGCCCGTGACCGCCGTCGGTGCGTTTGGCTCAGCCACGCGCGGCTCCCAGCGCGACCCGTCCACGCGCGAGGATCGCCATAACGCTGAGAGCGACGATCGCGAGGCCGATGTCGATCACCGTGAAGGCGGTCGCGCCGCCCCAGTCGAGATCGTTCACCAGCTGGAAGATTCGGATCGTCGCGACGGTCGTGCCCGGCGTGAAGAGGAAGATCACCACCGAAAGCGTCGTCACCGCGCGCACGAAGGTGGTGACGAAGCCGACGCGCAGCGAACCACCGAGCATCGGGAGCAGCACGTCGCGGAAGCCGCGCAGGCTCGACGCGCCAAGACTCGTGGCCGCTTCGTCCATCGTGCGATCGATCTGCCGCAGGCCGGCGACCGCGGCCTGGTACCCGACCGGGATGTTCCAGAAGATCATCGAGATGACGATGAGCACGCCGCGGTTGAGCCAGTCCAGCCACTGCTCGTTGAAGGCGGTGGCGTAACCGATCCCGAAGAACAGACCGGGTACCGCGGCGGGCATGATCAGCAGGAAGTCCAGGATCCGGCGCCCGGACCAGACTCCCCGCTGCACCAACCACGCGGCGAGCAGCGCGAAGACCGACGAGAACGCCGCGGCGGAGAGGCCGTATACGAGCGTGTTGCGGAGCGCGACCCCGTTCACACCGGAGAAGACGTACTCGAAGTGGCTCGTCGTGAACGCGGTGTTGACGGGGAACGTGAGCGTGAACGCGCTGACGACGAGCGACCCATAGACCAGGAGGATCATCGCGCACAGCACGCCACAGACAGCGAAGCAGGCCCACGAGAGCCACGCGGGCACCGGGGGACGCGGCATCGACGACGCGCGCCCGCTCACGGTCACGAACGACTGTCCACCGTCGAGGCGGATCTTCGCCAGGTACAGGACGAGCGCCAGCGAAAGCAGGATCGTGCTGACCGCCG
>WNFB01006331.1_pt1 | contig 10884 bp, 9 predicted proteins | sample 5400501 | NCBI WGS metagenome assembly WNFB01 (sample SAMN13153341, study PRJNA577476) | soil metagenome | isolation source: 200 cm saprolite under Douglas fir tree site 2 hole 1 | place: USA:California | collected 2015-04-18 | reverse complement strand
AGACGTTGAAGGTGATTGGCGAGAAAGGCGTGCGCATTACTCCGGACGTGATGGCGACTGGCGGCTCAGGCGACGGTGGCGGCGGCATTGGAACCCTGTTGCTGTTGAACCTGTTCCGCGACCGTTTGAATCTGCCGGGGGCAAATGGCGAGAAGGCTCCCGGCAAGTAATTCAATTGTGACCGCGAGCAGTTAAGAACGAATTAGCCGCAGATGCACGCGGATAAACGCGGATTAGAAAACTAAGAGTCTGAGTTTAGCTAGCCCAAAGTAATTCTTCGCGCGCATCACGTCGCGTTCGATCTGCGCCTTCAACTCATCGACTGACCCAAACTTCTGCTCGTCACGCAAGCGATGCAGGAAGCGCACGCGCACGACGTCGCCGTACAGATCGCCGGAGTAGTTCATCACGAAAGTCTCCACGGATGTCGCAGCCGCGCTTTCAAAGGTTGGGCGCGTACCAACGTTCGTCACGCTGCGCCGCCACTGCCCTTCTATAAGCGCCGAGGTAACGTAAACGCCATTGCGAGGAATCACGCGATTCTGTGGATGAAGATTCGCGGTCGGGAAACCCAGGGTCGCGCCGCGTTCGGCGCCGCGCACGACGCGACCTTCGACTCCATAGGGCCGGCCCAGCATCCGCCGGGCAAGGTTCACGCGCCCGTGCTGCAACAGTTCGCGAATCCGGCTTGAGCTGACGCGGCGCCCGCGCAAACGAACTTCCGGAGCCTCATCCGCGAAAAAGCCGAGACTCTGGCTGACAGAGCGCAGTAGATCGATATTGCCTTCACGGTCATGACCAAAAGCAAAGCCGCACCCAAGATAGACTTCCTTTGCGTGCAAACGATCCACGACGGCGTCACGCAGGAAATCCTGGGCGCGAATCTGCGCGAACTGCTTATCGAAGTGAATGACGATGGTTTGCTCGATGCCGAGCACGCCGAGCGCTTCGATTTTCTGATCGAAAGTTTGCAGTAGTGGCGGCGCGGATTCGGGATGCAGCACTTCACGGGGATGCGGGTCGAAAGTAATCACGGTCGGCACGGCGCCGGCGGCGCGCGCGCGCTCGACCACCGTCTGCATGATCAGTTGATGGCCAAGATGCAGACCATCGAACACGCCGAGCGTCAAAACCGTCGGGCGCGCGATGTCGGCGTTGTCGGTGCCGTGAAAAAGACGCATGTTCAGAGTTCAAGCTTCAGCTTGTTTCTCCTCGGTACACAACCTGAAGGTTGAACTCTAAACCTCCTCATTCACTACCAGTCCGTCGTATGCCCATTCAACTCCATCGGGCAGCAGCGCCGAATCGCGCGCGTGCTTCACATCGTGCGTGATGTGCGTAAAGTAAGTCCGTTCCGGCTGCAACTGCTCCACATATTCCAGCGCGCGTTCCAGCCACAGGTGCGTCGTGTGCGGACGAATGCGCAGGCAATCGAGCACCAGCACTTTCAAGCCGCGCAAGCCGTCGATCGCGGCGGGCGGAATCTCACTCAGGTCAGTCGCGTAAGCAAAATCATTGAAACGATAAGCGATCACGGGAAGCCGACCGTGAATCACTTCAAGCGGCGTGATCTCCAAATCAGGAGCGAGACAGAACGATGCGCCCGCGACGACGGTATGCGGCACGATCTGCGGCAAGCCGCCTCCGAAGTGCGAAGGCTCGAAGACATACTTGAAGATGCGGCGAATATCGACCCAGGCGCGTTCGTTCGCGTAAAGGCCCAGCGCCCCGTGGCGAAAGTTGAGCGGCCGAATATCGTCGAGGCCAAAGATATGATCGGCATGGCAATGCGTGATCAGGACCGCGTCGAGATGTTTCAAACCATTGCGGAGCGCCTGCTGACGAAAGTCTGTGGAAGTATCAACGATGACAGTTTGGCCGGCGTGTTCAATCAGCACGGAAACGCGCAGGCGTCTGTCGCGCGGGTCGTCGGACGTACAAGTCTCACAGTCGCACGCGATCGACGGAACGCCAGTTGATGTGCCGGTGCCTAAGAAGGTTAGTCGCATCTTGACTCGGAACTAACTGATCATTTTCCATTTGTCATTCGACATTTTTCATTGGCCATTTGCCGGACTTGTTTTCGCGTCGTTTCGTGTCACTTCGTGGAGCGTTCGCATGGCTTACCAATGAAGAACGATCCATGAAATCACACTAACGAACAAAGAAAATGACAAATGGAAAATGATCTTTACTTGCCGCCGGTGATATCGCTGGCGCTGAACTTTGCCGGCGGAGGCGCGGGCGAACTGGAGAAAGATACGTACTGCATCCGCAAATCTGCCAGCAAACTCTCCACGACCTGAGCTTCCTGTTCATCGAGATTGCCCTGCGTCTTTTGTTCGAGCATGCCCAGCACGTCGATCCAATGCTTCGCAGTCTTGAGGTCGACGCCGCTCTCGCCGGTCACCGGATGCGGCATCATTCCCAAACTCGACGCCGCATTGGATGCCAGCGACATGATCAAGCTCAGGAAACTCGCGGGGTCGTCGAGCGGATCGCCGCCGGCGTGGGCTTGCTCTGGCCGCGACCCGGGACGTTCCGGTTGCGGCTCGCGGGCCGCAGGTGATTCTGGCGGCGGCGCTGTTTGCGGCGTTGTGATCTGAGGCTCAGCGCTGACTGCGGCGGCAGCAGACGCCGAGGCGCGCTCGTTCTCGGCCCGTTCCTCCGGCGACAGTTCGCGCGGCGTGCCGTCGGGATTGAAAGGCCTGCGGTCAACTACTTTGAAAGTCGGTTGCTGTTCGTCCATTTCGGTTACTCAGGGCGTTCTCCACGCGTTTCGGGTTCATGCGAACATCGTCCGCGCGTCAATGATTGGGTTTAGAAAGACAAGCGCGATGTTAGCATTCGCGTTCGCCGGATCGCAAAGTAACGGACTTAACGGTAGTGTTGGTTTGGGGGATGAGGTCAGTACCGGGAGCGACCGGGTACAGGCGCAATCTGGTGCGGAACCCGATCATTCGTTGCTGCGTCGTTGCTACTAGCGAGGGCCAACCCGGTCGCTATCGCTCCCGGTGCTGACTCCGTGACATGCGTCGCAAACATAGCCCTTTCCTCTTGACTTTGAACCCTGGACTTGGGACTTTGGACTCCACATGTCCAAGACGTTCACTGACCTGGTGGCTCTGATGGACCGCTTGCGCTCGCCCGGCGGTTGCCCTTGGGATCGCGAACAAACTTACGCGACGCTGGCGCCAATGCTGCTCGAAGAGGCTTACGAGGCCTTCGATGCGCTGGAAGAAGCGCGGCAAGGGCGGCCTGACGATCTGCGCGAAGAACTTGGCGATCTGCTTTTCCAGATTACTTTCTTCGCACGCGTCGCGGCTGAGCGCGGCGAGTTCACCATCGAAGACGTGATCGAACAGGTGCACGCGAAAATGGTGCGGCGTCATCCGCACGTGTTCGGTGACACTACGGCCGGCGATTCCGCGGAAGTTTTGCGCAACTGGGAAGCGATCAAGGCCGAAGAGAAGCGCGCGGCCGGCAAGCTCAAGGGCGACGCGGCCGGCACGTCGATTCTGGACGGCGTTTCGACGAAAGCGCCGGCGCTGATGGAAGCGCATCAGCTTTCAACCAAAGCTGCGCGCGTCGGTTTCGACTGGAAACGCGTTGAAGATATTTTCGATAAGTTACAGGAAGAGATCGATGAATTGCGCGTGGCGATCAGCACTCACGCCGATACCAACACCGAGGCCGCTCACACACGCGTGCGCGAAGAGATTGGCGATCTGCTGTTCGTCACGACAAACATTGCGCGCCACATGCAGGTTGAGCCGGAGGCCGCTTTGAAGTTAACTAACAGAAAGTTTCGGCGCCGGTTTGGTTACATCGAAAGCAAGCTGCGCGAGCAGAGCCGCAAGTTCGCCGAAATGACGCTGAATGAATTGGAAGAATTGTGGCAGGAAGCGAAAGCTACTCAGCAATGAGTTCGCGCGAGGAATAAGAACTCATTTTCCATTTGTCATTATTTGTCATTTCTCATTACTCCCTTCTCCCTTTGGAGAAGGGTTGGGGATGAGGGGCGGAGCTGATGAGAGCCGAAGCCGTAAGCCCTCTCCCCAACCCTCTCCCAGGGGGAGAGGGAGTTCAGAAAAAATGAGATATGGAAAATGAGAGAATCCCCTCGCCTTCCACCGGCGTTTGCTTTCCCGCTCAGTGCTTCACAAACACCGATTCGACTTCCTCGCGCTTCGGCTCGGCCTGCTCGCCCTGGCCACCAGCGTAATCAATAGGCTGATCTGAAGAGAGAATTCCCGCGACTCGCATCTTGAATTCGTCCGGGTTCGAGGCGTTGTGGACCGCCTCTTCCAGAGAAATTTGCCGCGACTGCAACAGCTGAAACAGCGACTGATCGAAGGCCTGCATCCCGTATTGCGACGCGCCGTTGGCGATCGCTTCGCGAATCATATAGGTTTTCTCTTCGTTGATGATGTAGTCGCGAATCAGACCCGTCGAAACCATCACCTCGATCGCGGGCACGCGGCCCGAACCTTTCGCGGCGCGCACCAGACGCATCGAGATTACAGCTTTCAGAATGCCCGCCAGTTGAATGCGCACGGATTTCTGCTGATGCGAAGGAAACGACGAAACGATGCGGGTGATAGTCTCAGTCGCATCCAGCGTGTGCAAAGTCGAAAGCACCAAATGGCCGGTTTCGGCCGCAGTCAAAGCAGTTTCGATCGTTTCCTGGTCGCGCATCTCGCCGACCAGAATCACGTCCGGATCCTGGCGCAGCGCGCCGCGCAACGCTTCGGCAAACGAACGCGTGTCTACGTCAACTTCGCGTTGCGTCACGAACGCCTGCTTGTCTCGATGCAAAAACTCAATCGGATCCTCGATGGTCACGATGTGTCCTGAACGCGTCGAGTTGATGCGATCGATCATCGCCGCCAGCGTCGTCGACTTTCCCGAGCCGGTCGAGCCCGTCACCAGAATCAAACCGCGCCGCTCGTCGGCGATCCGATCGATCACCGGCGGCAGGCCGAGCGAAGTGGCATTTCTGGTCTTATCGGGAATCACGCGCAGCACGATACTGACCGCGCCGCGTTGCTGAAAGATGTTCGCGCGAAATCGGCCCAGGCCGTTGACGCTGTACGCAATGTCGACTTCCGAAACTTCCTTCAGTTTCTGTTTCTGCCGATTCGACATCATCGAAAACGCCATGTCGAGCGTGTCTTCGGGCGACAGGCGCGGCGCGTCCGCGACCGGATGCAACTCGCCGCCGATGCGCATGACGGGAAACGACCCGGCCTTCAGGTGCAAATCGGACGCGAGGTGAGCGCTGGCATTTATGAGCAGATCGTCAATCTTGAAAGGCATGGAGACGTTAGTCCTTGTGGTGGCTACTGAGTTGAGTTACCGAAGAGGGGAAAGGGCAAAAGCCGAAGTTCAAATGGGGTCAGGTGATGCCAGCCCGGGTGACCACAAGCATCATACTTGGTCGCGCGATAAGGCGTCAACGATTTTGCTTTAGGGGTAGCTTAGAGCTCAAGCTTTAGCTTGCTCCTAGGCCTTGCCCAAAAAGTCGATCCAATCTGGAACGAGCCGGTTAGTACTGGGAACGCGGGCGCCCTCGCCCGCTATGAGCGCGAAGCGCGAAACAGCTACAGCGTCAAAAAGCTTGAGATTGAGCGTGCTGCGCACGCTGTGCGGGCGAGGGCGCCCGCGCTCCCAGTATTAGCTTGTCTGTTAGTCTCACCACTTCTTTCAAGGATTTGCTCCGAACCATCAGCGACCTAAAGGTGGAACTCTGAAACCTAACTAACAATCCGTCCAAATCCGCGCCAGCTGTTGCGATTATGCCATTCGATGATGACGTCGCTGGCGCCGATTTCGTCCCACCAGGCGGCGAATTCCGCGCGCGAAATATAGAACGAAGTCGGCGCTACCAGATGATCGAAGACGATCGTGTGCTGCTCTCGCCAGCCAAATCCGGCGATCGCGCTCAGGTAATCGTTGTAGAAAAGACTACGAGCCAGCGCCTTCCCCCGCGCTGAGCGATTCAACGGACCGTAAACCAATTTCGTCGCGGCGAACACGATCGCGGCCGGCAACTTTGAAAGTTGCAGCAACGCGCGCGGATTCATGCGTGACGTGCGAGCGCGCAGCGGATTCACCCAGCGCGTGATCCATTCGTTGTTCTCTGCGCCATAGACCCAGGCCGAGATGTGGCCGCCGCGCTTAACCTTTGAAGCGAGCGACTTGAACCCCGCGCGCGGATCTGGCAAGTGATGCAGCACGCCTACTGAGAATGCGTAATCAAACACGCTGGCGAACGGCAGGTTGAAAATGTCGGCCTGCACAATGTGCGCATTCGGCAACTCGCGCGTCGCCGCGTACGCGGTTTCGACTGCGTCGCTTAAGTCCACTCCGATCACGTCGCGCGCGCCCCACTGCGCCGCGAGTTGCGTATGACGTCCTTTGCCACAACCGCCTTCGAGCACCAATTTGTCTTTGAAAAACTCAGGCCTAACCGGCGCCAGCCAGCCGAGGAATTGTTGTTCGTACTTCTCGTCCGTCTGCGTGAAGTGTTGCCACTGCCAGCCGAATCTCTCGGCCGTCGCGGCCTTGTCTTCGGCGACGCCTTCGATCGAAGCAAAGCGCGGCACGCCGCGAACAACTGGCCATCGCGTCCTGCACGACGCGCATGAAAGCTCGGCTTCCATGATCTCGGATGCGTCGCGCCGCTCAACATCAGCGACCTCAACGGCGCCGGAGCACGCCGGACAGCAAAGATATTGGAGTAGTCGTTCCTTCACGAATCACTTCGTTGCGCGGCCGTTGTGGGTCAGTTTAGACTTCAAGGTTTAGCTTGCGTCTGTAGTAGTCAGCAACCTAAAGGTTGAACTCTGAACGCAAATCCACCCACGACTCGCGGCCTCTGTTGGGTTCCGATTCAAAGCGGTAATATGGCACATTCATCAAGGTTTCAGCGAATCAAACACGCCGCCTGCGACAAGCGCAAGAGCTTGCAATCGCGGAGTGTTTCCCTGATTCTTAAGCCGCGAATGCAATCCGAAGGAACGAAATCGAGGCGCGCGCCGGCGCAGCTCTCCGCCATCAGCCTGGGGATCGTCTGCCCGATGGCCAATGAAGAGATTTCTGCCGCGGCGTTTGTGAGCGAGGTGCTGGAGAAATGCCGTCAGGAAGGTTTCAAGTCGGTCACCTTCTTTGCAATCCTCGACCGAAAGAGCACGGACCAAACGCGCAACATTCTGGACAACCTCGCCAGGCGACAAACTGATCTGCGGGTTGTGTGGGCGCCACAAAATAAATGCGTGGTTGATGCGTACCTGGTGGGATATCACGAGGCATTGACGGCCGGCTGTGATTGGGTTTTAGAAATAGACGCCGGCTTTAGCCATCAACCATCGGACATTTCTCAGTTCTTCACGCGAATGCGCGAAGGCTACGACTGTGTTTTCGGCAGCCGCTTTTGTCGCGGTGGCAGCATAAAAGAAAGTTCGCTGCGCCGGTATCTAATTAGCCGCGGCGGGTCGATCGTGAGCAATGCACTGCTGGGAACTTCGCTTAAAGATATGACCGGCGGATTTGAGTTGTTCTCGCGCTCCACTTTGCAGCACGTGCTGGACAAAGGCATTCGTTCGCGCGGCCCGTTTTTTCAAACTGAGATCAAAGCCTATTGCCGGCGTCTTAAAGTCGTCGAAGTGCCGATCCAATATCGCGGCGCCAGTCATCAGGTCGGCAGCGCCGCGCTGAAAGATTCGTTCAGCAACCTCTGGCGACTGTTTCAACTAAGACTACAGGGCGAGTTGTGAGTTCCGCGAACGCCGCGGCTAACCGATGCCTGATCACTTAGAACAAAAGACCGCAATCGTGGTCACTTCGATCGCCGGGCCGAACGCCCCGCTGCAGGCGTTGGCGCGCGGTTGCCGCGAGCGGGGCCATACCTTCATCGTCATCGGAGATGCGGCGAGCCCTTCGGATTTTTCACTCGAAGGCTGCGATTTCTTTGGTCTGAAGCAACAGCACGAGCTTGGATTGAAACTCGCGACCCAGTGCCCGACCCGTCACTACGCCCGCAAGAACATTGGCTATCTGCTGGCGATGCGTGCCGGCGCCACGCTGATCATCGAGACTGACGACGACAACACACCCTATGAAACGTTTTGGCATCAACGCACGCGCGGGCAGACCGTCCGCGCGGCCACCGAGGCCGGTTGGCTGAACGTGTATCGCTACTTCACGGACGCGTACGTATGGCCGCGCGGCTTTCCGCTGAATCGAATCAACGCGCCACAAACGGCGTTCGATGAACTCGCCACGCTTAACATTGACGCTCCGATCCAGCAGGGGCTGAGCGATGTGGATCCAGACGTCGATGCCATCTATCGGCTCACCCAAACGGCGCCGGTGTCGTTCAGCCGAGACCGCCGCGTGGCGCTGAAGCAGAATGTGTGGTGCCCTTTCAACAGCCAGAACACGACGTGGTGGGCCGACGCTTTCCCTCTGCTCTACTTGCCGGCGTGTTGCACTTTTCGCATGACGGATATCTGGCGCAGCTTCGTCGCGCAGAGGATCGCCTGGGAAAACAATTGGTCGCTGCTGTTCCACGAACCGAACGGCGAACAAGCGCGCAACGAACACGATCTAATGCGCGACTTTGCCGACGAAATTCCCGGCTATCTTCGCAACACGGAGATATGCGAAGCGCTCGGCCGGCTGAAATTACGAGCAGGAATCGAACACCTCGGCGAGAATCTTCTGATTTGTTATGAAGAGCTTGTGAGCAAAAGCGTATTTGATCCCAAAGAGCTGAAACTGGTCGAAGCCTGGCTCAGCGATTTCGAGCAAATCCAATCCGAATCGCGCGGAAATCGAGCAACGCCGGCTTGAGTTCGGCGAGCGGAAAAGTTTTGGAGTTTAACCTTTGAGGCTGATACTTTGACTTGCTGGGTCGAGAAACGAGAAGTCGCGCCAGTTTACCCGCCACGCAAGAACTACCGCGAAGCGGTTGATAGAACAAAGCCCAAGGTTGCCGCTTCGGCTACCTTGGGATCCCAGCCAATGATGCGGCCGCAACCCTGTGAGGGTTGCGGTCATCGCGAATGACCCGTGACCCAACGTAGCCTTCGGCAACGTTGGGCTGGAGGGCCTAAACCGCTTCGCGGTTCCTGGGTTCATTCAAACTAGACCATTACTCATCGGCACATTCCTTTGCGGCCTTCGCGCATTTGCGTGATATATTTCGCGCTCCGCATTTTCGTTTCAAAGAACGATAGATGCCAGACGAACAAACAGCTAGCGACCAGCGCGTGCAGTGGGCGAAGGTCATCGATCACACCCGCTGCATCGGTTGCCATGCGTGCACGACGGCCTGCAAGTCTGAAAACGTCGTGCCGATTGGCGTCACGCGCACCTACGTCAAACACGTTGACGTGGGCGTGTTCCCACAAGTGCGCCGCGCGCATCAGGTGACGCGTTGCAACCAATGCGCGCACGCGCCGTGCGTGACCGCGTGTCCGACGACCGCGATGTTCAAGCGCCCGGACGGCATAGTCGATTTCGACAAATCAATCTGCATTGGCTGCAAAGCCTGCATGGCTGCCTGTCCCTACGATGCCATCTTCATAAACCCCGAAGATCATTCGGCTGAGAAGTGTAACTTCTGCGCGCATCGCATCGATGTCGGACTGGAACCCGCTTGCGTCGTCGTCTGCCCAACGCAGGCAATCCTGATTGGCGACATGAACGATCAGTCATCGTACGTGGCGCAGATCATTAATCGCGAAGCTGTAAACGTTCGTCGTCCTGAAAAAGAAACGCTGCCCAAACTTTTCTATAAGGGCGCGCATCAGGCGACGCTCGATCCGCTGGCCGCGCGCCGCCCGGAGGCCGGACTGTTTATGTGGAGCGAGCAGCAGCAGTCGAGCGAGCACGTCGTCTCTGGCAACCCGACTTTCAATAACAGTTCGGCCGCAGCGCTGCTGAGTTACGACGTCGCGCATTCGATTCCGTGGGACTGGCGCGTAAGTCTGTACACCTGGACGAAAGGAATTGCGGCGGGCGTTTATCTGGTCGCGGCGCTGTTGGTTCTCTTCGGGTTCCTGCGGGCGGACAACCCGATCTGGTTGTGGGTGACGCCGGTCATTTCGGGCGCGTTTCTCGGTATCACGGGTGGGCTATTGCTTTGGGACCTCGAACATCCGTCGCGCTTTTATATGATCTTCACGCGGCCACAGTGGAAGAGTTGGCTGGTGAAAGGCGCGTTCATCATTGCCGGATATTCGCTGGTGCTCGCTTTGCATTTCATCGGCAGTCTCCTGGGATCGAAATCGCTGCAAAGTTGGTTGATGATCTCCGGGATTCCTTTGTCAATTCTGACTGCGGTCTATACCGCCTACCTTTTTGCTCAAGCGAAGGCGCGCGACCTTTGGCAGAATCCGCTTTTGCCGCCGCACTTGTTGGTGCAGGCGTTGCTCGTCGGTTCGGCAGTTCTTTTGACAAGTTCCGCCTGGTTTGAAGCAACGCGGCCGCGACGCAGTTTCATTGATATAGTTCCGCCGACAGTTTTCGCATCGCTGGTGATACTGGCAGTGACGAGCCTTCTGCACGTGCTGATGATTTGGGGCGAAGTCTCGCTCACGCACGCAACCGCTCATGCGCGTCTGGCAGTTTGGGAGATGGTGCACGGCCGATACAAAAGCAATTTCTGGATCGGATTGGTGCTGTCTGTTTTGGGAGGCGCCTTACCATCGCTCGCGATTCTTGGTTACGTGAACATATCGGTCGGCGTGGGCGGCGCGCCGCTGGCTTTGATTGGTTCGATGCTGTTTGAGCATGCTTATGTGCAAGCGGGACAGTCGGTGCCCCTCGCTTAATTTAGAAAATGAAGATCAATCGCGACAACGGTGACGAAACCTT
>WNFB01006007.1_pt1 | contig 10884 bp, 8 predicted proteins | sample 5400501 | NCBI WGS metagenome assembly WNFB01 (sample SAMN13153341, study PRJNA577476) | soil metagenome | isolation source: 200 cm saprolite under Douglas fir tree site 2 hole 1 | place: USA:California | collected 2015-04-18 | reverse complement strand
AGCCATGGCTCGGACACTGCGCGCTCAGAGGACCGTGGCCTGCGGGGAATTCCTGAAAACATTTACCGGTTGGCACTCTGGGCGCAGGAGACGCCATCGCCCGGGAGCGAGCGAATCCATTCGCGAACGAGCGCGACACCTTCCTCGTGAACGACACTGCGGCCGATCTGCGGCATCATTTCTTTGGGGCGAGTGGATTCCATGCGGGCGAGCAAGATGGATTCTTCGGGGCGTCCCGGGATGAGGTCATAGGTGAGCGAGCCAACGCGGCCGGCGGAATTGGGGCTCTTGCACTGGCCGAGCGCCTTTGGATCGGATGACGTGACGCGGAGGTCCAAACCCGTGTAGCCGCCGGTGCCTCCCGGCTGGTGACAATGCGCGCAGTTGTTATCGAGGTAGGCTCGCGCGCGAGCTTCGAGAGTTCCCGTAGAGGGAACATCCCAGCGCGCTATTTTGGGCGCGGCTTCCGGAGACGGAGCACCCTGCAAATAACCAACCTTGGTCCAGCGAGCAAGCTGGTTTTCGACGCCGTCGGAGTAAGCGAAGTCCTTGTTGAGGTTGCGAGCTTTCGGACCGATGGGGAGCATAACGCGCTCGTTATCGTGACACTGTTTGCACTCGTTCGCGTTGGGAATGAAATACGTAAAATCGCGATTTTTCCCCGACGAATCGACATAGCTGATGTGGACGGGATCGGGCGCGAGCTCGAGCGTGGCTTCGGTCTGCCTGGTGTTCCAAATATAGGGCAAGCCGACCCAGCCTGTTTTGGAGTGGACGAGGAGACGCGTTTCCACGAGACGTTCTTTGAGCGAGTCGCCATTCGCGGGAAAAGCGAAGCTCTTCACAAAAACAGTGCCAACAGGGAAATCGAAGACGGAATCTTCGCGATACTTGGCAGAGCCGCCAGGAGGCACCCAGACAAAGCGATACTTGCTGGCGTAATCCGAGAAGAGCGGCGTATTGAGATCGTAGGGCAGAACACCCTGGTTGGGCTGTGAGCGCGCGCTTGCGCCGACGAACAAATGCCACTCAGAGAGTTTCTTCGGGAAGGGCTCCTCGATGAAAGATTTCACCTGCGATTGAGTTGGCTTCCCGCATCCACTGATAGAAAAAAACCACACCAGAACCGCCAGAGCCGCACTCGCGACTCTAGTGGCGTCGCGCGAGGTATTGGGCAGACCCATCTAGTCTCCCGTCCGAAAGATACAGCAAAGAAGGTAGGAGGACTTCAGAGGCTGAAGCCCCTTTCGGCTCAAGTTGTTAAGTGGGAGATGAAGCTCCCGCCTCCTAAAGAGATAGGTAACGTATTTCGGGGACGACACACTAGTTCCCTCCAGCCGCCGCGGCAGCTGTGCTGCCAGCGACTTGAGGAATCAAGACCTGCTCTTGAGCAGGCAGCGTACACTGGTAGGCCTTAACGTCGCGAACGGGATGTTTGAAGCCGTTGCCTGCATCCAAATTCAGAAACGTGAATGAGCCGTTGTTCGCGAGGCAGATCTGGGCAGGATTCGGGCCCTTCCTGGCGGCGAGGATTTCCGGGGCCACAACGCCGTCGTAAAGAACGTCGGGCAGCGCGCCCCCCGCGGCTTGCGAGACCGCTTTCACTTCGTCGAGGCGCATGTCGGGAGATCTGCCGCCGCCGGAAATTTCGTTGTCGTGGAGATACACCTCTTCGGTGAACGGGCGATACCGCTTGTCCTTGATGGGATCGCTGAGAGCCGTGTTGTACTGGATGACGTAGAGGTTCGTGGTGTTGTTGTCGTGAATCTTGTTCTGGAAAATCTCGACGTTGTTGATGGCCATGACGTACATCCCGGTCCCCGTAGGCAGGTAATAGATCGGGCCGAGACTCTTGGGCGCGAAGTTTGGCGTGTTGTTCTCGTACACCTGATTGCGGAAAACACGCACGAACTTGCCGCCCTGCTTGGGAAGGTCCGGAAGATTGAACACACCGATGCCGCCGGCATTATGCGCCGAGATGTTGTCGTAGACGTCGACGTGCTGCGCATTCTCGACTTCGTAGCCGTCCACATTATATTCGGAGCGATTGCGCCGCATGACCACGTTGTCGGACTGGCCGATATAAAAGCCCGCATCCGTGGCGCCCTTGGCGATGGAATCTTCGACGAGCACGTTGGTGCATTCGGCGGGATAAATCGCGTAGGGACCGTTGGCGGTGTTAGGCCCGCGAGTCCACTCGACGCGGACGCGGCGGACGGTGATGTTGTGGCCGCCCTGAATCGACAATCCGTCGCCGGCGCTGTCTTCTATTGCCAGGTCGGCAATCTCGAAATCATTGGCCTTTACGAGCAAACCGGAGGCGCCTTCCTTTTGGCCGGCAAACGACAAGATGGTCTTGTCCATGCCCTTGCCGCGGATGGTGACCTTGTCCACCGTCAGCGACAGCGTGCGATCGAACTGGAATTTACCTTCGGGTAGCTCGATGACCGTGCCGGGCTTCGCGCCAATCAATTGCTCCTGAAGATGCTTTTGGAAGCTGGCGGGTGTCTGCCGATTGCAGGCGGAGAGCCCGAACAGGGCGATGGCGATCATCGCCATAGCAGATGTGAAAGATCTTTTCATCTTCGCCTCAGTGAACTGTCTATTTTTTGAACAGGAAATTCCGAATTCAACTTTATCCTTGCGCAAACCATATGCCCGCTGGTCATAAGGTGTCAACAGGTTAGGTCTGCTCGCCGAAACGTTTGATGTCTTCGGGGCCTTCGCGCAGGGGCTTGACGGCTCGGCCCTGCACGAGCTGGCGGATCTGCGCGACGATGTCGGGATTCGCAAGCGTGGTGATATCGCCCGTATCCATTTGATTGGAGATGGCGGCGAGTACGCGGCGCATGATTTTGCCGGAGCGCGTCTTGGGCATGTCGGGAACGATGTGAATGCGCTTGGGGCGTGCGATTTTGCCGATCATGGTCTCGATGGTGGATACCACTTTGTTCTGAACCGCTTTGTTTGGCAGCGCACCAGGCTTGAGAGAGATATAAACTTCCGGCACGCGGCCTTTCACTTCATCCACCACCGGAACGACGGCGGCCTCGGCAATTTCCGGAATCGTCAGGCAGGCGGATTCCACTTCCTTTGTGCCGAGGCGATGACCGGCCACGTTGATGACGTCATCCACGCGGCCGAGAATCCGGTAGTATCCATCAAGAGACACGACAGCGCCATCGGCGGCGTAGTAGGGCCAATCGCGCCAGTCTTTGCTGTGCGGATCCTTGCAGTACTTTTTGTAGTATTGAGTGACGAAGCGTTCCGGTTCGCCCCAGATGGTTTGCATGATGCCGGGCCAGGGATTTCGGATGCAGATATTTCCCGCTGTGTCCGAACCCGGCTTCACTTCCTTGCCGTTTTCATCCCAGATGATGGGATAGATGCCCATGGCGGGAGGGCCGGCGCTGCCGGGCTTCATGGGATCGAGAGCGGGCTTGGTGGTGCACAAAAAGCCGCCGGTCTCCGTCTGCCACCAGGTGTCCACGATGGCGGCCTCGCCTTTGCCGACAACGTCGTAATACCAGCGCCAAACTTCCGGCTCGATAGGTTCGCCGACAGTGGTCATGTGTTTGAAACGGTATTTGTATTTCTTGGGCTCGTCGACACCTGCTTTGCGCAGCATGCGAATGGCGGTGGGTGAAGTGTGGAAGATGTTCACGTCGAGACGCTCGGCGATGCGCCAGGGGCGGCCGGCGTCAGGGAACTGCGGGACGCCTTCGTAAATGACGCTGGTGGCGGCCAGCGCCAGAGGCCCGTAAACGATGTAAGAGTGCCCGGTGATCCAGCCGATGTCGGCCATGCACCAGTAGACATCTTCGGGATGAATATCCTGGTAATACTTGGCGGTGCCGGTGACGTAGGCGAGGTAGCCGCCGGTGCGGTGCTGGCAGCCTTTGGGCTTGCCGGTGGTGCCGCTGGTGTACATGAGAAAGAGGGGCGCTTCCGAGTCCATGGACACAGGCTCGACGATACGCCCGGCGTAATCTTTGAGAACGTCTTCAATATAGAAGTCGCGGCCCATGATCATAGGGGCGTCGGAGCTGTGCTTGTGAGCGTAGCGCTTCCAGACGAGAACTTTGTCGATGGGCTGGCCTTCTTTTTTTGCGGTCTCGACGGCGATGTCGGCGCTGGCTTTGTGGTCCACCCATTTTCCGTTGCGGTGATAACCGTCGGCATAGATGAGGACGCGGCTGCCGGAATCGGCGGCACGGAGACCGCACGCTTCGCCGCTGAAGCCGCCGAAAACCACGGAGTGAATCACGCCGAGGCGCGCGCAGGCCAGCATGGTGATGGGGAGTTCCGGGATCATGGGCATGTGGATGGTTACGCGATCGCCGGTTTTCAGTCCGGCAAAGTCGCGGAGCAGAGCGGCGACTTCGTTCACACGGCAATAGAGTTCGCGGTAGGTGAGCACGACAGGCGATTCGCCCTCAGGCTCTGGAACAAAGATGAGGGCAGCTTTGTTCTTGTGTTTCTCGAGGTGACGGTCGACGCAGTTGTTGCAGACGTTGAGCTTGCCGCCCACAAACCACTTCCAGAAGGGCGGATGGCTGGTGTCCAGGGTGGTGTGCCAATAGCGGTCCCAGTCGAGGAGTTGAGCGTATTCATGAAAGCATTCGGGGAAATGTTCCTCACTGAATTTTTGTACGAACGCGGGATCGGAGAGGTTGGCCTGGGCGGTGAATTCGGCGGAGGGGTGATAATACTCCTCCTCTTTCCAGTGCACGGCGATCTGCGCCTCGTTGACGGTCTTGCGGGGTTTGTGCGAGTGTTTCGCGGCGCTCTTTGCCGCGTTCTTTTTCTTTGCCTGGGCTTTCGGCACGTTGGCAGCTCCCCTCTCGAAAATCCGACCTATTCTATGCCGAGGAAGGGAAGAACTGCACGTGCAGAATGCAGGTCGGCGGCTGTGAGAGGCAATTTATCGACACAAAATAGGACAGAGTAAGGGTTCGCAAGACCGGTGTTGGTTATCAAGATGGGCGCAGCATTCCCTCGCAGACGCTCGGGATAAAGCTGCGCCCCTACGGGTTCGCAACTCTATCTACTCCTGGCGAGTGGAGACGACAGCGGAAACGTGGTACAAGATGAGTTTGACTTTCCATCAAGCCATCTTTTTGTTTTTTGCCGGAGCGCTGGGCGGCGCACTCAACGCGGTTGCGGGAGGAGGAAGCTTTGTAACGTTTCCCGCGCTGTTGTTCACGGGAGTTCCGCCCATCCCTGCAAACGCCACGAACACCTTCGCGTTGTGGATCGGCATCACCGCGAGCGGCGGCGCCTACAAGAACCGCTTGGACATTTCCAGGCGGGTGATGGTGCCGCTCATCGTCATAAGCGTCGCCGGCGCGGCGGCTGGCGCGGTGCTGCTGGTCAAGACGCCCGCGCAGACATTCTTGCGCGTGATGCCCTGGCTGATGCTGGGAGCGACGATCCTGTTCACGTTTGGCAAGCACCTGACGGGGCGTATTTCCGCGGGAATTTCGCGCGACGCGAGCGATGCTGCCGTGGCGGGAGCGTGCGTCTTCGAACTGCTGGTGGCGATCTACGGCGGATATTTTGGCGGCGGGATGGGGATCATGAACCTAGCGATGCTCGCGGCAATGGGGATGACCGACATCCACGCGATGAACGCGTTGAAAGTGGTGCTAGGAAGCGTGATCAACGGAGTGGCTACAGCGACGTTCGTTGTGACGCGCGCGATTTTCTGGCCGCAGGCGGTGGTGACGACGATCGGGGCGATTATCGGGGGATACTTTAGCGCGCACTACGCGCAACAATTGCCACAGGCGTGGATTCGGGCGCTGGTGATCGTTGTCGGAGTTGGCATGACGGCGTATTTTTTTGTAAGAGCCTATTGAACGATTTGCGTGCTTCATGACTGCGAAACAATCCTCAACACTCGCTGAGATTTTCGTGAACAACGCCCAAGATGCGGCCGCGCTCGTGGAAATCGTGGAAGCGTCCCGTGGCGCGGTGTTTGAAGCGCTGCAAAAAGCCGTTCAAGGAGCGCGGAGCATCGTGGTTGCGAACGGCGAATGGGTGCGGCCGGAGATTCTTTCCGCGGCGGGCGGCCTGCCCAACGTTCTTGCGAATCCATCCGACGAGCAGTTGGCCAGGGCCGACGCGGGAATTACCGAAGCCTTTGCGGGAGTGGCGAGCAGCGGATCAGTCTGCGTCGCATTAGGGGCGCCGCTGGTCGCGGCAGCGAGTTTGCTCATGCCGCTGCACATCGTGTTGCTCCTGACGGAGCGGATTGTCGAGCGGCCGAGGGACTTGTTTGACGAAGCGCGCCTCGGCGGCGAGGGACTGCGGAGGAATCTAGTCTTCATCACAGGTCCAAGCGCTACGGCTGACATGGGGCCGCTGGTACGCGGTGTGCACGGGCCGCACCGGCTGCACATTCTACTGCTGGAGTAAGAGAGGGCGGTTTTGAGGCCAGAGAACGTCAAGGTCGGATCGCCGCGCGAGGTCGCCAACAAAAGCGACCGGCGAAATCTGTTGCGCGCGATTCGCATGACGCTGGAAGTACAGAGCCCCGCAATCCGCCGTAATACGCAGGACCACAATGTGCGGCGCTACGGCGCGACGCGCGCGCTGCCGGATTACGATGCGCTCAAGGACCGCGCGCGGCAGATCAAAGAACAAGCCATCGCCGAATTGCCGGAGCTGCTCAAAACGCTCGAGGGTGTGGTGCGCGGAAGAGGGGGGCATGTTTACATCGCGGCCACCGGCGAGGACGCCTGCCGCTATGTTCGCGAGGTTTGCGAGAAGCATGACGCGAAGCTGGTGGTCAAGGGCAAGAGCATGACCTCCGAGGAGATTCGCTTGAATCGCGCACTCGAAGCGGCAGGAATCGAAGTGGCGGAGAGCGACTTGGCAGAATTTATCCTGCAACTCACCGACGAGCAGCCATCGCACATCACGGCGCCGGCAATGCATTACAGCCGGGAGCGGATCACCGAGCTCTTCAAGCGCAAATTTCAGACGGATTTGCCGCTCGACACGGGGGAGGAGTTGACGAAATTCGCGCGGGGGAAATTGCGCGAGAAATTTTTGCGGGCGGACATGGGAATTACCGGCACGAACTTGATTGCCGCTGACACGGGCACACTCATGCTGATCGAAAGCGAAGGAAACATTCGCATGAGCAGCTTTCTTCCGCCTGTGCACATCGCCATCGCCGGAGTGGAAAAAATCATTTCCGCGCGGCGCGATATGGCGCCCTTTCTCGAGCTGGTGGCGGCGAGCGGGACGGGGCAGAAACTCAGTTCGTATACGAGCTTTCTCTCTCCGCCGCTGGAGGAGCCCTCGTTTGCCATGCCGGGCAAGCCGCGGAAGCAACGTGAGTTTCACTTGGTTCTTCTTGACAACGGCAGGCTGCGCATGCGGGAGGACCCGGTTCTCCACGAAGCGCTGTACTGCGTTCGCTGTAGCGCATGCCTCAATGCCTGCCCGAACTTTCAGGTGGTGGGCGGGCACGCCTTCGGCGGAGAAACATATTCCGGCGGAATCGGCGGCGCGTGGGAAGCCGGCATCGGCAAGCTAGAAAATGCACGCTTTTCGGAGCTGTGCACGGGGTGCTCGCGATGCGTGACGGCGTGTCCGGTGCGGATCGACATTCCCTGGTTGAATGAGAACCTGCGTGAACGGCTGAATCGCGCGGACGGGCCATCCGCAATGAGCGGATTGTTGGCGGCCATCAGTTCAGCGGAAAAGAAAGATGCGAAAACTTCGGCGGCGAGGATTTTTTTTGGAAATTACCACTTCTTTGCGAAATGGGGCGCTCGGCTGGCGCCAGTTTCAAACGCTATTGCAGGAACAAAGCTGGGGCGGATGGCGATGGAGCGGTGGTTCGGGGTCGACCGGCGGCGAGCCTTGCCGCCATTTTCGCGAAGGACGCTGGTGCGCGCGGCGCGCGAGCTGAAACCGGCAAAAAGCAAACAGCCGCAAACGAAGGCCGTCTTGTTCGCCGATGTATACACGAATTATGGGTTAGCGGAGCGTGGCATCGCTGCGATACGACTTTTGCGCGCGCTGGGTGTCGAGCTCGTTGTCAGCGAAGCGATTCCTGAAGGACGAGCAGCGCTTTCCCAAGGCATGATCGCTACAGCGAAAAAACAGGCGATGCGCGCTGCTGCTGCGGTCGAGACGCATATCGCCGAGGGACGCGACATTTTAGTGCTCGAGCCGAGCGCGCTGGCGATGTTTCGACGCGACTTTCGTCATTTGCTCGAAGACCAAGAACAATTCGAACGAATTCTCGCCCGGACGTTCGAACCGGTGGAGTTTGTCGCGAGGCTGCTGGAAAAATCCGGGCGGAAGGCTGCGGAGATTTTCGATGTTTCACGATCGCCCGTCGGGCCACGAATATTCTTCCATGCACACTGCCAGCAACGAACGATTGGATGCGCCGCCCCCACCGAAACGCTGTTGAGGGAAATTGGGTACGATGTAGCGACGTCTTCGGTGGAATGCTGCGGGATGGCCGGGAGCTTTGGGTATAAGAAAGATTTTTATGATGTGAGCATGGCGGTGGCGTCGGATATTTTTGAACAGGTGGCGACCGCAGAAAAGGACGGAGGGCCCCGGGCGCTCATCGCGAGCGGGACTTCCTGCACCGAGCAGTTGCACGGCGGCCTGAATCGCCCGGTGATGCACCCGGCGGAACTGCTTCTGGCAGTGCTGAAGACCTGATTCGAATGACGGACGCTTGACAACGGCGGGGGCAAACCGGAGACTTCCGGCCAATACCATCGGGAATAAATTTCCAGAACTCGGCCGGGACACGGTGACCATTTTCATTCGCGAGTAACAGACGGAAGGAGAGACAATGAAGACAAATTATCCGGCAGTGTTAGTCTCGGCCCTGGCCTACTGGCTTCTAGGAGCACTCTGGTTCGCGGTGTTGTTCGGCAAACCGTGGATGGCGTTCGAGCATATCACCGAGGAACAGGCGCGCAGCATGAATCCCATGCTGCCGTATATCATCACGTTCGTCCTGAATCTCTTAATTGCTTTTGTGCTCGCGCAGCTCTGCATCTGGCGTAATGCCAACACCGCAGGAAGGGGCGCCGCGCTGGGGATCCTGGTGTGGATCGGATTTATTGGGCCGGTTACGTACAGCACCTACATGTACGAGATGCGGCCGAAAGAGCTTTTCGCCATCAATGAATTTTACCCTCTGGTGGGATTGTGCCTGATGGGCACAATTCTTGGCGCCTGGAAGAAGAAGGCTGCGTAGAAGCTCATTTCAAAAAATCAAGCGCGATACCGCGCAGGGAGGCGTCGAGGAGCTGGATGGTGTGCAGGACCGGAGTCGTTTGCCCGATCCTTTCGAGTGACGATTGCAGCTGCATGAGGCAGCCGGGGTTGCCGGTGACCACGACATCCGCTTGAAGGGCGGCGATGAGTTGAGCTTTGCGTTCGCCGAGCGCGTTGGCTGCATCGGGCTGAACCAGATTGTAAATCCCCGCGGAGCCGCAACAGATGGGCGATTCCGGAATTTCCAGCAGTTCGAGGCCTGGAATGTTTGACAGAAGCATACGAGGTTGGGAGCGCACGCCTTGCGCGTGCTGGAGATGGCAAGAGTCGTGAAACGCCACCCGCAAGGGGAGTGGAGCGCGAGGAGCACGAGGCTCGAGGCCTAGGAGGACTTCGCTCACGTCCTTGCATTTGGCGGCAAAGGTCGCGGCGCGCGCGGCGTATTGGGGATCGTCCCGGAGCAAATGGCCGTACTCCTTGACACATGAGCCGCAGCCCGCGGCGTTGGTGACGATGAGCTCAACGTTGACGTGTTCAAAGGCTTCGATAGTTTTGCGAGCGAGGGCCAGAGCGGCTTCCTCTTCGCCGGAGTGAACGAGCAAGGCGCCGCAGCAGGATTGTTCCCGCGGGGCCACGATTTGACAGCCTTCCGCGGCGAGGACACGCGTGGTGGCCGCGTTAACATCCTGGAAAAACTCGCGCTGTACGCATCCCAGCAACAATCCGACACGGCGCCGCCTTGGCCCCACTGCAGGGGTCACTTCCGGCAAGGGTTCGTTCACGCACAATTGAGGAAGCAACGCCTCCATCGCTCGCAGGTTCTTGGGCAGAAGTTTGAAGACGCCCAAAGCGTGGAGCACTGTTTGCACGCCTGACTTCTGGTAAGCGCGAAGCGGCCCGCGAAGCAGGCGCAAGCGATCGGGGCGCGTGAACGTGGAAAAAATGAACTGGCGAAAAAGTTTTTCGCCGAGCGGGCGCTTGTGCTGGCGTTCGATTTGCGCGCGAGTGGCTTCGATCAACTTGCCGTAGTCAACGCCCGAGGGACAGGCGGTCGTGCAGGCCATGCAGCCGAGGCAGGAATCAAAGTGACTCACCCAGGACGGATTTATTGGCGCTGTTCCTTCGCTGGCCAATTTCATCAGATAGATTCGACCGCGCGGCGAATCCATCTCTTCGTTCCACAAGACATACGTGGGACACACCGGAAGGCAAAAGCCGCAGTGCACGCACTGATCGATGATCGCCGGTGAAGGCGGATGGTGCGCGTCAAATGAAGATTCCGGAGCCCGTGTTGTGACCGCATCCGACATCAGATTCCACCAACGAAACGCCCGGGATTCAGAATGTTTTTCGGATCGAGCTGGTCTTTTACTGCGCGCATCAGCGGGAGTGCGTCGCCGGTGTTTCCCCAGGCGTCGAACGGAGGTAGCGCAGAGGGCCGATGCAGGAGGATGAGCGAGCCGCTCTTGGTTTCCAGATGCGCACGCAGCTCTTGCAATAGCGAAGTGAGATTCTCGGGTGAACCACCCAGCCGGAGCCAGCCGATTCCGAATGCTTCAATAGTTGCTTGCCAGCCAGACTGGTGCTGCGTTCCGAGACGCTGAATATTTTTGAGAGTTT
>WNFB01006434.1_pt1 | contig 10887 bp, 9 predicted proteins | sample 5400501 | NCBI WGS metagenome assembly WNFB01 (sample SAMN13153341, study PRJNA577476) | soil metagenome | isolation source: 200 cm saprolite under Douglas fir tree site 2 hole 1 | place: USA:California | collected 2015-04-18 | reverse complement strand
GCGATGGCCGCCGCGATCTCCCCGACCGGCGCGGCCAGGGAGCGGGCCGCCACCATCGGACCCACGTCCTTCACGGTGATCAGCTTCTCGAAGAACTCCCGGTCGAGCTCCGAGGTGAAGCCGATCAGCACGGGCTTCGGCTGGTTCTGGGTGGCGTGGTAGTGGATCTCGAGCGCCACCTCGTCGGCCGCGTCACCGTCGGCGGCCTTGACGTGCAGCAGCTCCTGCTGGGTCACCGGCGGGACGAAGACCTCGTAGCCGACGCCGGCCGCCTCGACGACCACGCGGTCGTCGAGCTTGCGCCGCAGCTTGCCCCGCAGTGAAGCGATCACGGTCGTCCGGTAATCCGCGACGGGATGAGCGGGCGTGGGGGGGAGTGCGGGGGCCCGCTCTTCGATTGTCCGCCGCTGGGGGAGTGCGGGGGCCATTTCTGGGCCCCCGCAGCTGGAGGGAAGCTTCCGGTTGTCCGGGCGCCCACGGGGGTCGGTACTCGGCCCGTGATCCGCGCCATCCCGGTAGCCGCCAGGCCGAGGGCGTCGGCCACGTGAGAGGGGCGCGGCAGCTCCTTGAGCCCGAGCAAAGTCTGGACCGCGCGCTGCATCTGGCCCTTCCCCGCCGCCCCGTTGCCGGTCATCGCGCGCTTGACCTCCGAGGGCGCCAGGGCGAGCACGCTCACCCCGAGCTGGCGGGCCGCCAGGTAGATCACGCCCCGGGCGTGGCCCATGAGGACGGCGGTGCGGGGAAACTTGTACTCGGTGTAGAGATCCTCGACCACGAGCAGCCCGGGGCTCTGCAGCTCGATGATGCGGTGCACCGCCCGATGCAGGGCGTTCAGGCGGGCCTCCAGGGGCTGCCCGGTGGTCGTGCTGATGACGCCGGCGTCGCGGACCGTCACGCCGCCGGGGCCGATTTCCAGCACGCCGAACCCGGTGGCCACGAGCCCCGGGTCCACCCCCATGACGCGAAGCGCGCTAGGCTGCGGTGATGGCGTCGATGACCTCGTCGGCGATGTCGTAGTTGGAATAAACGGACTGGACGTCGTCCTGCTCCTCGAGGGCCTCGATCAGCCGCAGCACCGCCGCGGCCTCCTTACCCTCCACCTTCACCGTGGATTGCGGCACCATGTCCACCCGGGCCTCGACCACCGGCATCCCCTGCCGCTCGAGCGCCTGGCGGACCGTCTCCATTTCATCAGCATTCGCGCTGACCTCGAACACTTTTTCTACCTGCTTGACGTCGGTCGCCCCCGAGTCGAGCGCCTTCTCGAGCAGATCGTCTTCCTTCACCTTCTGCGCGTCCACCTCGATCAGGCCGCGCCGGTCGAACATCCAGGCCACGCAGCCGGAGGTGCCCATCCGCCCCTCGTTCTTCTCGAAGATGTGCCGGATCTCGGGTCCGGTGCGGTTCTTGTTGTCGGTCAGCGTCCGCACCATGACCGCCACCCCGCCCGCCCCGTAGCCCTCGTACGAGATCTCCTCGTACGACTCGCCGGGGAGCTCGCCGGTGCCCTTCTGGATGGCCCGCTTGATGTTGTCGGCGGGCATGTTGGCCGCCCGGGCCGACTCCGTGGCCGCCTTCAGGCGCAGGTTGCCCTTGGGGTCGCCCCCGCCGTGCTTGGCCGCGACCGTGATCTCGCGCAGGATCTTCGAGAACAGCTTCCCCCTCTGAACGTCCGTCTTGCCCTTCTTCCGCTTGATCTGCGACCACCGTGAGTGTCCAGACATGCCAATCTCCTACGCGCTGCGAGATAGTTTCAGGGTTTTGACGCGCTCGAGCCGTCGGGCGCGGCGCTCGAGGGCCTCGGCCCAGCGCCTCTGCTCGGCGGGGGTCTCGGGCGTGAAGGGCCGGCACGGCTGGGGCCGCAACGGGGCGCTGGGGTCCGAGCCCAGGTGCACGAAGGTGAGGTAAGCGGTGCAGGCGTGCTTGACCTCTCCGGTCCACGGCACCTCGCTGAGCACCTTCACCCCGATCTCGAGGGACGACGTCCCCACGTGGTTGAGACCCGCCTTGAACGTGACGACCTCGTTCGACTGGATCGGCGCGTAGAAGTCCAGCGCGTCCAGGCACGCGGTCATGACCAGGCCCCGGCAGTACCGCATGGAGAGGATACCGCCCGCCTCGTCGATGTCGAGCAGGAGCTTGCCCGCGAACATGGTACTGCCGAACAGCACGTCCTCCGGCAGCACCGACCGGCAGGACTCGAACCTCCAGCGCAGCTCCTCGGGCGCGTCGTCCTCCACTTCGCGCATGCGCTCGGCGCGCCGCGCGAAGCGCGCGAGCCGCTGGGCCCGCCGCTCGCCCGCCGCGGCGTGCATGGCCTCCTCGTCCGGCCCGCGCGGCGCCACCGTCTGCGGCACCGGCACCGGCTTGACGCGCTCGTCCATCTTGACGAACACGAGATGGGAGGACAGCGTGAGGACCCGCTCGCCGGTGGCCGGTTTCTCGGCGTAGACGCGCACGCCGACCTCGAGCGAGCACCGGCCGACGTACTCCACCTGAGCCCGCAGCACCGCCACCTCTCCCACCTTGACCGGGTGCAGGAAGTCGATGTCGTCCATCGCCCCCAGCACCACGTTGCCGTGCGCCACCCGCGACGCCGCGATGGTGCCGCAGGTGGCGATCCACTGCATCATGCGGCCCCCGTGGATCTGCCCGGGCGCCCCCGCGTGCTCGGGGAACACCCAGTTCACCATCTCGGTAGCCGTGTCGGAGATCGAGAGCATGGTCAGCGACGGATGTCGCGTAAGTCTCGCATTTTTCTACCACGGAGGGCACTCCAAGTCCAGACGCGGCCCCCCGTGGAGGCGTTGACAATCGCCCGGCGCGGCCCTAGGGTTGGGGCCACGTCAGCGGGACGAGGGACACCGTACCAGAGGCACCGGCGCCGGGAGGGCCCACATGGAATTCGAGTACTCGAAGAAGACCAAGATGTACATGGAGCAGCTCACCGACTTCATGAACAAGCACGTCGTGCCGAACGAGCAGGTCTTCGCCGACCAGCTCAACTCGGGCCCGACCCGCTGGCAGATCCCTCCCATCATGGAAGAGCTCAAGGCCAAGGCGCGCGAGCGCGGCCTGTGGAACCTGTTCCTGCCCGAGAGCGAGCGCGGCGCCGGCCTCACCAACCTCGAGTACGCGCCGCTCTGCGAGATCATGGGGCGCTCCCCGATCGCGCCGGAGACCTTCAACTGCTCGGCGCCCGACACCGGCAACATGGAGGTGCTCGAGCGCTACGGCACTCCCGAGGACAAGAAGCGCTGGCTCGAGCCGCTGCTCGAGGGCAAGATCCGCTCCGCCTTCGCGATGACCGAGCCCAAGGTGGCCTCCTCGGACGCGACCAATATCGAGTCGAGCATCGCGCGCGACGGCGACCACTACGTGATCAACGGGCACAAGTGGTGGACCTCGGGCATCGGCGACCCGCGCTGCAAGGTCCTCATCTTCATGGGGAAGACGGATCCGAAGAACCCGGACAAGTACAAGCAGCAGTCCATGATCCTGGTGCCCCGCGATACGCCCGGCATCAAGGTGGTGCGGATGCTGACCGTGTTCGGCTACGACGACGCGCCCCACGGCCACGGCGAGGTGCTGTTCGAGAACGTGCGGGTCTCCGCCTCCAACATGCTGCTCGGCGAGGGCCGTGGCTTCGAGATCGCCCAGGGCCGCCTCGGCCCCGGCCGCATCCACCACTGCATGCGCCAGATCGGCGTGGCCGAGCGCGCGCTGGAGCTGATGTGCAAGCGGGCCACCCGGCGCGTCGCCTTCGGCAAGCCGCTGGCCGACAACGACATCACGCTCGAGCGCATCGCGGAGTCGCGCATCGAGATCGACCAGGCGCGCCTGCTCGTCCTGCACGCGGCCTACATGATGGACACCGTCGGCAACAAGGCGGCGCGGCAGGCCATCGCGGAGATCAAGGTGGCGGTGCCGAACATCACCGGGCGCGTGGTGGAGCGGGCGATGCAGCTCCACGGCGGCGGCGGCGTGAGCCAGGAGTTCCCGCTCGCGTCCATGTGGGCGCACTCGCGGACCCTGCGGTTCGCCGACGGGCCGGACGAGGTGCATCGCCGGCAGATCGGGCGGCTGGAGCTGCGCAAGCACAGTTAAGCGGCGGGGAGCGGGCGGGGGCGCGGGGCGGCGGGGGCCGCCTCTGACCACGACCCGCTGCTTCGTCACATCGCGTTAGGAGTTCCCAATCCGGGAGCGCATGGTCTAGGCAACCCTCGGCGGGGAACGGGTCAACCGGCGGCCCCCGCCGCCCCGCGCCCCCGCCCGCTCCCCGCCGCCCGGGTTTTTTCAAACTGCTGAACTACGGAAAACCACTTCTGCTCGACACGCACCGGCTTCGGAACGGTTGTCTGCTGTTCGAAACGGTTGCCCGCCATTTGGGGGAGTGCGGGGGCCATTTCTGGGCCCCCGCATTAGATAGAGAAGCGGATCCGCAAATCTCGCAGCAGCGGGCTGACCCGACCGTGTCGCCGCGGGGCCATTCGCGCCAGGCCGGATCCGTACATCTCGCAGCAGCCGGTTGACCCGATCGCCGCGGGCTACTCGCGCCAGCGGGGGTCCAGCAGATCTCGCAGCGCGTCGCCCAGCAAGTTAATTCCCAGGACCGCGATTAAGAGGGCGGCGCCGGGGCAAAAGGCGACCCAGGGGGCGGAGGCGAGGAAGGTTTGGCCCTCGGCGAGCATGCTGCCCCAGGAGATCGTCGGGGATTGGGCGCCCAGGCCGAGGAATGAGAGGCCGGCCTCGGCGATCATGTTGCTGCCGACGCCGATGGTGGCTGCGACGATGATGGGGCCCGCCGCGTTGGGTAGGAGGTGGCGGACCAGGATCGTCCCGTGGCCCACGCCGAGTGCGCGGGCCGCCTGCACGTAGTCGCGCTCCTTGAGCGAGAGGATCTCGCCCCGCACGATGCGCGCGATCGTGGTCCAGCCGAGCGCCATCAGCACCAGCGCCACCTTGTCGAGCCCCGGCCGCTCGAAGACCGCGATCAGCCCGATGGCCAGGATCAGCGAGGGGAAGGCCATCACCACGTCGGTGACCCGCATCAGCAGCGAATCGCGCCAGCCGCCGTGGTACCCGGCGAGCAGGCCCACCGCGACGCCGAGCGTCGCGGCCACCACCTCAACGCCGAGGCCCAGCGCGAGCGAGACGCGGCCCCCGTGGAGCACGCGCGAGAAGAGATCGCGAGCGAGCGCGTCGGTGCCGAAGAGGTGGGCGGGCTCCGGGGGCCGCAGCATGACCTCGCTGAGCGCGGCCGGCACCGCGGTCGGGTCGTACGGTGCGAGCCACGGGGCGAGCACCGCCGAGGCCGCGAACAGGCCCACGAGCGTGCCGCCGATGGTGAGCCGGCGCCCGAGACGGCCTCTCCGTCCCCCGGACTGGAGCAGGCGCGCGTCAGCGGCCACGGCGGATCCTCGGATCGATGACGAGATAGGCCAGGTCCACCACCAGGTTGGCGAGGACGTAGATCACCGCGAAGACGAGCACCGCGCCCATCACGACCGGGAGGTCGCGCTGGCCCACCGCGGCCACCAGCATCCGGCCCAGGCCGGGCCACGCGAACACCGTCTCGGTCAGCGGCGCGCCCACGAGAAGATCCGCGATCCCGATGCCGATCACGGTGACCGCCGGGATCAGGGCATTGCGGAGGGCGTGCTTGGCGATCACCAGCCACTCGGCGAGCCCCTTGGCGCGCGCGGTCTGGATGTACTCCTGCCGGATCACCTCGAGCAGGGTCGACCGGGCCATACGCGCGATGGTGCCGGTGTGGATGGCGCCCAGGGTGAGCGCCGGCAGCACCAGATTGGCCCAGGCGCCGTCGCCGTACCCCGAGACCGGCAGCCACCCGAGCCATACCGCGAAGAGCAGCGAGAGCATCATGCCGAGCCAGAACACGGGCGTGGAGATGCCGAGCACCGCCGCGCTCATGAGGATCTGATCGAGCAGCCGGCCCGGCCGCAGCGCGGCCGCGACCCCCGCGACGAGGCCGACCACGACGGCGACCACGGTGGCGGCCAGCGCCAGCCGCGCAGTGGCGGGCAGGCGCTCGGCGATGATCTCGGCGACCGGCCGCTGCTGGTGATACGAGGTGCCCAGGTCGCCGCGGACCAGCCGCGACATCCACGAGGCGTAGCGCACGTGCACCGGGCGGTCGAGCGCGTAGTCCCGGCGGATCTGCTGGACCAGCTCCGGATCGGCGCGCTGGCCCAGCATGGCCCTGGCCGGATCGCCCAGGCCGACCGCGGTGAGCGCGAAGACGAGCAGGCTGACGCCCAGCAAGACCGGCAGCAGCGCCAGCACGCGCTTCGCCGCGGGTTCTAGCAGGTCAGAAAACATGAGGGCGGTCAGCCGGCGCGCTGGCGCGCGCTTGCTTGTGCAGCCGTTTTTTCTTTCATATGCGGGGGCCCAGACATGGCCCCCGCACTCCCCCAGCCGCGGACAACCGGTCCGCGGACAACCGGCGCCTGGGCCACCCGCTACTCAATCTTCACTTTGCGGAGGGGGGCGAGGAACTCGGGCGCGGTGGAGAGCGGCGAGCGCTCGAGGCCTTTCACGGAGGGGCGGATCAGGGCGCGGCTCGCGTAGTGGTAGAGCGTGATCCAGGCCCCGTCGTCGAGCAGGCGCTGCTCGGCGCCCTGGTAGACCTTGAAGCGCGCCGGCCCGGCCGGCATGACGTCGGCCTGGTCGAAGAGCCGGTCGAGCTCCGGGTTGCGGTAGCGAGAGGTATTGCCCGCCGCGCCGATGTTCCGGGAGTGGAACAGGACGGTCAGGAAGTTCTCCGGATCCGGATAGTCGGCGATCCAGCCCTGGCGGAACATCGTCACCGCGCCCTCGTCCACGACCTTGAGGTGGGCGGCCCAGTCGAGCCGCCGCAGCTCGAGCGTGATCCCCACCTCCCGGAGCTGCGCCTGCAGCAGCTCGGCGACGCGCTGGTTCAGATCGCTCGTGTTGAAATGATAGGTGATGGGCGGCAGCCCCCGGCCGCCCGGGAATCCCGCCTCGGCCAGGAGCTCCCGGGCGCGGGCGCGATCGAAGCCGGGCGCGGTGACGCCCGCGTGGTAGCCCGGCAGCGCGGGCGGCAGGATGCCCTTGCCCGCGGTGACGCACCCCTCGAGGAGCCCCTGCACGACCGCGGCGGGATCGATGGCGTGCGCGACGGCCAGGCGCATCCGGCGATCGTTGAACGGCGGCTTCTCCACGTTGAAGCGCACCGCGTGGGTGCCCAGGGTCGGCCAGATCGCCACCTGGGCGCGGAGCGCGGGATCGGCCTTCACGGCCCGGCAGTGGCCGGTCGGGATGTCGCTGACGTCGAGGTTGCCCGCCTTGTAGTCGTTGAAGCGGGTGATCTCGGCCGGGATGATGCGGAACACCACCCGCTCCAGGTGGGGCGCGCCCCGGAAGTGGTCGGCGAAGGCCTCGAGCACCACGCGGTCGTCGCGCCGCCACTCCTTCAGGCGAAACGCGCCGGTCCCCACCGGGCGGCTCGCGAAGGCCGGGCCCAGACGCTCGGCCTCCTCGCGCGGCACGATGGACGCCGCGTCGTAGGCCATCAGATGGAGGAACGGCGCGAAGGGCTTCTCGAGGGTCAGCTCGACGGTGCGCTCGTCCACCACGCGCACGCCCGGGATCTCCCCCGCCCCGCCCTTGATGAAGGCGGGCGCCCCCGCGATCTTCTCGAACACCCAGGGCCGCTTGCCACGCGCGGCGCGCTCGAAGGAGAACTTCACGTCGGCCGCCCGCATGACCCGGCCGTGGTGGAACTTCACGCCGGGGCGGAGCACGAAGGTGTAGACGCGATGGTCGGCCGACACCGTCCAGCGCTCGGCCAGGCCCGGCCCCGGCTGCAATCGCTCGTCCAGCTCCACCAGCGTGTCGAAGAGCTGCCGCACGACCGCCGACGAGGTGGTGTCCGTCGCCTGGGCGGGGTCGAGCGTCGGCGGGTCGGAGATGAAGACGCCCCTCAGCGTGCCCGCCGGCCTGCCGTCCTGGGCGCCCACCGGCCCGGCCGCCAGGAGCAGGCACAGCAGCGGCAGGAGGCGGAGGCCATTCATCGCCCGGGGCCCGGCACGGGCGCCGCGGCTGGGGGCGGCGCGTCGATCCAGACGCGGTCGAAGCGGGGATTGCCGCTCGGGTGTAGGCGCAGGTTGCGCACCTCCATGCGGGTCGCCGCCCAGTGCAGCCGCACGTAGAGCGGCACCCACGGCACCTCTTCGGCCAACATGGCCTGGGCGCGCCCGTAGAGCCGCAGCCGCTCGGGCCGGAAGGACACCTGGCTGGCCCGGATGAGGAGGCCGTCGAGGGTACGGTTGCGATAGAAGGACATGTTCAGTGCGGTGGGCCCCTTGCTCGCGCCCTCGCTGCTCGTGAGCGGGTAGAGCAGGAAGTGCGGATCGCCCGCCTCCACGCGGGCCTCGAGCAGCGCCATCTGATGTTGACCGGTACGGGCCAGCTGGAGCGCCGCCTCCGGCGCCTCGACCTGGATGGGCACGGAGATGCCGGCGGCGGCCAGCGAGGCGCGGATCGCCTCGGCCACCCGTGATTGGTCCGGGCGCTTGTCGCCGTCGCCGATCAGCAGCCCGGCCGACGTACCCCGCGGGAAGCCCGCCTCCGTCAGCAGGCGCTTGGCGTTCGCCGGGTTCGCCTCGAGCACGGGCGAGGCGTCGCGACGACTCCAGACCCCGAGGGGCAGGAAGGAGAGCAGCGGGACCCCGACCGGCGCAACCGCGGGGGCGAGCAGGCCCGGATCGAGCGCCGCCGCCACCGCCTGGCGCGCCTTGAGCCGGCTGAAGGGCTCGCGCTCCGTCTCCAGCGCGAGGTACCCGATGCGCCAGCTCGGGATCGACTGCGTGCCGGCGGACCGGGAGGGGGCGGCGGAGGTGAGGAGCACGTCGACCGCCTGCGCCTCCAGCATCTCCTCGCCACGGGCATCCTCGCCGGCGTCCAGGAAGACCAGCCGCGTGGAGCGGGCCGGCCCGCCCCAGTAGCCCGGATTCGCGTCCAGCACCACCCGCCCCAGGCTCGCCTCGGTGAGCGCGAACGGTCCGGTGCCGACCCAGCGCTGCCCGGCGCTGCTGGCCAGCACGATCGAGAAGGCGGGATGAGCCAGCACCGCGGGCAGGGGCGCGTAGGGCAGCAGGAGGCTGATCTGGACGGTCCGCGCGTCCACCGCGCGGATCTCCTTGACGACCCCCGGCGTGCCCCGGACCAGCAGCGGCGCGGCCACGTTGGGGTGGGGCGCTTGGGCCGCGTTGGGCTGGATGACCCGGTCGAGGCTCTCCACCACCTGCCGGGCGGTCAGCGCGGTACCGTCGTGAAACCGCACGCCCTCGCGCAGCCGGAAGGTCCACAGGAGGCCGTCGCGCGACACCGACCACTGGGCGGCCAGCCCGGGCTCGATATCGCTGGTGACGTCGCGGTACTGCACCAGGGTGTCGAAGATTTGCCGCGCGATGACGGAAACTGGCCCTTCCAGCGCGGTGGCGGGGTCGAGCAAGGTCGGAACCGACGGGAGCCCGACACGGAGGACGCCGCCCTGCGCCCAGGCCCCGCCCGCCAGCGTGAAGAAGACGAAGGCCACCGTGATCCCGATGCGCCGGCACACGCTCGACATGACCGTGTTATACGACGGATTCCGGCCGCTGCGCGATGCGTAGCCACTTTCCGCGCCGCTGCTCATCGCGTGGCCATCGTGAAGGCGGTCACCGCGGGCGCGGGACGACAAGTCGAGTGGATCGGGCGTCGGCGGGGGCCGCGCGAATGGCACCGAAACTGCTTTACTTTTTCTCAGGCCCGTCGGGAGCGCTCCGGAACCGGCTCGGGTGAGCCAGGGTTTAGACGGTGAGAGCGATAGGTGATCGCCACACCGGGAATCGGAGAAAGTGAAATGAAATCAATGGCTCCCGAGGGCAAAATGAGGCCAATTCGCTTGACTTAACGCGAAACGGACTCCTATACTGAAGTCACCTTTCGGAGGCTTGGGCGGAGCGCGCGACGAAGCGCTGGAAGTGCCCGATGGTTCACCCGGAAAGGAAATGGGCGAACATGAAGGAGTTCGACAAGAAGGGCAATCCTAGCCGAGAGCCCGCGTCCGAAGGGATGAAGGGCCTCTCGAAATTCCTCCCCATGACCGACTCGAACTACCGGCGGCGTCTCACCGAGTACGAGGTCCAGGTCCAGGACCTCCAGGCCTACGTCCGTTCGCTCGAGACCGAGACCGGGCGGCTGCGCAAGAAGCTCGAGGACGCACCCAAGGAGTTCATGATCCTCGAGAACAAGCTGCGCGAGGCCAACCGCCAGCTCGTGCAGGCGTTCAACCAGAACGAGAAGCTCGTCAACGCGCTCTACGAGGCCCGGGAGCAGATCACCTCGCTGAAGGAAGAGGTGGACAAGCTCCGACGTACGGGGTCTACCTCTCGGTCAACGAGGACGGCACCGTCAACATCCTGTCGCAGGGCCGCAAGGTGAAGGTCAACCTGCACCCCTCGATCAAGGCCGAGGACATCAAGCCCGGTCAGGAGCTGATCCTGAACGAAGGCCTCAACGTGGTGGAGACCGCGGGCTACGAGATCCAGGGCGAGGTCGTGATCCTCAAGGAAGTGCTCGACGAGGAGCGCGCCATCGTCACCCAGCGGGCGGACGAAGACCGGGTGGGCATCATCGCGGAGCCGCTGCGCTCGGCGAAGCTCAAGATCGGCGACCACCTGCTCATCGACGCCAAGAGCGGCTACCTGCTCGAGAAGCTACCCAAGAGCGAGGTCGAGGACCTCACGCTGGAAGAGGTGCCCGACATCAGCTACGAGGACATCGGCGGCCTCGCCGGCCAGATCGAGACCATCAAGGACGCGGTCGAGCTGCCGTATCTCTACGCCGACTACTACCGGG
>WNFB01006000.1_pt1 | contig 10887 bp, 9 predicted proteins | sample 5400501 | NCBI WGS metagenome assembly WNFB01 (sample SAMN13153341, study PRJNA577476) | soil metagenome | isolation source: 200 cm saprolite under Douglas fir tree site 2 hole 1 | place: USA:California | collected 2015-04-18 | reverse complement strand
CGAGCAGTTCAGCGCGGCGTTCCGCGCGGTCAATCCGGACTGCACGGTGCCGGTGCTCGAGCTCGACGATGGGGCGCGCATCGCCGACGTGATGGCGATCTGCGTCTATTTCGAGCAGAGCCGGCCGGAGCCGCCGCTGATGGGCGTGGGCGCGCAGGACCGCGCCGTGGTGACCGAGTGGCAGCGGCGCGCCGAGCGCGACGGTTTTCATGCGGTGGCGGAGGCGTTCCGCAACGCGACGCCTGCATTCAAGACGCGCGCGCTGCCCGGGGCGGACGACTACGCGCAGATCCCGGCGCTGGCCGAGCGCGGGCGCGAGCGGGTGCAGAAATTCTTCAAGGTCATGGACGCGCGCCTTGCCGACAACGAGTTCGTGGCCGGCGCGCGCTACAGCATCGCCGACATCACCACCCTGGTGGCGGTGGATTTCGCCGGCTGGATCAAGCTCGCGATTCCCGACGATTGCGCCCACCTGCGCCGCTGGCATCAGGCGCTGTCGGCGCGGCCGAGCGCGAAGGCCTGAAGCCGTCCGACCGAACCGGACGCCTCGCCGGGCGTTGATCGCCGGGTCAGCGCGCTCCCTGTGGGAAAATCCGCCACAGCTGCTAGAATCGCCGGCGAAACCTCGATCCGCCGGACACGAAGGTGCCCCATGGCCCGTCACGCAACCTACATCCCGCACGGCGTCATTCCGGCGGTGCTGCTGCCGTTCGACAACGACCTCGCCATCGACGAGGCGAGCTTTCGCAAGCATCTGCGCGACGTGGCGGCGACCGACGGCATTTCGGCGATCACCGTCAATGCCCATTCGACCGAGGTCGCCTCGTGCACGTTCGAGGAGCAGCGCCGCGTGCTCGAGATCGCGCACGACGAGATCGGCGAGCGGCTGCCGATCGTCAACGGCGTGTGGGCGGACGGCAGCATCCAGGCGGCGCACATCGCCCGCATGGCGGCGGCCGGCAGCGCCTCGGCGCTCCTCGTGTTCCCGCCGGCGCCGTTCACGCTCGGCCAGTCGCCCGAGATGGCGCTCGCCCATTTCAAGCGCATCGCCGACGCGACCGATCTGCCGATCATCGTGTTTCAGTATCCGCTCCCTACCGGCCAGGGCTACCCGCGCGACACGCTGCTGCGGCTCGTCGAGGAGGTGCCAGCCATCCGCGCCATCAAGGACTGGGCCGGCAATGTGCCGCAGCACGAATGGCAGGTGCGCACGCTGCAAAGCCTGCCGCGCCCGGTCAACGTGCTCTCGACCCACAGCGCGTGGCTGCTCAGCTCGCTCGTGCTCGGCTGCAACGGCCTCCTGTCCGGCAGCGGCAGCGTGATCCCCGACCTGCAGGCGGATCTGTTCCGCGCCGTGCAGGCCGACGATCTCGCCGCGGCGAAGCGCATCAACGACCGCATCTATCCGCTGTCGCAGGTGTTCTATGCCGACCCGTGGGCGGACATGCACAACCGCATGAAGGAGGCGCTCGTGCTGCTCGGCCGCCTGCCGCGCGCGGTGGTGCGCCCGCCGCTCGCCAAGCTCGGCGCGGCCGAGATCGCGCGCATCCGCGCGGCGCTGATCGAGGCCGGCCTGCTCGGCGCCGCCGCCGGCCGCGACGCCGCATAAGCATGATCCGGAAAAGTGGGTACCAGTTTTCCGAAAAGATCATGCTCAATAAATTGGGCGGCTATCGGTTGAGCCAGCGGCGCATGAAGCCGAGCAGCCCCTGGGGCATGAAAATAACGATGGCGATGAAGATGAGCCCGACCGGGATGAGATAGTACTCGGTAAAGAAGCGGGAGAACGTTTCGCGCAGGACCAGGAAGAACGCGGCGCCCACCAAAGGTCCGACCAGCGTGCCGATGCCGCCCATCACGTTGAAGATCACCGCGTCGCCGGAGATCAGGAAATAGACGAAGTCGGGGGCCGCGAAGCGGTTCTGGATGGCGTAGAGCACGCCGGCGAGCCCGGCGAACAGGCCTGAGAACATCACCGCGACGATCTTGTAGTGCTGGACCGGATAGCCGATCGCCCGCGTGCGCGGCTCGTTCTCGCGGATCGACTGCAGCACCATGCCGAACGGCGACTGGGTGATGCGACGCAGCACCAGATAGGACAGGGTGACAACCGCCAGCACGAACCAGTGCAGCGTGGTCGAGGTGAACGGGACCGAGAACAGTCCGGGAATGGCAAGCGCCGGCCGGCTGAAGCCGAGCCCGTTCTCGCCGCCCGTCACCTCGGTCCAGGTGAAGATGATGACGTAGAAGATTTGCGAGAAGATGAGCGTGGTGATCGCGAAGTAGATGTCGCGCAGCCGGGTGGAGAAATAGGCGACGAAGAGCGCGACCGCGGCGGCGCCGGAGAGGCCGAACAGGATCGCGAGCCACAGATTTGGCGGGCTGACCATGAGCAGCGCCGCCGCCGCGCCGTACATGCCGAGACCGAAGAAGGCGGAGTGGCCGAACGAGACCATGCCGGTGTAGCCGATCAGGATGTCCGAGGACATGGCGAGCAGCCCCCAGATCAGGATCTCGGTGAGAAAGCGGCGCCAGAATTCGGGGAGCACCAGCGGCGCGACGATCAGCAGCGCCAGGACGACGGCGAATCCGCTCCAGTAGACGATGGGTCGGCGCGCGGTCATTTGGGCGTCGGCACGAACAGGCCCGTGGGCCGGAACAGCAGGGTCAGAATCAGCACCACGAAGGAGACGATGACCGCCTGGGCCGGGCTGACCCACAGCGAGGCGTAGGCCTCCAGCAGGCTGATGAAGATCGAGGCGGCGATCGAGCCGCCGAGATTGCCCATGCCGCCGACCACGACGACGATGAAGGCCTTGAGCACCCAATCGAGGCCCATGGCGTGGTTGATGCCGACGAGCGGCCCGAACAGCACGCCGCTGGCGGCGGCCATGCCGGCGCCGATGGCGAAGACGCCGGTCAGCACCCACGGCACCGGGATGCCCATGGCCTGCGCCATCAGGCGATCCTGGGTGGTGGCGCGGATCCAGATGCCGTAGGTGCCGTATTTCAGGAACAGCCACAGCGCGCCGATGATGCCGGCCGAGAGCACGGCGATCACCAGCCGGTACCAGGGATATTCCAGATAGAACAGCGTGAAATAGCCGGTGAGCGGTTCCTGGATCTTGCGCGGCACCGGGCCGAACTGCCACAGCGCGTAGTTCTGCAGCACCAGCGAAATGCCGAAGGTGGCGAGGATGGTGGTCAGCGGATCGCGCCCGAGCAGCGGGCGCAACGCGACCACGTGAATGGCGGCGCCGAGGATCGCGACGATCAGGGCCGCGACCAGGAGCGCAAGCCAGAAACTGCCGGTCGTGGACAGGGTGATCACGCCCACATAGGCGCCGAGCATGAACAGCTCGCCATGGGCGAAGTTGACGATGTCCATGATGCCGAAGATCAAGGTGAGGCCGGAGGCCACCAGCGCCAGGATCATGCCGGCGACGATGCCGTTGACCGTCTGGATGATGAGTTGCTCGATCGGAATGGCTTGAAGCAGCTCGGCGAGGGGCGGCATGTCACACTCCCAAGTAGCGGTGGATGACCGCCGCGTCCGCGCGTAGCTCTGAGGTCGCGGCGTGATGCCGGACGACGCCTTTCTCCATGATGTAGACGCGCTGGCTGGCCTCGAGGGTGAGCGGGACGTTCTGCTCCACCAGCAGGATCGCCACGCCCTCACGGTGGAGCACATCGATGATCTGGCGGATCTGCGAAACCATGCGCGGCATCAGGCCCTCGGTCGGCTCGTCGAGCAGGATGATCTTGGGCTCGAGCATCATCGCTCGGGCGATGGCGAGCATCTGCTGCTCGCCGCCCGAGAGCGTGCCGCCAGCCTGGCTGCGCCGCTCGGCCAGCACCGGGAAGTAGGCATAGGCCTTGTCGAGCAGCGCCTGCCGCCGCGCCTCGGTCATGCCCTGGCGGTCGAGGCCGGTGCGCAAATTCTCCATCACGGTGAGCCGGGGAAAGATGCGCCGATCCTCGGGGACATAGCCGATGCCGAGCCGGGCCAGCCGATGCGCCGGCAGGCGGGCGATCGACTGCCCGTCGAACGACACGCGGCCGCGGCTCGGGAAAACGAGACCCATGATGGTCTTGAGCGTCGTGCTCTTGCCCACCCCGTTGCGCCCGAGCAGGCCCACGACCTCGCCACGCCCGACGTGCAGGCTCACGCCGTCCAGGATGTGGCTCTTGCCGTAATAGGTGTGGAGGTCCTCGACCTCGACGAGGGGTCTTTCCGGCGCCGTCATGTCTTGAGATAGACCTCCAGCACCCGGGGATTGCGTTGGATCTCGTCGGGCGTCCCGTCGGCCAGGATACGCCCGTAGTGCAGCACGGTGATCCGCTCGGCGAGCGCCATCACCACCTGCATGTCGTGCTCGACGATGAGGATGGTCAGGTTCTGCGCGATGCGGCGCACCAGCGCCATGGTGTCGTGGGTCTCGGCCGCGCTCATGCCGGCGGTCGGCTCGTCGAGGCACAGAAGCTGCGGCTCGGTAGCGAGCGCAATGCCGATCTCGAGGTTGCGCTGCTCTCCGTGCGAGAGGTTGGCGGCGATTTCCTCGCCCTTTCCGGCGAGGCCAACCGTCTCCAATACCGCTTCGGCCTTCTCGATGATGTCGCGGTGGTCACGGTGGTGGGTCAGGAGGCTCCAGGCGTGCCGGCGGGACTGGGCGGCGATGCGGACATTCTCGAGCGTGGTCGCGTTGGGAAGAATATTGGTGATCTGATACGACCGGGCGATGCCCTTCTGGGAGATCAAATTGGGAGGAAGCCCGGTGATGTCCGCTCCATTGAGCAGGACGTGCCCGGTGGTGGGGCGCAGAACGCCCGTCAGGCAGTTGAAGAAGGTGCTCTTGCCCGCCCCGTTCGGCCCGATGATCGCACGGATCTCGCCGCGCTGGACTTCGAAGTCGACGCTGTCGAGGGCGGCCAGACCGCCGAAGCGGACGGTCAAACCCTCGGTGCGCAGGAGCGGGGCCGAGGCGCCTCCGCGCGCAGCACGGCCCGCGGAGGGCGCCTCGAGCAAACGGTCCTCCGTCCCTTAGGTCGAGACGAACTTGCAGGCCGGCGGAAACGTCGTCTTCTCCTTCGGGACGACCTCAACGATCCGGTGCTTGTTGTCCTTGATGTCGAAGATGAACTCGCGCAGGAACGCCTGGTGGTCTTCCTTGCGCAGGATCTTGTCGCCCTGGGGGAAGTCGTCCCCTTCCTTCATCTCGAGCCCCTCGAGCGCCTCGATCAGCTTCATCGTGTCCTCGCGGCCGCGGAAGCCCGACTTCTCGATGGCGATCTTGAGGGCATTCGTGGCCTCGTAGTTCGACTGCACGTAGCGGTCGGGCAGCGGACCGGACGAGTCGATCTGCTTGAGACGCGCCACAGCATCGTCGAAGAACTTCCGGTGGAACGAGGTATTGAGCGGCGGATCCAGCACCGGCACGTAACGGTTGACGCCGACGAAACCTTCCACCTTGTTGCCGAGCGCGGGCAAGTGGGTCGACTCGGCCATGGCTCCATCGCCGGCGAGTCTGTACTTCCGGGTGAGCCCGAGGTCGAAGGCCTGGTTAATGAACGTTACGGCCGGGGCGCCGAACAGGATGCCGAACAGCCCATCGAAGTTGCCGCTGATCTTCGACAAGAAGGGCGTCATGTCCGCCGTGCCGAGCGGGATGCCGGTGGTGCCCACGATCTCGCCGCCTTGCTTCCTGATCTCTTCCACATAGGCGTCGCGGGTGGTCTGCCCCCATGCGTAGTCCAGATACGCGATGTGCCATTTCTTGCCCATCTTACCGACCAGGTAGGGCGCGAACGCCACCGCCTGGGCGGGCGCGTAGTCGAACGGCCGGAAGGTGTACCGGCTGCACTTGCTGGTGGTGATCGTGGTGTCGAGGCACACCGAGACCATGTTGACGATCTTGTGCTCGTCGTAGACCGGCATGCAGGCGAGGCACACGTTCGAAAGGTAGCCGCCGACATGCGCGTCGATGCGGTCCTCGACGACCAGCTTTTCCGCCTTGCGGCGGCCGACGTCGGGCTTCGACTCGTAATCCGCCACGATCAGCTCGATGGGCCGGCCGTTGATCCCGCCGGATTTGTTGATGCGGTCCACAGCCATCTGCACGCCCACGAGCGCCGTTTTTCCGCCCGCGGCCGCCGTGCCTGAGAGCGGCTGCAGCGTGCCGATCTTGTAGGGTTTGGCCTGGCCGAACGCGGCCCGCCACGGCGCCGGGACCAGCACCGTCGCTCCGAGCGCACCGGCGGCTGCCGCGCTCCATCCGACGAGCCGGCGGCGCGTGACCTTGCCGCTGTACCAGAATTCCTGCAAATCCTGCGTCTTGCCTGCGTCAGTCATAGTGAAATCCTCCCATGGGCAGCCCGACGATACTAACCGGTCTTGGGGCCGGATAACAGGCCGCAGGCCGGCTTCGCGGGCGGATTCGGCGCCGCCGATTTTTGCGCCGGCGAGGCGTTCAGCCCTTGGCCGCGGGTCGCCAGAACGTCAGGGCCGCGCCGGCGACGACGCATACGGCGCTCGCCAACAAGGCCGGGGTGAGAGGCTCGCCCAGCACGAGGTGGCTCTGGGCGACGCCGAACACCGGGGAGAGCAGCAATATCTGGCTGGCGGCGGAGGGCCTGATCCGCGCGAGCGCCTGCGACCAGCACCAGTAGGCGAGGGCGGTCGGCACCACAATGTTGTAGATCGTGATGGCGGTAAGTTGCGCCGTCGGCCGCATCATGTGATCGCGCTCGAGGACGGCCGCCGCCAGCGTGATCGCCGCCGCGCTCGCGGCGAGTTGCCAGAACACCTGTTGCCAGAACGTGCTTTGCCACCTCTCGCGCCGGTAGAGCACCGAGCCGAGCGCCCATCCCATGGTGGCTGCCAGCGCCGAGACGATGCCGGGCACCGTCGTCGCAGTCCACGGCATGGCGAACGGATTGATCAGCAGCGCGATCCCGAGGAGGCCGAGCGCGACCGCGGCGATGCTCGGCAGCGTCAGCCGCTCGCCCAGCAGACATGCGCTGAAGAGCAGGCTCCATACGGGGTTGGTGTAGATGAGCAGGATCGTGTGGGTCGACTCGATCCACTTGAGCGAGAAGGTGATCAGGACGGTCAATGCGGCGCCCTGCAGGAGGCCGATGACGGCCAGGCTTCCGCGTTCGCGGCGCGCCGGCATGATGTGGGCCGCCCCGTGGCGAAGGGCGAGCACCGCTCCGACCAGGACGGCGGCGCCGCAGTAGCGCACCGCATTGAACGTCCACGGCCCGATATCGCGCAGCGCGATCGTGATCCAGGTGTAGTTTCCGCCCCAGGCGAATATCAGCACGCCCAGGAGGCCGATGGCCTGCCATTGGGGCGCCGCATCCTGCCTGCCGGGATCGACGGGGTCCGGTTTGCCGGCCAAAATGCTATTCCCCGAGCCGCAATCGTGCGTTTTGGTTGGTGTATCTTTGCGCGACACAGCGGCCCCAATGCACGGGCGGCGCGGAGGGTCCGCAGCCGCCCGCTTCGGGCCAGCAGTATTCAGCGCATGCCGGCGTAGGGCGCAAGGCCGTCCTGGGAAATGGCGAAAGAGGGCGCGGCCATGTCCTGCAGCGATCCGTCGACCGCGTCCGCCATGGCCCGCATCGCCGCCAGCTCACCCGACCAGGAAGTGCCGAGCGGCGCTTGCGCATAAAGCCGCAGAAGGCCGCGCAGATGGGCACTCATCGCGCGCGCCAGGCGGTACGCGTGGAATTCGAGCAGCGCGTCGAGGTCGGTGCCGCGCGCGTATGCTTCCGCCAACGAAGCGGCGAGATGCGCCGTTCTCAGCGCCACGCCGGCGCCATCGCCGCTCAGCGGATCGAAGGCGAGCGCCGCATCACCGACGTGGACGATGGCGACGCTGTTCTGCGGCGGCAGGCGGAACCGCGGCGCAGCGTCGAAACTCGCGCACGGGCCGATGACGGCGGCGATCGAATGGCGCGCCGCGTGAGTGTCGGCGATCGATTCTTGCAGCGCATCGTGTGGTGCTACCCCCGGCTTCGGCACACACGCGAACACGACGCCTTCGCGGCCGCCGGCTGGAAGGAGCGCAGTCCAGCCGCGCGGCGTCGCCTCGATCAGCAACGCATCGGCATCCGCCGCGGCGGCAAGGGCGACCCGTGCCGCGATCGCGACGCGATCGCCGCCGGTGAGCGTGCCTTCCCCGGGCGCGCTACGGCCGGTCGCGACGACGGTCCATGAGGCCGGCTCGCACGACCCTTCGGACATTGCGACCTTGGCGGCCGCCGCATGCGCCGCCATGCGCCCGGCCAAGGCCGGCGCATCGACTACGACGGTTTCGTCATCGATTTGCTGCGGCGTGCGGTCCCGCCACAGGATCACCCGGCGGGCGAGTCTTTGCTGCGGTACGTTCGCCAGCAGCTCGGCGCCCCACATCCGGTCGAGAATGAAGCGCGCCGCGCTGTTGAGGGCGATCACATGGCCGGCGCGCCGCGGCGATCCCGTCATCGCGACCTGCCAGCCGAGGCGGGCGAGCGACATGGCCGCGCTTGCGCCGGCGATCCCGGCGCCGATCACCCGGGCGCCGCGCGTCACGTCGGAACGGCCCATGCGAGGTCCTGCGTGCTATCGCCCGTCGCCGCCCTTCCGGTATTCCTTGATGATCAGACCGCGCAATCGCTCCAGGTGCCGCCGGTGCTCCGGCCCGACGCGGCGCAGGCGGCGCGTCGCGTTCGTGTCGAGGCGATCGACCAGCGCGAACGCAGTCGACAGCATGCGATCGACCGTGTCCTCGCCTTTGATCAGCTCGCGCAAATGCCGCGGTCCGCCATACCTTTGCGTTCCGTGCGGAGCCGTACCGGCGAATGCTGGCGGCACCGCGGCATGGGGCGGGAGCTTGCACCAGTCCGGCAGCTTGAATTGCGGCCCATATCCGCCTTCGGCGAGGTGATAGGCCGCATCGTCGAGCGCAAACATCACGCACCGGGCGATGGAGAGCCACTCGCCGCGCGACAGGCGGCCGAGGCAGAACGTGACGTAGAGGGCCTGCAGCAGCACATCGTAATAGGCGTCGCACAGCGCCTCGAGCGTCGACCAGGGCTCCTGTGGCGCCGGCTTGGGCGTCGTCATGAAGCGCAGATAGGATTCCGGCTTGCTGCCGGACAGACGTTCCTTCACGCGCCGGAAGCGTTCCCAATGGTTCTCGCCTTCGTCGATGATCACCTTCACCAGCTGGGTGAGGCGCCGCAGCGTGTCCATCTGCTTCGTGTCGACGGTTTCGCCCCTGCCCTCGAGCTCGAGCGCGAGCTCGTGCAGCGAGACCAGGACGCGCGTGTACATCCCGTCGAGCTGCTGGGGATCGTCGTTGAAGACCGAGCTCGGCGCCTCGATGCCGATGAACTCGTCGAGCACCTGCGGGGTGAGCGGGCGTCGCTGGAAAGAACGCCGCAGGTCGCGCCCGATCACGTCCGCGCGTGCCAGGCACGGCGCGCCGCCGAGCAATATGAGCGCCTCGTTGGCCCAGCGGAAATGCCGCATTTCGTCGATCGCGATGCTGAAAATTTCCCGGGCCGATTGATAGCGGGCGAGCTTGGCTCCGCGCAGCCAGCGCGATGCCTCGCGCGGCGCCCGGATCGAGTATCTCGCGAACAGATATTCGACGCAGAGCGCGTGCTCGAGACTCGCGAGCGTTGGCAGCGCGTGAGTGATGTCCTCGAGGCACATCCGGTTCTCGATCTTGGGCCAGCGCGGACGACGCGGCACCACACCCTCTCGCTCGGAGGTCACGATCGGAAGATCGGTCCAGTGGACGATCAGGTCGGCCTCCGACATATTGCCGGCGCGCCACTCCCGCGACGTCGCAGCGGGCCGCGCGGGCTCGCGCGCGGTGCGATCGCGCTGGAAATTGAGGACTTGCGTCTCGCCGGTGATGCCGACGACGATATCCGGCTTGCTCGACGCCCAGTAAAAGCAATAACAGTCGGCGAAATCCCACTGCCACGGCGAGCAGAGATTGTGGGTGATCTCGCCGGGCGGAATGAGAGCGGGGTCGATGACGCCGTCCGCATCGAGATAGGCCGCGCGCTCGCCCTCCACCCGCGCGTAGACGAGATTTCCGTCGCTGCGCTCGATCGCCGCGATGCCTGGTTCGCCATGGAGCGCCGCCAGCACCTCGTCGATCTTGCGGCGATCGGCGACGGTCTGCGGTAGCCGGCCCACGACCACGGTCAGCGGCCCCGGTTCGAGGTCCATGATGCGGCGCAGGACCATGTAGCCATCGACGCCGACCAGCCGAACGGTCTTGACCTTCTCGGGCTCGTCGCCGAAACGGGCGCGCACGGCCCACAGGAACGGCTCCTGCGCGACGTCGCCGGCGGCGAGGCCCGGGTTGTTTGTGCCCAGCCGCTGCGGATCGACGCCGACCAGTTTTGCGCCGGCGCCGTACTGGAAATCGAACACCAGGCCGGGCAGGAAATGGCGGTCGAGCGCGCGCACGTCGAACTCGAGGCCGGGGTGCGCGTTGCCGACGCCGCTTTCCGGGCGGGCGATCATCGGGTTGCCGGGCACCAGGTAGTCGGCGCGCGCGGTCATGTTGCGCGCGAGGATCGGCCGCAGCTTGATCTCGTCTTTCGGATGCTCGTTCATGACGGCCTCGACGGTTACGACAGGAAAGCCGGCGTGCTGTCGGGCGGCGGCTCGAACAGTTCGGGGCGCGCCTCGCTCAATTCGGCATAGGCCTCGAGACAGAACGCGAGCCAGCCCCGTACGTGGTCGCAGCCGGTGCGCCCGCGGAGCGACACCTCGTGATAGCAGCCGCCGCCGCACAGATAGCGCGCCCAGCAGCTGCGGCAGGGCTCCTGAGTATCGACCGCCCGCTCGGTGAGGTGAGTCAAGCGCGCCGCATCGTC
>WNFB01005999.1_pt1 | contig 10891 bp, 7 predicted proteins | sample 5400501 | NCBI WGS metagenome assembly WNFB01 (sample SAMN13153341, study PRJNA577476) | soil metagenome | isolation source: 200 cm saprolite under Douglas fir tree site 2 hole 1 | place: USA:California | collected 2015-04-18 | reverse complement strand
AGCCTGAATTTCAGCGGCTCCGAGAAGGAAACACGAACGGCACCTTCCGAGCCAGGAAACACTCAACCGAATGGTATAATCCGACGATAATAGTTATCGGTCGGCCCGAAGGGATCAGTATCCATGAAATCAGAAAAGGCTGTGGAGTTGGTTCAGGACAGCTTGAACCCGCTCCTTTCGAAGCTCGAGGCCAAGACTGCCGACGTGGGTGTAATTGGATTAGGCTATGTGGGCTTGCCCCTCGCCCTTTTATTCGGCCGCAAGGGATTTCGAGTTACGGGCTTCGACATCGACCCTGACAAAGTCGAGAAACTCGAGCGCGGCGAAAGTTACATTCATCACATCGGCGGCGGAGCGATTTCGGGAATGATGCGGGAGAAGCGTTTTGCTCCGACGGCCGACTTCGCTCGCCTGCGGGAAATGGACGCCATCGTCATCTGCGTCCCGACTCCGCTCGATGCCCACCGGGAGCCGGACCTCACCTACATTCGAAACACGGCGGAAACGGTCAGCGCTCATTTGCGTCGGGGCCAGCTTGTGGTACTGGAGAGCACGACCTACCCGGGCACAACGGAAGAGGAAGTCCTGCCAATTTTGGAGAAGTCGGGTCTCCGCTGTCCCGTTGCCCCTTACGCTGCGAAGGGTGAAACCGTTGAAGCCTCCGGAAGTTTGCAGCCGGACTTTTTCCTGGCCTTTTCCCCTGAACGCGAAGACCCCGGAAGCAAGCAATACGAGAGCCATCAAATCCCGAAAGTCATCGGCGGCGTGAATGGTCCGAGCGCCCTCGCGGGGCAAGCTTTATACAAGCAGGCCTTCGATCGAACGATTCTGGTCAGCACGTCCCGGGTGGCGGAAATGGCCAAGCTTCTGGAAAACATTTATCGGTGCGTGAACATCGCGCTCGTCAATGAGCTTAAGTTGCTGTGCCTGAAGATGGGCATCGACATCTGGGAAGTCATCGAGGCGGCGAAAACGAAACCGTTCGGTTTCACCGCGTTTTATCCGGGCCCGGGCCTGGGAGGTCACTGCATCCCGATCGATCCGTTCTACTTGACGTGGAAAGCGCGCGAATACGGGTCACCGACGCGCTTCATCGAACTGGCGGGGGAGATCAACTCCGCCATGCCGGAGCACGTGGTGAGGGCGGTCGCCCAGGCGCTCAACGAACACCATGTATGCGTCAGGGGCTCCAAGATTTTGATATTAGGAGTGGCCTATAAGAGCGATGTGGACGATGTGAGGGAGTCCCCGGGGCTGCGGATCATCGAGCTACTTCAACAGAACGGCGCGCGCCTGGACTACCATGACCCCTACGTCCCCCGGCTGCACAAGATGAGGCACAGCGACCTGAAACTTTCTTCCATAAAGCTCACCGCCCAGTCTCTGGCCGAGTACGACGCCGTCTTGATCGTGACGGCGCATTCCAATCTCGACTACTCATTCATTGTGCGTCACGCGCGCCTCGTCATTGACAGCCGGAACGCGACGCACGACGTCACCGAGCACCGCGACAAGATTGTGAAGTGCTAGTGCCGTTCCAACTTAATGGGCGGAAATGCTTAGGCCGACGCCTTTCGAGAATGCTCGAAAGCGCCGCTCACGGAAATAGCTCCACCTAGTTGGAACGGCACTAGGCGCGCGGTCAGCCGACTCAGCGCGCGTTTCCGTTTTCAAATTCCAGAGCTAACCGGATACTGACCGCAGACGCCAGTATTCACGCGGGTTTCAGCGTCAAGACGGTCCCGCAGGGCGGGAGAGGTAGAAACCCAGCGGGTGAGACCCAAAATCAACCCTTTCAGCTTTCCTTTCATGCTTCCCTGAAGGTGGATTTCCAGGGATCGCAGGTCACTTCCGACCCGTCGGCCAAAGCGTCCTACGTCCTCAGAGTCCTTCGGACGCCGTGGCCCTCTGGGCGGCGGGCCGCCGAAAAGACTTTGGACTCGAAACCAGGCTGGAGCGTTGCCTGCTGAGGCGGTCAGGCGTACATTATCGGTTGGCCACGAAGTCAAAACGGAAATTCCGGGTCAGGACGACCGTGTCGGCGCCGTGAGGAATGGCAGTCGTTAACACCAATCCGATGAAGCTGCTCGCCGAGCTGAAAAGCAAGTCCACGCGTCGTGAGGTTCCACTTTCTTGGGTTGCATACATCTACGTTGCCCTGGGTGAAAAAGATCGAGCCCTCGAGTGGTTGGAGAAGGCCTTCGAAACGCATGCGCTCGGCTCTGAAATGCTGAAGGTGGACCCGGTGTTCGACAATCTGCGCTCCGACCAGCGATTTGCCGATCTCGTTCGCCGCGTCGGCCTGCCGACGTAGGCAAATTACAAGGCGATGGTCGGAAGCAGCTCACAGGCCGCACGTCGTGAGGAGGATTGACGCACCTTTTCGGCTCCTTACACCCGGCTAGTCGTTCATAAAGGAATTCTTCCGCAGGCGTTACAGTTTTCGCTTGGAATTCTCGCTAAATAAGGTAGAGGCACAAAAAGTCGGGCGGCGGCAAAAAGAGAACAGGGAGAAAATCAAGTCATCATCATGGGGGAAGACTGACGCTGATAATTCACGGCGAGTTGCTGGCGCCTGACACCTAATGCCCGAATGAAATATCTCGGTCCAGGAGAAGTTCCTAAGTTTAAATCGCCTGGCTAAGGTCATTGGGGCAAAGGCAACACAGCGCGCAAACTTCGTTTCCTAGGCGCTAACACGTTTTGAGGCCGAAACACGCTAATCCGACTCGAACACTTGGATCGAGTCCACAGGAGGGGTCATGCGGAGCATAGGGCGGATGATCTGCGCGAGCGTATTCCTCTTGTCCATCTCACCATCGGCGGTTCGGGCACAGGGCGTCGGAGCCTCCGGGGACATCCGGGGAACCGTGACAGACTCTTCCGGCGCTGCTGCGTCGCAAGCGAAAGTGACAGTGGTCAATGTGGAAAAGGAAATTTTGCGCACGGCGGGCACTGATGAGAAGGGGGAATACCAAATCGCCGGTTTGATGCCCGCGGTTTACGACGTGAGTGTTGAGCTCCGCGGCTTCCAACCGCAGGTCCACAAGGGCGTCGTGGTCACGGTGGGAGAGACCGTGATCGTAGGCTTCCAATTGAAGGTTTCGACGATGATCACGCAATTCGTCGTGACCGGAGAGTCTCCATTGATAGAAACGGATAAGACGCAGCAGGCCAATACCATCCATGAATTTTACATCCGACAGTTGCCGATTGATCGCCGCGACTATCTGACGTACGCCTTGTTAATGCCCGGTATATCGGATTCCAACGCCCTTGCTGACAACACCGATTTCCGTGTGACCCAAACCCCTCAGAGCGGCCTTTCTTTCTATGGAAGCAACGGAAGAGGGAACAACGTCACCGTTGATGGCGCAGAGGCTAACGACGATGCGGGTGGCGTTCGTCTGACTTTGACTCAGGAGGCGGTACAAGAGTTTCAGGTTAATCGCAGCAATTACTCGGCCGAGTTCGGCGGGGCCAGTGGCGGAGTCATCAACATCGTTTCAAAGTCTGGCACCAATCAAATTCACGGGAGCGCCTTCGGATTTTTCCGGCACGACGCCCTGGATGCCCGAGACCCCTTCGCCGTCAGTTCGGCCTTGGCTCCCGGAGGCCCGTTCGTTATCGGCGCTAAAGGGAAGGAGGTAAAGCCCCCTTCCAACCGGCAGCAATTTGGCGGAACGGTCGGTTTTCCCATCCGCAAGGACCGGACGTTTGCTTTCCTTGCTTACGAAGGGTTGCGGCGCGATGAGTCTGCTGCGGTTCCTGTTCTGACTAACAGCTCGATCTTTGCCCCAACTACCGCGCAAGCAGGAATTCTCAATTCTCTCCAGGCACAAGGGTCCACCTCGGTACCTTGCCTGAGTAATCCGGCGACCAGCCTGCCTGCCTCCACTTGTGCGTTCGTACTGAACCAGATCCTGACGATCGACCCGACCACAAGTGGCTCGCCGGAAACTCCCTTCATGGCCCTATCGGAGCCCTACCTTGTCAATCTGTTTATCAACAACAGCGGGATATTTCCCTTCACGGCCCGCAGTGATTTGGTATCCGGGCGTCTAGATCACTACCTCAACGATCAGAATCAGGTCTTTTTGCGTTACAACTTTGGCCGCTCGCGAGAGCGGAATGCCGAGCTTCGCGCATTAGTGGGATTTTCGCGGGGCAATCTGATCAAGCAATGGGATAGCACCGCCGTGTTGGGTTGGTACCGGAGATTCGGCGCGGGAGCGCAGAATGAAGCGCGCGCGCAGTGGAACTACTACACCTTCGGCGTTTCCCCCAACGACCCCGGAGGACCACAGCTGGATTTGCCGGGCTATGGGTTTTTCAATCGCGATATCTTCCTGCCTTCTTTCACCACGTACCGCCGGTACGAATTTGCCGACAATTTCATGCTTTTCAGTGGTCGGAAGAAAATGAAGTTTGGCGGGTATTTGCTGCTGCGCGGCACCAATGCCGAATCGCACACCTTATTCCCCGGGCGGTTCAGTTTCGGTTCTTTGCCGGGCATCCTTCTCAGCCCGCAGTTATCCGGCACGACTCTTGACGCCTTGCAGGCTTTCAAGCTGGGGCTGCCGCAGTTTTACCAGCAGGGTTTTGGGAGTCCCACCGTGAAAAATACAAACCCGCTCTTGGCTTTCTATTGGCAGGACAATTGGAGACCCTGGCAGAATCTCACAGTCAACTATGGCTTACGCTACGAGTTGGACAAGCGCTATGCGCCCTTACGGACCGACAAAAACAATTTTGGTCCACGTTTCGGCTTTTCTTGGGATCCCCTCCGAGACCACAAGACCGTGGTTCGTGGTGGCTACGGCATTTTTTACTCTCCGATCTACTATCAGATCGACTACGTCGTGCGGGCTTTGGGCGTCGTAAACGGCTTCCGTCAAATCGCCCAAGTCTTCGTGCCACTCACCGGCGCTCCCGGCATCCCGGGCCTCAATTCGGCTGTGATTTTCCAGACGCTAATGGCGCAGGGTAAGATCGGATGCGGAAACCCCGTCGCTGAAGCTTGCATTACGGCAAATGATCTGACCCAGTTCAATATCGGCATAACGCATGAAGGGCCAATTCCCGCTCTCTCCGTAATTTTCGGCGGCTCGAGGGACTATGTAAATCCCTATTCCCAGCAGGCAAGTTTCGGGATCGAGCGCGAGCTCATGCCGAAATTGTCAATCTCTGTAGACTATATTTACTCACGCGCCCTCAAAGTCACGCGTGCGCGTGATAAAAATCTGCTTCCTACGGCACCGATAGGCCCGCTGGGAATTCGACAGTGGAACGCGCCTCCCTGCACCACGTCGCCGACGAGTTGCTTTGTCAATCCCCTCATTTTGCAAGACAATGTCTACGAGTCAACGGGGCGAGCGTTTTATGACGGTTTCCTTTTAAGTATGAATAAGCGTTTCAGCCACAACATGACCCTATTCGGGAACTACACATTCAGCAAAGCCATTGATGAAGTCACTGACTTCAACAGCGACTTCGCGGCAAACGATCAGACCAACCTGCGCGCCGAACGAGCGCTTTCTGCCTTCGATGAGCGACATAAGTCGGCGGTTGGGGGCGTCTTACAAACACCCTGGCAGGGTGGTGCCGGCACAAGTCTGCTCAACCGCTTCTTCTCCGGCTTTAGTCTTTCGCCGATTTTTCGCACAAATAGTGGCCGCCCCTTCAATCTTCTGGTTGGAGCAGACGTCAACGGCGACCGGCATGCCACAACGGATCGGCCTCCGGGAGCACCACGCAACACCGGTCGAGGTCCCAGCTACTGGGATTTTGACGTGCGAGTGACTCGTGAAGTCGCTCTCGGTGAGAAGCGCAAGCTGGAAGTTGTCTTCGAGGCCTTTAACCTCTTTAATCAGCTCAACTTTTCAAGCATCAATAACACGGTTGGTCTCATCGGCCCGCCGTTCGAACTCAGCGGCAGGAGGGACCTGAGTCCCAGCCAGTCGCTGGGCTTCACCGCGGTCTTTCCACGCCGGACCCTCCAGCTTGGCGTGCGCCTCGACTTCTGACGCTATTCGGAGCACGATGCTTTTACTAGTCGAATATCAAATTCCGGTGGCTCTGGCCCGCTGGGGGGCTGCCTGAGCTGCTGCCCTCAATCCCGACATGCGCAGGATCAAGCAATCCCTTAAGCTTTTTCCCGGAGCGTCTCGACGTCCTTGACCAACTTCTGCATGCCCAGTTCCCTCGCCGTGGCAAGGGCCTGATTTAAAAGGCTGATTGCCCTCTCGCGGTCGCTCGACTGGCCGCGAGCGAGGAGCATTCCGGCGTACTCGTGCTGGCTGAAAGCGGCGAACGGTCTGGCTCCCATTTTGTCGTTCATCTCGAGGGATTCTTCAAAGTGGCGGGCAGCCTCCTCCCACCGGGACAGTGTAGCGGCCAGAAGTCCCAAGTGGCGCGACACAGGGCCATAAAAGACAGCTGCGCTTCCGACGGTGATCGTACGACCCGCGAAGGGCAACAGAAGCTCATACAGTTTGGCGGCGCGACGCTCGTCACGAAGCGAGGCACAGACCTGAGCCAGAACTGCCAGGCTTACCACCCAGGCCCCGTCGCGCGAGAAATCTGTGAAATTCTTCGATGACAATTCTTCGAGTCCCTTCTGCGCCTCCCCGGCGCGACCCATTTCCGAATAGATGCATGCCAAGCTGGCTCGCCAGCCCATGATGGAAGGATACTTTTCCACGAAACCTCTGACCGCCGGCTCCAATTCGTCGAACCTGCCCTGCACTCGACGGAGCGTGACCATCTGGGTGCTGAAGAAAACGAGCGCGGTTTCGTCCTGAGCGCGTTGCCCAATTTCCAAGGCATGGCGCGCCAATCGCTCGCATTCTTCGAAGCGGCCTTCCAAGAAGGCGCGCGTCGACCTGCCGAAAGGCTCGAGCCACAAATACCGCGGCTGGCGGAGTTCCGCGGCGAGACGGCCGTAAGTTTCAAGTTCCGCATCGACGGCCCTTAGGTCTCCTAACTCCAGAAACTCACGTAAGCGACGGAAATGACCTCGCAAAGCCATCTCTCTTTCGCCTACTTGTTCAGCCAACTGCACGATTTCGGTAGCCACCGCCAATCGCTGGTTGGCTTCTTCGAACCCTTCAAGGCAAATGCACCGGCTGAAGAGCGCGGCCAGCAGCGCGGGCTTATCGCCCACGCGCCGCGCTGTCTCAACGGATTCCCGACTGAGTTCGGCACGCTTTTGTTCTGAGTAGTAAAATACCAGCGCCAGGTGCGCGAGCACTCGCGCGCGGAGCGCGCTCTGACCCTCACCCAAAAGTTGCAGGGCCTCCTCCAGCAATTGGACCTGGAGCGCGTCCACTTTGCCGAATCGCACCCCCATCGCGAGCTCTGAGCCGATACCTAGGGCAGCGCGCGCAAACTGGTCCGGCAAGGCCAGCTTTCTGGCCAGGCTGGCGGCACGTTCGAAGGTTTCGCGGGCGTTGGCTGTATTACTTGCCCGGGCCTGGGCTTCGCCAAGAGCCAGGAGCATCTCGCAGCGGCGCCTTTCATCGGGCTTCTCCGCGAGTTCCAACGCCTGAAGCGCTCGATCGTAGTGGGCCGCGGCCTCTTCGTAGGCCAAGACCCTGGTCGAAAACTGAGCGGCTCGGACGGCGTAGTCGATTGCTTTCTTGAGATCGCCCCCCGGAGCAGCCTGGAAGAAGTGATACGCCAGCTCCGCTAAGTGCGGTTCCACTCTGGACTGGTAAAGTTTTTCGAGGACTTCGCCGATTCGGCGGTGTAATCGAACTCGACGGGCGGCGCTCAGCTCGTCGTACAAAGTCTCGCGAATGAGGATGTGGGAAAAAGTGTAGGACCCAGCCGTTTGTGGAACCTCAGTAATGACGCGGGCGGCTACCGCTTCGTCCAGCAATTCCAGCAAGCGGTCACCGAGAAATTCGGTTAACGGCTCCAGGGCATCGAAAGTGAAATCCCGACCCATTACCGAAGCTATCGTAAGAACACGGTTGCAGGGCTCGGAAAGATGATCCAAGCGGCGACCGATAACCTCGCGCACGCCCTCGGGAATCCGGATCTTCCAGGACGTGGTTGTCTCCGCTCGTCCTAATCGCCCGTCGGAGACAAGCAGTCTGACCACTTCGTTAATGAAAAAAGGATTGCCTTCGGTCTCCAAATGCACCGCCGTAACGAGACCCTCAGGGGCTTCGACGCGCGCAGTCATCTCGATGAACCTGGCCACGTCATCCTTAGTGAGCCCGCGCAGCATGATCCGCTCGCTCAGTCCCTGCCGCGCCAGCTCGCCGAGAGTTTGCGCAAGAGGGTGCTGGCGGCCCAGCTCCACGTCCCGGTAGGTGCCGATCACCAAGAGGCGAGTGTCCTTCAGCTCTCTAGCGAGGAATTCCAGAAGGAGAAGCGAAGGCCTGTCAGCCCAGTGGAGGTCATCGAGGATAAGCACCAGAGTCTGCGCCTTCGCAGCGCTTTTGAGAAATGTCGTGACGCTATCGAACAATCGGAATCGCGCCTGCTCGGGCTCAAGAGAAGGAGCCGCGGGCAGGTTGGGCAACCGCTCTCGGACCTCCGGGACCACCTGTGCGATATCCGGGGCGCCCGGTCCCATGACGGAAGCTAGCGAAACCTTCTCGCATTCTTCGACGTAGTTGCGAATAATCTGTATCCAGGGCCAGAAGGCAGGGGCGCCCTCGCCTTCGTAGCACCTGCCGATCAGGACCCGAGAGCCGAGCAACCGGGCGTAAGTGGCTGCCTGTTCAGTAAGACGCGTCTTGCCGCCGCCCGGCTCGCCCACGACCATCACTAGCCGGCCATGCCCTGATGCCGCCTCGTTCAATCGAGCTCGGAGGGCGGTAATTTCCTCGGTGCGGCCTACAAAGACGTCCACGGCAAGGCGGGCCAGAGACTTCGAGTCTTGTGGCGCAACTCGAGTGGCCAGCGCAGATGAGGAAGCAGCAATGGCGGCGAGGGCCTCCCCGACGGCCGCGGCGCTTTCCGGGCGCTCATCCGGCGTCTTGGCCAGCAACTGGAGAATCAGGTTTTCAAGGGCTTGCGGGAGGTCCGGGTTGTGCCAGGATGGAGCCACTGGAGCGGTGTTGATGTGTTGAGAGATAATCCCTACCAACTGGTCGCCCAGGAACGGCGGCCGGCCTGTCACCATCTCGTACAACATCGTGCCCAGGGAGTAGAGATCGCTCCGAGCCTCAGCCTCCCGACCGAGCGCCTGTTCCGGAGACATGTAGGCCACGCTGCCCATCACGATTCCCCTTATCGTTAACCTGGAAAGGTGCGGATCCAATGCCAGCCCGAAATCGCCCAGCTTCGCTGTTCCGTCGCTGGTCAGCCAGACATTTCCGGGCTTCAGGTCGCGGTGGATAATCCCGCGGCTGTGAGCGTGGTCCAGCGCGTGGCAGACCTGCCCCGCAATTCGAAGTAATTGTTGGAAAGGGAGACGATGTTTGTCCGCAGTCTTGAGCAAATCGGCGACAGATCCGCCATCGATGTATTGGCTGACGATATAGGGTCGTCCAAGCTCCTCACCGAAGTCGAAAACTGTGACGATGTTTGGGTGATCGCCTAGCTGCGCCATGGCCTGCGCTTCACGCTGAAGGCGAGCGACGTCCTGGGGGCCAAGCTGTTCGGCCTTAAGGAACGAAATAACCACATTGCGCTCTAGGCGCTCGTCACGGGCGAGATACACTTTTTTTTGGCCCCCCTCGCCCAACACGCGCACAACTTGGTAACGGCCGCCAGCAAACGATGTGGTTAAGGGTTCGGGTGGTACGGGAGCCGCACTCGTCCCCTCCGGCAGGTCCCCCACCGTCTCGGAATCCGATTCTCCTCGGGTCTTCATTGGATGGCCCTCATTACCGAGCCGGTCTCATCACCTTTTCTCAAGGCTGAGTACTCTGAGACCGGACCCGGAAATCTCGACAGGGCAGCCACCATATTTCAGAAAGCACGGCGTCCGGACAAGATCAACCTCCAGCGTGACGGCAGCAAGGCCAAAGTTTACCAAGTTCGTCAGGAGCGCCGCATCATCCTGACGTATGGACTGGGAGGAGTGCCATAAGACCATGCACAAATACGAAATCATCATCTACTGGAGCGCCGAGGACGGGGTGTTTATCGCTGAGGTCCCGGAATTGCCCGGCTGCATGGCCCACGGTGCCAGTCACGAAGCAGCGCTCCAGAATGTAAACGAAGCCCTCCGTCTGAGGATTAACACGGCGAAAGAATTTGGAGATCCCATACCGGAGCCGAAGGGACAGCGCCTGATGCTGGCTTAGGTCGCACGCGACGAATCTTCAGCCCGGATCGGCTCTCCGGTTCGTCTGCATCCACCCCTGCCTGCTCACGGACGATCGAGCCTTTCCATTCCTCCGCACGCTTAACCAGACCACGCCGCACTGGATTCACGTGGGAGAGCGGGGATGCCGAGTCTTGGGTTCGCGGGAAGGGTCTCGACGATAGCCAAGCCTGACCCGCCCTTTGGATGGTGGCTCGGTGTATGCTGTCAGCTACTCGGAAACCCAAAATGGAAATCCCGGCTCAGAAGGGTCCTCCCGGGCCAATTCTCGAGGGAGGGGATACGCGGTTTATTCCCTCCTGTTTTTCGCCACCACATAGGTGGAATTCCGCCTTGCGCCCCCGTTGAAGTCCCGCCCCTCTTTTGTGACCGCAGCCCCGGCCGCCACGGGTTCTCGATTCAGTCGAGCCCGCCGACCCCCTAAACCGCCGGCTAATTTACGGTGAGCCCGATATCGATGGAGTGGTTCAGAGTGCCGTTGTTTGTGCTCGTCGTCCCGCTGATTGTGAGCAGGTAGTTTCCCGGGATCGTCCCCGAAAGTCTCTGAGTCCCCACGGCGCAAGCCCCCATGAGCCCGGCGAGGAGCGCTCCTGCGAGCAGCAA
>WNFB01005997.1_pt1 | contig 10892 bp, 10 predicted proteins | sample 5400501 | NCBI WGS metagenome assembly WNFB01 (sample SAMN13153341, study PRJNA577476) | soil metagenome | isolation source: 200 cm saprolite under Douglas fir tree site 2 hole 1 | place: USA:California | collected 2015-04-18 | reverse complement strand
GGCATCGTCTTCCGCTTCACGGACGGCAAGTACTACGTCATCCGCGCGAACGCGCTCGAGGACAACTTCCGTCTGTACTACTACGACCGCGGGCGCCGTGAGTTGGCGAGCGCCAGCGTCAAGGCGCCGGCGCTCGGGCAGTGGCATACGGTGCGCATCGTCGCGCTCGGCGACCACATCCAGGGCTGGCTCAACGGCAAGCTGCTCCTCGATCACCGGGACGCCCGGTTCAGGTCCGGTCGGGTTGGCCTGTGGACGAAAGCCGATTCGATCACGGCGTTCGATGACCTCACGATCCGTGGCGTCACTGGGGGCAGATGAGGCGAGGCACCAGCGGGCCGAGCAGCAACGAGGGGAGAACATCATGAGTGATGTGAGGACCGCACGGAATGTACGACGTTGGGTGCGAGACGCTGTGGCGCCGGCCGCGGCGCTCGCCTTGGCATTGGCCTTCGTGTGGGCCGACACCCCGTCGGCGCAGACCCAAGGGCGAGTGATCTACATGGCGACCGTGGAGCCGAGGGGCGGGGCTCAACAGGATAAGGAGCCCTACCCAGAAACTCCGCTGCCCGCAGGCCCGGGGTACCGAAAGACCCCGCCGGACCCGACGGGGCGATGGGAGGTCGTGACCTATCAGTGGACTCCAGGGACCATCGTGGTGCAGCAGGGAGAGACGGTGACGCTGGAGATCGTAGGGGTCAACGGGGATATGCACTCGGGGACGATCCCTGGTCTCGCGGACTCCTTCACGGTCAAACGCGGACAAATCACCCGTGTCACCTTCACGGCCACGAAGGCCGGCCTCTACCCCATCATCTGCACCAGGCACGTGCCGGCCATGCAGGGGACCCTCGTGGTGCTGCCAAAGTAGAAGATCGATGAGCATCGCGCGGTTGTACCAGGCGTACGCGAGGTGAAGAGGGAGATCGTGACCATGAGATCCCGGAGATCGAACCAAGCGATGGTTGTTCTCGGTCTGGTCCTAATCATCGGCACGCCGGCGGTCGCGCGCGGCGCAGATCCCGACTGGAAGGCAGTGGAACAGGCGCTCGGCAGATCCGGTCAGATGCAGCCCGGCGACGTCTTTCGCATCGGGATGCCGCGGACCGACCTCACCGTCACTGTGAGGGGTGTACCGGTGAAGGCCGGGTTTGCCCTCGGGTCGTACGCGGCGTTCAAGCAGGCGGGAGACCAGGCGATGGTCATGGGCGACCTCGTCTTGCTCGATCAGGAAGTGCCAGCCGTAATGTCGGGCCTCCTCAGCGGTGGGCTCGAGGTCACCGCCGTCCACAACCACCTGAACGAGATGTCACCGCACGTGATGTACATGCACTACGAGGGACACGGGGACGCCGTCCAGATGGCCAAAGCGCTGCGCCAGGCGTTGTCCGCCAGCGGAACACCCCTGGGCGGCGCGGGTGCCGCTCCCCCTGCCGCCGCCGGCCCTGGACTCGACACCCAGCAGATCGAGCAGGTGCTCGGCCGTTCGGGAAGAGACATCGGCAGCGGCGTGTTCCAGGTGACCGCACCCCGCGCGGAAGCGATCACCGCGATGGGGCGGCCGTTGCTACCCGCCATGGGCGTCACGACGGTAATGAACTTCCAGCCGACGGCGGATGGGAAGGCCGCGATCACCGGCGATTTCGTACTCGTCGACAAGGAAGTGAATCCCGTCGCCCGGGCCCTGCGGCAGCATGGCATCGACGTCACGGCGCTCCACAACCATGGGCTGCAGGACACGCCGCGGCTCTTCTACATGCACTTCTGGGCCACCGACGACGCGGTCAAGCTCGCCCGGGGATTGAAGGCGGCGCTCGACCAGACCAACAGCCAGAAGTAGACAACGGGAACACCCTGGTCTTCGATGCCGAGGCCACGCCGGTGTACGCGTTCCTACCGGCCTCGCCGCGCGCCCGTCTACTCCGATTGGCCCTGAGGTGCTCTGCGAGGCACGCAGCACTTCTGCCGTGGTCATGACCGCCGCAAGCCTCCTTCTGCTCCCCACGTGGGCGGGGGCCTACCGCCCCTTCGTTTCGACCGACGCTGCGGTGGCTAACCCTAAGGAACTAGAAGTCGAGCTCGGCTACTTCAACCTCGAACGCACGCGGCACGAAAACACGTTTACGACGCCGAGCCTCGTGCTCAACTACGGACTGTTCAAGAACTGGGAGGCGGTTGGCGAGTTTCGCGTTGAGGCAAGCCCAGATTTCGAGATCACGCACCCGGGCTTCTTTCTAAAGGCCGTGCTCAAGGAGGGGCTCCTCCAAGAAAAGCCTGGGGTGAGCGTCGCGATCGAAGCCGGACCGCTCTTACCCTCAACCCTCCCAGGCGAGCACGGCGTCGGGTTTGAAGTTATCGGGATCGTCAGCGGGCGGGTGTCTCCGTTCACGGTCCACGCGAACACCGGCGGGGGCATCGACCGGGCGGACGCGCGTCCGTTCTGGATCTGGGGCGTGATCGGGGAGTTACCTGTCGCGCGTAACCTCCGGCTCGTTGGGGAGCTGAATGGCGAGAGCACGCAGGGAGAACTGCCGAACAACTCAGCCCTGCTCGGCTTCATATGGCAGCCGACCTCGTCCAACGTCTTCCTCGACGCCGGCGTCCGTCGCGGAATCAGCCGTGCCGCGCCGGATTGGCAGTTCACCATCGGCGTCACGTTCGGGTTTTCGTTGGCCTCGTCGTCAAACCGTGCGGCGCCGTGATCAGGGAACGCCGGACAATCCCAAGGCCGCTGCCATTCCGCTGCCATTTGCTGGGTCGATTCGGGGCGATTGGGGGGATTCTGGGCCTTCGCGCTCGCGGTCCAAGAGCGCGAGAAACCTTAGAGGGACCGAGAATTTCGGTGGTGCCCCCCCGGCGTGCTCGTCGTCCAACATGCCCTCGTCTCTCAGCCCCCATGGTGACCATTTGGTGACCCGAAAAGGTCAGGGCCCTACGGACTGTTCCGTAAGGCCCCGAAAATTTGGAGCGGCCGACCGGATTCGAACCGGCGACGTCCAGCTTGGGAAGCTGGCATTCTGCCACTGAATTACGGCCGCCCGGCGCCTCCTATATTAAGGCAATTGTCGCGAGGACCGCGAGCAGCCTTGAACCGTGGGTGGCCTGATACACAGGCGCGCTATTGCGCCTCCTTGAGCGACATGGTGAACGCCTGGATGACCTCGTCGCTCCGGGCCTTCCAGTTGACCCGCTTGCTGACTCCGTACAGATCGAGCTGCTGGTAGAGCGGCACCGCGGGCGTCTCCTCGATCCAGAGCTTGTTGATCCGGTGGTACTGCTCGAGGCGCTTCCTGTCGTCCATGATCGCCTGCGCCTCGTCCACCATCCGGTTGAACTCTTCGTTGTGCCAGTTCACGAAGATGCCGGGTGACTTGAACAGCGGCACGTAGATGGTCTCGGCGTCCATCGTCCCCGTGCCCCAGCCGATCAGCCAGACCGGCCCCGCCTTGTGGACGTAGACCATGTTGTTCAGGTAGGTGACGAAGTCGTACGTGCGGAGCGTGGTTTTGATCCCGGCCTTGGTGAGCTGGCCGGCCACCGCCTCGGCCACCTCGACGTCACGCACATAGCGGCCGCGCGGGCCGTGCAGCGTGATCTCGACGCCGCCGGCGAACCCGGCCTCGGCGAGGAGCTTCTTCGCCCGCTCCACGTCCTGCTTGATCGGCCTGAGCGACGGGTCGTAGCCGAAGTGCATGGACGGCAGCATCGTGGCGACGCGGATGCCCTTGCCGTCGAGCACGGTCTTGATGATCTCGTCGGCGTCGATGGCGTAGGCGATGGCCTGACGGACGCGCTTGTCCGCGGTGGGCCCACCGTACGGCCCGACCGGCTTGTGCTGGGCGTCCATCTGGTGCGCGTAGAACATGAGCTGGATCGTCCGGATCGACGGCGCCGTGGAGAGGAAGAGCTTCGGATGCTTATCGATGACCGGGGCGAGGTGCGGCGGAATGTTCACCGCGACGTCGATCTCGCCGTTCTGGAGCGCCGCGACGCGCACGGCGTCGTCGGGGATCGGCTTGAAGACGACGGTCTTGATCCTGGGCGCGCCCCGCCAGTACGTCTCGTTGGCCTCGAGGACGATCTCCTCGTCCTTCGCCCAGCGCACGAACTTGTAGGGCCCCGTGCCGATCGGGGTCCGGGAGATGAACGTCGTGTCCTTGTCCTTGTAGGCCGTCGGCGGATACATGCCACCCTGTACGAACGTCATCACGACGGTGAAGGTCGGCCACGGCTTCTTGGTGTGCACCCGGACGGTGTACGGGTCCACGATCTCGACGCGCTCGATCGGCGCGAAGAAGGTCGCGCCGCGGAGCTTCCCCTGGCCGCCCGCGAGGCGCTCGAGGCTCCACTTCGCCGAGTCGGCGTCGAAGTCCTCACCGTTGTGGAACTTGACGCCCTTGCGGAGCTTGACCTCCCAGGTCGTCGGTCCCACGAGCTTCGGCATCTCGGTCGCGAGCGCGGGGACGACCTTGAGGCTCTGGTCCCGCTCGTAGAGCGTGTCGAAGATGTGGCGACCCAGGTTCGATGCGGGCGTCTCCGACTGGTTCATCATGTCGAGCGTCGTGGGGTCCACACCTTGCGCGATGACGACCTTGCCGGCCGGAGCGGCGGCCGCCCCGAGCGGCACGAGGAAGATGAGAGCCAGGGCCGCGAGGGTCCGGTAGACGCCCATGGAGAGCCTCCTCAAGCGATGGAGATGGGTTCCGATCGAGTTCCCGATAATCTAGGGTTCCGCGGACAGGGAGTCAAGGTACGCGAGCGCCTCCTCGCGCGTCCCCACGCGACCGAGCGCCTGGGCCTCCCTCACCCGTACGAGCAGGCGGCCCACGGCGGGTCCGGGGGCGAGGCCGAGCCGGGTCATGACGTCCTCGCCCCGGAGGAGCGGCGGCGCCGCCTCGACCGCCTGCTGCTCCTCCCAGCCGCCCAGGAGGTCGCGGATCAGCGCGGCGTGGCGCCAGACGCGGAGGGGCGAGGCACCGGTCACCGCGGCCGCGTCCGCCAGCGCCAGGAGCAGCAGGTCCTGCGTATCCTCGCGCAGGTCACGGTAGAAACGGTAGCGCGCGCGGGGCGTCACCCGGTCTGTGGCGCCCAGGTGCATCGGCCGCAGGTGATGACGCACGAGCCGCTCGAGCACGCCGACCGCCCGCTCGGGCAGGCGCAGCCGCTGACCGATCGCGCGAGCGCGCTCGGCGCCGACCAGATCGTGCTCGAAGAACCTCACCCGGCCCCCTACCACGCGGCGCGTCTCGGGCTTGGCGACGTCGTGGAGGAGCGCGGCGAGCTTCAGGACCGGTCCTCGTGTGACACCGCCGCCGAGCGGCTCGTCCATGTGCGCGCGGAGCTCCTCGCCGAACGGCTCGAGCGCGGCGAGACGCGCGAGCACGCGGTCGGCGCCGGCCATCGCACGCAACGAGTGCTCGAGGACGGGGAAGCGGTGCGGCGCGGGCTGGGCCGTCGCGCGCATCGGCTCCACCTCGGGTAGGAGCACGCCGAGCAGCCCGAGCGCGTCGGCGCGCCGGAACGCGCGCGTCGCGTCGGGCAGCGCCAGCATCGCGAGCAGCTCGTCCCGCACGCGCTCGACAGAAACGGCGGCGAGCGCCGGCGCGACGGCCCGGATCGCCGCCACAGTCGCCGGCGTCAGCCTGAGGGCCAGCGCCGCCTCGAGGCGAACGCCGCGGAGCGCGCGCAGCGGGTCCTCCGCGAGCACGCGCGGCCCCGGCGCGCGCAGGCGGCGCGCGCGGAGGTCGGCGAGGCCCCCGGTAGGATCCACGATCGGCGCGCGGCCGCGGGTCACCAGCTCGCGCACGGAGACAGCCAGGGCGTTGACCGTGAAGTCGCGGGCCGCGAGGTCCGCGGCGAGCGTCGGACCACGAAAGTCGGTGACGTCGAGGCGGACGCCGGGGACGACCACGCGCCCCGTCCCGCGCTCGGGGTCGAGCGGGACAAAGGCGCCACCGAGCCGCTCCGCCACGCGCCGCGTGAGGTCGAGCGCTCCCTTGGGGACCGCCACGTCGAGGTCGGCGGCTCCGGGCGCCGGGAGGTGCCTGAGCCACGCGTCGCGCACCGCCCCGCCCACGAGGACGGGAGCGCCGCGCCGGCCCGCGGCCGCGCCGACCGCGCGAAGGACCGCGATCTCGGCGCGCGTCAGCCGCTCGAGGCGGAAAACGGACACGCTAGACGAGCTCGATCCCCCGGCTGCCGATGCGGTACTCGACGATCTCGTCGGACATGGCGCTGCCGCGGTGCTTGACGACGCACAGCATCCGGGCGACGCGGTTGCCGACGCGCTCGCTGCCGAGCGCCACGATCGTGTTCGCGGTCGCGCCGACGTCGCCCGTGGCGACCTTGCGCGCCAGCAGGTCCTCGAGACGCGTCTCCTCGGTGGTGACGAGGAGCAGCGTCGTGATCCGGGCGTGGTCGTAGCGGTGGGCGTCGATGAACCCGCGGTGCTTCCACACGGGCAGGCAGATCTCTATCCCCAGCGTCTCGGCGTCGCGGTGGATCGTCTTCCGGTAGAGCTCGTCGAACATGAAGACCTGGATCGAGTCCGCCGGCGGGTCCATCGGCTCCACGCCGTCCACCACCACGCGCCGCGTGCCGGCGGCGAAGTGGAAGTACATGAACGGCCGGAGCGTATAGAGGGCGTGGTTGTACATCGCCTTCCAGTTCCAGTCGAACTCGACGAAGCCGTCCGGCGTCGGCACCTGGAAGTCGCGCAGGCGCCCGACCCACGGGAGCGCGTTCGAGTAGAACGCCTCCATCTGCCCGGCGGGCGGATACGGGTCGCTCATCGGCGTGACGGTGTGGGCCCAGGCCGTGAGCGTCCAGCCAAAGAGCCGTGCGGCGTACTCGTCGTGCTGCTGCGAATCGCCGCGCCCGTTCATGTCGAGCACGATGCCGCGCGCGCCGTCGGCGACGCGGCCGTGGTCGGCGAACGTGAGGCCGAGGTGGGTCTTGCCGATGCCCGTCGCGCCGTACACGACGGCCAGCGTCCCGGGCAGCAGACCGCCGCCCAGCATCGCGTCGAGCTTCGGGAGTCCGGTCGAGACGCGCTCGGTCACGGGAAAAAATTCTACACTGCTCGTCCCTTGGTCGCGAACTGCTGTTCGTAGAGTGCCCCGAGCGCGGCGAGCGTCGTCGCCTGGCCCGGGCCCTTATCGTCGCGGATCCGCGTGATGCGGGCGAAGCGGAGCGCGAGCCCCGAGGGATACGTCGGGCTCTTCTGGATCTCGTTGTACGCGACCTCGACCACGACCTCGGGCCGCACGCGCACGGTGTAGCCGTCGTCCGCGGTCGCGAGCCCCCACAGGCGCGAGGTCATTTCGGCGAACTGAGAGTCGGTCAGCCCCTTGAACGTCTTGCCGACGTCCGCGAACGCCTCGCCGTCGCGCACCGCCAGGTGATAGTTCGAGAGCCAGCCCCGGCGCCTCCCCGAGCCGCGGTCGGCGGCGACGATGACGCAGTCCACCGTCTCCGCGGCCTTCAGCTTGAGCCAGCGCTTGCCGCGGCCGCCGGGCTCGTAGGGGCTCCGGAGGTCCTTCGCCATCACCCCCTCGTGCCCGGCCTCGAGCGCCCGCGCGAAGAACGCGCGCCCCGCCTCCGCGTCGGTGACGACGACGCGCTCGGCGAGGTAGCGCCCGCCGGTGACGGCCGCGAGCGCTTCCCAGCGCAGCTCGTACGGCTCGTCGATCAGCGAGCGTCCGTCAGCCATCAGACAGTCGAAGAAGTAGAGCGCCAGCGGCATCGCGCGGACCAGCTCGTCCACCCGGTGGACGCGCCGAAAGCGCCGCATCAGCTCCTGGAACGGGAGCGGCCGTCCTGCGGGGTCGAGCGCCAGCACCTCGCCGTCGAGGATAAAGGGCGCGCGACCGAGGTGCTCCCGGGCGATCTCGACCACGTCGGGCAGGCTCCGCGTGACGTCCGAGAGGCGCCGCGTCCAGACCGCCACCCGATCGCCGTCACGGTGGAGCTGGATTCGCGCGCCGTCGTACTTGAACTCCAGTGCCGAGCGGCCCCGGTGGGCGGCGAGCACCTCGTCCACGTCGGCGGCGATCTCGGCCAGCATCGGCAGGAGGGGCACGCCGGGCCGAACGGGCGCCGCCGCGAGCGCAGCCGCGCCTCCGGTCACGGCCAGGGCGGCGACGGCCGAGAGGTCGCCGAGCCGCAGCGCCGCGCGCCTCGCCGAGCCGATGGACGCCCCGGCCACCTGAGCGATCGCTTCCAGCGCGAGGCCGTCGGACACGCCCGTCCGCATCTCGCCCCCGACGATACGCGCGAGGATCTCGCGCTCGCCCGCGGACGCGCGGGCCAGGAGTTGTCTGAGAAGGTGCTCCTTGGACTGGCGAGCGCCCGGGCCCTGGGTCTCGGCGACCGCGGCAAACGCGCTGGCGACGTCGCCAAAGCCGAGCGGCGGGCCGGCAGTCAGTTCATTGACGGCCGGCAGCCAGCGGACCCCAAGCGCCCGCGGGTCCGATGGCGGAAACGCCCGGCCCGTCAAGAACGCGACGGCGGTGGCGACATCCTCGGCCGGCAGCGCCCGGAGGAACTCCGCGACGAGGCGGAGCTTCTCAAGCCGCGCGGGAGTCTCCTCGAGCTTGTGGCAGAGGGTCACGAGGCCGGCGAAGTCAGCCACATCGCCGATTTTACAGGCCGGCAGGCGCTCTTTGACTTCGGCCGGGCGACGTCATCCCGCGAGAAGCAGAGCGACGGCGCCCCATCCGATGACCGCGGCCAGCGCCAGGGCGACCCGGACGATCTCGCGAAGCAGACTTGCCCTCTCCATGTGTTGAGTGGAGCTCGCCAAAAAAAAGGCGCGCGAGCCGCGACGGTGTATCAGCGTGTAGGTGAGCGCGCGGGTACTCATACGACCTTCCTTTCGAATCCTCAGAAGCCACGTAGCAGTCCGATGACCTTGCCGAGAATCCGGACGTGCCGCTCGCGCGGGTCCACGACGATGGGCTTCATCGTCCGGTTCTCGGGTTTGAGCACGATGCGGGCGCCGTCGCGCAGATAGCGCTTCACCGTCGCCTCGGCGTCGCCGCCCGCGTCGGACTCGAGCAGGGCGACAACGATGTCGTTGGCCTGCGCCGATTCCTGACGCCTCACCAGTACTAAGTCTCCGTCGCAGATGTGCGCCTCGATCATGCTCTCGCCCCGGACGCGAAGCGCGAACACGTCCTCGCCGTGGCCGGCGAGCGCCGACGGCGCCACGGGGAGCTCGCCCTCGACGTCCTCGGCGGCGAGGTTCGGCGAGCCCGCGGCGATGCGGCCCAGGATGGGCACCGACCTGAACTGGCGCGCGCCGACGGGCGCCGTGGGCGTGAGCGCCCGTGAGGTGCGCCCGACGCTCGGCCGCCGCTGAAGCGCGCCCTTGCGCTCGAGCGCTCGGAGGTGGTCGAAGGCGGCGCGCGGCGTGACCTTGAACCGGCCGCCGATCTCGCGCACCGTCGGCGGCAGACCGTGCCTCGCGGTGAAGCTGTGGATGAAGCTCAGGATCTCCCGCTGTCGCTCCGTGAGCTCTCGCATGTGGCGGCCTCCCGTGACCCGCATAATACTCAACGGATGTTGAGTCTGTCTAGCAAAAAAGAGAGGCGCTCAGGCAGGCTCCCGCGGCTCGCAGACGGGGCATGTCACGTACCCCTGCTCGCGCGCGTCGGCGACGTGCTTGAAGTACGCGCGCTCGGCCTCGGGGATCCGGAGAACCCACGTGCAGTCGGTCCGGTGGAAGAGGCGCGAGCCCCGCTGGGCGCAGAAGGGCTCGGCGGGCTCGACCGTGGCCGTGGCGGCTGGAGCGTCGGCGTCGGCGGCGGGCGGCTCGCCGCCGGACGGCATGATCGTCGCCGTGGGCGGCGCCGTTTCGACCGTCGGCACGGACGAAGGCTGGCCGACCGGATCGGAGTCGTTCAGGTTGAGGTTCGTCTCGACGGTCTGGCGGAACTCGTCGCTCGCGCGGCGGAGCTCGCGCAGCGTGCGGCCGAGCATCCGTCCGAGCTCCGGGAGCTTCGAGGGGCCGAAGACCAGGAGCGCGATGACCCCGATCACGACCAACTCTTGGAGCCCGATGTCGAACATGACCGAGGCTAGAGTACCATCGCGGCCTGGGCTAGGCGACGCCGGCCGCCCGCGCGAGCTCGCGAAACGAGCGCACGACCAGATCGGCCTCGCCGGCGGGCGCCTCGCCGTCGGGCGCGTAGAGGACGGTCCGCATCCCGAGCGCCCTGGCGCCGCGAATGTCCGAGGGCACGCTGTCGCCGACCATCGCGGTCGCCGTCGGCTCGAGCCCGAGGCGCTCGAGCGCGATCCGGAAGAGCGGGGGCTCCGGCTTGCCGACGACGATCGGTCTCACGCCGGCGGCGAGCGCGACGGCCTCGGCGAGCGCGCCGCACCCGGGCAGGAACTCACCGCCCTCGAGCGGCAGTCGCGGGTCCACGTTCGGCGTGACGAGCGGTGCGCCGGCCGCCGCGGCGCGCGCAGCCGCGGTGAGCCGCTCGTACGTGAGATCGAAGTCGTTGCCGACGGCGACGACGGTGGCACGCCGGTAGTCCTTCGGCTCGACGATCTCGTGGCCCGCGCGCGCGATCGCCGCGCCGAGCTCGGGGGCGCCGATGACGAGCACACGCGAGGGCCCGAACCGTCCGGTGATCACCCCGCCGATGATCTCGAGCGGCGTCAGCGTGTGCTCGGCGAACGTGACGCCGTGCGCGTGGAGCCGCCGGCGAATGTCCTCCGCCGTCGCGCGTGAGTTGTTGGTGAGGAACGCGAGACCGCGACCCGCCCCGTGGAGCGCCGCGAGCGCCTCCCCCGCCCCGGGGTTCAGCGCGCTGCCGCTCCAGAGGCAGCCGTCCAGGTCGAAGACGAACCCGCGCACGCCTGCGAGGATCGGGCCCGACACG
>WNFB01005995.1_pt1 | contig 10893 bp, 8 predicted proteins | sample 5400501 | NCBI WGS metagenome assembly WNFB01 (sample SAMN13153341, study PRJNA577476) | soil metagenome | isolation source: 200 cm saprolite under Douglas fir tree site 2 hole 1 | place: USA:California | collected 2015-04-18 | reverse complement strand
CAAAGTGACAATATGCGCAGTAGTGAAGGCTCACGCTTACGGTCACGGCTCCGTCGAATGTACGCGCGCCCTGGAAGCCGAAGGTGCGAAGTGGTTTGGTGTCACATCGCTAGATGAAGCGATTCCGCTGAGGGAGGCCGGCATTCAAGGCCGCATCCTGCTGATGACCGGATTCTGGCGTGGAGAAGAGGAAGAAATCATCCGCCTGCGCCTGACCCCGATAATTTGGGAGCCGTGGCAAGTCGAGTTGCTGGAGAAAGCCGCGGCTGAGCTATGCGTGCCCCAACAACCCGTCCATCTCAAAGTCGACACGGGTATGGGGCGGCTGGGAGTGGCCCCGGCAGACTTGCCTGCACTTTGCTCTGCATTGAACGCGGCACGGCACTTGAGGCTTGAAGGGCTTTCCACGCATCTCGCTTGCTCTGAAATGCTGGATGCTACTTCTGTGGAAGAGCAACTCCGAATATTTGGAGAAGCCCAGCGCCTGCTCGGGAATGCGCGGCTGCAGTCGGCATTCGTTCACGTGGCAAATACGGGCGCTATCATCTCCCGCAAGGAAACATGGCACAACATGGTGCGGCCCGGGATCGCATTGTACGGATACCATCTCCCATTCCGGCGGGCAGGTAGTGAAGTCAGCGATGGCGCGTCGCAGCTCGCTGTGACGCCGGTGCTCACGTGGAAAACTCGGATTCTTTCCATTCGTGATGTGGGTGCCAACCAGCCGCTGGGATACGGCGGAACCTACGTCACCAAAGCGCCGGCTCACATTGCCGTGCTTCCGGTGGGTTATGCCGATGGCCTGAATCGCCAACTTTCATCTCGGGGACGGGTGATCGTGCGCCAACATTACGCGCCAATCGTGGGCCGCATTTCCATGGACTTGACCCTGATCGACGCAACCGCAATCCCAGGGATCGCAGCCGGAGACGAAGTCATCCTGCTGGGGTCATCGGATGGTCTAGCAGTCGATGCGCGCGAGCACGCGGCGATAGCTAATACCATCCCTTATGAAATTCTGTGCGATATCTCGAAAAGAGTGCCGCGGAAGTACAGCAGTTAGTGTTGGTCGTCAGTCGGTGGTCCAAATGCGGCGCCTAGCTGCTAATTGCTGCCGCTCGCTGCCCGGATTGAATTTCTTGCTCGCTCCTTTGCTATATTTTCGGAAGACGCATGCGCACTCGCTACGCAAGATGGATGTACAAATGGGAGGACCGGCTGACCTCGGTGGACAACAACCGTGTGGTGCGTCCGCTGGAGTGGGGAGTGGAGTGGGCTCGCGACTGGCCCTGCCGTGAGGGGCTCCCTCCCGGGCAGACACCGGACGATCCGGAAAAGTTTTTTGCTGATTACAATCAGCGCATCATCGCCAACAGCGACGAGTTTTATTCTTACCGCACGCCTTCGGACTTCCGTCTGGAGCGTCGCGAGGTGCAGGTCTTCAGCACGCGAGAAGCACCCGACCCGAAACTGGAAGCTAGGCTCCTTGGAACCCACTCCAATTTTCTGCGGTTCACTTCACCGGTGCGTACGCCCTATCCGGAAAATAACCTGGCAAATGCTCGCTGGTTTCCGGCGCGCGGCCGCCGTGCCGTGGTGCTGCTACCACATTGGAACTCCGATGCGATCGCATACACAAGTCTCTGCCGCGTGCTGAATTGGCTGGGAGTCGCGGTTTTGCGGCTGAGCATGCCATATCATGACATCCGCATGCCGGCGGAAATCAGGCGCGCGGACTACGCAGTCTCGGCCAATATCGGACGCACGCTGGATGCGGCGCGCCAGGGTGTGGTGGATATCCGTTGCTGCCTCGATTGGCTCGAGCAGCAAGGCTACAGCCGACTCGGCATAGCCGGCACGAGTCTCGGTTCCTGTTACGCATTCATCGCCTGTGCGCACGATCCTCGCATCCGCGTGGCCACCTTCAATCACGCGTCGACCTATTTTGCCGATGTGGCCTGGCACGGGCAGACCACGCGCCACATCCGCGAGGGCCTGGAAACGCAAATCGATCTTGATCGCCTGCGTCGCATGTGGCTTGCGATCAGCCCCATGGTGTACTTCGATAAGTTTGCACGCAGTCCGAAGAGGTCACTTATCGTCTACGCCAAATACGATCTGACCTTCCTGCCAGAATTTTCGCGGCAAGTCGTGAGCGAGTTCGAGCGCCGCAATCTTGACCACAAGGTCGTTGTTCTGCCCTGCGGCCACTACACCACTGGCGAGACTCCCTATAAATACATGGATGGGTGGCAGCTCGCGTCATTTTTCCGGACGGCCTTTGAGAGCAGCATTTAGCACTTGATAATCAGCACTTGCGGCGTCTGCGTCCTAGACATTTTGGGGCCAACTGCTAAATGCTAAACGCTTCGAGTTAGAATGACCCTCATGAAAACTGTTGGGCCCGATCAGGCCGGAAACATGACGGAAGCGGAGCAGGTATTAGAGTATCGACGAGGAGATTTCCTCATCAGCACCGATCGTTCGCGCCTGGATTTGGACGTAGTCCATGGATTTCTGACTGAGTGCTACTGGGCAAGAGGGATTGCAAAGGAGGTCGTCGCTCGTTCCATTCAACACTCGCTGTGCTTCGGCATGTACCATGCAGAAAAACAAGCGGGTTTCGCTCGTGTGATTTCCGATTATGCAACTTATGCTTATCTCGGTGATCTGTTTGTACTGGAACCGTACCGTGGTCACAACCTGGGCAAGTGGATGATGCAGTGCATCATGGCACACCCCTGGCTGCAAAAGTTGCGTCGCTGGAACCTGCTTACTCGCGATGCCCACGGCCTTTACGCACAGTTTGGTTTCACACCGGTCAAAACGCCGGAGCGATACATGGAGATTCACGATCCCGGGGTTTACAGCCGGGCCAGTGTGCAAGAATAAAGCCGAGAGCCACGAATATGAAAAATCCTGCCATGTCCCGCCCCCTGTATGAAGTTGATCCGCAGATCGCCGCGGCCATCGATAACGAAGTCCGTCGCCAACATGAAGGTTTGGAGTTGATCGCATCGGAGAACTTCGTCAGTGAAGCCGTACTCGAAGCTATGGGTTCGGTGTTTACCAATAAATATGCCGAGGGTTACCCGGGCAAGCGCTATTACGGCGGATGTGAGTTCACCGATGTAGTAGAAGAACTGGCACGCACACGCGCCACGCAGCTATTCGGGGCCGAGCATGCCAATGTGCAACCGCACGCTGGATCCCAGGCCAACATGGCGGCGTACGCCGCGATTCTGCAGCCAGGCGATACCATTCTCGGACTGAACCTGGCGCATGGCGGTCACCTCACCCATGGGCATCATTTGAATTTTTCCGGCAAGACCTACCGCATTGTTCCCTACGGCGTGACCAGGGAAGCCGAGACGATTAACTATGATGATCTGGAGAAGTTGGCGGAGCAGGAGCGCCCCAAGCTGATCATCGGCGGTGGCAGCGCATATCCGCGGATCATCGATTTTGAACGCATGCGGCAGATTGCTGACAAAGTCGGCGCACTGTATCTCGTGGACATGGCGCATTTCGCCGGACTGGTGGCGGGCGGCGTGCATCCGTCGCCGGTACCGCACGCGCAAATCGTGACCTCGACTACCCATAAGACTCTGCGCGGTCCGCGCGCCGGGATGATTCTGTGCAACCAGGAGCACGCAGCGGCAATCGACAAGACAGTTTTTCCCGGCATGCAGGGCGGGCCACTGGTGCACATTGTCGCGGCCAAGGCAGTGTGCTTTCAGGAAGCGATGCAGCCCGATTTCCGCGACTACGCCCGCCAAATCGTCGCGAATGCCAAGGTTCTGGCCGACACGCTTGCAGCCGAGGGCTTCCGCATCATCTCTGGCGGCACCGATACTCATCTCATGCTCGTCGATGTATTCTCCCAGGGTATGCTGGGAAGCGAGGCCGAAAAGGCTCTGGACAAAGCCGGCATCACCGTCAACAAGAACGCCATCCCCTTCGACACGAACCCACCGATGAAGCCGAGCGGCATTCGGATTGGCACTCCCGCCCTCACCACCCGAGGCATGAAAGAAAGCGAGATGCGCCAGATCGGAAGATGGATTTCCCAGGCGCTACACAGCCGCACTGATTCCGCCGTGCTGACCAAAGTGCGCACCCAGGTGCTCGAACTGGCCGAGGCCTTTCCCTTATATCCGGAGCGCAGGGCCAAGGCCCAGGCAGAAGTCAGAGCATAAAATAGAAGCGCCCACGGATTAACAACGATACGAACTTGACCGGGGACACGCTAAGGTTTCGCTTGGCGCAGCCTCTGGACTACGGAGAAAAACTGGACCTCGGTGCCCGTGTAGCCCTTGCATTTTATTTCCAAGCTCTAAATTCCCTTGTGTTCCCTCGTCTCCTTTGTGGTTAAATCGTGCACGTGAAGGTGGCCATTGATATCCGGCGAATGACCGAGTTCGGTGTTGGCACTTACATCCGTAATGTTGTACGAGCACTTGGACGACTGGACCACCATAACGAGTACTTCCTCGTCGGATCCCCGGCAAGAGTGCAGGAGATTGGCCGCCTGCCGCCGAATTTTCAAACTGTAACGCTGCTTGAGCGTGACACGGAGCCCAAGGGCTATTTTGAATTCCGCAAAATTCTGAATCGACTGGGCTGCGACCTGGTGCACATCCCGCAGTTGTTCTGGCTGCCTCGCGCATTGCCATGTCCCTACGTGATGACAGTACATGATGTGCTAGAGCATCTGTACCGGGCTCGGGATCATTCCGGCCTCCGCCGCTCGCTGCATTTTCATCTCACGCGGCGGGTACTGAGAGGAGCGGCTCGGATTTTTGCGGTCTCTCAGTTCACCAAGAGCGAGATTGAAAAATTATTCGGCATAGCTCCGGAGCGGATTGAGGTTGTTTACAACGCAATCGACGAGCGTTTCCTGCGCGGGCACGCCACGGATGCAGAGCGCCAATTGATCGCTGAACGTTATCTGGTGAGCTATCCATTTCTACTGTATGCAGGACGCATCAGTCCGCATAAGAACCTGAATCGGATCATCGAAGCGTTTTCAGCGCTGAAAACTGAACTCGAAAAAGAGCGGAAATCTGAAGACCTGAAGCTGATCATCATCGGAGACGACCTCTCCGGTCATCCCGATTTGCGGCGCACAGTGATCAAGAGCGCCGTGCAGAACGATGTTCGCTTCCTGGGCTTCGTCCCAATTGAGGTTCTGCGGATTTTTTACGACGCGGCCAAAGTATTCGTGTTCCCCTCGCTTTACGAAGGGTTCGGGTTGCCGCCATTGGAGGCGATGGCACATGGAACGCCAGTCGTAACCTCAAATACTTCCTCTCTTCCGGAAGTGACAGGTAATGCCGCGGTGCTGGTGAATCCGGAGAACGTGTTCGAGATTATGCGCGCCGTGCATCGCGTACTAGTCGACCAATCACTACGCGAGAAACTGAAGCAGCGCGGTTACGAGCAGTCAAGCCGGTTTTCCTGGGATGATTCGGTCCGGCGGATCCTCTCAGCCTATGAGCAGGTGGCTGGCGGCACCGATAACCGGGGCCTCGCCACTGATTCGGGTGGCCCTGCCGGCGTTCACCGCATGCCTGCGTAAAGCCTTCAGCTTCCTTCCTGAATTTATCTTCAGGTTCGTGAGTTCGTTATTCGCAGTGCATTACATTACAGCCAGGCTCATCTGATAAGGGATGGCATAGGACTCTGATGGCATAGGACTCTGATGGCATAGGACTCTGCTAAAGACTCCCTTTTTGTGGTGCGAGGAGCGTGTCAGGTGTTTTTAAGCAGCGGATTTCCCGGGGAATTCAGACCGAGACGATTCAGTTGCTGAGTAATCCGGTTCCGTTCGGACTCCGACGAAGCTGCAGCCAATCGTTTACGCAACTTCAGAATTTTTTCCTTGCGTGTACGGCGGCGACGGATCTCAGGCCGGCGACTGGGTGCTGACATGAGTTGTGCCTCCTGAGTGTGAATTGATGCAACAGCCAAACCTGGGAGCAACCGCTGGACTCTCCGTAAGATTCTATTCCTGGCGACAGGGCTGCGAAAAGACTTAAAAGTAGACCGCGTGATTGCGACATTCACCGCATGTTAATTAGCAATAGTCTGAAGCGCTGATTACAGGCCCACCGCGGTAAAATCGAGCAGATCCCATACCAATCATGGCCGCAAACCCATTGTTGCAGGATGTCTATCGGAGTGAGTCAGAAAAGATCCGCGAGAGATTTGACGACTCGCATAATGGTCACGCGACTGTCCGCGAGCGTTCAGATCTGATCGATCAAGTCTTAACCCAGTTGTGGAATCGCAATGTCGCGGTCGAGGCTAGATCGGAGAGACTCTGTGTTATGGCACTCGGCGGTTACGGCCGTCGGGCCTTATTCCCTTATTCGGATATTGACGTTCTTTTTTTGTGTGAGTCGGAGCCCAGTGAACATTCCCAGAGGCAGGTCATCCGCAGCCTCTGCCAAGCGCTCTGGGACTTGCACCTGCGCGTCAGCCCCGCCACCCGTACTCTGGCTGAATGCGGGAAGCTTCAGCGCGATAACGTCGAGTTCAATGTCTCGCTTCTGGACTGCCGTTACATTTGCGGAGATGCCGAGCTATTTGAGCAACTGCGAGCCCAGCTCATCCCGAGAATGGTGGCTCGGGAAGCTCAGGAATTGATGCAAAGGCTGACTGACCTGACTCGGGCGCGGCACAACAAGTACGGTCACACCATCTTTCACCTGGAACCGAACATAAAAGATTGTCCCGGAGGCATGCGCGACTACCAGGTTGCATGCTGGCTCACATTGATTTCCGAACTCGAGAGAACCGGCGTTTGGCCGTCGTCGGAAAATCTTCTGCCCAGCGCATTTCGAAAAGAGTGTGGTACGGCTCTCGAATTTCTATCAGCGGTGCGGTGTTTTCTGCATTATCGGCAAGGTCGGGATCTCAATGGATTAACCTATGAGCTGCAATCCGATGCCGCTGCAGCTGGAATTGGCTTTGAAGAAGCGCCAACCACGCCTGGTGAATGGATGCGTGGCTATTTCCGGCACGTTCGATCGATTTACCGGCTGACCGTTCTCCTCGACGAAGTGCCGCCTGCACGCTCGGCTCTGTATCGCCTGTTCGAGAATCGCAAATCGCGTCTGTCCAATGCTGATTTTTCCGTGGTGGAAGGCCGCGTCTTTCTGCGCCAGCTTTCATCGGTAGAAGAACCATCAGTTCTCTTTGCCCTGTTCGAATTTATTGCTCGACACGGGCTGAAGCTCAGCGCCGAAACGGAACGGTGCGTCGAAGCGGCACTCCCCAAGATCCCGCATTCCGACCCTCAAGCACCTGACCTATGGGCAAATTTCCGTCGAATCCTGATATTGCCACATGCGGGCGCGGCTCTGCGTGCGATGCACCGGCTCGGCTTGCTTGTCCACTTGTTTACCGAATTCCAGGCGATCGATTCGCTTGTGATACGCGACTACTACCACAGATATACGGTGGATGAACACTCGTTTGTCGCCATTGAGAGTCTGCACGCGCTTCGCGGGCCGGTTAGCCCATTGGAGCGGCGATTTCGAGATATTTTGGACGGAATCGAGCAGCCTGAAATGCTCTTTCTTGCGATTCTATTCCACGACGTTGGCAAGGGTATGCCGACGGAAAACCATATCAGCGGCAGTCTCGAAGCTGTGGATAACATCTTTCATCGGCTACGTCTTGAACCCGTTGACCGCGAGCTCGTGCGTTTTCTAATTGCAAACCATCTGCGCATGTCGGAAACAGTTATGCGACGCGACATCTTTGATCCGAAGGCTGTGCAGGACTTCAGCGAATCAATTGGCACCACCGAACGATTGAAGATGCTCACGGTACTAACATACGCTGATATTAAGGCCGTCAATCCCGAAGCTCTTACTCCCTGGAAAGCCGAGATGCTGTGGCAGCTATACGCTGCCGCTTTCAATTACCTGAGCCGAACCGTAGACGACCAACGTTTGCATGCCGACTCACCGGACGAAGAGCATCTCCAGCAAGTCGTTGCAGTCGTTTCGGGTGACGTCGATTCAACACACGTCGAGTCATTTTTAGAAGGCTTTCCCAAACGTTACCTGCTGACCCATTCTCCAATCGACATCGTGTCGCATTTCAGAATGTACGAGCGCATGAATGGCAATCAACCGGAGATCGATCTGCTCAGACGCGATGGCTATTTCGAACTCGTTCTGCTGACGCCCGACCGCCCGTTCCTCTTCGCCAGAGTGGCCGGCACCCTTTCATCCTGGGGGATGAACATCTTGAAGGCCGAAGCATTTTCCAACAAAGCTGGAACGGTATTGGATACATTTCGATTTTCTGACCGGTTCCGCACGCTTGATCTGAACCCAACCGAGATGGAGCGCCTGAAAGAAAGCCTCGCCCAGGCCATTTGCGGTGAAATCAACGTTACAGAACTGATGCAGAAGAAATTCAAACCCGAAGTGAAGAAACCAAAAGTGAAAGTCGAGCCGCAGCTTCACATCGATGATAATTGCTCATCTCACAGTACCCTCCTCGAAATTACCGCGCAGGATCGCCCGGGGCTGCTTTACGGCATCAGCTCCACCCTTGCCGAACTCAGTTGCAACATCGAGATAGCCATCATAGATACTCAAGGCCAAATGGCGATCGACGTGTTTTACATTACGCGTGCCGGTGCGAAGCTCGGTCCCGAACAGCAGGGCGAACTAGGTGCTGCTCTCCTGCGGCGGCTCTGAACTTCACTCTTGACACTCGAAATCACGAAGTTTAGAGTTTCGTCCAATCTGAGGGGGGGAAGAGACGATCTTGGAGGTAGGGTGTGCCATACCTCATAGTCGGGTTTCCCCTCGTTCTGGTTACTTTGACTTTTTCACTGGCGCGGAACCTACCCGCGAGTGATATCCACACTTTGAGCAGCACCCCTGCACCTACCTTTGCGGTCTTAACCAGCCATATCGTTGTCAGGGGTGTCCCATGAGACGTCCCTCTGCTTGCCTTCGCGATTGTCCTTATCAGCCATTTCGAGCAAGCTTCCGAGAACGAAGCGGGAGGATCACCAAAGACCACACGTGACAAAGAGTGTCGGCATAACATGAGACTTCAGGGCTTGGAGCAATCCACTCTACCAAGCGGATGCCAAAGAGCGGTGAGTTAGCCGCAAGAAAGGCCGAACATTGCGAAAGTTAGGAGGCAGCCATGGCGAGCTTTTACGAGGACGTCATTAAGGATGACTCGCGCTTCAATAGCGTAAAGCGTGTTGCTGATATTGACTTGCTTGAGCCGGTCACCCGCAGCGCAGTATCCCGTATCGTTGAAGACGCACGAGCGCTCGGAATCGACCTGATGGTTTTCGAGACTTATCGGAGCCAGGCCAGGCAACAGGAGTTGTTTAATCAGGGTGCGTCGAAGCTTCGGGTCGTGGGAGTCCACCATTTCGGACTCGCAGTTGACCTGGTCAAAGTTGTCGGTGGCGAGCCCTCATGGAAGGGAGATTTTTCTTTCCTCGGACGGCTGGCACACGAGCACGGCCTTATTTGGGGAGGGGACTGGGGTGACCCCTCAGTGCCCCATACGTTTATCGATGCCGTTCACGTGCAGCGGTGCGCCGTATCTTTACAGCCAGCGCTTTTTCGAGGTTCTTTCTACCCCGATGCAGACTACAACCCTTATCGGGCGGCGCGTGCAACCATGGCGGCATAGCGATAAACGCTGTGTCTTCTCAACTGAAAACAATTGTGGCCGCGGGAGTTGTGAGCCGAATTCTGCCGGACTGATCCTCGCAAATTGGCCTGAGGCGAGAGATGGCAGTTATTTGTGCCAGTTCCAGACGGGGCTTCCTTTCTCGTCGCGGAGTACTAGGGTGTCGGAACCCTTCACCACTTCGCGCACGAGGATGAGGTCGGCTTCGCCCTGCTTAACTTTCGAGCCGGTGAGCGCGATCTCGTCTCCTTTGCTAAAGCTCACGCCCATGTCCTGGAGAAATGATTTCGGGCACAAATATACGTCGACGGTGTCTGTCCCATTCTTCACTAGCAAGTGAGCAACTTCTTTCTCGCTGCCTTTTGGAGGCAGTTTCACTTCCTCCACGGTTCCTTTCATCTTCGCCTCAGTGTGAAGATCGTACTTCGGAGGGCTCGCTGTGTTTGCTTGGTTTTTCTGGGCGCTTACTGATGCGGCGAGAAGGAGTGCAAGAAATGCCGCGAAAAAAACCTTGCCGGCACAACTCTGTGGGCACGAGTCGGTCGAAGCACGCATGACGCCCCCTTTCAAGGAGGTGCCAGGACCGTGCGCTCGGAGAGTCGCCAGGAAAATACCGGTCCCAGGTCTCCTTACTTGCTAGGCAGATGAAGCCTGCTTTCTGGGCACCATAGTACTCCATTTTCAAGGCATGAGATCAGGCGGATCGCGGAGGACCCAGCTCGATACTGAGATGCGGGCTCATGGCAAAAGAAGACCCGACTTACCTCGTCCGTTTCGCGCCAGCCGGGCTGGTGGCAAGCCTTCCGCGTAGGACCGTAATAGAAGCCTTCGGAAGCGGCTGTGTGCCGGACGGGATCACATACGGGAATAGCCGTCCCTGTCCTTCCAATTCCACGTTGAACCCCTCCTGACCTGGGACCTAAAATTGTGCTATCAAGCCTCTGGCCGCAGGGAGGCGGAGATGCACTTCGAAGATTTCTCGTTTGGCTCCCTCCGTATCGACGGCAACACCTATGCGCACGATGTACTCATCGAACGCGGGGAGATCCGCAAACGCAAGAAGAAGCCGTCCAAGAAGTTCCGCGAAGACTTTGGGCACACGCCCCTTTCAATGGAGGAGGACATACCCTGGGAATGCCGGCGACTAGTCGTCGGCACCGGAGCATACGGCAGATTACCGGTGATGAAAGAAGTGAAACGTGAGGC
>WNFB01005994.1_pt1 | contig 10894 bp, 12 predicted proteins | sample 5400501 | NCBI WGS metagenome assembly WNFB01 (sample SAMN13153341, study PRJNA577476) | soil metagenome | isolation source: 200 cm saprolite under Douglas fir tree site 2 hole 1 | place: USA:California | collected 2015-04-18 | reverse complement strand
TCAATCCTATAGTTACGCTACACCCATTCTCTTACTGACCCTTCCCAGCACTTCCAGCGCCCGCTCCAAATCCTCCTTCGTGTGCGTGGCCGTCATGATGGTGCGGATGCGGGCTTTGCCTTCTGGCACCGTCGGGAACGCGATGCCTGTCCCCAGCACGCCTTCTTTGAACAGTTCGCGGGAGAAGTCCATGGTGAGCTTGCCGTCGCCGATGATGATGGGCGTGATCGGCGTTTCGCTGGCAGGGGTGTTGCGGCCGCCGATGTCGAAGCCGAGCAGGCCCAGTTCTTTTTTCCAGAAGCGCGTGTTCTCCCAGAGTTTTTCCATGCGCTCCGGTTCATTTTCCAGAACGTCGAAGGCTGCGATGCACGTCGCCGCCACCGACGGCGGATGCGATGTAGAAAACAGGAATGGGCGCGCTTGGTGATACAAAAAGTCAATTAGATCGCGCGTGCCGCACACGTAGCCGCCTAGCGCGCCAATCGCTTTCGACAGCGTTCCCACCTGGATATCAACGCGACCGTGCATGCCGAAGTGGTCGATCGTACCGCGGCCGTTGCGGCCGAGCACGCCGGACGCGTGCGCATCGTCGACCATCATGATGGCGCCATACTTTTCGGCCAGGTCGCAGAGGGCGGGCAGCGGGCCAATGTCGCCGTCCATCGAGAAGACGCCGTCGGTGATGAGGAGCTTCTTGCCGGGTTCGCCTTTCACACTCGCAAGCTGTTCTTCGGCGTGGGCGATATCCTTGTGGCGAAAGACTAGAATCTTGGCCTTCGAGAGGCGTGCGCCGTCGATGATCGAGGCGTGGTTCAGCGCGTCAGAGATGATGCAATCGTCTTTGCCGAGAACTGCTGACACCGTCCCCGCATTCGCCGCGAAGCCCGACTGGAAGACCACGCATGCTTCCACGTTCTTGAAGCGCGCAATCTTTTCTTCCAGCTCCATGTGGATCTTCATGGTGCCGGCAATCGTGCGCACCGCGCCCGATCCCACGCCGTATTTGCGGGTCGCCTCCAGAGCTGCCTCGCGCAGTTTGGGGTGCGTGGTCAGGCCGAGATAATTGTTTGACGCCAGGTTGATTACTTTCTTGCCGTCGAAGGTGCAAACGGGCGCCTGTTCGTCTTCGAGCACGCGCAGCTTGAAGTGTGTGCCCTTGGCTTTGAGTTCGTTGAGCTGGCCGGTGAGGTACGAGAGCGGATTGGTACGGGTTGCGGTTGTCATGGATCCTCGGAATGCATCTGCGCGGGGAGGAACGGTTACATTGGAACTGACCAGTGTAATACCGGACGGAGGGAAGGGTGGTAGTGTCGTGATCGCCGGAACAACCAGGGAAACTGATAAAATCAAATCGATGGCCGGACCTACCCAGCTGATCCAGATTGAACTCTCACCGCCGCTTCGCGTGCCGAAGCCGCAGTGGCTGCGGGCCAAGGCTCCGGTTGGAGACAACTTCCACAACTTGAAAAAGCTGGCGCGTGGGTTGGGCCTGCACACGGTGTGCGAGTCGGCGCAGTGTCCCAACATTGGCGAATGCTGGAATCACAAGACCGCCACGTTCATGTTGCTGGGCGATATCTGCACGCGGCGTTGCGGCTTCTGTGCGGTGCCCAAGGGAAGGCCGGAACCGATTGATTGGGATGAGCCCCGGCGCGTGGCGGAGGCCGTTGCCACGCTGGGGCTGAAGCATGCGGTGGTGACCAGCGTGAATCGTGATGATGACAACATTGGTGGCGCACGCGTCTTTGCCGAGACTATCCGCGAGATTCGTGCGCTGATTCCAGATTGCCGGGTTGAAGTGCTGATTCCCGACTTTCAGGGTCTGGAAGAATCGCTGAGGATCGTCCTTGATGCTCAGCCGGACGTGCTGAACCACAACACCGAGACCGTGCCGCGTCTATACCGCGCGGTGCGCTCTGGCGCTCGCTACGAGCGGACTCTGACCCTGCTGGAGAACGCGAAGAAGTTCTCTCCCGGCATGGTGACGAAAAGCGGCGTCATGGTGGGCCTGGGCGAGACGTCGGAAGAGTTGGTGGAAGTTTTTCGCGATCTCGGCGGCCGCGGCGTCGACATTCTTACTGTCGGGCAGTATCTGCGTCCTTCGAAGGATCACTTGCCCATCGCGCGTTTCTATACTCCGGATGAGTTCACTTATCTGCGAAACGAGGCTATGCGCTGCGGCTTTCGGCACGTCGAATCTGGTCCGCTGGTGCGCTCCAGTTATCACGCGCATGAGCAGGCGGATGCGACCGCTACGCCGCGGGTGATATCCTAGCCCGCTCATGTTGATTCCCGACTCATCGAACTGTAATTCCAGCCCCAAGTCCTCCCGCTGGAGGTTCTCCCTCACTTGGTAAGTGTCCTCCTGCTCGTGCTCGGTTTTTTTGCAGGATTGCTTGGCGCACTCACCGGCATTGGTGGCGGCGTAATTCTGACGCCCATTCTCGCCCTGCACTTCGGCATCCCGATTCGTCAGGCGATCGGCACGAGCCTGGTGGCGGTCATCACTACTTCGGCGGCGAGTTCCTCCGTTCATTTGCAACGCCACACGACCGACATTCGGCTCGGCATGACGCTTGAACTGGCCACGGCGCTGGGTGCGGCGGTCACCGCCTATCTGGTCGGCTACTTCAACCGCAGTGCGCTGGAGGGTTTATTCGCTGGGTTCCTGCTCTACAGCGCGATTACGATTCTGTGGCGCGGCGGCAAGGTGAAGCCCGATGACGAATCGTCTCCTAACACGGTCAATGGCGAGTTCGTTATTCCGCCGTACGAGCCGAAGCGTTACCCGCTGGGACTCGGCGCTTCTCTTGTCGCCGGCGCTCTTTCCGGATTGCTTGGGATCGGTGGTGGTCCCATCAAAGTCCCAGTGATGTACCTCTTCATGGGCGTTCCGCTGATGGTTGCTACGGCTACCTCGAACTTCATGATTGGCGTGACTGCCGCCGCCAGCGCCATTGTTTACTACCGCCGCGGAGACATCCTGGTGGAGTATGCGGCGCCACTGGCTGTGGGAGTCTTCCTGGGCTCGCTGCTCGGTGCCCGTCTGGCCCCGCGCGTTCACGCGCGCCACGTAGTCTTCCTGCTGGTCGCGATCATGCTCTATCTGGCGGGACACTTGCTCGTGCATCTGGCGACTGGGGGCACCGCGTGAGTCAAGTCCGCGAACCGGAGTTCGATCGCGCGGTCGCACTGGTGCTCCGCATTGGCGCCTTCGGGTGCTTCTTCATCATGCTGGCTGGGCTTCTCGGCGGCTTGTTCATACCCGGGCGTATCCCGGTGGAGATTGAGCGTGCTGGGGTGCTGCTGATGCTTGCCACTCCTGTGGTGCGGGTGGTGGTCGCCTGCTTCCTGTTCTTCCGCGAAAAGGATTGGAGGTATGGGTGGATTTCTTTGGGCGTGCTCGTGATCTTGCTGCTGGGAGCTGTTTTCGGAATCGGCGAGCATTGACGTGCGGTTGTCCTTAGATTGGCGACTTTAACATCGGCTGTCATCTTGAGCGAAGCGAAAGACCTATGCAGTTGCGCTGTCAACTAGAGCAACTCCATAGGTCCTTCGCGTTGCTCAGGATGACACGAGTAGATTTATGCCGCTAGCTTGCGGGACGGCTGAGATTCACTGCGCGTCTGAGACCACGGCGATTCCGGCGGCGTTGGCGGCTTCGGGAATTTTCTCTGCTTCGAGCAGCAAACATTTGCCGGCATCGAGCGCCAGGCATGTGGCTCCTGCCGTTCGCATTACCTCAATCGTCTTCACTCCAATCACGGGGACATCGAAGCGCATGTCCTGCGCGGGCTTGGCGATCTTAACTACGGTTAAGGCGCGGCTCAGCGTCGAGGCATCGCCATGCAGCGAGCGCATGATCTGGCCGGCTCGTTCGATGGTGGCGTCGGTGCCCTCCATCGCTTCAACTGCCACGCATGCCGATTCAGCGATCACGACGGTTTGTCCGATATCGTGCTGCGCGAGTTGGCGGGCAACGTTGCGGCCATAGTCGATATTCTTGCGCTCCTGATCGGTTGGGGCGCGCTGGGTCAGGATGCCGGGTTTGACCAGCAGCGGCTCCAGGAGCCAGGTGGAATTCTCGAGCGTGATACCTTCGTCCGCCAAAACCTTGGCGACCGCTCCCAGCAAGGAGTCAGTGTTGCGCGTGGTGAGCGACAGTAGGAGTTTGGCGAGGCGCCAATCCGGCTGAATGGCGGAGAATATCTGCTTGTGTTTTACCTGCCCGGCCATGATGGCGCGCTGCACGCCCTCGCGTTTGAAGGTTTCGATGAGCTTGGAGAGTTCCCCGAGCGAGAGCCAGTGCACCGCGGTCGCGCCGTGGGATTCGATCTCAGGAGAAGTTTCTTCTTTGATGGCGGCGACGACAACTTCATAACCTTGTGCGCGCGCGGCGTCGAGCACGAGGAGAGGGAATGTGCCGTTGCCGGCGATGAGGCCTATGCGTTGCATTCAGTTGCCGGTTGTCGGTTGTCAGTTGCCAGTTGCCAGTAAAAGGATCCAGCAGGCGAGCTTAGATTGAGCCTATCAAGCCGTTGAGAATCCTTCCAACTTCCGCCGACAGCCTGAGGAGACGACTCATGTCTTCTGGAGAGATGCAGTGCAGTCTCCCGGCCAGCGCAACCTGCGTTTCCGTCTCAAGGAGAGAACCGCGAGCGTGACCGAGGAACTGCTTAAATTCTCCCGGCGTCAATCGACCTTGCCCTTCTGCGATATTGCTCGGCACGGAGACAGCGGCACGGCGAAGCTGGCTAGTTAGTCCGTACAGCTCATCCTTGGGAAATCCGCGCGTAGTCTTGTAAATCTCTTCGACGAGGTCCATGGCTTTTTGCCAAGCAATAAGATCTTGATATGAGAGGCCCATGTGTCTGCCTCCTGACATGACGTGCTAATCGCGTTAACTGGCAACTGACAACCGGCAACTGGCCACTTTACTTGATTACTCCGCGCTCCGACGCCTCGATGAAGCGAATCAGCAGCTCTATATCTTCGCCGCGGTCGGCTTCGGACTTCAGTTTCTCCAGTGCTTGCGAGGTATTCATCTTCGAGGCTAAGAGAACTTTGTAGGCGTGCTGGATCTTGCTGATGCGCTCTTTGGAAAAGCCGCGGCGTTCGAGTCCGACCTTATTCATCCCGTAGGCGTGCGTGTCGCGTGCGGCGGACGTCATCGAGAAGGGCAGGACATCTTGCGTGATCGTGGTGCCGCCTCCTACGTAGGCATGAGCGCCGATCCGAACAAACTGGTGCACGGGACACAGGGCTCCAACGACGGCCCATTCTTCTACCGTTACATGTCCCCCAAGCGTGGCGCCGTTCACGAGCATGGCGTGATCGCCAATGATCGAGTCGTGTCCGATGTGGGTGTAGGCCATGATCAGGATGTGGCTGCCAATTTTCGTTAGGCCACCGCCCTTGACCGTGCCGCGGTTGATGGTCACGCACTCGCGGATTTCGTTGTGATCACCGATTTCGAGACGTGTCGGTTCGCCCTTGTAGGTCACATCCTGGGGAGCCATCCCGATCGCGCAAAATGGGAAGAAGGCGTTGTCTGCTCCGATTTTCGTGGGGCCTTCGATTGTGACGTGGGAGACCAGGTGACATTGCTCGCCCAGTTCCACCTCCGAACCGATTACGCAGTAGGGGCCGATCTTGCAGGATGAGGAAATTTTTGCGCCAGGATCAACGATTGCCGTGGGATGAACATTCATGATTGGGTCATGGACTCGGGCGCCCGCCCCTGCGAGAGTCACTCGGTAGCCTGGTCCTCGCCACCGCGTCCACGCGAGCTGTCGATCAGTTGGCAGGATACCGTGGCCTCGGCCACTTTCTTTCCATTCACGAGGGCCTGGCCGTACATCTTGGCGGCAATCATGCGCGCGGAGGGTCTCCACCCGGTGACTTGAACCTCCAGACGCAACTGGTCGCCCGGGCTTACGGGACGGCGGAAGCGCGCGCGCTCGATCCCTGTAAAGACAATTACCTTGTCGGCGCGGTCTTCCACCTCCGTCAGCAGTAGTGCGCCCCCGGCCTGGGCAATGGCCTCGACCACCAGGACGCCGGGCATGATGGGCAATCCCGGGAAGTGGCCGTTGAAGAACGGCTCATTGATGGTCACGTTCTTGATGGCAACGATGCGCTCCCTGCGCTTTAGTTCGAGGACGCGATCGATCAGCAGGAGCGGATAGCGATGTGGCAAGATCTTGAGGATCTCGTGGATATCCAGCGCGGCCTTGCTCTCAGTCATGGAATTCGTCTCGAACGGCCTGAAGATTATACTGTACGGCACTGTGCGGAGAGTGCATTGCAGAATCCTGCCGGAAAGAGAACAGATTTAGTGTCTGCCAAGAAATCAAAACCTTCCACGAAAGCTGCATCTGGGACCGACTGGCGTGAACGGCTGCGCTACTTCGAAGCGAACCAGTCGCAGATGGTGGAGACGATCCGCGAGTTCGTCGAGATCGAATCGCCGAGCGACAACAAGGCGGCCGCCGACCGCATGGGGATGTTTTTGGCGGAAAAGTTCCGGACGTTAGGCGGAACTGTGCGCTTTCATCATGCCGAGCGTTACGGCGACAACTTGCAGATCAATTTTCCCGGAAACAACTCTGCGAAGCCGGTTTTGCTGCTGGGCCATTTCGATACGGTATACCCGTTGGGCACGTTGGAGACCATGCTGTGCGGCCTTGCTGGCGACCGCCTGCACGGGCCGGGCGTGCTCGACATGAAGTCAGGCATCGCGCTGATGTTTTATGCGATCGAAGCGCTGCAGAGTTGGCATGCTGAGCTTCCGCGACCGGTCACTGTATTTCTGGTCTCGGACGAAGAGGTCGGCAGCAGATCCTCGCGGAAGATCACGGAGGCTCTGGCACGGGAATCCGATGCCGTGCTGGTGCTGGAACCGGGCGCGGGACGTGCAGTGAAAACAGCGCGCAAGGGTGTCGGCGAGTACACGCTGAAGGTAAGGGGAGTGGCGGCGCACGCGGGGCTTGATCCGGGGAAGGGGCACAGCGCCATTCTTGAACTGGCGCGGCAGGTGGCGGCGGTATCGAAGCTGAATGATTTGAAGAAAGGCCTCTCGGTGAACGTGGGTTTGATCCAAGGCGGGACGCGGACCAATGTGATTGCGGCGCAGGCTACCGCGGGCATCGATGTGCGTATCAAGAGAGCGAAGCAAGCCGCCACGATGGACCGGCGGATGCGTTCTCTTAAGCCTTTCGATAAGCGCTGCCAACTTGAGATCATCGGCGGCATCAACCGCATGCCCATGGAGCGCACCGCTGGGGTCGCGGGGCTGTACGGCAAGGCTCAGGGGATTGCGAAAGAAATCGGTTGGAAGCTTGAAGAGGCTGCTGTCGGCGGAGGTTCGGATGGAAATTTCACTGCGGGCATCGGGATTCCCACACTCGATGGCATGGGTGGTGTCGGAGAGGGAGCGCACGCGGTGCACGAGCACATTCTGATCTCAGAGTTGCCACGCCGCGCGCTCCTGCTGGCAGGAATGATCGAGAGGGCGTGACCCGAACGAACTCACATGCTCAAGTTCATGGTTGTGATCTACAAGCGTCCGGACCTGACCCAGGAACAGTTCCGTCGGCATCTACAAGGAACTCATGCGACTTTGGCAAAGAATCTGCCTGGACTGCGGAAATACGTCCAGAACTACGTCTGTGCTGATCCCAAGCGGACGCCACCGGGGTGGGACGCGGTAGTCGAACTCCATTTCGACGATTGGTCCAGCATGGAGGTGGCATGGGCGAGTCCGCAAGGTGCGGCTTCGGATGCCGACCTGCCGGCCTTTGTTGACATGACGCGGACAACGTGGTCAGCCGTCGACGAGATTACTGTTCTGGAGTAAAGACCAGAAAATAATCCATGTTGTCGCCCTTTACGAAATCGAATTGTTCGGCCAGCTTGTAGCCGGCTTGTTTCGCCTCACGGATCACAACATTCTTCCCTACTCCATGATTCTCGCCATTTCCGTTGCGGTCGATGATTCCGACTTTCGCTCCGGGACGCAGAGCGGCTCTCAGATTGCGCAGGAGAGGGATGGGCTGCGCGACCTCGTGATAGGTCTTCAGCAGCAGCACCGAGTCCACTGAGCCGGGCGGCAGCAAAGGGTCGTCTGCCTTGCTGAGGATCGTCTTCACGTTGCTCAGGTGCTCCTTCTGCGATCGATCATCGATGTAGCGGATGGCCTCAGGATTGATGTCGACGGCATACACGACTCCGTTTGCTCCCGTTTTCTGGGCGGCGCGCACTGTGAACCAGCCCGAGCCTGCTCCGATGTCGGCCACGTTCTTGCCCGACGTAATGCCAAGGATGTCCATCACACGGTTGATTTGCAGTCTCTGGTCGCGTCCTTCGGATTCGAAAATTGAAAGATCTCCGGTATACGGTTCGCTCGTTTTGCGGTGCTCGCCAGTGACCGGGGGTGGGGTCTGCGTAGAACTTTGGGAGTAGACCCACCTTTGACTGCAAAGAGCGAACACGAGTACCAGCGCAAAAACGTGACGCCTCAGCATGATGAATCGAACCTCCGAAAAACTGCTCTTCTCAGGATAGACTCCGCCGGCGTGCCTGAGTTAGCAAGTTGCAGAGATGCGAGATTGGCCCCACAGCGACGCGGTTTCTTTGACTCCCGTCGGGCAGCGGCCTAGAATTTAACAGGTTGAGTTGGAGCGTCAACTCAGAGTCCGCATCGATTGGGAGGCCTTGAACATGGGCGGTAAATTGGGATTGACGGAAATCGTTCTCATCGTCGGCATTGCGCTTCTGTTGTTCGGACCAAGCAAGTTCGCCAATCTTGGGAAGAGCCTTGGGGATGGGCTGCGAAACTTCAAGTCTGCGATGAAAGAGGGCGAGGAAGAGAAGAAGGACGAACAAAAGAAGGAAGAAGAAGCAAAAAAGTCGTAATCCAACCCTAGAGTTGTCCCCGCTCGCGCAGCATCCGGTAGACCAGCGCTACAGGCAGTCCCACCACATTGCTGTAGTCACCTTCGATTCGCGGAATCCAGCGTGAAGCCATTCCCTGGATCGCGTAGGCGCCCGCCTTGTCCATGGGCTCGCCGGTCGAGACGTATTCGCGAATTTCCTCGTCGGACAACTCGGACATCGTTACCAGCGTAGTTTCGCACCGCGCATCTTCGAAACCATGAGCCACGGGTCCCACCAGGCAAACCCCTGTAATCACTTCATGGGTGCGCCCCGACAGCAGACGCAGCATGCGGGCGGCATCGGCAGCGTCACATGGCTTGCCGAGGATAGTCCCGTCGACCACAACAATTGTGTCGGCCCCGAGAACGTATTCGCGAGGGCGAGCGTAGGAGACCGCCAAAGCTTTTTCACGAGCCAGCCGCACGGCACATTCGCGTGGAGCTTCGCCGTCGATCGGAGTTTCATCGATATCAGCAGGCTGGACCTCGAAAGAAATTCCCGCGTTGCGTAGAAGCTCCTGGCGGCGCGGCGAGGCGGAGGCGAGAATCAGCATGGGATAGATTTCGGCGAACGGCCTAACGGCTGCCTACAACTCCTCGTACTGATTCGATCAGCTTCGCGGAATCGTAGCCGATGCCGTCTTTGAATACGGTCTCAACATTCTCGATGTCTTCGATCTTTGTCGAAGGGTCGCCCTTAATCACGACCAGGTCCGCTTGTTTGCCGGGTGCGATCGTGCCGATGCGGTCGAGCTCTCCCAGAAACTGTGCGCCATTCGCGGTCGCGATGTGGATCGCCTCGACCGGGGTAAATCCCGCCTCGACCAGCAGTTCGACTTCGCGCTGATCGCCGAAACCCGCGATCACTCCGCCCATGCCCGTCGGATCGAGTCCTGCGAGCAATAGTCCGCCGGCTTGCGAGAAGGCGTGCTCGAATTCCATTTCCTTCTTGAAGGCCGCCGGCCAGGGGGAAACGTCGGTCCCATATTGCTGTCGGATGCTGCTTGCATCGCTGGATCGGACTCTTCTTTCCAGGATTGCGCTGCGCGCATCCGGAGAGAGCGCGTCGAGGACTCGTTTCTGCAGGGTTGGGCGTCCGGGGAAGCTCCCCATCTCGAATACGGGCAGAGTGGAGGTGACCGCGACGTGATGGTGCACAAGGTCGAGAATCATGTCGTGTAACGGGCCCGCGTTCACGTCCAGCTTGGAGATCAGATCGGGGTTCTCGGGTTCATCCGGGCACACGCCGGGTTTTTTCCCGGGAAGGAATTCCGTATCCACCAGCAGGCCGTGCTCGAGGTTGTCAATGCCGAGTTCGGCGGCCTCACGAAAACCGATGGAGCACAGATGCCCGGTGACTTTGGCGCCGCGTTTGTGAGCCGCGGCGATCGCGGCGGAAAGCTCGGCCGGGGTGATGAACATGTAAGCCTTGAAATTGTCGACGCCCTCGTCCAACCAGTAATTCACGGTTTTCGTGGCGTCCTCGGGACCACTGAGCTGATGTAGTTGGAGAGCCCAGGAGCCGGCGCCTTCGAGATACGGCCCGGTGACATGCATCCTGGGGCCGGGAATTTTGCCGGCATCAATCGCCTTCTTGAGTTCGAGGTCGGTATAAGGCTCTAGCGAACCGGTGGTGCGAATCGTAGTTACACCTCCGGCGAGATAAAGACGCGGGAAGCTGAAGCCCATTTCTCCGAAAATGACGTTGCCCATTGGATAAAACATGTGGTCGTGCATTCCAACGAGGCCGGGAATGACGCTGTAACCATGGAGGTCGAGGACTTGGGCATCGCTGGGGACATTCGCCGCGGAAGCATTGGTGACGTTCTGGATCTTGCCCTTGCTGATAACGATAGTTTGATCTTCAAGCGCAGCCTCGCCCGTGCCCGCAATCACGCGCACGTGGGTCAGGGCGACTACGGGAGCGTTCACTTTGACGAACGGCTGTACCTGCGGGG
>WNFB01005988.1_pt1 | contig 10897 bp, 8 predicted proteins | sample 5400501 | NCBI WGS metagenome assembly WNFB01 (sample SAMN13153341, study PRJNA577476) | soil metagenome | isolation source: 200 cm saprolite under Douglas fir tree site 2 hole 1 | place: USA:California | collected 2015-04-18 | reverse complement strand
CCTCTTCGGCGGTCACCAGGTTCCGAAGATCCGACTTCATGGAGGCGATGTACGCCTTCGCCTTCGTGTTGGCGAACTTCGGGATCGCGATGGCGGCCAAGATGCCGATGATCACCACCACAATCAGCAGCTCAATGAGTGTGAAACCCTTGCGGTTCATCTGACTTTACCCCCGTTGAAGTCCATCTCGTGACTACTCAAACTGCCTGTAGCGCAATTTCCCGCAGGTGTGTGAAGCAAACCCCGTGCCCTGCGTCACCGGAAGCAGTGTAACACGTTTCCTGGTAAGCTGTTACACAATCGAAACGACCCTTGGTACCCCCTGCCCTGACGGTGTCACTTCGGGATTTTTGCAAGGCGCCGGGCTGACCGCAACGCAGCACCTTTGCCCCTCAAGGAGCCCGGAGGCGGGCGGCGCGGGCCAGCAGGGAGTCCGCCGTCCCCGGATATCCGTGGGCATGCGCCATCGTCGCCTCGTAACGAAGGTAGCCGGCGGCGCACGCACCGGCGCAGAAGCGCTCGAGCCGGGCGAGCAGCGAATCGGCCGCTCGAGTGTCGCCCATCGCAAGCGCCGCCACCGTCCCGGTCGCGTAGACCCAGGGGTCATAAGGCGCGATGCCCCCGGCGATGCGGGCCGCGGCAAGCGCCTTGGCAGGCTCGTGCCGGTCGAGGTACACCCCCGCCATGCGCACGGGACCACCGTAAGAATCCGGCGAGTCTTCGAGGATGCTTTGCGTGACAGCGTTGTCGTCGCGCCACGTCGGGACGCGCAGCGCCGTGCGGACGCCCCCGAGGAGGCAGAGCATGGCCACCACCAGGCGCACCCGGTCGGGGGGCAGGCGCGAGAGGGCGGCGCTCGCAGCCAGTCCCAGCCCGGCCGACGGCAGGTAGAGTGTGCGCTCGGCGACGTAGAAGCCCGCGGGATAGAGGAGGTTCGCCACGGGCAGCAAGGCGACGCCGATCCAGCCCAGTCCGAACGCCTCGAGCTTCCTCCCGCGTTTCCAGGCAAGGAACAGCAGCGCACCCCACGCCAGGGCGCAGAACAGTCCGGCGGCGAAGCGAGGATCGAGGGGAGACGTCACCACCGTCCGCTCGTTCGGGGAATAGTCCATACGCAGCGTGAGTGGGAAGACGAGCAGGCGCGCCACATCGGCGAGCGCGGCGACCGCGGTGAGCCGTACCGAGAGCCATGATTGTCCGATGAACATCGGCGCGACGCTCATGTATCCGCCGAACGGTTGGCGCACCACCGTACGAACGGCGGCGTACGCGGCGCCCACCAGCACCCAGCCGACGAGGAGCGAGACCATGCGGCGCCGGTCGGGTCGGTCGAGACCGAGTATCCACGCCCACACGACCAGGGCGGGTGCGACGGCTGCGTTTTCCTTGGAGAGGAGTCCGAACGCCAGCGCGGCGGCACTCCAGCCCGCAGGTGCGCGACCGAGGGCGGCGTACACGGTGAGCACCGCGAACACGGCCGCCATGAGCTCCGCCCGACCCACGACGTTCGCGACGGCCTCCACGTGCACCGGATGCACGGCGAACAGCAACCCTGCGACCAGCCCGCCCGGCGTGTCCATACAGCGCCGGGCTAGGGCCGCCACGGCCACTGCGGCCCCGGCGTGCCACAGGAGGTTGACGGCGTGGAACCAAACGGTTCCGTCCACGAGGGCGTCGAGGGCGAACCCGGCAATCACCAGCGGCCGGTACATGTGACCGCCGAGCTCCGGCGTCCAGTACGGCGCGGCGAACGCCCGCCAGAGCCCCGACGGGTGCGTGACCAGGGGGTTCACCACGATGATCGGGACATCGTCCAGCGCGAACTGATTCCAGAGAGCGCCGAGGTAGACAACCACGGCACACAGGCCGACGGTGAGGTAGATCCGTCTAGCGGTCATGAACCGGCGCCCTTCCGACGCGGGCGGCAAACGAGTCGGCAGCGGCCGGATAGCCGCGGGCTCTGGCGACAGAGGACTCGTATCGGTAGTAGAAGTCGCACGTGCACACCAGATCGACCCGATCCAGGATGGAATCCGCCAGGGATGCGTGCCCGGTTTGGAACGCCGCCTCGGCACCCTGCACGTACAGCCACGGCAGGGTCACGTCGTAAATCCGGGTCGCCTCGCGAAACGCCTCCAGCGCCTTGGCCGGCTGTCGCCCGGTCAGGTACATCGTCACCATGTGGGCGGGACCGTTGAAAGAGCGTGGGGAATCCTCCAGCTCGCTCATGATCATCGACTGCGTATCGTGCCATACTGGGATGCGGAGCGCGCTTCGGACGCCGCCCACCACGACCAGCGCGCCCAGGACCACTGCCAGCCGACGGGTGTCGAGGTCCTTGAGCCACGCCCCGGCCGCCAGGGCGAGTCCGGCCGACGGGATGTACAGGGCTCGCTCCGCCACTAGCACGCCGATGGGTACGAGGAGGTTCGACACGGGAAAGACCGCGATCGCGATCCAACCGAGCCCGAACGCCTCGACCCGGCGGCCACGTCGCCAGGTGAACCACAAGAGCGCGCTCCACGCGGCGACGCACAGGAGCCCGAGCGCGAAGCGGAGGTCGATCGGCGTAGTGACGAGGGTGCGCTCGGCGGGCGAATAGTCGACGCGGAGAGTGAGCGGGAAGACGAGCAGTCGCGCGACGTCCGCGAGCGCGGCCACCGCCGTCAGCCGAACGGCGACGGGAGATGCACCGAAGAACACCGGAGCGGGGCGGCCCACGAGCTCGTGACCCAGCACACCCCAACGGGCCACGACGTAGGTAACCCCGAGGGCCACCCAGACAGCGGCGTACGTGGCCATCCGTCCCCGGGACGGCCGCGGGGCCAACCCCATCATCCAACCCCAGATGATAAGCGCCGGCGCGACCACCGCATTCTCCTTGCTCAGGAGGCCGGCGGCGAGCGCGGCCGCGCTCCACCACAGGTTGTCGTGCGCCAGCGCCGCGTACACCGCCAGCAGCACGAACAGCGCGGCCATGACCTCGGCGCGTCCGACGATGTTGGCGACGGCCTCGACGTGGACCGGGTGTACCGCGAACAGCAGCCCGGCGGCGAGCGCCGCCCGCTCGCCGCTCCAACGCCGCGCGACCCACGCGACGGCGACACTCGCTCCGGCGTGCCAGGCGACGTTCACCGCGTGAAACCACCAGGCTGCGCCGCCCAGCTGCCAATCGATGGCGTACGAGGCGAGCGGCAAGGGACGATACATGCCGCCCCCGACGAGGGGCCAGTAGGGGCTCACGAACGCCCGCCACACCCCGCTGAAATGAAGCACCAGCTTGTTGAACTGAACGATCTGGTTGTCGTCCAGTGCGAAGTGATTCCAGAGCGCCCCGATGTACACGACCGCGGCGCAGGCGGCCACGGCTGCGTACAGGCGCCTAGCGCTCACGCCATTTCCCCCGAGGCGGGAACAGGTTATAGCGGAGGATGTGAAACATCGCCGCCAGCCCGTCGCGCCAGGTGATCTTCTTTCCTTCGGCGTAGGTCCGGCCGCTGTAGGAGATGGGCAGCTCCCAGATGCGCGCGCCCGCCTGCGCCAGCCGCGCCGTCAGCTCGACCTCGATGCCGAACCGCTCCGCCGTGAGCGGCAGCCGCTTCATCACGTCCGCTCGGACCATCTTGTAGCACGTCTCCATGTCCGTGAGGTTGAGATTGGTGAACATGTTGGAGGCGAGCGTCAGGAAATTGTTGCCGACGGAGTGCCAGAAGAACAACACGCGGTGCGGGCCGCCCTGGAAGCGCGAGCCGTAGACGGCGTCGGCACGGCCTTCCTTGATGGGTGCGAGCAGACGAGGCAGCTCGGCTGGGTCGTACTCGAGATCGGCATCCTGGGCCACGATCACGCTGCCGGTCGCGGCGGCGATCCCCGTCCTGAGCGCCGCACCCTTGCCGCGGTTCGTCGGGTGGTGGAGCACCCGCTGCACGAGTCCCGAGCCCGCCAGCCCGTCGAGGATGGTGCCGGTGCCGTCGGTCGACGCGTCGTTCACGGCGATCACCTCGAGCCGCAGCGGGACCTCCTTGAGCTGCCGCAATGCGGCTTCGATCGTCGCCTCCTCGTTGTACGCCGGCATGACGACCGATAGCAGGGTGTCGTCGGTCGATTGCAGCCGCGCCATCATGCCGGCACCTCTCCGATTGCGATGAGCGACTGGCCGATGCGCCAGGGGAGCAGCCGCTCCAGCCGGAACAGGGGCACCAGCGCTTCGTACCAGCGCAGCGCTCCGGTGGGAATCAGCCGGCGCCGCAGCAGGCGACCCGCCACCCACCAGCCCGGAACGCCGGCCAGGTTGAAGTATTCGAGATGGCGCAGGCGAAAGCCCGCCCCCCGGAGCTTCTCCGACAGTTCCGCGGGGACATAGCGGCGGAAGTGTCCCAGCGCTTCGTCCAGGGTGCCATACAGCGCGCGCAGCGACGGCACGAGGAGCACGAGCCGTCCGCCCGGCTGCAGCAGCCGGTGCATCGCCTGGAGCGAGGCGCGGTCGTCTTCGATGTGCTCCAGGACGTTCAGGCACACCACGGTATCGAGCCGCTCGGCGACGAGACCGGGGCTCGCGGCGGGGAGCCGCAGCTCGGCCACGGACACGTGCGGCCGGGCGGCGAACCGCTCGCGCAGGCGGCCGAGATAGTAGGACTCCGTGTCGGTGAGCACGACCCGCTCGCGGTCGACCAGGAACGCCGACATGTTGCCGATCCCGGCTCCGATCTCGAGCACGCGGCGCCCTACCCAGGGGCGCAACCGGTCGAACATCCAACGGTTGTAGCGGGGGGCCGCGGCCATGCGCTCGAGCGTCGCGACCCCGACTTGGTCGGCGGCCTTGCGTGTCACGAGTACGGCCCTCGGCTACTCCGTCACCCCGCCCTCGTACCGGCTCAGCTTGCGATACAGGGTGGAGGGATCGATGCCGAGCACCTCGGCGGCGCGGGTCTTGTTGCCGCCCTCGCTCTGCAGTACCCAGGTGATGTACGCGCGCTCGATCACGTCGAGGGTCGGATTCGCGTGCGGCCGATCGGCCACCAGCGGCTCGGCCCGACGCTCGGTGAGCTTGTCCGGCAGCGTCGCGAGATCGATCGTCGTCGCCCTGCTGAGCACCACCGCCCGCTCGAGGGCGTTCTCGAGCTCGCGCACGTTGCCGGGCCAGTCGTAGGCGAGCAGGGCCCCTTTGGCATCTTCGGCGAGCGCCTTGGGCTGCTCGTCGCGCTCCTTGGCGATGCGGCTCAGGAACTCCTCCCACAGGATCTGGATATCGTCGCGCCGGTCGCGCAGCGGCGGCAGGTGAATGGCGATCACGTTCAGCCGGTAGTACAGGTCGGTGCGGAACCGGCCGCGCTTGATGTCGTCCTCCAAGTCGCGGTTGGTGGCGGCCACGACCCGGACGTCCACGGGAATGGCCTCGGTGCCGCCGACGGGGATCGCCTCCCGCTCCTGCAGCACGCGCAGCAGTTTCACCTGGGTCGCGGGGGACATCTCGCCGATCTCGTCCAGAAAGAACGTGCCGCCGCGCGCCGCGGCGAACAGACCTTGTTTGTCCCGCACCGCCCCCGTGAACGATCCCTTCACGTGGCCGAACAGCTCCGACTCGAGCAGGCTCTCCGGAAGGGCGCCGCAGTTCAGTGAAAAGAATCCGCCGTCCGCGCGCGCGGACAGCTCGTGGATGTAGCGCGCGATGACCTCCTTCCCCGTGCCCGACTCTCCCTGGATGAGCACCGTGCTCTCGGTGGGCGCCACCTGCTCGGCGAGCTTGAGGACGTCCTGGAAGGCGCGCGACTTGCCCAGCGGCTTGACCAGCCCGGAGCGCTCCCGCCGACGGATCTCCTGCTTGAGCTGCTTGTTCTCCGCCTTGAGGATCCGCTGCTCCGCCGCGCGCCGGCAAATCGCGACCAGATCGTCGTTCGAGAACGGCTTCTGGATGTAGTAGAACGCCCCCTGGTTCACCGCCTGGATCGCACTCTGGAGCGAGGCCTGGGCGGTCATAAGAATGACGGGGGTCTCCGGGTCCTGGTCGCGCACCGCCGCGAGGATATCGGTGCCCGAGACGCCCGGCATCTTGATGTCCGTGAGCACGATGTCGGGGGGGTTCCCCTTCAGCGCTTCCAGCCCCGCCTTCCCGCCCTGAGCGGTGGTGACGTCGAATCCTTCCCCCTTCAACAGGATCCGGAGCACATCCAGGATCCCCATCTCGTCGTCGACGACCAGAATCGATGGCTGCTGGCTCATGCCGCTTCCTCTTTCCGCCGGGCGGCGGGGAAGTAGACGGTGAAGGTCGTTCCCTGCCCCGGCGGCGAGTCGACGAGCACCAGGCCACGGTGCGCATCCACGGCGCGCTGCACGATGGCGAGGCCGAGGCCGGTGCCGCCCACTCGACCCGTCACGAACGGCTCGAACAGACGGGCCCGCAGGCTCTCAGGGATGCCCGGGCCGTTGTCGCTCACGGCCAGGGATACGGGAGTCTCGATGCCGGCGCCTCCAGGCAGCTCGTGCGCGGCGGGGCGTCCGGTGCGTACCACGACGCGCGCGCCCTTCCCCGTGGCCTGAACGGCGTTCAGCACGAGGTTCGACACCACGCGGTGCAACAGGTCCTCGTCGCCCTCCATGGGCGTCGCTTCGCCCTTGAGGTCGATGACGGCGTCCTCGGGGCAGTCGGGGTGCTCGCGCACGAGGCGGATCGCCGCAGCCGCCACGGTCCGCAGGTCGAGTGGCCGGCACTCCGTGGCGCGCACCCGGGAGAAATCGAGAAACTCCGAGAGCAGACGCGACAGCCGGTCGGTCTCGCGCACCACGAGCGAGGTCAGGAACTTCTCGTCGGCGTTGACGCGCTTCGCGCGCCCCAGCTGCTCCACCGACGAGCGAATGGAGGCGAGCGGATTCTTGATCTCGTGCGCCAGGCTCGACGACAGCTCCGCGACCGCCTCCAGCCGTTCCGCGCGCAAATGGAGCTCCTCGAGTCGCTTCGAGTCCGAGATGTCGGTGAAGATCGCCGTGACCCGAGGCTCGCCCGCCGGCTCGACGTCGAGCGTCGTGGTCGTCACGCCGATCGGGAAGGTGCGATCGGGACGCCGCACGGTGGCTTCCACGCGCATCGCCCGCACGCCCCGCCGGGCGGTCGCCGTAATCGCGGCCCAGAACTCGGGGGCGATCTTCGCGAACTCCGGCATGATGGGCCGTCCGCGCCACTGACGCTCCTTGAACCCGAGGATCTGCTCGGCGGCCGGATTGCAATACAGCAGGTGGCCTGTCTGATCCACCGTCACGATCCCGGTCGGGACGCTGCGCAGGACGTCCGCCGCTTCCAGCCGGGCCTGGCGCAGCTCCCCCGCCAGCGCCTCCCGCTCCGCCCCCATCACCGACACCCGGCTCGCGAAATACGCGGTCACCGCCGCTACGGCCGCGAACACCAGCAGCTGCAACCCGACCTGCCCCGTCATGGGCGTCGTGTGCCCGAAGAACACGTCTGCGAAGTACACGATTCCCACGAGCGCCGTGATCAAGCCGGTGCTGGCGGGCGGCATCAGTACCGCCGTCACCGCGATCAGCGGGACGTACAGCGGGGTCAGGTCGCTTTGCGGACCGCCCGTGATGTGCACCACGGTGGTGATCAGCGCCACGTCGAACAGCGCCTGCCCGTACAGGAACGTCCGGCCGGGTGTGCGGCGCGACAGGTGGGTGTACCAGTAGGACACGATCGTCACCACCACCGCCGCCACCAGCACGAACGACGTGACCAGCAGGTCGAGCGGGGCCGCGACCGCGAACTTGAGCGCCGCCGCGAGGTAGATCGCCCCGGCCACGCACAGCCGTCCCGCGTACACCGACCGGAGTAGGCTCTGCGGAGTCGGGAGGACTGACCCGCGCCGGTCACCCAAGAGCCAGGTCACGCGACAGCCGCGAGCCGAAAGTCGTAAGCCGTAAGCACGTCCCTCACTAAGACCGTCTACCAGTCGGTGAGTGTAACCGATTGACTGTGAAGCTGTTGGACCACTTGCCTTACGGCTTGCGCTTGAGCCTTGGGATGGGGGTTGCATTACAGTATTGGAAGCGCTGTGGCAAAGTGCAAGAGCGGAGAGGGCGGGAGGCGCGGCGGACGCACACGAGAACGCGCATTTCGCTATCCTACGCAATGCCGCCGCCGCTGCGAATTCTGGCGTGGCTGACCGCCGCCGGGATCGGGGTCACGAGCCCCGCGCCGGGCCAAGCCGCGCTGACCCCGGCCGACTCCGCAATCCTCAACTCCCAACCGCTGAAGCGCCTCGTGCTGGCTCCGTCCTTGCTCCGACGGCTCAGTCTCCTGGCGGCCGGACTCGACCGGGAAGTCGTCCTGTGCCTGCAGGGGACGGTCGCCGGAGACACGGCGCTGGTGAGGGAGTTCGCGATGCCGGACATCGTGCACTCCAGCGTCGACGCCGTGACACCCCTCCCCTGCCCGCCAGCCACGACGCTCGCGGTATGGCACAATCACCCGTGGGTGGGGCCGGACTCGAGTTTCGGGCTGAGGACGCCCGAGGATCTCTGCTCTCTCAGCCAGCCTGACCTGCGGACGGTGGTGGCGGACTCGATCCCGTTTGCCGTGGTGAGCGTCGGCCGAACGGCCCAGCCGATCGTCTGCTGGTGGCGACGGGTACAGGCGGTGGTGAACCGCCATGTGAAGTTCCTGCCGCGATTCCCGCGGCAGTGGCTCGAGCTGCCGGGCCTCGGAGGGGCCGCGTCCGGCCCCTAGGCGCCGTCCGACGTCATTCCGGCGGCTGCACGATGATCTTACCACCGGCGCTGAGGCAGGTCAGCCGCTTGCGACCGGCCCCCCGCAGCCGCTCGGGAACGCGATGCGCGCGCAAGGCCGCGATCACGTCGGTCGCGGTGTGGTGCGCGACGACCTCCTGCGTGATCAACAGCGCTCCGCCCCCTTCCGCCGCCTGTCCCGAGCCGACGTGGAAGGTGTAGACCGGCCCCGTCCCTTCCCGTCGCACCTCGATTGGCACCGGCTGCATCTGATCGCCGACCCACCCCAGGATGTCTCGAACCACCTGCTCGGCGCTGGGCGTTCCGGTGCGTCCCTTCAGCTTCGCCTCCTCAAGCGCCCCCCAGCGCGCGGCGAACCGGGCGATCGCATCCTGCACCGTGTCGTCGAGCGATAGCCCGAACGGCATGGGGTCGTACGGCTCGAAGAACTCGCTCACGATGCCGAGCGTGAGCGGCAGGAGCTCCTCCATCTGCCGGCTCACCGCGCTCCACACCTCCCGGTCCTCGGCCACGAGGCGGGACAGGAGGAACAGGCCGTAGGCCAGGTGCCGAGCTTCGTCGGCCTGGGAGTGCCGGAGCCCCTCGCGGAACCCGGGCATCGAGTCCCGGCGTGCGAGGGCGGTCGAGAAGACGTGGTATCCCGCATCGCCCAGCACGCCTTCGCCGACCAGGCTGTAGGTCACGAGCGCCTCGGCCTGGGCGACCGGGGACGGATCGGCCAGCAGGCGCTGCATCGCGTCGGGGAGCCGCTCGGCGAAGAGGTGCCGGAAGCTCGGGGTCTGATAGCGCTGGAGGTCGCCGGATTGGCGGCAAACTTCATCGAGCACGCGCCGGAAGAACTCGGTGTGCTTCGCCTCGTCGGCGAGGAACGTGGTGAGGAACAGCTGCTCCTCGAGGCGCTCTTCTCGCACCACGGCCATGACGAGGGGCAAGAGGTCGCGGGTCATGCTCTCTTCCGCGGCCTGGAACAGGACGGTGAGGCGGAGCAGCACGTCGCGCTCGGCGACGGTGAAGCGCCCCCAGTCGTCGACGTCCTGCCGCAGGTCGAGGCTGCGCGGGTCCCAGGCGCCGAGCCGTTTCGCCTCGTGGTACAAGCGCATCGGGATGGTGTCGTGACGCAGCGTGCCCGTGCGGGCCGGCCTCGGCTCCCGGGGGCCTGTGGGGTCGGGGGCGATCATGTGCGGCGTTACTGCACCGCGTTCACCATGTCGAAGATCGGGAGATACATGGCGATGACCATGCCGCCCACGATGACGCCGAGCACCACGATCATGACCGGCTCCATGAGCGACAGCAGGGCGCTCACCGCCGCATCCACCTCGTCGTCGTAGAAGTCGGCGATCTTCGAGAGCATCTCGTCCATGCCGCCGGTCTGCTCGCCCACGGAGATCATGGAGATCACCATCGGCGGGAACACTTTCGACTTGGCCAGCGGCGCGGCGATCGTCTCCCCCCCGGCGATCGAGGCGCGCGACTCCATGACGGCGTTGTGGATCACCATGTTCCCGGCGGTGCGCGCCGTGATTTCGAGGCCGTCGAGGATCGACACGCCGGAGGAGATGAGCGTGCCGAGCGTGCGCGTGAACCGCGATACGGCCGCCTTACGGAGCACGTCGCCCAGCACCGGCGTCTTGAGCAGCATCGTATCGATCTGGAGGCGTCCCGGGGCGGTCTTGTAGTAGCGATTCAACCCGAAGACGCCGGCCCCGATGCCCCCGAGGATGATCCACCAATACTGCGTGAGCACGTGGCTGGCGCCGATCACCATGCGGGTCGGCAACGGCAGCTCCAGGTTCACGGACGCGAACATGTTCTGGAAGGTCGGGATGACGAAGATCAGCAGCACGGAGATCGCGATGACCGCCACCGATATGATGACGCCGGGGTAGATCATCGCGCCCTTCACCTTCCGCACGATCGCATCGTTCTTCTCGAGGAACTCGGCCAACCGGATCAGGATGGTGTCGAGGATGCCGCCCGCCTCGCCGGCCGCGACCATGTTGACGTACAGGTCGTTGAACACCTTGGGGTGCTTGCGCAGCGCGTCGGCGAGCGTCTGGCCGCTCTCCACGTCATACACGACCTGCCGGGTGGTGTCGGCGAGGATCTTGTTCTCGGTCTGCTGCGCCAGGATGTCGAGGGCCTGGACGAGCGGCAGGCC
>WNFB01005986.1_pt1 | contig 10900 bp, 7 predicted proteins | sample 5400501 | NCBI WGS metagenome assembly WNFB01 (sample SAMN13153341, study PRJNA577476) | soil metagenome | isolation source: 200 cm saprolite under Douglas fir tree site 2 hole 1 | place: USA:California | collected 2015-04-18 | reverse complement strand
GGATCGGCTAGGGCCCGCGGCCCCTCCCAGCCACTGGTCCTTCGACTCGATGGACAGAGCTGGTCTTCTGTCCCCGCTCCCGCGAGCCTTCACAGCGCCACGCTGGACGGGGTCGCCGCCCGGGGCGGCAGGGGGGCATGGGTTGTTGGCGCCACGAGGAGCGGTGGTGGAGACCGTGCCTTCGGCCTTCAGGCCCATGGCCGAAGCTGGCGCGTCGTCCCCATCGACCTCGCGGCCGCGCTGAGCGTCGACCTCAACGCCATCTGGGCGGCCGCCCCTGACGACATGTGGGCGGTCGGAAGCTCGTTCGACGGCCGCTGGTACCGGCCGCTGGTCGAGCACGGCGGAGGCCGGAGGTGGTCGAGCGTTCCCACCCCCGGCATGCCCGGCTACGACGATCGTCTGATGGCCGTGGACGGGCTCGCCGGTGGAGAGCTGTGGGCAGTCGGAAGCGCCTCGCGAGGCGCCGGTCCGCAGCGTGCTCTGATCCTCCACCGCTGCGCCAGCTCGCCCTCCTGACGACCGGAGGCCGTCACCCGGTGGCGACCGGCTCCTCCTCGTCGCGCACGTCGGTCTCGTCGGCGAGCACCCGAATCGCGTCGGCGGGCAGATAGACGCTCACGGCCGTTCCCTGCTGCCAGGGCGGGTCTCCCCCGCGATTCTGCATCCACGCCTGCAGGGTTTCGCCATGCGCGAGGTGCACGAGGACCTGGAAGGTGGAGCCCACGTAGAGCACGCGCTCGACCATTCCCGGGATCCGGTTGTCGCCGGAGGTCCCGTGATCCTCGAGGTGGACCCGCTCGGGACGGACGATAATTCTAATCCGTCCTCGGGCGCCGAAGTCACCGCGGGCGGCCATGAGCTGGAAGTCGCCCAGGCGCACCCGTCCTCCGCCGTCCCCGTGCGCCGACATCAGGTTGGACACCCCGAGGAAGTCGGCGACGTACGCGGTGGAGGGATCTTCGTAGACCTCTGCCGGGCTGCCGATCTGCTCGACCCTGCCGCTCGACATCACGGCCAGGCGGTCGGACATGGTGAGCGCCTCCTCCTGGTCGTGGGTGACGTAGATGAACGTGATGCCCACTTCCTCCTGCAGCGCCTTCAACTCGATCTGAAGGGCCTTGCGCAGCTTGGCATCGAGGGCGCCGAGGGGCTCGTCCAGCAGAAGGACGGCCGGGTTCAGGACGAGAGCCCTGGCGAGCGCAACCCGCTGTTGCTGGCCGCCCGACAGCTGGCTGGTGCGGCGCTTCTGGAGGCCCTCGAGTCGCACCAGGCTGAGGGCCTCCGCCGTCTTCTTCCTCGCCGCGTCCTTGGTCACGTCCTTGTAGCGAAGCCCGAACGAGACGTTTTCCTCAACTGTGAGGAAGGGGAAGAGCGCGTATGACTGGAAGACCGTGTTGACGTTTCGCTTGTGGGGCGGAGTGTGGGCGACGTCGCGCCCGTCGAGGAGGATCCTTCCCTCCGTGGGTTGCTCGAACCCTGCTATGAGGCGCAGGGTGGTAGTCTTCCCGCAGCCGGACGGGCCGAGCAACGAGAAGAACTCGCCTCCGACAATGTCCAGATTGATGCCGTCGACGGCGGTGACCTCGGCAAAGCGCTTGACGAGGTCGACGATCTGAACCTGGCCTCCTGTCATGAGTCAGGATCATAAACTATTCGCGAACGTTTCGAAATTAGCCACGAAGCGGTCGGCGTCGCCTGATCGTGCCGGGCCGAGACCAGCCACTGCTCGACCTGGCCGCAGGGCGGGAGGAAGACTCCGCCGGCCAGGTCGAGCAGCCAGAGCATGTGGCTGAAGGGATCGTAGATCACTAGGAGGTTCCGCCAGTTGCGGACCGAGGAGAAGGTGATGCGGCCCTTCGCGCCCATTGCCATGACGTAGGCGGGCGCCGGCTGGCATCAGGACCTGCTACGTGACGAATCGCGACGTACGGCCCGGGCAGGTCTTGCCTGTCACACAGACCCTCGGCCGCTCGGGACCCAGTCGAAGCCAAGCTGGTCCGCGATGAACCGCATGCTCATCTCGAACGCGGCCGCCGGCCGGACCACCGGATCGTCCAGCGCTACCTGGATAGCGAACCCGTCGAGCAGCGAGGACAGCAGGGTGGCGAAGCTGACCGGATCAACGCCCCGGAACTGGCCCGCCTCCTGCCCGGCAAGCACCTGTGACTTGATCAGCTCCCGCCATCGCTCGTCGGCCTTTTCCCGGACGCTGGCGACCTCGGGGTGCCTGGCCGCCTGCGCCCACAGGTCAAGCCATAGCAGCCACCAGCCGAACGGCTCGGGGTCCGCTTCGGGCAGGCATGTCATCGCGACGATCTCCTCGAGCCGCCCCGCCGCCGTCTGTATGGTCGCAAGGCGGCGCTGACCGTCGGCGTACCAGTTGTCCTCCGAGTACCTGATTGCCTCGGTCAGCAGCTGGTCCTTGGTCTTGAAGTAGTAGATGACCAGAGCCGGGCTGATTTCGATGCGGTCCGCCACGTCGGCAATCCTGGTCTCAGTGAAGCCGCGCTCCACCATGACGTCGAGCGCAGCGCGCAGGATCTGCTCGCGGCGCTGATCGGCGGTACCCGGGGCGCTGCCGAGCTCCACGGCACGCGCCTCCGCCCGGTTGGTCATTGCGGGATCCTCTCGGCCACTTGTCGTAACGGTAGCAGCTTTCTAGACTGAACATTCAGTCAAACTCGTCGATGCGGGCTCGCAGGCCGCATCCCTGGGACGTTCAGGGAATTCACGGAAGGCGGACTCATGGCCGCAACATACGACGCGATCGTCGTTGGCGGAGGGCATAACGGGCTTGTCGCAGCCTCGTACCTGGCCAGGTCGGGCGCGCGCACGGTCGTCCTGGAAGGACGGCACAAGACCGGCGGCGCCGCGACCACCGAGGCGCCGTGGCCGGAGGCGCCCGAGTTCAAGGTCACCCGGCTCTCCTATGTCATGAGCCTGATGCCGCCGACGATCATCAAGGATCTCGATCTCGCCAGCCACGGCTACCAGATCTACCCGATGGGACCGTACTACCAGGCGTTCGCAGAAGGCGGGTCAATCAAGCTGTACGCCGACGATGCCCGGCGAAACCACGAGGAAGTCGCCAAGTGGTCCAAGAAGGACGCGGACGCCATGCCGCGCTGGGATGCCTGGCTGGAGGGCCTGGCCGAGGTGCTCGGTCCGCTGCTGCTGACCGTCCCGCCGGCGATCGGCTCGCACCGGCCGCGGGACCTGGCCGGCACCCTCCGGCTGGCCTGGCGGCACAAGGGCCTGGACGTCCGGACGATCGCTGACGTGACCCGCCTGATGACCATGAGCATCGCCGACCTGCTCGACGACTGGTTCGAGGCGCCGCAGGTCAAGGGCGCGCTGGCGGTCAACGGCGTGATCGGGACCTGGGCGGGCCCGTCCGCGCCCGGCACCGCGTACGTGATGGCCCACCACTCCATCGGCGACGTCGGCGACGGGCACCTGGGGAACTGGGGCTTTCAGGAGGGCGGGATGGGCGGCGTGTCGGCCGCCATCGAGGCCGCCGCGCGCGGCTACGGCGCCGAGATCCGGACCAACGCCAGGGTGGCCAGGCTGATCATCACCGACGGCAAGGCGGCCGGCGTGGTGCTGGACAACGGCGACGAGGTCCGGGCTGGCGTCGTGGTCTCCACCCTGCACCCGCGCACGGCGTTCCTTGAGCACGTCGGCGCCGAGAACCTGCCGCCCGACTTCACCGCCGACATCGAGCACTGGAAGACCCGCAGTGGCGTCGTGAAGATCAATCTCGCACTCGGCGAGCTGCCGGACTTCACCGCCGATCCCGGCTCGCACCTGCAGGAGCACCACACCGGCTCGGTCGAGATGGCGCCGTCGGTCGAGTACATCGAGCGCGCATTCCAGGACGCCCGCGAGGGCAGGCCCGCGCTGCGGCCGTTCAGCGACGGCGTGATCCCTACCGCGTTCGACAAGAGCCTGGTCCCGGAGGGCTACCACATCATGTCGCTGTTCTCCCAGTGGGTGCCTGCCGACTGGAACACCGAGCCGCACACGGCGGAACTTGAGGCCTACGCCGACCGGATGATCGACTGCTACAACGAGCTGGCGCCGAACTTCAAGTCATCGATCCTGCACAGGGACATTGTCGGCCCGTATCAGCTGGAGCACGAGTACGGCCTGATCGGCGGCAACATCTTCCACGGCGAGCTGTCGCTTGAGCAGCTCTTCCACATGCGGCCTGCGCCAGGCTTCGCCGACTACCGCACCCCGGTCAGCGGCCTGTACTACGGCAGTTCGGCGACGCACGCCGGCGGCGGCGTGTGCGGCATCCCCGGCTGGCAGGCGGCGCGGGCCGCGATCGCGGACAAGCGGGCCAGCCGCCGGGCGGGCCAGCTGCGCAAGTTCACCAGGCGGTCATGACCAGCGGGGAAAGGACCCAAGCATCTGAACGGATGGCCGGGCCCACTCCCGCCATGATGCGGCGGGCTTTGCGGGCGATGCTCGAAGCGCGCAGCGTGGCGGTGGTCGGCGCCTCGCCGCGGCCAGGCACCTTCGGCCAGCGGATGATCGACCAGGTCGGCAGGAGCCCGGCCAGGCCGGACATTTACCTGGTCAATCCCCGGTACCGGCAGATCGGCGAGCGGCCGTGCTATCCCTCGCTCGCCGACCTGCCGGGACCAGCCGACCTCGTACTGCTCGGCATCCCGGACGCCGCGCTTGAGGCGCAGCTCAGCCTGGCGGCCAGCCACGGCGACGCCGCGGCAGTGATCTTCGGCAACGCGCATGAGGATCCGGCGCCCGCTACCATGGGCGGCGACTCGCCCGCGGCCGGCTCCCCCGCGGCCGGCTCCCCCGCGGCCGGCTCCCGCCCGCCCGTCTTGCGGGAGCGGCTAGCCGCGATTGCGCGGGGAGCGGGCATGGAGCTGTGCGGGGCCGGATGCATGGGATTCGTCAACGTGGCCCACGGGCTGCGGGCGATCGGCTACGTCGAGCCCGAGCTGCTGCCGGCCGGCCCGGCCGCGCTTGTCACGCATTCGGGGTCGGTGTTCTCCACGATGCTGCGCAGCCGCCGCGCAATCGGATTCACGCTGGTCGTCTCCTCCGGCCAGGAACTCGTCACCACCGCCGCCGCCTACCTGGAGTACGCGCTCAGCCTGCCGGAGACGCGCGTGCTCGCGCTAGTGCTTGAGGCGATGCGCGAGCCGGACCGGCTGCGGGCGGCACTGGCCAGCGCCGCGGCCAGCGACGTCCCGGTGGTGCTGCTGACGGTCGGCAGCTCGGCCAGCGGCCGGACGATGGTGGCTGCCCACTCGGGCGCGCTGGCGGCTCAAGACGGCGGCTGGGAGGCGCTGGCCGGTGCCTACGGGGTGCACCGGGTCGGCGACCTGGCCGAGCTGGTGGACACGCTGGAGCTGTTCGCGATCGGCCGCCGTGCCCGGCTGCCTACCCCCCTACCCGGCCGCCACACTGCCTTCACCACATCCGGTCACACCGACCCCAGTGCCACAGCAACGCCCACTGACCACCCAGCCACTACCTCAAGTCACACCGACCCCCAGGCCACCGCAACGCCCACTGACCACCCAGCCACTACCTCAAGTCACATTGACCCCAGTGCCACAGCGAAGCCCGTTAGCCACACTGGACCTGACTCCGCAGCCGCCTCACCCCACCTCTTCCATGATCACGGAAATTTTGCGGGGCTGGAACACCCCAAATCTTCCGTGATCATGGAAGGCGGGCGGACAGGGATCGCGACGGTGCACGACTCCGGGCTGGAACGCGCGCACGCCGCGGACCTCGCCGACGAACTCGGCGTGCCGTACGCGTCCATCGGCGAGCCGACCCTGGCCCGGCTCGCCAGCGTGCTGGATCCGGGCCTGCAGCCGGCCAACCCGCTGGACATATGGGGGACGGCCAGCGACACGCAGCGCCAGATCGCCGCCTCACTCGTCGCGCTGGCCGACGATCCGGCCGTCGCCGCCGTCGCGCTCGCGGTGGACCTGGTCAGCGAGTTCGATGGTGACCGGTCCTATCCGGGCGCGGTAGTTGCCGCAGCCGCCCGGACCACCAAGCCGGTCGTCGTGCTGGCGAACCTGGCCAGCGCCGTTGACCCGGACGTGGCAGGCGAACTGCGCCAGGGCGGAATCCCGGTGCTTGAGGGCATGCGGTCCGGCCTGCTGGCTCTCCGGCACCTGCTCGACCACGCCGACCGGGCCGGACACGCCATCCCAGGCCCGGGCCCCACCCCGCCAGGCAACCAGGCCGGACAGGCCCCGCTACGCGCGGGCGGCCCCACCCCGCCAGGCGACGGGCAGATACAAGCAGGCCAGCCCGGCAGCGGGCTGACCGGCTGGCAGCAACCGGACGAGGCACGCCGCGCCCGCGGCGTTGCCCTGCTAGCCGCCGGCCAGGCCGCTGGGGCGCCGCTCCTTGGTCTGCTCCGCGAGTACGGGATCACCGCCGCGAGGGCCGAGCAGGCCGCGGATATGGACCAGGTGCTGGCCGCTGCCAGCATGATCGGCTACCCGGTCGTCCTGAAGACTGACAACCCGGCGATCCCGCATAAGTCCGACGCCGGCGGCGTGCTGCTCGGCATCAGCGGCCCGGCCGAACTTGCCGCCGCCTACCGTGATCTTTCCGCCAGGCTCGGCCCGCGTGCGCTCGTCTGCGAGACCGTCCCGGCCGGCACCGAGCTCGCGCTCGGCATCGCTCGCGATGCGGACCTGGGGCCGCTGCTCGTCGTCGCCGCGGGCGGCGTGCTGGTTGAGCTACTGGCCGACCGGGCGGTCGCGCTGCCGCCGGTAGACGAGGACCAGGCCAGGCGCATGATCGCCCGGCTGCGTGCAAGCAAGCTGCTGGCCGGAGCCCGCGGTGCGGCGGCTGCCGACATCGGGGCCGTGATCCGGGCGATCACCGGGCTGTCGGCGCTTGCCATCGAGCTCGGCGGCGAGCTGGAAGCGCTGGACGTCAACCCGCTGATCTGCGGCCCATCTGGCGCAATCGCCGTCGACGCCCTGGCGATCCCGCGCGCCAGCGGCTGAGCCGCGGAGCAGAACAAGGGTCGGTCCACGCGCCGCGCCGCCCGCCCATCCCGGACCGCCATCAGCCTCGTGCCGCCAGCGCCGCGTACGCCGATGTATCTGAAACGGGACCATTGACTCTATAGAGGGTCAGGACAACAGTTCTCGTCCCGAAACAGGTGCGAGTTATGCCCGATCAGCACATTCATGACAACGGTCGGCACATAGATGAGCTCGACCAGCGACTGCGCGACCTCAGGGCTGCCTTCGCCGACCTCGGGAACACTGACGACTTCGACCAGCTTTTCAAGATCATTCATCTTCCCGGGTGGGCCAGATGGCCCGATGTCTTCCTGATGAACACCGTGGTCGACGCCATGGAGCGCAACCTTGAGGACGCCAGGAGCCTGCGTAAGGCCCTGCTGGAAGGCGCGCTGGCGATCAGGGAGGCGCACACCGGGTAACCGAGACAACCCCGTTCCTGGCCAGACGGGAGCGTGCTGCAGGGGCGTGCGTTCCGCTGCGGCCTGGCCAGGAGCGGGGGCTATGCTTTCGCCCGAGAGTAGCGGGCGCAGCCGGATCGAGTGACCCCGTCGTCCTGCGGTGAGACGGCTGCCCGGCCGGCTAGACCGAAGTTCCCCCAGGCTCATAAGGGCCCATCATGTCTGCCCTGGTCATAGAGCTTCGGTTGCCCGACTTACATGACTACGGCAGTCATGTGCGTCCACGTTTTCCCTGGTGAACAGGGGTGTCAGCTCATCCGGGGGGAACTACGGGCTAGACGTGCGCCGATACCCGGCCACGGCGGCGCCAGCGGGCGGCCCGCCGGTCGGCCAGGATCTGGCGCACCACGTTGCGGCCCGGGATGCCGGTGACGCCGCCGCCGCCGTGCGTGGCCGATCCGGCCTGGTAGAGCCCGCGGACCGGGGAGCGCAGGTCGGCATAGCCGGCCGCGGGCCTGGCGTGGAACATCTGCCCGAGGCTGAGCTCGCCGTGGAAGATGTTGCCGCCAACCAGCCCGTACTCCTCCTGCATCTGATGCGGACCGATCACCTGGCGATGCAGCACCGAGTCGGTGAAGCCGGGCGCGACGGCTTCCACCCGGGCAATTACCCGGTCGGCGTAAGCGGCAAGCGCGGTCTCATCCGGGTCATCCGCGTAGCCGCGCGGCACCCACTGGGTGAACATCGACATGACGTGCTGGCCTGCCGGGGCGAGCGAGTCATCGAAGACGCTCGGTATGCAGATGTCAGCGAACGGCGCTGCTGACGGCTGGCCGGAGACCGCCTCCTGGAAGGCGTTCTCGACGTCGTCGAGGCTCTCGGCCAGCACGATAGTGCCGCCGTGCACTTGCGGGTCGGGCTCGGGATGGCTGGCGAACAGCGGCAGCCTGCCCAGTGCCAGGTTGATCTTTACCGTGCCGCTGCGGGTCTGCCAGCCGCGGATATCGGCCACGAAGTCAGCGGGCAGCGCGGCCGGGTCGAGCAGTTGCAGGAACGAGATCTGCGGGTGCGCCGTGGTCACCACGATGGCCGCGTCCACCTCCTCGCCGCTGGCCAGCGTCACGCCGGCTGCCCGCCCGCCGCTGGTCCGGATCCTCGCGACCTCCGCGCCAGTGCGGACCTCGGCGCCAGATGAGCGCGCCGCGGCGGCCAGCGCAGCGGTGACACCGCCCATCCCGCCGCGCGGGAATCCCCACGCGCCCGCGTGCCCGTCAACGCTGCCGATGTGATGGTGCAGCATGACGTACGCGGTACCGGCCGACCGCGGCCCCGCCCAGGTGCCGATCACGCCGGATACCGCCAGGACGCCGCGCATGGCGTCGCTCTCGAAGTAGCGCTCGACCAGGTCGGCGATGCTCCCGGTGAGCAGCCGGGTGACGTCGACCGCGGCACGGGTGTCGAGCTTGCGCAGGTGCCGCAGCAGCAGCCCCTGCCGCCACAGGTCGGGCGGCCGCCGCGATCCTAGCCGCGGCGGGATCTCGTCCAGCATCGGCCCGAGGATCGCGGCGATCCTGGCCAGATGCGCCTCGTAGCCGTCGTAGGCCGCCGCGTCCCGCGCGGAGAACTTCGCGATCTCGGCCCGGCGCGCGGCCGGCTCACGCGGCAGCCGGAGATACCGCCCGTCCGCCCGCGGCGCGAAATACGGTCCCTGCGGGAATACGTGGTAGCCGTGACTGGCCAGCCGAAGGTCACGCACCAGGTCCGCAGGCAGCAGCGAGACCACGTACGACAGCGACGTCACCGTGTAGTCCGGGCCGAACGGGTGCTCGCTGACCGCCGCGCCGCCGACCACGTCGCGACGCTCGCAGACCAGCGTGTCGAGCCCGTTCCTGGCGAGGTAGGCGGCCGCGACCAGGCCGTTGTGACCCCCTCCGATGATCACTACATCCCGGCTAGCCGTCATAAGCCGCGTGATCCCTTCTCGCCCGGAGCGCCCAGGCGGAGTCAGCGTTGGCCGGGCGAAGCAAGCACGAGCCCGGCTGGGCCAGTGTGCGCCAGGCTGGGCCAGCGCGAGCCCGACTGGGCCAGCTGAGCCTGGCTACCTGCACTTCCTTGATCATAGGTTGGCGTTCCTGGCGCAAACGTGATCAAACCCGCAGCGCAGGACTTAGAGCTCCGGCGGGCGGGTCAGGGGATCGTCAGCTTCCCTGGGGCCTGCGGGGCATGCTCGGGGAATGGCAGCGCGACGGGGTCCGTCGCGAGCCGGCTGCGGCCGTCGGCATCGAAGCGGTCGAGACCGAGCTGCGTCGTGTCCACCACGTCGGATCTGCCGGTCAGCGCGACATCAGCGGCGGCACGGGCTACCGCCGGCCCCCACATCATGCCGGCTCCGCCTGCACTGGCCAGGACGGCCCCGTTCATCATCTGGTCGGTGCCAGCGGCCGGTCCGATGATCGGGAGGTGGTCGGGTGTGTAGTCAATGGTCGCTGCCCAGATCTTGCGCAGCCCGAGCCGGGCGGTGACCGGGACAAGTTCGGCAAGGCGCTCACGCATCAGCGCCAGGTAAGGCTCGTCGATGCAGCTTGCCTTGCCGGGCGGCTCGGCCGGGTTGCTCATGCCGAACAGCAGGCCGCCCTCCTCCGGGCGCCAGTAGAGGCCTGCGGACAGGTCGAATACCATCGGGAGCCGGCCGGGGGCGAGATCAGGGTGCGACTGGGTCACGGCGACCTGGTGCCGGACGCCGCCGGTGGCGACGCGGACTCCGGCGAGCTTGCCGACCTCGGCGAGCTCGGGGCCGCCGGTCAGCACGACGATCGGGGCGGCGACCGGACCCGCGGTTGTCTGCACGCCGGTGACGCGGTCCCCGGCAGTGCTCAGGCCGGTGAAGGTGACGTGCTCGCGCACCCGCACGCCACTGGTCGCGAGCGCCACGGCGTAGGCGGTGACGTTGCGTGGCGGGGCCAGGTAGCCGTCCTCGGCGCAGAACGTGCCGCCGAGGGTGAGCCCGGGCGCCATTGCCGGGTTGAGCGCATCAACTTCGGCGGGCTCCAGCCAGCGAACCGAAATGCCCTCGGCGTTCTGCATCGCCATCCGGTCGCGGGCGGCAGTGACGTCCTCGGCCGTGAAGCAAGGCAGCAGATAGCCCTGCTGGGTGAAGCCGGAATCTATGCCCAGCTCATCGTGCTGGCGCAGGTAGAACTTGCGGGACCACTCGCCGAGCTGGACCGCCCACGGGGTGCCGCCCTGGGTCCGGACGATCCCGGCCGCGCGGCTGCTCGCGCCCTCGCCCAGGGTGCGCTTCTCCAGCAGGACGACGCGGTCAAGGCCACTGCGGCGGAGGAAATAGGCGCACCACGCGCCCACGGTCCCGCCACCGACGACGATGGCGTCCGCGGTGTCCGGGTGGCCAGCTGAAGGCATTGGCACGCCGTTGATGCTGGCATAGACTGAACGTTCAGT
>WNFB01007929.1_pt1 | contig 10901 bp, 11 predicted proteins | sample 5400501 | NCBI WGS metagenome assembly WNFB01 (sample SAMN13153341, study PRJNA577476) | soil metagenome | isolation source: 200 cm saprolite under Douglas fir tree site 2 hole 1 | place: USA:California | collected 2015-04-18 | reverse complement strand
GTCCGCATGGACACCATTCTGCAGGGCCAGGCAGGCCCGGCAGCACACGGCAGGCCCGGCAGCACACGGCAGGCCCGGCAGCACACGGCAGGCCCGGCAGCACACGGCAGGCCCGGCGGTCAGTGCACTGGCGGCCGGAAATGTCGGCAGGCCGCGATAGAACTTGGCTGTCGGACTCGCCGGACGAAGGGAGCGGTCATGACAGGGAACCTGGCGGATGCGGTGGAGGCCGAGCTTGCCGACCTGTCGTTCCGGCTGACCGAGCCGGGGAAGCGCGAGTGCCTGCGCTGCTACCTGCTGCGGATGATCGAGCAGTTTGGCTGCGACAACACCCATCGGTGGACGAGGCGATGGCGGGACCTGCGCTCGCCGCGGGCCCGTGGCCTGATCCGCCGCCTGGAACGGCTGGGCGCCTGCTGCTGCGACTGCGAAGTGATACTCAACGTCTACCCGTACTACCCGGACTCCGGGCAGCTGCTGCCGTGCGCCGGAGTCCTGCGGGCCGGGTCCTCGGTGCCCTGCGACCTGTCGTCGTTGCGGCGGAGCGCGTGACATCGGGCCGACGTCAGCCCTGGCCCTTCTCGATGAGCCGCAGCAACGCGCCGGAGATTGGCGTCGCCGTGACGTCTGCCTGCCATGGCCGGGCACCGTAGCGGGCCAGGTCGGCGACGACTGCGGCCGGGCTGACCGGATCCGGCGGCTGCCAGGCCAGCCTGCGAACGGCGTCTGGTGGCAGCAGGTTCTCGGTCGGCAGGCCGTGCTCATCCGCGAGTGCCGCGACCACGGCGCGGACCGCCGTCAGCCGGGTGGCGGCGACGGGGTCACGCTCGTGCCAGCGGTGTGCGGGCGGCGGGCCGTCACCGACTGGAGCTGACGGCTCGGGCAGCCTGGGCTCGGATTCGGCTCTGGCCCGCCCGACCGCGCGCTGCCACTCGGCGGCATGCCGGCGGGCGCTCCGCCCGTTGAAGCCGGCGATCCCGGTGAGGTCCGCGGCACCCTTGGGCACCGACCGGGCGGCTTCGACGATCGCCGCATCGGGCAGGACCCGGGTGGGCGACAGGTCCCGTCGCCGCGCAATCCTGTCGCGCTCCAGCCAGAGCTCCCGGACGACGGCGAGCCCGCGCCTGCTGCGGACGCGGTGAATGCCAGAGGTCCGGCGCCACGGGTCGGTGCGCGGCGGCGGCGGGCCGTTGGCGAGAATGGCGGCAAATTCCTGCCGTGCCCATTCGGCCTTGCCCTGCGCCTGGAGTTGCAGTGCGAGCGCGTCGCGCAGCTCCACCAGTACCTCGACATCCAGCGCGGCGTAAAGCAGCCAGTCATCGGGCAGCGGCCGGGTGGACCAGTCGGCCGCTGAGTGGCTCTTTTCCAGCACCAGCCCCAGCACCGCCTCGACCAGGGTGCCAAGCCCGACCCGCGGATAGCCGAGCAGGCGCCCGGCCACCTCGGTATCGAACAGCTCCCTGGGCTGGTAGCCGATCTCCGCCAGGCACGGCAAGTCCTGTGACGCGGCGTGCAGCACCGCCTCCGCGCCGGCCAGTGCGCGGTTGATGCCGGACAGGTCGGGGCAGGCCACCGGGTCGATCAGCACCGTCCCCGCGCCGCGGCGGCGGAACTGGACGAGGAACGCACGGTGGCCGTAGCGGAAGCCGGAGGCGCGCTCGGCGTCGACGGCGACCGGGCCGCTGCCCGCCCCGAGTGACCGGGCGGCCGCGCCGAGCGCAGCGGCGGTCACCACCAGCGGGGGAAGGCCGTCGCGAGGCGCGAGCAGGGGCACGGCCGTGCGCTCTTCGGTCGCGACCATCGCCGGCGCGCCCGGGGCGGCCTCGCCATCGGGTGCGGCCCGGCCTCGCCGGCTGCCGGAGGCTGCCGGGCCAGCCTCCTTCGTATCCGGCACGGGCCCGCTGTCCCCGGTGCCTGGCGCGGGACCGCCATCGCCGGAGTTCGGCCCCGGCATGCCGCCGCCGGTCATCGCAACCGCCTGCTGCGCGGCTGCCGCAGTGCGCTGACGCCGGCGGCCAGCGGCGGCAGGCCGGCCGCCGCGCAGAGCGCATCGCACCAGGCGGCAATGTGGCCGTCGAGGCCGAGCCCGTCCGGCGCGCCGCTGCCGGGCCGCTGAAGTGTCGGCGACCACGATGCCCGCAGCTCGAACTCGGTCGTGGCCGGCTCATCCTGCTTCGCGCCGAACCCCTCCGTCACGACCCGGGTGACGGTCCCGCTGGTCTGCTGGTAACCGATTGCCCTGGCATCCAGTGCCTCGGTCAGCCAGCTCCAGCCGACCTCGCCGACCAGCGGGTCCGCCGCGATCTCGGGCTCAAGATCGACGCGGATGTGGCCGATGACCCGGAACGGCCCGCCCCAGCCGCGCTGCCCCGCCGGGTCATAGAGCAGCACGAACCTGCCCCAGCCAACATCGCCGTCGGCACCGCGCACCGTGACGGCCACCGACGCCGCGTAGGGCGCGAGCTTCCTCGGCGCGGGCTCCTGCTCGAAGGTCAGTTCTGGACGCAGCCCGCGCAGCCCGGCCAGGCCCGCCTCGACCTCGGCAATGGCGGAGCGGAACGTCGCGGCGGAGCCGTCGTCCTCGGCGCGGCCGCCGCCGGCCAGGCTGGCCTCGCCGCGGCCGCCCTTGGTTCCGCTGGCCTTTCTGCCGCTGGCATCAGTGCCGTCCGTCCCGCCCGCGGGCCTCATGATCCGAGCGTACGGCGCGAGCGCGAGGCCCTCATGCCACCCGGTCGCGAATATCCGGCATTCTGCTTGTTTCACCAACATAAGGGACAAAGCCAATGAACAGCGCGGCACCGCATGCCGTGCAAGACCATTCGGGGCACTGGCCGTCCGGGGAGTCCGGGCAGCCGTAGCTCTCGGCGTGATACTGCTCGAACGGCCGATCCGAGCCGCAGTCGGGGCAGTGCCGGACCATCTGGGCCATCGGGATCATCTGCGACCTCCTCGCCAAGCTCACGTTGATGTTGGCACGGCGGCAGCCCGGCTCCGTGGACCTGCGGCGGCGTGTCCCGGACGTTTCCGCGGGAACGCCGGAAGGCCAGCCGCCGACGCGCCGCAGCGCTCGCGGCAGTGCCCGGCAAGGCAGGCGGGGACTGTGAGACGATCGGCGATGTGACAACGCAGACGGAGGAATCGCCGTTCCTGCGCGCTTGCTTCCGGCAGCCGGTGCCCTACACGCCGGTCTGGTTCATGCGCCAGGCGGGACGTTCACTGCCCGAGTACCGCGCCGCCCGGGGCAGGACGTCAATGCTCGACGCCTGCGGTAGGCCCGACCTGATCACCGAGTTCACGCTGCAGCCGCTGCGCAGGTATCCGGTGGATGCCGCGATCCTGTTCAGCGACATCGTGGTACCGCTGAAGGCGGTCGGGGTCGGCATCGATATCGCCCCGGGCGTCGGCCCGGTAGTGGAGCAGCCTATCCGCGCCGAGCAGGACCTGGCCCGGCTGCGCGCCCTGCAGCCGGACGATGTCCCGTTCGTGACCGAGGCGGTCACCACGCTTGTCTCCGAGCTCGACGGCACGCCGCTGATCGGGTTCGCCGGCGGCCCGTTCACCCTCGCGTCCTACCTGGTCGACGGCGGCCCGTCCAAGAGCTTCGACCGCACGAAGGCGCTGATGTACGGGAACCCGAAACTCTGGGCCGCGCTGCTCGCCAGGCTGGCCGACATCACCATCGCGTTCCTGCAGGTACAGGTCGCGGCGGGAGTCGGCGCCGTGCAGCTGTTCGACTCCTGGGCCGGCTCGATCAGCCCCGAGGACTACCGCCAGTCGGTGCTGCCGCACAGCAGGCGGATCTTCGAGGCGCTGGCCCCCTCCGGCGTGCCCAGGATCCACTTCGGCGTCGGCACCAGCGAGCTGCTCGGCCTGCTGGGCGAGGCGGGGGCCGATGTGGTCGGGGTGGACTGGCGGATCCCGCTGGACGAGGCAGCGCGCCGGGTCGAGCCCGGCAAGGCGCTGCAGGGCAATCTGGACCCGGCAATCCTGCTCGCGCCCTGGGATGTCGTCGAACGGCGGGCCCGCGAGGTGCTCGAACGCGGCCGCACCGCCGAGGGCCACATCTTCAATCTCGGTCATGGCGTGCTGCCGGAGACCGATCCCGACATGCTCGCCCGGCTGACCGACCTGGTGCACACGGAGTCGGTCCGGCTGGCGGAAGGCGCGCGCTAGCCGGACCGCGCGCTAGCTCGCAGTGGTCGGGGGCGGCGTGGTCGCGGGCGGCCTGCGCCGCCGTACGCGCCGCCGCCCGCCGTACCCGATCCCGGCCAGCAGCGCCGCGAGCACGGCGAAGGGAAGTGCCGTTCCTGCCGCGGTGAGCACCCACGACGTCGCCACCCGGAGCGCGCGCCAGCCTGCGGAGAGGCCGGCCAGGAAACCATGCGACTGCTTTTTCTTGATAACGGATGGTGCGTGCTTGCTCACCAGCCGCAGCGCGACTGTCGCGTAGGTGGTCTCCCGGGAGAGCGCGCGCTGCTGTGCCTGCAGCGCCTCAAGCGTGGACTCCTCGGCGTTGATCTGGTCCTGCACCCCGAGCAGGCCGCCGACCGAGCCGGCCCGCCTGAGCAGGGCGCGCAGCTGCGCGATCGCGGCCTGCGCCGAGGCCACCCGGCTGGTCACGTCGGCGACCTGCCCGGTGACATCCTGGGCCTGCTGGGAAAGCGATGTCTGGCTGCCGAGCCGGCCGGCCAGCTGGCGTAGCGCGGCCGGATACGCGGCGACCGGGATCTTGAGCTGCAGGCTGACCGTGGGCCTGGCGTGACCCGGCGGGTGGATTGACGCCTGCTCGCCTGCCACGTACCCGCCGGCCGAGGTCACGATGCTGATCGCCAGCGACGCAGCGCTCGCCACATTCTGCGCCCGCACGGTCAGCCCGGCCGTGTAGATGATGCTCTGGCCGGGCACCACCAGCCGGGCCGTTCTCGCGGATTGCGGCCGGCCCGCTGCCTGTGCCGAGAGCGCGCCCGGGGCCGGGGCCGGGGCCTGCGCGGCCCCGGCCCCGGCCGCGGCTGACCCTTGGATACCGGCCATGCGATGACCGGCTGTGGACGGGGAGGCTGAGAGAGATCCGTTCGAGCAGCCGGCCAGCAGCAGGCTGGCGCCGGCCATGACGGCGGCGACGGTGATAACGGTGGCGCGCAATCCCGTGCGGGAGGCCAGCGCCGGGACGTTGGTGTTCATGCTGGTCGGACGCACGCGCCGGGCGGCCGGTTCCGAACCGGTGATAATCGGCGGAATAGGAGGATCCGATGAGCCAGCAGGCGGGGCTCGGCTGGCGGCGCCGGAAACTGTTCGGCGTGCGGATTTTCACTGATCACCTCGATCAGCCCGCGCCGGATCCGGCCGGGCTCGCTGACCTGCTCGCGGCCGAGCGGGAGGCCGGCGGCCGGGATCCGTACCGGCGGGTGGCAGCGCTCTTGCATCTGGTATATGGCCAGGCGCGATTGGATGATCGGGTTAACGAATAGCAAATTCCGACATCAGGCGCATTAATTGTGTAAAGCACAGACTAGCGGCGGTTAATGGCCGGCCCGGCGTAGACTGCGACTCCCCTGCTTACCCCGCTAGGTATCTGGCATACCCCGCTAGGTACGGTCGATACGGAATCCCATAACGATGAGCGTGCCCGCAGCTCGCGTCACCGTCCGGGTCGCCGTTCAGTCGCCGCGTCGGCTGCTCCGGGACACTCTGGCCGCCTGCCTGGCTGGCCGGCCGGAAATGACCGTGATCGGCAAGGTCGCGGAGCCGGACGGCATCTACGCGCTCTGCGAACTGCGGCATCCGGACGTGGTGATCCTCGACGCCGGCGTCCGGCTGGGCGAGATGGCCGCCCGCGTGCGCACCCTGCTGCGGAGCTTCCCCGAGCTGAACGTGATCGTCATGTACCGGGAGGCGTCCGAGCAGGACCTGGCCGCCGCCTGCCGGGCCGGCGTCACATCGCTGCTGCCCGAGTCGCACGGCCTTGCCGCCGTGCTCGCCCTGGTGAAACGGAGCAAGGGCCGGCACGCCCGGCAGGCCGAGGGTGGCCTCACCGACCGGGAGCTCGAGATCATCGTGCTGACCGGCTCGGGCCACAGCGTTCCCGAGATAGCGGGCCTGCTCCAGATCAGCCCGCTGACGGTAGAGAACACCAAGCGCCGGGTCTATGCGAAGCTGGATGTGAGCAGCAGCGTGCACGCGGTAGCCAGGGCAGCCTCGCTCGGCATGCTCGACCAGCACGCCGCCCCGGCTGGCCGGCGCCGGCCTGCCGAAGGCGGGACCGCCGCGCTGACGCTGGTGTCCGGCCGTCCCGGCGCAACCCTCGACCAGGTCGTGACCGCCCTCATCGCCAGCCGGCTGCCCTTCGTCCTCGTGCGCGTCCCGGGAAAGGTCGCTGACACGCACTGGGCGCGCTGGCATCGCGGTCCGCTGGTGGCGGCCCTCGTCGACCCGGGACCGCTGGACTGGCCGGTGGTGGCCGAGCTCGGCATTCCCGCTGTGCTCGTGCACAGCAGCCCGCTCGCCCCGCCGGAGCTCGCCGAGGCGCTGGCCTGCGGAGCGAGCGCCATGGTGGCCGCGGACCGGGTAGACGCTCATTTCCTGTCCGTGCTCAGGATGGTCAGCCAGGGATACCTGGTGGTCGACTCGATGCCCATGCGGCCGCTTATCGGGGCGGTCCGGGCCCGCTGGGACGAGCGGGCGTCCGGCGGGCTTGAGCTGCCCGAGCTGACCGCAAGGGAGAGTGACATCCTGCGGTCGCTGGCCGCGGGCCACTCGATCCGGCAGACCGCCCGTGCCCTCGGCATCGCCCCCAAGACCGTCGAGAATGTGCAGACCCGGCTGTTTCGCAAGCTCGGCGTGCGCAACCGCTCCGGCGCGCTGGCCGTCGCTGACGCCTTCGGCCTGCTGCCCGCCCAGGCACCGGCCGTCCCCCCCAAGGGTTTCCCGTCCCTATCCGGGAGCGACTGGCGGTCCTAGTGTGCCGCTAGCGAGGATGTTCCTTCCAGGTGGTCGCTGCGGCTGCGGCGGGCCGATGGGCCTCCGTCGCAGCCGCGGCGATCACCTGACGATGCCGGGATTCACCGCCCTGGCCGGCGGCTGACAGACTGGCCGCGTGCCCGCACGTACTGAGCTGCCCCATGTCGCCATCGTGGGCGGCGGCATCGCCGGGCTCGCCGCCGCGTTCTTCCTGCGCGGCGCGGGCGCTGCCGTGACCGTGCTGGAGGGATCGCCGCGGCTTGGCGGCAAGCTCGCCGTCTCGGAGGTGGCCGGCATCGCCGTCGACGCGGGCGCCGAGGCGCTGCTCGCCCGGCGGCCGGAAGGTACCGACCTGGCCGGTGCCGTGGGCCTGGCCGGGCAGCTGGCACAGCCTGGCACCACGACGGCGGGGATATGGACCAGGGGGCGGCTCCGGCCGCTACCACGGCGGCAGCTCATGGGCGTGCCTGCCGACCTGGACGCGCTGGCCAGCTCGGGAATCCTCTCCGCTTCCGGGCTGGCCAGCGCCCTGGCTGAGGCCGAGTTGCCCCCCACCGCGCGGGCTGGTGACGTGCCGGTGGCCAGCTACGTCGGGGCGAGGTTCGGCCGGGAACTCGTGGACCGGCTGGTCGATCCGATGCTCGGCGGCGTCTATGCCGGCCGGTCCGAGCAGCTGTCGTTCGAGGCGACGCTGCCCGGGCTCGCCGCGGCGTCGCGGCGGCATCCCTCGCTGAGCGCCGCCGCGCGCTCCGTGCTTGACGCCACCGCGCCCGGTGCCGCCGCGCCTGACGGCACCGGGCCCGGCAGGGTAGCGGCGCAGCGTCCCGGCACCGCGCCAGGCCCGGTGTTCACCACGCTGGCCGGCGGGCTTGCCACGCTGGTCCCCGCGGTCGCCGCCGCGTCCGGCGCGGCCGTCCGGACCAGCGCGATGGTGCGCGGGCTCGCGCGCACGGCGGACGGCTGGCGGCTCACGGTCGGCTCGGCGCACGCACCCGAGCACCTGGCCGCGGTCGCCGTCGTGCTCGCCCTGCCGGCCGCGGCTGCCAGCAGGCTGCTGTCCGGCGTGCCGGGCGCGGCGGCCGCCGCTGCCGGGCTGGCCGAGATCCCCAGCGCGAGCATGGCGATCGTGACGCTGGCCTTCCCTGACGCAGCGTTCACCGTGCCGCCGCAGGGCAGCGGCTACCTGGTGCCGGCCGTGGACGGCCGCGCCGTCAAGGCGGTCACGTTCAGCACGGTCAAGTGGCCGCACCTGCGGGCGGGCGGCCGGCAGGTGCAGATCGTGCGCTGCTCGGTCGGCCGGCTGGGCGAGGAAGCCCTGCTGCAGCGGGACGACGGCGAGCTCGCGGTGCTGGCGGCCGCCGACCTGGCGGCGGCCACCGGCGTGCGCGGCGCGCCGGTGGATACCCGGGTCAGCCGCTGGGGCGGCGGCCTGCCCCAGTACACGGTCGGTCATCTGGACCGGGTGGCCAGGATTCGCGCCTGCGTCGCCGCGCAGCCGGGTCTTGCCGCCTGCGGCGCAAGCTACGACGGGATCGGCATTCCCGCCTGCATAGCCTCGGCCAGGGCCGCAGCGGATCAGGTCATCGCCTACCTGGAAACCGGCGGCGCGGCCGAAGGCGGGCACGCTCCCGCCGCGGCCGCCCGCGGCGCGGCCATCCCCGGCGGGGGAGGACAATGACGGCATGGCTGGAAACGAGACGGCGCAGCGGCTGAAGGCCCGGGAGCTGAACGAGCTGATCCGCTACACGATGTGGTCAGTGTTCCGGGTGTCCGACCGGAATGAGCTGGCCGGCGGCAGCGCTGCCGAGGCGAAGATCAGGGACGCGGTCGCCATCGAGGTCGACGACCTGCTCGGCCAGGCCGCGGGCAAAGGCGTCGTCACCCGCGGCTGCTACGACATCCAGGGCATGCGCGCCGATGCCGACTACATGTTCTGGTGGGTAGCGCCTTCCTCCGACGACCTGCAGGAGATCTACTCCCGGTTCCGCGCCACCCGGCTCGGCCGGGCCAGCGAGCCGGTCTGGTCGGCGATGGCGCTGCACCGGCCGGCCGAGTTCAACAAGAGCCACATCCCGGCGTTCCTGGCCGGCGAGGAGCCAGCCGCGTATGTGTCGGTCTACCCGTTCGTGCGCTCCTACGACTGGTACCTGCTCGACGACGAGGAGCGCCGCGCGATGCTCGCCGAGCACGGGATGATGGCCCGTGAGTACCCGGACGTCCGGGCGAACACGGTTTCCTGCTTCTCGCTGAATGACTACGAGTGGATGCTCGCGTTCGAGGCCGACGAGCTGCACCGGATCGTCGACCTGATGCGGCACCTGCGGGGCGCTCGGGCGAGGCGGCACATCTGTTCAATAGACGGCTGCCGGCGCGGAGGGCTGAGGCGCGTCGCCGGGGTCAGTCTTCCTGGTTCAGCCCAGCTATCTCGTTGGGCGGGGTGTCGATGACGGGCACCGGCTCGAGGCCGATCTTCTCGGCGATCCGGGTCAGCAGCACGTCCTGCGCGGCGAGGTGGCCTTGCACGTGCGCCACTTCGTGCAGAGTTGCGCTTGCGTCGTGGAATGTCGCCTCAGCGCGCTTGTCCGCTGCGGCGGCCTGCACGTTCTGCCCGACCATGATGACCGACAACAGCACCAGCTGCAGGAAGGTCTGCGCCACCCAGGAGACGATCGCCGCCGCGCCAGCCCGGATTGCATCCGGGAGACTGATCAGGTCGAACAACGCGAACGCGTAGGCACACCACATGCTGCCGACCGCCCGCGTGACCAGGAGCGCGACACTCGTGTTGAACCGGGTGACCGCCGTGCCCCGCGGCAGCAGATCAGCCACCTTCACCGGGCGATCGGCGAGCCGCGAGGCGATGCGCGGATGGCGTATGTGCTGGTAGATCGTCATGACCTGGCCTTCCATCGATTGACAGGTCGCCCCTGCCGCCGCCGAAGCTCAGTTCACGCAGGGAATGCCGTTCTTTGCCCTTACCGCGCCCGGCCTTGCGGGCCTTTGGAGGGGATGGCCATGCCACCGAAGCTTCACATATCTGTCCCATCCAGTCTTGTCCTGGCTAATAATCTGATTCAATTTGAGCCGGTTCAGTGTCGCCCTGGCAGGTGCGCTGGTCCTTGCGGGACACGCAGGTGAAGGGGATGGGTCGAAGCCTTGGGATTCCGGTTCAATCCGCCTCCGGGGTGGCCGCCCAGCCCGGAAGGCTTCGTTCCGCCCCCGGGCTGGCGGCCCGACCCTCGGTGGCCGGCCCCGCCCCCCGGATGGCAGTTCTGGCTCTCCGGCAACGATCCGTCGTCCGCGGCCGCGCCGTCTGAGGCGGCCAGGCCGGATGCGGCCCACGTGCCACACCCTGGCCAGGCGCCTGCCCCCGGCCAGCAGGCTTATCCGGGACAGCTGACTTATGCAGGCCAGGGCCCACCCCCCGGCCAGCCCGCTGACCTGGGCCAGCGCGCCTCATCAGGGCAGCGCGCGAAGTCAGGGCGCTGGCTCCTCACTGGCCTTGGTGCCGTCTGTGTTGTGCTGATTGTGGCGTCGTTTGTGTATTTCCCGGCCCAGATGAAAGGCAGTCGAACGCGGCCTGGCCTGCGCATCGTGGTTCCGGCTCCGGCTGCGGCGGGTGGGCTGACCCGCGACTACGCGGCGGAACGCACTGTCTACCGGGTCGCCCTGGCCCAGCTGCGCCGCCGGTTCAAGCCCGCGTGGGCCGGCACTGCTTCGTCCTACGCAGCGGCGGTCTATGACGAGCCGGGCCACACCGACCCGGCCACCAGGGGTCCGGTGCGGCTGGTCTTCCTTGGCGTCAACACGGCCTCAGGCGCTGGAGATCCATCCGCGAACCTCAGAAACTACCTGGCTGGCATTGCCGCTGGCATGGCCGGCCATGGGGTGCTTGCCCGTCCAGTACCGGTCCCGGCTGGGCCGGGCGGCGGAAGTGCCGAATG
>WNFB01005983.1_pt1 | contig 10903 bp, 7 predicted proteins | sample 5400501 | NCBI WGS metagenome assembly WNFB01 (sample SAMN13153341, study PRJNA577476) | soil metagenome | isolation source: 200 cm saprolite under Douglas fir tree site 2 hole 1 | place: USA:California | collected 2015-04-18 | reverse complement strand
CGGCCGGCCTCGCGCTTGGCCTGGCGGCCCAGCAGGCCGTCGCTTCGACGCTCGAAAACCTGCTGCACGCGAGCCTGCCCGCGCCCGGCGCGCTTCCCGCGCTGCAGGGATTTCTCGTCGGGCTGGTGCTGCTGCTCGGCTTCGCGCTGCCGCCGCTCATGCAGCTGAAGAACGTGCCGGCGGTGCGCGTGCTGCGGCGCGAATCGGGCGCGCCGCGGCGCGGCACGATCGGCGCTTACGCCGCGGGACTCGGCGCCCTCGCCGCGCTTCTCGTGTGGCAGGCGGGCGACCTGAAGCTCGGCGGCTACGTGGTCGGCGGGTTCGGTGCCGCGCTCGCCGTGTTCTTCGTCGTGTCGTGGGGCGCGCTCAGGCTGCTGAGCTCCCGGATTTTGATTTCGAAGATAAAGAGCCGAAGCATTCGCTATGGCCTTGCCAACTTGAGGCGCCACGCGCGCGGCAACGCGGTGCAGGTGGCGAGCCTGGCGCTCGGGCTCGCCGCGGTATTGCTCCTCAGCTTCACGCACAAGGACCTGGTGGATGCCTGGCGGCGCGCCGCGCCGCCCGACGCGCCCAACCGCTTTGTCGTCGGCGTGCAGCCGGGCGAGGTGCAGCCGGTGCAGCGCTTCCTCGCCGCGCACGGCATCGCGCCTTCCGAGTTCTACCCGATGGTGCGCGGGCGGCTCGTCGCGGTGAACGGCAAGCCGGTGAACGAGGCCGATTTCGGCGACGAGCGCGCCAAGCGCCTGGTCGAGCGCGAGTTCAACCTGTCCTATATGAAGCAGCCTCCCAGCCATAACTCGCTGGTCGCGGGACGCTGGCTCAAGCTCGATGAAGACGAGTTATCGGCGGAGGAAGGCATCGCCCGCACGCTCGGCTGGAAGCTCGGCGACGAGCTGACATTCTCGGTGGCCGGCGAGTCCTTCAGCGCGCGCATCACTTCGCTGCGCAAGCTGCGCTGGGACTCGATGAAGGTGAACTTCTTCGTCATCGCGCCGCCGCGCCTGCTGCAGGGTTTTCCGGCGAGCTTCGTGAGCGCGTTCCGCGTCGAGCCGCAGAACGCCGCTGCGCTGGACGAGCTCGCGGCGCGCCATCCCACGCTCGCCGTGGTCGACGTGGGCACGGCCGTGCGCCAGCTCCAGGGCGTGCTCGAGCAGCTGATCGGCGCGGTGCGCTTTCTCTTCCTGTTCACGCTCGGCGCCGGGCTGCTGGTGCTGTATTCCGCCCTCGTCGCCACGGAGGACGAGCGGCGCAGGGAAGCGGCAGTGATGCGCGTCTACGGCGCCTCGCGCGCCCAGGTCGCGGGCAGCCAGCGCGCCGAGTTCCTCGCCATGGGCGTGCTCGCCGGCCTGCTCGCGACGCTCGGCGCCGCAGTGATCGGCGAGATCGTCGCGCAGCGCGTGTTCGAGCTCGACCTGCCGCCAAGTCTAAGTTTGTGGCTGGCCGGGCCGCTCGCCGGCCTGCTGCTGCTTTCGCTCAACGCCTGGCTCTCCTCGCGCAAGGTGCTGCGCGCCTCGCCGGCGCTGACGCTGCGCGATTCGGTGTAATCTGCCCGCGATGATCGAAATCCTGCTGGTGATTACGCTCGTCGCAGCCTGCTTGACGGCGGGGCTGGCGGGCATCCAGCTGCTGCGCGAGCGCGCCTCGGCGCGCGAAGCGCGCGAGGAGCTGTCGCGCGTGCTGATGAATTTCAGCCAGACGATCTCGACCCAGATGGGCGCGATCGCGTCGGTGCAGAACAACCAGTTCGAGACGCTGCGCGGCGCGGTCGAGCAGCGCCTCGAGCGCATCCAGCAGGACAACAGCGCGAAGCTCGAGCAGATGCGCCAGACCGTGGACGAGAAGCTGCACGCCACGCTCGAGCAGCGCCTGTCGCAGTCCTTCAAGCAGGTGTCCGATCGCCTCGAGCAGGTGCACAAGGGCCTGGGCGAGATGCAGTCGCTCGCCGCGGGCGTCGGCGACCTGAAGAAGGTGCTCGCCAACGTGAAGACGCGCGGCGTGCTCGGGGAAGTGCAGCTCGCCGCGCTGCTCGAGCAGCTTCTGACGCCCGAGCAGTACGGGACCAACGTCGCGACGCGGCCCGGCTCGCGCGAGCGGGTCGAGTTCGCCGTTCGGCTGCCGGGTCGCGACCTCGAGTCGGGCACGGTATGGCTGCCGATCGACGCGAAGTTCCCGATCGAGGATTACCAGAGGCTGCAGGACGCGCAGGAAGCCGCTGATCCCGCGGCGATGGAAACCGCCGCGAAGGCGCTCGAGGCGCGCGTCAGGATGGAAGCGCGCGCCATCGCCGAGAAGTACGTCGAGCCGCCCGCGACCACCGACTTCGCGCTGCTCTACCTGCCGTTCGAAGGCCTGTACGCCGAAGTGCTGCGCCGGCGAGGGCTGTTCGAGAGTCTGCAGCGCGACTTCCGGGTGACGGTCTGCGGACCGACCACGCTAAGCGCGCTGCTGAATAGCCTGCAGATGGGTTTTCGCACCCTCGCCATCGAGCGCCGCTCCTCCGAAGTGTGGAAGGTGCTCGCCGGCGTGAAGGCGGAGTTCGGCAAGTTCGCCGAGGTGCTCGCCAGCACCAAGCGCCAGCTCGAGACGGTGGCGAACTCGATCGACGCTGCCGAGACGCGCACGCGCCAGATCGAGCGCAAGCTGCGCGACGTCGAATCGATGCCTGCGCTGGAAGAGAAACCCGCCGGCAACGTAGTGCGTTTGCCGGAGGGGTGACGCCAGAAGACCGATCCTAGAACCCTGAAGTTTGCAGCACGCTTGCCGGTTGCTTGCGGCAAGCATTCGCGGCAGCGGCTATGCGCGCAGCGTCAGCAGCGTGCAGGGATTCCGAAAGGCTGCGGACAGTCCCCCTCCCGTATCGTTGCGCGCGGACTGCAGGGGGGACCGTGATCAAGCGCATCGTTTCTTTCGCGCTCTATCAGCCGTTGTTCATCGTGTTCGGGCTGGCGGTCTTCGTCGGCGCGGGACTCTACGCGTTCAACACTCTCTCGGTGGAAGCGTTTCCCGACGTCACCGACACCCAGGTCACGGTCATCGCGCTGTATCCGGGCCGCGCCGCCGAGGAGGTCGAGAAGCAGGTCACGATTCCGCTGGAAGTCGGCTTGTCGGGCCTTCCCGGCGCGGTGCGGTTTTTCTCGCACACGCAGTTCGGCCTGTCCTTCGTCATCGTCACGTTCGACGACCGCTACAGCGGCTATTTCGCGCGCCAGCAGGTCGTGGAGCGGCTCAACGGGCTGGAGCTGCCGCCCGGCGTCAACGCGCAGCTCGCGCCTTTCTCCACCGCCATCGGGGAGATTTACCGCTATCGCGTGAAGGGCGACAGGCTCACCGCGCGGGAGCTGCGCACTTACCAGGACTGGGTGGTGGCGCGGCAGCTCAAGCTGGTTCCAGGGGTTGCCGACGTGACGAGCTTCGGCGGCCTGGTCAAGCAATACGAGGTGCATCCCGATTTCGCGCGCATGCGCGACTACAAGGTGACGCTGTCCCAGCTTTCGCAGGCGATCGAGCGCGGCAACGCGAACGCGGGCGGCAGCTATGTCGAGCAGGGCGACCAGCAGTACCTGATTCGCGGCATCGGCCTGTTCCAGGGGCCCGACGACATCGGCAATGCGGTGATCGCCGAGCGGGGCGGGACGCCGATCCTGGTGCACGACGTCGCCCGGGTCCAGGTGGGCGCGGTGCCGCGCCAGGGGGTCGCCGGCCAGGACCAGGACGACGACATCGTCACCGGCATCGTCCTCATGCGGCGCGGAGAAAATCCCGCCGTGGTGCTCAAGTCGGTTCATGCCACCATCGACCGGCTCAATGCGAGCGGCCTGCCGGGCGGCGTGAAAGTCGTTCCCTTTTACGACCGCACCTGGCTGATCGACAAGACGCTCACCACGGTGTTCACCAACCTGGTGGAAGGCGCGGCTCTGGTGTCGGTGGTGCTGTGGCTGTTTCTCGGCAACCTGCGCGCGGCCGCGATCGTCGCGCTGACCATCCCGCTCGCGCTGCTCGCCACGTTTCTCGGGCTGACGCTGCTCGGGGTTCCCGCCAACCTGCTTTCCCTCGGCGCCATGGATTTCGGCATCATCGTCGACGGCGCGGTCATCGTCGTGGAAAACATCTTCCGGCGCCTCACGGTCGCCACGCACGACCACGTCGAGCTGGACCACGCCAGGCGGAGAGACCTGATTCTCGAGGCGACCGTCGAGGTCGGCCGCCCCACGCTGTTCTCGATGCTGATCATCATCGCGGCGCATGTGCCGATCTTCACCCTGCAGCGCCACGAGGGAAGGATCTTCGCTCCGATGGCTTACTCCGTCGTATCGGCGCTGATCGGCGCGCTGATCATGTCCCTCACGCTGGTGCCGCTGCTTTGCTCAGTCATGCTGAGGAAAAAGCTGCCCGAGGCGGAAAACTGGATCACCCGAGCGGCAAAGCGCGTGTACGCGCCTTCCCTGGGATGGGCGCTAAGGCACCGCAAGCTGGTTCTGGCGACCGCCGTGCTGGCGCTCGCCGCGAGCCTCGCGCTGCTGACCCGCCTCGGGACGGAGTTTCTCCCGGAGCTGAACGAAGGCTCGGTGTGGGTGAGCGTCGACCTGCCTACGAGCGTCTCGGTGCCCACCGCGCAGCGCATGACGCGCAGCGTCCGCGCCGCGCTGCAGCGCTTTCCCGAGGTCGTCGGCGTCATCTCCAAGGCCGGCAGGCCCGAGGACGGCACCGATCCGAAGCCGATCAACATGAGCGAGTTCCTGGTCGACCTGAAGCCGGAGAAGCAATGGCGGCACGGCCTGACGCGGGCCAGGCTGTTCGATGAAATGGACCTCGAGATCCGCAAGATCCCGGGCGTCGACCCGCGCTTCTCGATGCCGGTGCGCGACAACATCCTCGAGAGCATCTCGCAGATCAAGGGACAGATCATCGTCAAGATCTTCGGTGACGACGTCAACGAGCTGCGCGACCTGGCCACCACCGCGCTGCACCAGTTCGAGAAGGTGGACGGCGTGGCGGACGCGTTCGTCGACCGGCTCGGCGAGCAGCCGCAGATACAGATCCATGTCGATCGCGGCCGCGCGGCGCGCTACGGCATCAACGTGCAGGACATCCAGGACATCATCGAATCCGCGCTCGGCGGCAAGGTGGTGACTCACGTCTGGGAAGGCGAGCAGCGCTTCGGGGTGGCGATCCGGCTCGACGAGCAGGACCGCGATTATTCCCGTCTCGCGAACCTGCTGGTGGCGACCGCGAGCGGCGCCTACGTGCCGCTCTCCGATGTAGCCTCGTTCCGCACCGTCGGCAGCGCGATGAACATCTCGCGCGAAAACGGCAAAAAGCTGCTGGCGATCGGGGTATTCATCCATGAGCGCGACATGGGCAGCGTGGTGGCCGACTTCAAGACGCGCTTCGAGCGCAGCGTCAAGCTGCCGGAAGGCTATTCGGTCAGCTGGTCGGGCGAATTCGAGAACCAGGAGCGCGCCATGGCACGCCTCGCGGTGATCGTGCCGATTTCGATCGCCATCATCTTCCTGCTGCTGTTCGACGCCTTCCAGTCGTTCCGCTCGTCGCTGCTGATCATCGCCAACATCCCGTTCTCCGTCATCGGCGGAATCCTGGCGCTGTACGTGACCGGCACCTACCTTTCGGTATCGGCAGCGATCGGCTTCATCGCGCTGTTCGGACAATCGGTGCTGAACGGCGTGGTGATGGTGACCCTGTTCAACCATCTGAGGCAGCAGGGAAAGAGCGCGGAGGAGGCGGTGCAGGACGGAGCGCTGTTGCGCCTGCGCACGGTGCTGATGACCGCCCTGCTTGCAAGTTTCGGCCTGCTGCCGATGGCCGTGTCGCACGGCATCGGGGCCGAGACCCAGAAACCCCTGGCGATCGTAGTGATCGGCGGGCTGATTTCGGCGACCCTGCTGGTGCTCTATGTGCTGCCGGTGCTCTACGTCCTGCTGAGCGGGGCCGACGGCAGCTCGAAGTCCTGACGATCTAGAATCGTCGTCTTGAAAAGAATTGCAGTCCTGACGAGCGGCGGAGACGCGCCCGGCATGAATGCCGCCGTGCGCGCCGTGACGCGCGCGGCGCTCGCCCAGGGCTGGGAGGTGTTCGGCGTGCGCAACGGCTACGCCGGGCTGCTCGCCGACACGATCACGCCGCTTCTTGCGCGCGACGTCGGCGGCATCGTGCAGCGCGGCGGCACGGTGCTGGGCAGCGCGCGCTGCCCCGAGTTTGTCGAGAGCCCGGGGCGCAAGGCCGCGCTCGCCAGCCTGCGCAGCCACGGCATCGACGCGCTGGTGGTGATCGGCGGCAACGGCACGCAGACCGGCTCGGCGGCGCTCGCGCGCGAGGGCTACGCCGTGGTGGGCGTGCCTTCGACCATCGACAACGACCTCTACGGCACCGACGTCAGCATCGGCGCGGACACCGCGGTGAACATTACGCTCGGGGCGATCGACAGCCTGCGCACCACGGCTTCCTCGCACCAGCGCGCCTTCGCCGTCGAGACGATGGGGCGCGAGTGCGGCTACATCGCCCTCATGGCCGGCATCGCCGGCGGCGCGGAGGTGATCGCTTTACCCGAAAGCGAGATCAAGCCCGCGGAAGTCGCCGAGCGGCTGCGCGCAGCCTACCAGCGCGGCAAGACCCACGCCATCGTGGTCATCGCCGAAGGCGCGCGCTGCGGCATCCACGAATTAATGGGCTATTACGGCGCGCACCGCGACTCGATCGGCTTCGAGCTGCGCGTGACGCGCCTCGGTCACGTGGTGCGCGGCGGGGCTCCGACCGCCGCCGACCGCGTGCTCGCGACGCGGCTCGGCGCCGCAGCGGTGGACGCGCTCGCGCGCGGGCAGCACGGCGTGCTCGTCGGCACGATTCGCAACGACCCGAGCGCAACGCCGCTCGCCGAGATCGCCGGACGCACGCGGCCGGCGGACGCTGCGCTGCTCGAGATGGCGCGCGTGATGGCGGTCTAGCTGCGGCCGCCGGGATTGACCCATTTCTTGGCAGTGGGCCGGTAGTCGTTCGGGTTCGACTCGTCCTTGCCCGCGCCCCAGCGCTCGAGGTCGTGCCCCTGGAACATCCAGCTGTAGCCCCCCGCGGGATTGACCAGGATCTCCCACCAGTTCTCGTCGCAATCGGAGAAGTAGAACGAGTAGGTGCCGTGCTGGTCTGCGGGCTTGGTGACCTTCTTTATGTCCCAGCGCTGCTTCATTTCCTCCAGCACGCGGTGGCACTCATCGACCTCCTCGCGCGTCGCGACGTCGAGGCCGTTGTGGTTGAGCAGCGGCATCGGCGGCTTCTTCGGGTTCTGCACTATCGCGATGGTGTTATCGCCGCCGAGCCGGATCATGAGCGAGATCGGGCTGGTGCGCACGGTCTCGATACCGAGGCATTCCTCGTAGAAAGCGCGCGTCTTTTCCAGGTCGCGCGACTCCAGCGTGCCGTGCGAGAGAAACTTCAGGCATTTGAGTGCGGGTTCCATGGCTAGGCCTCCTCCCGGTAGATGCGGTTGATTCCGGTCGTCAGGCGCTCGGCGCCGACGCCGTAGAGATGCAGCGATACTACTCTCGAACGCCCGCGGTTCGAGACGCGATGGATCATCTTCTGCTCGAGGTCGCTGTCGGCAAGGGTTCCCGCCGGATAGAGCTTTTCTTTCACAATTTTAAGCTCGTTCTTTGAGTTGCTGAATTGCTGCTCGGTCAGCTCGCCTTCCGCCACGCCGTACATGCACCACACCTGGTGCCCGTGCAGCGCGCTCACCTGCCCGGGCAGCCAGGTGATCGCGGTGATGACGAAAGCATCTTCCGGGTCGATGTAGAGCAGGTGCCGCATGTAGCCGTTCGGGTCGCCGACGCGATGCTCGGGACGCAGCCAGGTGGGCTTGCGCAGCGCGACGTGCAGCGTCTCCTCCAGCTCGCCGAAGTCCTGGTGTTTCGCGGCGCGCGCCAGGCGCGCAAGCGCCGGGTGGATGGGATTCAAGCAAGCCCCTCGAAGAGCTGGACCGCGACCTGCTCGCCCGCCTTGACGGCGCCGCGCCCGTGCTCGAGCACGATAAAGCAGTTCGCCTCCGACATCGAGCGCAGCACGCCCGAGCCCTGCTGGCCGGTGGTGCGCACCCTCCACTCTGTATCTTCGTAATACACGATGCCGCGCTGGTATTCGGTGCGGCCGGGAACCTTGCGCAATGCCTCGCCAGCTGTGGCTTTCAGGAGGGGCAGAGAAAAATCATCCGTCCTACCCGAAAGATGGAGCAGCGCATCGCGCACGAACTGGTAGAAGGTCACCATTACCGCTACCGGATTACCGGGCAAGCCGAACAAATAAGAATTATTGATCTTGCCAAAAGCCATGGGTCGCCCTGGGCGCATGGCGATTTTCCAGAACAGCACCTCGCCGAGCCTGGCCATCAGCTGCTTCACGAAGTCGGCTTCGCCGACCGATACGCCGCCGGTGGTGATGACCGCGTCGGCTTGCTGCGCGGCTTTTCTGAATGCGGCTTCGAGCTGCGCCGGATCATCGCGCACCACGCCGAGGTCGATGGCCTGGAGCCCCAGCCGCTCGAGCATGCCGTGCACCGTATAGCGGTTGGAGTCGTAGACCTCGCCCTCCTTGAGCGCCGATCCGATCGACGCGAGCTCGTCGCCGGTGGCGAAGAACGCGACCCGCAGCCTGCGCTTCACGCGCACCTCGCCCAGGCCGAGGGAGGCGATGAGCCCGATCTCGGCCGGCCGGAGATACTTGCCGCTCGCCAGGACCGGAACCCCGATCTTGAGGTCCTCGCCGGCATGGCGCACGTTCTGCCCGCGCTTTTGTCCTTTGGGTATGAGGACTTTGTGGTCTGCGGAGGTTTGCACGACTTCCTGGATGACAACCGTGTCCATACCTTCGGGTATCACCGCGCCGGTCATGATCCGCACGCATTGCCGGAGGCCGACTTTTCCAGCATAAGGTTTTCCGGCGAGCGCCGTGCCCACCTCGCGCAGGATCCCTTCTTCACCGTTGAGGTCCGAAAAGCGCACGGCATAGCCGTCCATCGCCGAGTTGTCGTGCGCCGGCACGTTGATGCGCGGCACGATATCCTCGGCGAGCACGCGCCCCAGTGCTGCGCGGGTTTCAATCCTTTCGGTTTCTGTGATGGGCGCGAGGCAGGCGAGGATCGCTTCGCGCGCCTTGTCGACGCGCAGCGCGTCGGGGTCGTAGCCATCGAGGCAGCTGACGGTCTCGGCGATGCCGCTCATTCCCGGTTCAGCTCTTCCATGGTATTGATATTGCGGAAAGCGTCCGCTTCGTCGTCGAAGCGCACTTCGACGTGCGCGAGTGATCCGTACCAGGCGTCGATCTTCCTGCCGCCGCCGACCAGGAACGCTTCCAGGTTTTTCAACAGGGATTTTCTGACCAGGGCAAACACCGGGTGCGTCTGGTCGCCCGTCCTGGCGACGGCGACCTGATGGTCCTTCAGCTGCCCGCTCAAACGCGAAACCAGGTCCGGCGGCAGAAACGGCGAATCGCAGGGCACGGTTACGACGAGCGGATGCGAGGCCGCTTTCAGCCCGGCATGCAGGCCGGCAAGTGGCCCGGCAAAGCCGCCAATCTCGTCGGGCAGCACGCGATGACCAAGTTTTCGGTACTCGTCCAGGTTTTTATTCGCGTTGATGAGAATCTCGCCGACCTGGGGCGCAAGCCGCTCGAGCACCCATTCGACCATCGGCTTGCCGCGCAGCAGTTGCAGCCCCTTGTCGACGCCGCCCATGCGCCGGCCGAGTCCGCCCGCCAGCACCAGTCCTGAAACAGCCGCCATGGTGGCCGATTTTACGAGGTAAGCTTGGTCCATGAACGCACGCCGCTGGCTGGTGCCTTTCATCAACCTCGGGCACCTGCTCGATCACCTCGTGATGCTGGTGTTCCCGACGGTGGTGGTGGCGCTGGCGCGCGACTGGGACCGGCCGTATTCCGAGCTGCTGCCGCTCACCCTCGGCGGCTTTATCGCGTTCGGCGCGTTTGCGCTGCCCGCGGGCTGGCTCGCCGACCACTGGAGCCGCTACCGCATGATGGTGGTGTTCTTCTTCGGCATCGGGCTGTGCATGTTTCTCACCGGGTTCTCGCAGGCGCCGTGGCAGATCGGGCTGGGGCTTACGCTCACCGGCATGTTCGCCGCGATCTACCACCCGGTCGGCATCGCGATGCTGGTGGCGGTGCCCGAGAACATGGGGCGCGCGCTCGGCTGGAACGGCCTGTTCGGCAACCTCGGCCTCGCCGTCGCCGCGATCGTCTCGGGCGCGCTGATGGACCTCTGGGGCTGGCGCGCGGCGTTCTTCGTTCCAGGCTTGGCGGCAATCGCCGCCGGCATCGCATTCGTCGCGCTGGTTCCGGACCCGGGGCCGGTGCGCAGGCACTCCAAGAGCATCGGCCTGCAGGTCGATGCGCGCACCATGGCGCGCATTTTCGCCATCCTGCTCATCGCCACGGCATGCGGCGGCGTGATCTTCAATTCGACCACCGTGGCGATGCCGAAGATCTTCGACGAGCGGCTGAGCGGCCTGACCAGTACCAACCTCGGCATCGGCGCGCTGGTCGCCTTCGTCTACACGCTGGCGGCTTTCGCCCAGGTCGCGATGGGCGCGCTCATCGACCGCTTCGAGCTGCGGCGGCTGATGATCGGCATCGCCATGGTGCAGATCCCGCTGCTCGCGCTCGCCGCGAATCTCGAGGGCTGGGCGATGCTCGCCGCCGCGCTCGCCATGATGCTCGCGGTGTTCGGCCAGATCCCGCTCAACGACGCCATCGTCGGCAAGTACTGCGCCGACGAGTACCGCGCCCGCGTGCTCGCGGTGCGCTACGTGGTATCGCTCGGCGTCGCGGCGGTCGCGGTGCCGCTGATCGCGGTGCTGCACCGTACCGAGGGCGGTTTCAGGAACGT